>Ga0209067_10000478_pt1 | contig 25387 bp, 14 predicted proteins | sample ColStrG_CSR_2013_FD_187199 | JGI IMG/M metagenome (GOLD analysis project Ga0209067, IMG submission 187199) | Freshwater sediment microbial communities in response to fracking from Pennsylvania, USA - Cold Stream Run_MetaG_CSR_2013 (SPAdes)... | ecosystem: Environmental > Aquatic > Freshwater >... | reverse complement strand
GGCGCACCGCACAAGCTGTTCGATGCACCGTTCGCATCCAATGGCTACGGGGTCTTCGGGGACGGCCAGCGCTTTCTGTTCATCGAGCCTGTCGGCGAGCCCCCCATCGCCCAGAATCAACGTGGTGTTGAACTGGGGCGCCGGGTTGAAGCGATGAGGACCGCCATCTACAGCGCGCTGCCTGCGACCCCAACAATTGAGGTCGAATCGTCTGAGATCGTATCGTCGGCTACTTGGAAAGCCGCTCAAGTGCCGTCCGGAACCGCTTTTTCCGGGTGGCCAGCGCGCTGCGCCCGGGTTTCTGGATTGGCGGCGTTGGGGTGGTTAGCGCTTTGCTCTTTCTGTTGCTCTCGCCGTGTTCATCATCAATTCAGAATCTCCTCGACGTCGCGCATTCCGTGCAAGACGCGAAGGATCTGAACGGGTTGGTCTCCGGATCGTAGACGATGAGGTAGGAGTAGACGGGCCAGGATTTGACCGGTAGGTCCGTGATGTCCTCGCGGGCGTGGCCGATTCCTGGATTAGCGCCGAGAACTTTCAGGGTGCTGCGGATCTCCTTAAAGCCTTGCGGGTAATCCGCGGGCCGGCCTTGTCGACGAGGTAACTTTTGATTTGGTCTAAATCTCGTTCCGCCGGCCTGGTGAGAACGAACCGCTTCATTTCGTAGCGGATCGCTCCATCGCTTCCATCTCGGCGTCGATGCGATCGAAGACTTCATTTTCATCGACGAGCTCTCCGCGCTTAGCTGCCTGCCAACCTTCCTCTAAGTGCTCTCGAATCTCGTCCTTCCGGAGAGCGAAAACCTCGTCACGCTGTTCAAGGAGTCGGAGCGCCTCGCCGACAACTTCGCTGGCGGAGTTGTAGCGGCCGGATTTCACCTTGCTCTGGACGAGCTGTTCGAGTTCTGGAGTGAGGTGGACGTTCATAGGGTTCCTGGAAGCGTGTTCACCCCGAAGGTACTGTGCCTGTCCAAGATTGTCAATGTTGGACACGGTCTCAGTAATCCGGGCGAATCCCGTGGCGGCCAACGCAAGCCCAGGGCCCTACGGACGTGATATAAGATGAAGACCAATCTATGCGGCGACGAACATTTGCGGGGATGTTAACATCGCTGGCCCTGAGTGCCGGCGCATCGGGGCAAGGCCAATCCGGCGCGCGATCCGGGAAGATGGACGCGGACTGGGAGGCGATCTGGAAACACAAGGTGCCGGCCTGGTTTCAGAACGCCAAACTGGGGATCTTCATTCACTGGGGACTCTACTCGGTTCCCGCGTGGGCGCCGACGACGGGCGAGCTCGGCAAGGTGGATTGGAGCAAGTGGTTCCGCGAGAATCCATACGCCGAATGGTACTTGAACACGCTGCGGATCGAGGATTCGCCGACGCGCAAACACCACGTGGAAACGTTCGGCGCCCAGTTCGACTACTACCGGTTCGCCGACACGTTCAACCGCGATACAGCCAAGTGGGATCCGGCGCAGTGGGCGAACCTGTTTCAGAAGACGGGCGCCCGGTACGCCGTGCTGACAACGAAGCATCACGACGGATTCCGGTTGTGGCCGAGCGCGGTAGCCAATCCGCGGCGCAATCGCGCGGAGATCACGGCAAGCCGCGATCTGGTGGGCGATCTGGCGAGCGCGGTCCGGGCGGCGGGCATGAAGATGGGTCTTTACTATTCCGGGGGCCTCGATTGGACGTTCACCGAACAGCCCATCCGGAGTGTTGCGGACCTATCGGGCACGGCTCCACGCGGCGAGGATTATGTGCGGTACGCGGATGCCCATTGGACGGAACTGACCGACCGCTACCAGCCAGCCGTGATGTGGAACGACATTGGATACCCGAGCAGGGACAGCTTGCCGCGCCTCTTTTCGCACTACTACAACACCGTCCCCGAAGGCGTGATCAACAACCGGTTCAGCGTGGACTTCTCGGATTTCACCACGCCCGAGTATTCGAACTACGACAAGATCGTCGACAAGAAGTGGGAGTCCTGCCGGGGGTTGGGTTTCAGCTTCGGCTACAACCGGAATGAGGGGCCTGGAGTGGTGATCGAGGCGGAGAAGCTGGTCTGGCTGCTGGTCGACATTGTGAGCAAGAACGGGAATCTGCTGCTGAATATCGGGCCGCGTCCGGACGGGTCGATTTCCGAAATTCAGACCGACAGGCTGACCAAATTGGGCGCCTGGCTCGCCGTGAACGGCGAAGGAATCTTCGATACGCAGCCCTGGGTGCGTCCTTCGGGATCGGAAGCGGGCGCGGCAGAGGTTCGATTCACGCGCAAGGATAACGTGGTGTACGCGTTTTGCGAGAAGCGGGAGTCCACTTTGGTCATCCCGGGCGTCATCGCGGCGGCTGGGACGAAGGTCAGAGTTCTCGGCAGCGAAGCCGATAGCGAATGGCAGCAGCGCGGGCGGGATCTAGCGGTTTCGCTTCCGGCTCCGGTCACCGGCGATTTCGCGATCGGCGTCCGGATCGCCCCGGAACCATGGCAAGTCGTGAGGGGGTAGCGGGTGCGGCTGGCCGTGTTTTTCGCGGGATTGGTTGCGGGGATGGCAGCGCAGCCGCCGGCGTTTCGCAACGCCAGGGCGCAATATGTGGGCTCGAAGACCTGTTCGCCCTGTCATAAGGCCATTTACGACAAGTTCGTCAAGACGGCGATGGGACGTTCGGTGACGCGTCCGGCCGCCGATCTGCTGGTGGAGCCCGTCCGGGTGAGCAACGCCAGGTTTCAACGCGAATTTCGGGTGGTGCGCGAAGGCGGCGAGCTGTTCCAGACGGAATCGCAGGCCGGCCTGTTCGATGTCAAATACAAGCTGGAGTATGCGGTGGGGTCGGGAGAGAACGGCATTAGCTTCGTAGTGCGCCGCGGCAATCATTTGTTCCAGGCGCCCTTGTCCTACTACACGGCGGCGAAGCGCTGGGATCTGTCGCCGGGCTATGAGGAGTCGGGCGAGGGATTCAACCGGCCGATTTACGAAGACTGTATTGTGTGTCATTCGGGGCGTCCGAAACCGGTGCTGCGGCGGGATGGCCTGTTCGAGGATCCGCCGTTTGCCGAACTTGCGATCGGGTGCGAGAACTGCCATGGGCCGGGCGCGTTGCATGTGGCTGAGCGGTCGCGCGGTGCGCCTGTTACGGTGCCGGATACTTCGATCGTGAATCCGAACCGGCTGCCGGCGCGCCTGGCCGAGGACATTTGCATGCAGTGCCATCAAGGCGGCGATACGCGCGTGTTGTTGCCAGGGAGGACGTATTCGGATTTCCGGCCGGGTTCGCGGCTGATTGAGACGGTCGCGATCTTCAGTCTGCCGGCTGAGGGCAAAGACGCTGATCTGCTGGAGCATCACTCGTCGATGCAGTTGAGCCGGTGTTTTCGCGAATCGAACGGTGAGCTTGGCTGCGTTACGTGTCACGACCCTCACCAGCAGCCGGCCGATCCGCCCGCTTATTTCCGGGGTAAGTGCATGACGTGCCACAGCCAGCAGGGTTGCAAGCTGAACCTGGCGGCGCGCCGAGCGACCAAACCCCCGGACGATTGTATCGAGTGTCACATGCCGAAGCGAACCGTCGCACGGATCTCGCACTCGGCGCTCACCAATCATCGCATTCCGGCCCGTCCGGGCGAGCCGCTTCCAATTCCGTCGTCTCGGCTGACGGTAGTGAACGGGCGGGAGGCGGAACTTCCGCTGGCGACCCGGCTGGCGGCTTATGGGGGGCTGGCGGGGAAGGAGCCGGCGTTCGAATCCAAGTATGCCGAGTTGTTGGACGAGGCAGCGCGGGCAGGCAGCCAGGACCCGGCAGTACTAACCGCGCTCGGGCACAAGGCGCTGGCGGAATCTCCCGCGAATGCGGCAGCGCTGCTGGCAAAGGCCGAAGCCCAGGGCGCTACCGGGCCGCTGTTCTTTCTCGATTTAGGAGAGGCTCTTTCGCAGGCCGGGAACGAGGTGGATGCCGTAGCGGCGTTCGAGCGCGGGGTGACCTTGTTCCCGTGGTCGCCCGCGTTGCGCAAGCGGTTGGTGCTTGGATACATCCGCGTCAAAGCGTATGCGAAGGCGAGAAGCGCGATGGAGCGCTACGTGGCGGACTTTCCGGAGGACCCGCTGATGCGGCGCCTCCTGGAGCAGGCGCCGCAATGATTCCGTTTCTGGTGGTGGCGCTGCTGCCGCAGCAGATCGATGCCGTCCATTACATGGGCAGCCGCGGAAGCGGCGTGATGTTCAGCCGCGTGGAGAATGCGGCGGAGCTTCGCGAATTTCAGCGGATCGAAAAGGTGTCCGGTCCGGCGGAGAAGCGGAAGCTGGCGGAAGCGTTCCTTGCCGGGCATCCGGCTTCGTGGTTGCTTGCCGGTGTCTATCAGGCGGTGGCTACGGCCAGTCTCGAGTTAAACGATCCGGCGAGGGCGCTCGTAGAGGGGCGCGCCTCGTTGCGGCTGCTTCCCGAAAACGCGTCGCTGCTGGCGGTGATGGCTCAGGTGGAGATCGCGCGCGGAGAGCGGATGCAGGCGGTTCGCGATGCGCGCGACGCTTTGCTGTGGCTGAATCTGTTCGCTCCGCCGGCGGGCGTGAAGGATTCGGCGTGGAAGAAGACGGCGAAGACGATCGATGAGAGTGCACGGGCGGTGATCGCGCAGGCGGGAGAGAAGGCTCCGGTTTTCGGGGCTGGCACCGAGATTCACGGCGGCCGCAGCGCCGCGGTCAAGTTCGCTGGGTCCGCGGCCTGCCAAGGCTGCCATCCTCCAGAGTTTGAAGCGTGGCGTAAGACTGGCATGGCGTCGATGTTGCGTCCCATTGCGGAGGCGGCGCTGTTGCCGGATTTTTCACAGCCGGTGGAGTATTCGAGCGATGGCGCGCGCGTGTCCGTGCGGGCGGGCGGTGGGAACCGGCCCTATTTTGAATTGCCGCAAAGCGATGGCTCGTGGAAGCGATACCGCGTGGACTACGCGATCGGATCGAAGTGGCAGCAGGCGTTCGCAACCAAGCTAGGCGATGAGCGGCTGTTTGTCTTTCCGATTCAGTACAGCGCGATCGAGAAAAAGTGGATCAACTATTGGGCGGCGATCGATCCGCCGGGGAGCGAGCGCGCCGATACCGCGGCATTCTATCGCTTCGAGAGCTCGACCAATTACCAGCGCAATTGCGCTGCCTGCCACACCAGCCAATTGCGTTTGCAGCGGCTGGACGATTCGACAATGGAGAAAGCCGAGTTTCGCGAGCCAGGAGTAAATTGCGAGATGTGCCACGGGCCGTCGGCAGCACATGCGGCATCGCCGGACACGCCCACGCCGCTGCGGTTTTCGAAGCTCGATCATGTGGAAGCCACGCTGATTTGCGGCCAGTGCCACCGGCAATCGGCCTTGCGCAATTTGGGGCCGAATGGCGAGATGAACTTCACGCGGACCGAGCCGTATTACGATCGGCTGATGAGCCAGCCGTACGGGGAATTCGGCGCCCGCGCATTTTACAAGGACGGGCGGTTCCGGGAGACCACGTTCATTGGCGAAGCGTTTCTTCGGTCGGCTTGTTTCCGGCGGGGCACGGCGCAGTGCGCCAGTTGCCACAACCCGCATCCGCCCGATGCGGGCCGGGCGAATCCGGTGTCGCTGAAGTTTCGCGACGATCCGGACCGGATGTGCACGCAGTGCCACCTGGCGGCGGGCGCTCTGGGAAGCGCGCATACGCATCATCGCAAGGAATCGGCGGGGTCGCGCTGCGTGGCGTGCCACATGCCGCCGATTATGAGCAGCCTGCGGTTCCAGGCGGCGTCGCACCAGATCGACGATATTCCGCGCGCGGATTTGACCATGCGGTTTGGGCAGGCGGAGAGCCCGAATGCCTGTTTGATCTGTCACACTGGCCAAGAGCCGCAATGGGTAGAGGCGGAATTGAAGAAGTGGAAGACGGCGGCGCGCTAGAACTATCCTGAAGGGAAGCATGTACCGAAGAAAATTTCTGGCCCAGGGTTTGACGATGGCTTGCGCCCCGTTCGGCGGGTTTGCGCAGGGAGTGGCCACGCGCAACGCGAAAGCTCAACCGCGCGGCAAGCCTTCCGGAATTCCGTTTCATTCGCGGCTGGTGGATGTCGGCAGGGAGGCCGGGCTCGTTCATCCCGTAATCTACGGCGAGGTGGCGAAGAAGGATTATATCGTCGAGACGGTGGGTTGCGGATGCGCCTTTATCGACTACGACAACGATGGCTGGATGGATCTGTTCGTGTTGTGCGGTAACCGCTTGGGCACGCCCGCCGTGGGCGCATCCAACCGGTTGTACAAGAACAATCGTAATGGCACGTTCACCGATGTTACGGAGAAGGCCGGATTGCTGAGCTCCGGCTGGGCATCGTCGGTGTGCGTGGGCGATTACAACAACGATGGATTCGACGATTTGCTGGTGACGTTTTGGGGTGGATTCACCTTGTACCGGAACAACGGCGACGGTACGTTCAGCGATGTGACGGCTTCGGCAGGGCTGGCTCCGGACAGCAGTGAATGGTATTCCGGCGCGAGTTTTGTCGATTACAATCGCGACGGCCATCTGGATCTTTTCATCGGCACCTATCTGAAATTCGATCTAAAGACCGTGCCGAAACCCGGCCAGAGCTCCAACTGCACATGGAAAGGGATGCCGGTGAACTGCGGTCCGCGGGGACTTCCGCCAGGCCATTGCCGGCTGTTCCGCAACGACGGGCGCGGCAAATTCGCCGATGTAAGCGAAGCCGCCGGCATCCGGAAATCGATTACCGGGTATTGCATGACGGTGACCTGCTTCGACGCCGATAACGACGGGTGGCCGGACATCTACGTGGCTTGCGACTCCTCCTCCAGCCTGTTGTTCATCAACCGTCATGACGGGACGTTCGTCGAAGAGGGACTGATTCGCGGTGTCGCGCTGAGCGAGGATGGAATGGAGCAAGCCGGCATGGGCATCGGCATCGGCGACTTCAATCTGGATGGGAATCTCGATATTTTCAAGACACACTTCGCCGACGATACCAACATCCTCTACCGCAACAATGGCGACGGGACATTCGAGGACGACACCGCGCGGGTCTCGCTAGGCGTGGAAACGCGCTTTATTGGTTGGGGCGCGGGCATTGTCGACTTGGACAACGACGGCTACCCCGACTTGTTTCTGGTCACGGGCAGCGTGTATCCGGAGCTGGAGGCGAAGTTGCCGGCCTATCCGGCGAAGACGCCGCGCGAGGTCTTTCGCAATCTGGGTAATGGCCGTTTTGAGGAGTTGATCGAAGAGGCTGGCCCGGGAGTGGCCGAGCCGCATATCAGCCGCGGCTGCGCTTTCGGCGATTTCGACAACGACGGAGACATCGACGTGCTGATTGTGAATATGAACGAACCACCGTCGCTTTTGCGCAACGATACCGGGGCCGGCAATCACTGGTTGAAGCTCAAGCTCGTGGGCACGAAGTCGAACCGGGGCGCGATTGGCGCCAGGGTGACCTGCCATTACGGCGGGAAGAAGCAGGCCCAGGAGATCACGAGTCAATCGAGTTTCTTTTCGTCGAACGATCCGCGGTTGCATTTTGGGTTGGGGCCGGTGAAGAACGTGGACCTGGAGGTGCGCTGGCCGTCCGGATTGGTGCAAAAATTTCAGGGCGTCGCCGCGGACCGGATCGTGACCATCACCGAAGGCAAGGCGCTTTGACGGCCGATGGGTATCCGGCGCCAGATCGCTTGGTTTGCGCTGCTCGTCGCGTTACAAGGGCAGCCAGGCGGGGCGCCTCCGCCGATCGTATTAGAGGATGTGACGGCGCGCTCGCAAGTGCGCTTTCTGCACCGGTCCAGCGCGACCTCGCAGAAGTACCTGATTGAATCGATGGGCAGCGGCGTGGGCGTGCTCGATTACGATGGCGACGGTTTTCTGGATATCTTCTTTGTAAACGGCGCGCAGATCGACGATCCCATGCCGGCGGGAAAGCTGCCGGACAAGTCGCCGCCGGCTTTCTGGAACCGGTTGTTCCGGAACAACGGAGACGGCACGTTCAGCGATGTGACCGAAAAGGCGGGTGTTCGGGGCGTCGGCTATGGGATGGGGGTCGCGGTTGGAGATTATGACAACGACGGACATCCGGATTTGTATGTCACCAGCTACGGACGCAACACGCTGTATCACAACAATGGCGATGGCACCTTCACCGATGTAACCGCGCAGGCGGGAGTTGGCGGCGGAGGCTGGTCGACCGGCGCCCTGTTCATCGATTACGACCGCGACGGACGGCTCGACTTGATCGTCACCCGCTATGCGGCATGGGATTTCTCGATGAACGTTTTTTGCGGCGAGCGGAAACCGTTGCGCCGCGATTATTGCCATCCGGACCAGTTTCAGCCGGTGACGCACCTGGTTTATCACAACGAAGGGAACGGACGCTTTAAGGATGTGTCCGACGCCAGCGGGATTGGCCGGCACCCCGGCAAGGGCCTCGGCATCGCGATGGAGGATTTCGACGGCGACGGTTGGCCGGACGTGTTTATTGCCAACGATGCGGTTCCGCAGCAGTTGTTCCGGAACAAGCGAGACGGGACCTTTGAGGAGGTTGCCCTCGCGGTTGGAGTTGCCTACGATGCCGATGGCCGCAGTTTTTCCGGCATGGGTACGGATTTCGCCGACTATGACAATGATGGCAAGCCGGATATCTTCGCCAATGCGCTGGCGCTGCAGCGGTACGCGATCTTTCACAATCACGGCAAGACGTTCGATTACGTTTCCGATGCCAACGGTGTGGGAGCGGCGAGCATTCAGCACTCCGGATGGGGCGCGAAGTTCGTCGACTTCGATAACGATGGCTGGAAAGATCTGTTCGTGGCGCAGGGGCATGTGATGGACAACATTGAGAAGTCGTTGCCGCATGTCCGTTATCTGGAAGCGCCGTTGGTGATGCGCAACCTGAAGGGGAAATTTGTTGCCGTTCCCGGGCTTTCGGAACCGGTCGCGGCCCGGGGCGCGGCATTCGCCGATCTGAACAACGATGGATGGATGGATGTCGTCGTCAACTGCAACAACCAGTCGGCGCGGGTGCTGGAGAACCACTCGCAGGGAAACCGCAATCACTGGCTGACCATCGAGACGATTGGCGTGAGCAGCAACCGCGACGGGATCGGCACGCGGATCCGCGTAGTCACCGCCGATGGACTGCAACAGTTCGCGATGGTGACCACGGGAGGCAGTTACTTGTCGTCGAGCGATAAGCGCGCCCACTTCGGACTTGGCCAGGAACCAGCCGCCGCGCTGGTGGAATTGACATGGCCGAGCGGCAAGCTGCAACGGCTGGAGAACGTAAAGGCGGATCGCATCCTGAAAGTGAGGGAGCCGGACTAAGCCAGGCTCAGTCCCAATACTGTTCACTTGAGCCAATCATTGGGTCGAAGAGCTCCGCGTCTGGCTCTGGCCGTTGAGCGCCGCCTTCCATAGTGCTTCGCGACACGCGCTCCCATGCAAGTAGTTGATGTGGGCCTGGCGCAGAGAGGCGTGATCCCACAAAGCAATTCTACATCAGAATGTTCTTTTATGACCCAGTAGTGCTAGGCCGATTCCGAGTGTTACTCAGGAGCGCCCCCTGATCTGGAACGTGAGGACTGTGGTATGCGTAACACCTCCGCCAGTGCCTGTTATCGTGATCGGGTAAGTGCCGGTCGGGGCGGTTCTAGACACATTCAGATTGAAATCGGACGTGCCGGACCCCGGAGCCCCTATAGAAGCAGGGCTGAAATTGAAGGTGACGCCCGTCGGTACGCCGCTCGCGCTCAAGGAAATCGCCGAGTTGAAGCCGCCGGAGACTGTCGTGGTGACGACGGCATAGCCGCTTTGGCCCTGATACAGGTAACCAGAAGATGGCGAGACAGAAATGGTGAAGTTACCAGTTGCCGGCGCGGTCACAGTAAGCGACACGGTCGCGGTGTGCGTGATAGAGCCACCGGTGCCTGTCACCGTGATCGTGTAGGTGCCGGTCTGGGTGGTTGAGGCTACGGCTATGGTCATCGTGGACGTACCAGAACCGGGAGCCGCGATAGACGTTGGGTTGAAGGTGACGGTGACACCTGTCGGCTGGCCGCTCGCACTCAAGGCAACCGCCGAGTTAAAGCCGCCAGAGACGGTGGTTGTGATCCTGGAAGTGCCGTTATTACCCTGCACCACGGAAACGGAAGTTGGCGAGGCCGAAATGGTGAAGTTAGGACTCGCTGGCGCGGTGACTGTCAACGTGACGGTGGTGGTCTCGGTCGTGCTTCCGGAGGTGCCTGACACAGTAATGCTATACGTGCCCGTGGCTGTGGATGCGGCTACGGTCAAGGTCATCGTCGAGCTTCCGGCCCCCGTGATCGAAGTTGGGCTGAAGCCGACGGTCACGCCCGTTGGCTGTCCGGACGCACTCAAGTTGATGGCCGAACTAAATCCGCCGGTCACCGTGCTGGTGACGGTGGACGTTCCCGAGCTGCCCTGTACCACCGAGACCGAAGTGGGTGAGGCCGAAAGGCTGAAGCCAGGAGCTGCCGATCCAGCAAGTGCGTTGATCAGGCTGCTTCCGTTCGGACTCCCCCAGCCGGTCGCCAAATCGTAGCCTGTGGTTGCTGAAAAGCCATTGCTGCCGCTAGTGATGTCGTGGAAATCGGCGCCATAGCTTGACCCCAAGCCAATCGAATAAAGGGTCGGATTGATGAAGCCGAGCGGCTTGCCTGTGTTGGCTACGGCTTGTTGGTTGGCAAGCGCCAGGTAACCGGCCCACATGGGCGCCGCAAAACTGGTCCCGCCATACTGGTTGGCCGTGCAGGCAGTTTGGTCGCCACAGACGTAAAAGGTGAAATTCGCATTCGCCGAAACGTCCGGGGCATTGCGGTAGGTCTTGGAACAGCTCGAGCAGCCGCCGGCCGCGGCCGTTTGCCAGGAGGGAATCGCATACCTGTGCGGCGAAATGCCGCCGCCGCCATCGACCCAGGCGCTTTCCGAACTCCAGGAGCCTCCCCCGCTGCTGGTCGTTAGATCCGTCCCACCCACCGACGTGAGATACGGATCGTCCGCCGGGAAAATGGCGGAAGACGACTTCCATGCGCCGCTGTCGCCGGCAGCTTGAAACAAATTCTGACCTTGCGCCGCGAACTCCTGGAAGTACGGATTGTCCGTATTGGGATCCGCGGGGCTCCAAGTCCACGACGAGCTCAGTTGCGCATTCAGCGGGCTGGCTGTAGCCATTGCGTTGAAGATGGCGGAATCGCTGGATCCCACGTACACTACCAGGCTGGACAGTCCTGGGGCCATGCCGAGGGCCTGAGTCATGTCCAAAGTCTGTTCGATGTCATCGCAGCCAGCCGATGCCAGGCAGCTCGTGCTCGTACCATCCGTGGAGAGGAGGGTTATAGGAACATTCTTCGTTTGCCCAACGTTCGCATAGTAGGTGCTCAGATCCGCCAAATCGGTTCCGTAAAACTCCAGCAAGCCCAGCGACTGGCCGCTGCCGGTGAGCGCTGTTCCGCCGTAGTATGCCGCCCGCATGTCGCTGCCGAGAAACGATGCCGAAGGACCGGAGCCGGTAGTGGCGGCGGGCTGACCGGCCGCCGGGGTACGACGAACGAGGGCAGGCTGTGGGATCGAATAATTGTCCAGGCCCGAGACATGCCACAGCGGCACCGAGAGATCCGGCGTGGGTTCCCTGTCCGAACTGTAAAACGTGCGGTTTTCGGTGGGGTGCTGGTAAACGACCATAGATACATGAAGGGCAGCCTCAAGGCTCGCCACCGGTCCGGTGACATCCACGTTCAGGCGATTGCGGGAAGTACCCACCACCGTAAGGCCGTGCGTCTGTGCAAAACTCACCACAGCGTCATAATCGTCTTGGTTGGGACCGAACATCGTGGTGAACTGTTCCACGGTGAGGAACTGGCGATATGACGCGCTGGAAGGATCGTACAGCTCCTTCAAGAAGCTATCTAACGCGGCTTGGTTGCGGAGCGGTAGAACCAGGACGAGACGCATAGACTGCGTTGCGGGAAGGCGCCCGACGGGCTTCGCCTGCCCATTGAGGACCACATCACGCACATGACGCGTCCACGGTGCCGCTGGCAGCGACTGCGCCACGCACACGAGATTCACGACCGAACCAAGCGCGACGACTGTGAGCAAGAACGTGCTTAATTTTCGAATCACGAGATTTTCCCCCTTGATTGTGCTCTTGTCCGGTATCCAGGGTTTCCGCTGTCAGCTATCGGCCCCGCTATCGACCGAATGAATTTGAAGAGTGGCCCAGTTTGCGAACCAAGCTCCCCGGACATAGACTGTCGGAAGTATATCACCAAGCATCTCCATCGGAACCCTGTGTTTTCAAGGGTTCTTCAGAACCCGGTCGACTCCGTGGTCTATTACCCATTACGAAGTGACATTTCACACATCGCCCGGGCACATCTGAGCCTGGGCTGGCAGGTGCGGGAGAGCACACGGTGTCGTTCGCTCCGCCTGGCGTGGACGCGGCGGCACTGGCTACACGTGCACGTGAATCGCACGATCGCGCGCGCCTATTTGTCGGAAATGGCGATCGAGTACGGCGGTATCAGAACTCGGTAATTGTCGAGCGTTGGCCGGTATACGAGGTCCCGGCCTTGAAAAGAATCTGGTTGTCGAGGCTCTTCCAGACTTTGGCTGGGGAAGACTCGCCGTTGCTGTGGTCGGCCACGGAGCTATCGACGTAGTATGTGAGATGCCCGCCAAGCCGGCTCGCGGGGGAGAGAACCCGGAAATGGCGAGGGCGATCGATCTCGGACACATCGCTTTATTTGCAAGCGTATTTTCACCCTGCTACTCTTTAGACCATAATCGCTGGTATGGAAAAAGCAAGATGATCCGTCGGCGGGCGGCCAGTTCGATTCGCGTAACCAGGGGCGTGCGGACGGTGCTGGTCGCTGAAATGGTGTTCGCAGGTTCACTGCTGGCTGAGCCGCAAGCCGCTGCCGCGCCGTGCGACATGCTTCGCAACGCCTCTCTTCAGCAGAGTGGTCATGAAGCGCTCGACAAGAAACAATATGCTGCTGCGGCGCGAGCGTTTCAGTCCGCTTTCGAGGCCTGTCCGATATTACATTCGGTACTCTTGGATGCCTCTCGATCCAGTGCACAAGGCAGGGACTACCCGGAGGCGATCCGGGCGGCGCGCCAATTTCTCGACCTGGAAAAAGACTCCGTGGAAGGTAGACTCTCATTGGCCAACGCATATTTCATGGCCCAGCGCCTGCCCGATGCCTTGGAGTGGGCGGAGAGTGTCTTAAGAACGGAGCCGGATCAGCCCGCGGCCCTTAAGCTGAAGGGGAACATTGAGTATCTATCGGGCAAAACCGATAGCGCGGTGGACGTCTTCGTCTCTCTGCTGGACCGCTACCCGCAAGACGCCGATGGCGCCTATATGCTGGGGCGCATCTACTACCAGGAGGGGCGGATCGGTTACGCAATGGGACAGTTCCAGCGTGTCTTAAAGATCGACCCGAAATCATACAAGGCCTACGACAATCTTGGCCTTTGCTATCAGGCTAACGGTGACACCGGCAAGGCCATCAGCAGTTTCTTGACCGCCATCAAGCTGGTGGAAGAAGACCATCCGGAATACGATTGGGCCTACGCTAATCTGGCCAGTTTGCTCCTTGATGAAGGCGACGCCGAAAAAGCGTATGACGCCGCCGCAAAGGCCGCCCAACGGAATCCCAACTCCGCCCGTAACTTCTATCTTGGCGGCAAAGCGCTCTGGAAGCTAGGCAAAACCGACCTCTGCCTGAACTGGCTGCAGCGCGCGGCTGCGCTGGACCCCAACTATCCCGAGCCGTTCTACCTTCTGGGCCGCGTGTACAGGCAGTTAGGGCAGGCGGATCAGGCCAAGTCGGCGCTCGACAAGTTCCGGGCGATCAAAGCCGTCGCTCCGCGTGAGCGAAAGTAACATGGGCCAGCGTAACTTCTTCTTTGGACTGCTTTCGCTGGAAGCGGCGGTTCGCGAGGGCAGCGACATCGTGCGCGCGCGAAAACCGGCGAGGATGAGCCAATGAGGATTCTCGGCGCGCTTGGTGCGCTGGTACTTCTGGTATGGCTCCTTTCGGCCCCCGCGCAGCAAATCCCAGCCATCGCGCCCATCCGCTTTCGCAACGTGGCGGCCGCGGCGGGCATCGACTTCGTGCTGGAAAACCACGCCACACCCGAAAAGCAGCTCATCGAGACGATGCCGGGCGGCGTAGTGGCATTCGATTACGACGGGGATGGCTTGATCGACCTATTCTTCACCAATGGCGCCGCGGTCCCTTCGCTCCAGAAAGATCGGCCCGAGTTCGCCAACCGGCTCTACCGCAATCTAGGCGGGATGAAATTTCAGGATGTGACCGCGGAGGCAGGCTTGGCCGGCATCGGATACTCCATGGGGGCGGCGGCTGGCGACTTCGATAACGACGGGCACGTGGATCTGTTTGTCGCAGGCGTGCGATCCAATCGCCTCTATCGGAATCTCGGCAATGGCAGATTCGAAGACGTGACCGTCCGGGCGGGCATCCGGAGCGACGTGTGGTCGATTACCGGTGGCTGGTTCGATTTCGATAACGACGGCCGCCTCGACCTGTTCGTCGTCAACTATCTCCAGTGGTCGCCCGAAAACCCGATGTTCTGCGGAGACCCGCCTCGCACCCGTTCCTACTGTCACCCGCGCTTTTTCGAAGGACTGCCCAATACTCTGTACCGCAATCGCGGGGACGGCACTTTCGAAGACGTTTCAATTAAGGCCGGCATCGCGCAACACATCGGCAAAGGAATGAGCCTGGCGTTCGCCGACTACGACCAGGACGGCTTTCCGGACGTGTTCGTCACCAACGACAAGATTCCCAACTTTTTGTTTCATAACCTCGGCAATGGCAAGTTTGAAGAAATCGCGCTGGAGACCGGAGTGGCGCTGCCGGACCAGGGCCGGGAAATTTCCGCCATGGGGACGGATTTTCGGGACTTCGATAACGACGGCCGGCCGGATCTGATCGTCGCGGCCCTGGCCGGTGAGACGTTTCCCCTGTTCCAGAACCGTCCGAAAGGAGGGTTCAGCGATATCACGGACCGCAGCGGATTGGGACCGCTGACTAACGGCCGCAGCGGATGGAGCCCCGGTTTGTTCGATTTCAATAACGACGGCTGGAAGGACCTGTTTGTTTCGTGTGCCCACGTGAACGACACCGTCGAGGCATTCGAGGCAACCCACTACCGGTTGCCGAATGCTATCTTCGCCAACGCGGGCGACGGTACTTTCCATGACGTCTCCAAGGATGCCGGAGCCGACTTCCAGACGCCCGGAGTGCACCGGGGCGCGGCCTTTGCCGACTTTAATCGGGATGGCAAACTGGACGTGGTGGTCAGCCAAATCGGCGGGCGCGCGGAGCTGTGGGAGAATATCAGTCCCGAAAACAACACCTGGCTCGAGATCAAGCTGACGGGCACACGCAGCAACCGCGATGGCATTGGCGCCAAGCTTCGCGTTGGTAGCCAGTACAACCACATGACCACAGCCGTCGGCTATGCTTCTTCGAGCCACACGCCCGTGCATTTTGGTACGGGCAAGGCGGCGTTCGTCGACGTGGAGATCATCTGGCCGAGCGGGATCAGGCAGGACTTGCACCACGTACGCACGAACCAGGTGCTGGCAATTCGCGAGCCCGCGTGAAGCTCGCCAGGTTCACGGCGGCGTAATCCGCGGCTCATTCGCGTCAGCGGCCTCGCGCCGTCGTTGAATTTCCCGGTACTCGCGAAGTACTCCAGCCGCTTGCTCTTGTTTTCCGGCCATCTGGTAGGCGCGGCCAAGCTGGTAATGCCGGCGTCCATCCTCATCCCCCGCCGCGGCCGCCTGCAAGTGCGGGATAGCCTGTTCCGGTTTTCCAGTCTGGAGATATGCCTCACCCAACTCCGCGCGCGCGTCAAGCAGATGGCCGTCCAATCTCACCGCCCTTTCCAGATACGGGAGGGCGCGGCCGGGATCCTGCACGCTGTTTAGCGCCGCGCCGTAAAGAAAGTTGAAGAACGCCGAGGATGAATCACGCGCGAGCAAATCCTCGATCAGAGGCAGGGCGGAGCGGCAATCGTTGGCGCGGCAAAGCGCCAGCGCCAGCCGCTGCTGGATTCTGGCGTTCCGGGGCGAGAGTTGCAGGGCATCGCGCCACGCCGCGGCTGCCTCCGGATATCGCCCCTTTAACTCATCCGCACTCGCGGCCGCCTCGAATTTCTCCGGCGACGGCGGCAGTTCCCGCAGGCGCGCGTATGCTCGTTGCGAAATGTTGCGATAATCCTTCGCCTGCGAATAGATCGCTTCAGGAGTGGCCGCATCTGACGCAGGCTCGCGGCCGCGTTCAATCGCCGCCCAATCCGGATGTCCCGTCTTTTCGTAGAGCAGTGCGATGGCAGTATGGATCCCGCCGAAAGCGGGGCGGAGCGTCAGCGCCTGCCGGTATCGTTGAAACGCGCGGTTGAATTGTCCGCGCTCGAGTTCCATATCGCCGCCCAGTGCCAGCCATTCCGGCGAGCCTGGCGCGGCTTTTTCCAAGCGCAGAAAAGCGGCCTCGGCAAGAGCCTGGTAACTTCGGCCCAGCCCATACAGAATGCGCGGATTGTCCGGCATCTCCTTCGCGGCTTCCTCGAACTGCGCGGCGGCTTCGGCGGGCCGCTCCCGATCAAGCAGCGCATCCCCGAGCATTACTCGCGCGTTCAGGTCCGCCGGTTCGAGCGCGAGCGCCTTTTGCAGGGCTTCGACGGCGTTGCCCGTGTCGCCGGTTTCAAACTGGCTGGCGCCCAGGAACAACCACGCCGGGAACAGATCCTCTTTCCGTTTCAGCAGGGCGCGGCACTGCGCGATGGTATCCCGGTATCGGCCGGCCTTGTATTGGGCAATCGCGAGGTTCACTCCGAGCGCTACGTCGTTCGGGAACGCCGCGGTGAGTTCCCGATAAATCGCAATGGCCTCTTCGGGTTTTCCCGCCTGAATCAGCTCGTTGGCCCGCTTGACCTGCTGCCCGGTCGAAGCCGGTTGCCCCCACAGCGAAAAAGCCACTCCGGCCGCCACCACAAACGTCGGGATTCCACGCCAGTTGCTTCCAGCCATCCTGACCAGTTTGCCATTTTCCTGAACACCCGAGGCTCCGCCCTGCCTGCTATGCTGAACTCGACAATGAACGGATCCACGGCTCATCGGACAAATGGCCGGCTCGCCCTCTGCGCCGCGGTGCTGATTGCTCTCACTGCATGTAAGCCACCTAAACAATCCGGCGCGAATCGTCCCACAACAGCGGACAGCGTTCCTTCACTCCGGCCTCTGAACGTCGTCCTGGTGACCATCGACACCTTGCGCGCCGACCGTGTGCATTGCTATGGCAACCACGAGATCGAGACCCCCACGCTCGACAATCTGGCCCAGCGGGGCGTGCTCTTCGAGAACGCGGTGGCGCAAGCTCCGCTGACTCCCCCTTCGCACGCCAGCATCTTCACGGGGACCAACCCGAACGTCCACCACGTCCGGAACACAGGCGGCTTCACTTTGCGTTCCTCTTCCGTTACGCTGGCCACGATTCTGAAAGCGCAAGGCTGGGACACCGCCGCGTTTGTCGGCGCGACGGTACTGAAGAGGGCATCCGGTTTCGGCCAGGGATTCGATGTCTACGACGATCAGATGCCGAAACCGGAGAAGAGCCTGGAGGAGCGCGAATACCCCGAACGTCGCGCGGGCGTAGTCGTGGAGCACGCTTTGACCTGGTTGCAATCCCAATCTGGCAAGCCGTTTTTCATATGGCTCCACTTATATGATCCCCACGAGCCTTACGAGCCGCCCGCTCCCTTTCGGGAGAGGTACCGCAACAACCCTTACGACGGCGAAATCGCCTATACCGACCAGCAACTAGGCCGTTTTCTGGATAGCGTCGCGAAGAAGGCGCCCACGGACAAAACGCTGATCGTGGTCCTGGCGGATCACGGCGAGAGTCTCGGCGAGCACGGCGAACTGAACCACGGTGTCTTTTTGTATGACTCCACGCTGCGGATCCCGTTCCTGATCTCGGGACCGGGTGTCCCCGCCAAAGTTCGGGTGGCACAACAGACCAGAACCATCGACGTCCTGCCCACAATCCTGGACCTGCTGGGCGGCAAAGCCCCGTCGTCGTGCCAAGGCGTCAGCCTGACGCCCGCCTTTTCCAGCAAGAGCGTGCCAACCACCTATTCCTACGAGGAGTCTCTGTATCCGAAGATGAACATGGGCTGGGCCGAACTGCGCGGCATCCGGACCGCCCGATGGAAATATGTTCGCGCGCCGAAACCCGAGTTGTATGACTTGGCCCAGGATCCTGGCGAGAAAACCAACGTCATCGAAGCCTACCCGAAGGAATCCCAGGAATTGGAAGCGAAGTTGAGATTGTTGAGTGCGGAAAACGCCAACGGGGTGGAGAAGGTCGCGGCCAGCCAAGTGGATTCGCATACCTTGGATCAACTCAAGTCGCTCGGCTACCTGTCGGGCGTTGCACCAAGTGAATTCGAATTGAACGGAAAGGGACCGGACCCCAAGGACCACATCGCCACGCTCCGAGCCTTCCAGGCCGCCCTAGGGCCGGGCGCGCGTGCGATTCCGGCGGGACGGAGAATCGAGGTGTTGCGGCAGGCGCTTGCCGGCGATGCGATGAACCCGTCTCTATATTTCTACCTTGGCGCGGAATACGAGAAATCCGGCCGCTTCGACCAAGCCATGCTAGTGTATCAGGACGCGCAGAAGCAGAACATCCGCAGCGGTAGGCTGCTTTCGCGGATGGGAGACATTTACCTGCGCGGCGGAAATCGGCCCGCCGCAATTGCCGCCTATGAGAAAGCGGCGCAGTTCAGTCCTTCCGACGTCGAAAGCCAGGCGAACCTGGCGACCGCCTACCTCGAAGAGGGCAAGGTCGCGGATGCAGAGCGCTGCTTCCGGTGGATCCTTGCGATCGAGGAGTCCGCTACCGCTTACAATGGCCTGGGCCTGATCGCGATTCAGCGCCAGGACCCCGCGGCGGCGCGCGAGAACTTCGAACACGCCGTCGCTCTGGATCCCGATCTGCTCGAGGCCCAACTCAATCTGGGCCTGCTTTACAAAATGGCGGGCGACCTGACGCACGCCAAAGCCTGCTTCGAGATGTTCGTGGCAAAGGCGCCGCGCGCGCGGTACGCCAAGATCATTCCACAGGTGAAACAGGAACTGGAAGCGATGCGATAGCGCATATGTGATGGGCACAATCACGCGCACCTCTCATGGGCGGCTGGATCAGCACGGCGCAGGGTGTCGAGCAGTTTTGTGCGGCTTCGATGTCCTTGCGGAGCCGCCTGCCAACCCATCTCGCTTTCGAAGAGTTCCCCCCTCCAAGGTTGAATGCGACTGGCAGGTTCCTCTAATTCGCTCTAGAAAGAAAGAACCGAGATAAGATAATAAGACTTCCCTTGACGACACAAAAGAAGCAGCATACAATAACCTCAATTTGTTTAAACAGGCGAAAGAGGTTATGTAAATAAACCAGAGGCCCGAAACGCGCTCAGTTTGGGGTATTAGGGCATCATCCACCTGGGCGGACTCTCAGAAAATGAGTGGTAAAGGGGGCGTATGTCTCACAAACGTGTAGTGGCGCTTTTCCTCATCTGTCTTGCCTTGATCACCACGAAGGCGTGGGGGCAGGCGGTCGGCACCCTTAACGGCACAGTGTTGGATGCGGCGGGCGCAGTGGTACCTGGCGCCACTGTCGTAGCCACCAGCGACTCAACCAAGGTCGAAAACAAGACAACCGCCACATCTGCGGGGGCCTATACCCTGCCATATCTTCCGCAGGGGACGTACACGCTTCGCGTCACTTCGGCGGGGTTCCGGACGGCGACCGCCGAGAACGTTGTCCTGCGCGCAGCGCAGACCCTTACGGTCAACATCAGCTTGGAAGTTGGCCAGGTTAACGAGTCGGTGACGGTTAGCGACACACCTCCGGTGATCGAGTCGGGCACCGCTGAGATGGGCCACTACATTAACCAGGAAGAGTTTAAGGCTTGGCCGATTTTTACCTCGGACGGCCAGCGTCAGATCCAGGAGTTCATTTTCGACAGCCTCCCCGGCACCACCGGCGGCACCTTCCAGGGTTCGATCAACGGCGGGCAGCAATACTCGCACGAGATCCTGATCGATGGGATCGCCCTCGGCAGGTCCGACCTCTCCGGCGGCAACAACAACGAGATGAGCCCCTCGCTCGATGCCATTGGGGACTTCAAACTACAGACCGGCGCGGTTTCGGCCGAGTACAACGGGGGTCAGACCGCGGTGGCGAATTTCAGCATCAAGTCCGGCACAAACAATCTCCACGGGTCGGGTTTTGAATACCTGCAGAACGAGGATTTCAATGCCGTGGAACTCGGCGCCTCGAAAGCCCGTTACCGGGACAACAACTGGGGCTACGCCGTGGGCGGTCCGGTCTACATTCCCAAGATTTATAACGGGCGCAATAAGTCATTCTGGTTCACGAACTTCGAGCACGACAAGCGGAACCAGTTGAACCTGTCGGGCTTCACCACGCTCGCGCCCGTGCCCTACCGCACCGGCAACTTCTCGCAGATGCTCGATCCGTCCTGGTCGGGCCAGTCTCAAGCCGGAACAGTGGTCGGAACCGACGGGCTGGGCAGGCCGGTAGTCTTCGGCGCGATCTACGATCCGGGCACTACCAGGAATGGGCCGAATGGCTCCATCATCCGCGATCCGTTCCCCGGCAACATCATTCCCACCAGCAGGATCAATCCGGTATCGGCGGCCGTCCTTAATGTAGGGCTGGTGAATCCTACGAGTTCGGCGATGCTCCGCAACATCCAGTCGCTGAGTTCCGGGCAGCCATTTTTCGACGAGCACATTATAGGCGTCAAAGTGGACCAGATTATCACCGACAAGCAACGGGTCTCGGTCTTCTACAACCAGGGCTACCGCGAACGCAACAACAACGGAGCACAACGATTTCTGCCTGTGCCCGGTCCGCCGACCACCACCTGGCAGGATCAGTTGACTCCCAGCAACATGGCGCGCTTTAGCTGGACCTGGACGGTGACGCCGACATTGATCAACAACTTCGGGCTGGGCTACGGCCGCTTCGTGAATGATAACGGCGAGCCGCTGGCCGTCGTCAACCAGAATTGGGCGCAGAAAATCGGCATCCAGAATGTCTCCCCTACGGTCTTCCCGGACTTCAATTTCAGCGGGAAAGACTACCAAGGCGGGACGATTGCCAAGATCGGCGTAGGCTGGTACGGAGGGAGCGCCAACGGCTCGGAAGTCCTCAAGGACGACGCCACGAAGATCTGGGGCCGGCACACCTTTCATTTTGGTTATCAGTACACGGTCTACCGCTACGACGAAGAAAACTACTCGGACTCGGGAAACTTTTATTTCAACCCTCAGCAGACGGGCCTTCCCGGCTTTACTACGCAGACAGGGAATGCGTTTGCCAGTTTTCTGTTGGGAGCGGCACAACATGCCAGCCACGGCATCGCCGGCTTGAGCGACGGTTTCCGCGGTCCTTACCACGCAAGCTGGATTCAGGACGACTTCAAAGTCACGCCGAGACTGACCGTGAATCTCGGTTTTCGCTGGGAGATCATCTCACCCTTCTACGAGCGGACCAACCGCATGTCCTACATCGATATCAGCGCGCCTGATCCAGCGGCAGGCGGCCTGCCCGGCCTGCTGACCTTCAAGAACCGCCCGACCAAAACCTACTTTGGTGAGATCGGTCCCCGGTTCGGCGTTGCTTATCAGGTCAGCAACAAGATGGTTGTGCGTATGGGGTATGCGATGATGAACACCCCGCCCACTGCTCAAAACTGGGGTTATGGCGGATTTACTACCGGCTACAGCGGCACCGTCACCGCGGCGACAGGCACCAGCCCCACCGGGTTCGTGCAAGACCCGGCGATCTATCTAAACCAGCCCTTGCCAAGCCTCGGTTACGCGCTGCCGGACACCAGTCCGGCGGATGGTCACTTCAACGCCGGGCAGGCCGTTACTCCTGACGCAAACCACCCGGGCTACGTACAGAACTGGAACATAACCTTGCAGTATCTACTGCCCAACCAGATAGTGGTAGAAGGAGCCTATGTGGGTAACCACGGCACACGCTTATGGGGGTTTAACGAATTGGATGTGTTGCCCGCGACAAAGCTCGCCATGGGCGATACGCTGATCGATAACGTCTCCTCCCACCCGCAGTTCATCCCCTATAAAGGCTTCCCAACGGATCTGTCCGTCGCCCAGGCGATCCTGCCGTATCCGCAGTATTACGGCGTAAATAACTTCTACGCCTACAATACCAACTCGAACTACAACTCGTTCCAGTTGACCGTGACGAAGCACCTGACGCAGGGCCTCGGCTTCCTGGCTGCCTACACGTTCTCCAAAACGCTCGGCTATCAGGACAGCAACGGCGTCGCGGGGTATGGCGTCCCGCAGGACTTTTACAACCGCAGGCTCGAATACGGACTCGCCAGCTTTAACCAGACGCACAACTTCAAGCTGACGTGGACCTATGACACTCCGTTCGGCAAAGGTCGCAGATGGAACCTCAAAAAGTTAAACTACGCGCTGGGTGGCTGGCAACTGGCCGGTCTCCACAACTACGCCTCGGGCTTCCCGATCTCGGTATACGCCACCGGCCTCAACACTCCGGCCGGCTTCGGTAGCATCCGCCCGGATGTCCTGAGCTCGAACCTTGCCAGCGGCAGCTTTCCGAGCTCCGCGGACTACAGCAGCCCCACACAGTATCTGAACGCCTCAGCCTTTGCCAACGTTCCCACCAGCCCCGTGAACAGCGTGCCGTTGAGGGTTGGGACCGCTCCCAGGAACCTGGGCCTTACAGGGTTCCCGACGCTCAGCGAGACATTTCGTATGTCCAAGGCATTCCCGTTCTTCCGTGAGAAGGCCAAGTTCAAGTTGGGTATGACCATGTCCAACCCGTTCAAGCGCCAGTACACGTACCTCGTAGACACCGGAGTAGGGGACTCCGCCTTCGGCCAGGTACTGTCGGGCGGCGGCGGCCGTACCATGCAGTTGGATGGCCGTATCGACTTTTGAGCTGACTACGGGATACTGCCAACCAAAGGTGGGGCCGGCGATTTTCGCCTGCCCCTTCTATGAGTCGTCATAGGTAGGCTGTCGCCAGCTTTCCCTGTCACACCACTGTACGTACGGGTCCGTATACGGCGGTTCGGTGGGTTGAGCTATTGCCCGACAGTCAATCTCGGAATCCCGAGCGAGTCGAAGTAAGCATAGGCAGCGCTATGGCAAGTACCGGACTGTTCGCCAGCCTCTACGGACCATGAGCGATGCGCGCCGTTTGGGCGGCGATATCTTTGCCCACCCCCCGAAAACCTGTGGTGATGCTTTGCGGTGAACACCATAACTTGATCCTGGTGTCCTTCGCTTGTTTCACCCCCTGGTCGCGTTGAACTTCACGGGGTTGAACTTCTTGTAGCAGTTGTCGTAAACCTCCGCCGGGATGTCCCGCTCTTCATTGCCGGCAGGCCACGCCGCTCGCCGCCTCGCAACAACCGATCTCAGCTCCCATCAGGCTCACCGGCCCCCAGTGGATGAACATGCCGACCGCAGGGTCCTTCCGGTGTTCCACAGCCGCCTCGCGCGCCGGGGTCGCTCTCGCACAGAGCCGTGCGGGTTTCCCGCACCGGCGGCCAGCAGGAGTGATGAAAGAGTTCCCGTTTCATGGCGAATCGCGGCTATCTATCAAGGCAAAGGTAGAAATGTCGCTTGTTTCTGGCTTGTTTCTAGCGCAGGGGGCAGCGGTGCGCAGCAGGTAGCGGCAAGACTTATAATCGCTCCAATGGACGACTTCCCTCCTCCGCGCGGGGCAGACGGATCGAGCGCTTACGCAGACCGGCAACCCCCCTTCGTCGCTATTCACGCCATCGACGTTTTTGTTCGCGATCAGGAGCGAAGCTTGCGATTCTATGTGGACCAACTCGGATTCCGGGTGGCCTTTGACTCCCGGCTGCAATCCGGAGACCGATGGGTGGCGGTCGCTCCACCTGATGGGACGGCAGTCCTCGCACTGGTCGCGCCTCGTCGCGAATCCAAGCAACACAAGCTCATAGGCCGGTCTACAGGGGTTGTTTTCGTTACCGAGGATGTGGTTGCCAAATGGGAAGAATGGCGGCGGCGCGGCGTTCGTTTTCTCTTCACTCCCCGCCTGAGACGCATCAAGTACGAGCGCCAGGAGCAGACTCCGCCCGCGGAGCAGGCGCCCGTTTGGGGCGGAGTCTTCACCCGGTTCAAGGATGTGGACGGAAACTCCTTTTCGCTGGTGGGCTTCGACGCGGTGAATCGGCACATCGAAGCGCAACGCCGATTGATTGCCGGGAAACTGGAAATGGAACGCCGCGCGGCACAGGAATTGGAGTTTGCGAAACAAGTGCAGGCGAGGCTTTTTCCCCAGAGTTTGCCGCCCATGGAAACACTCGGATTTGCGGGAGTGTGCGTCCAGGCCCGCCAAGTAGGCGGCGATTACCACGACCTCCTCGATCTGGGCCGCGGACGCTTTGGGCTGGTGATCGCAGATATCTCCGGCAAGGGGATGGCCGCCGCTCTTCTGATGGCTAACCTGCAGGCCAACTTTCGCAGCCAGTGCGCGGGCGCAGCGGATGAGCCCGAGCGTTTGTTGCGCGCGGTGAACCGGCTGTTTTACGAAAATACCAACGAGAGCGCGTACGCCACGCTCTTCTTTGGCGAATACGACGACAACACCCAGCAGTTGCGCTATGCAAACTGCGGGCACCTGCCGGCGCTGCTGCTGCGACGCGACGACACGGTGGAAAGACTCGATTCCACCGGAACCGTAGTGGGGCTTTTCAAAGAATGGGAATGCGAGATAGCGGTGCAGCAGATCTTCTCAGGCGATATTCTCGCACTCTACAGCGACGGGATCACGGAAGCGTTCAACGATGCCGGCGAGGAATTCGGGGAACCTCGCTTGGTTGAGGCGCTACAAAGGTATCGTGACCTGCCCCCGGAGTCTGTGATCGCCTCGATCGTCGACGAGGTTCAGCGGTTCAGCTCCCACGAACAGCACGATGACATCACGTTGATTGTGGCGAGGTGCCGGTAGAGCGTTGTTTATAGCAGTTTTACTGTTCCCGGCTGTTATAGAAACCACATGGGCGCTTTCAGAGACCCGCCCGCGAAATCGGCGAACTGACAGCGGATTTTGGGGCAGTGTCCCGCCGCCTGGCGGGCCTTCGTTCGAATTGCGCGAGTGCCAAACAACGCGTGCTGAACCAGGGTGACGCCCGTGGCGAGGTCCCAGAACTTCCTTAGCGCGGTTTTTACGCTAATGACATACGGTTGTCATGTTTCGCAGG
>Ga0209067_10000477_pt1 | contig 25472 bp, 29 predicted proteins | sample ColStrG_CSR_2013_FD_187199 | JGI IMG/M metagenome (GOLD analysis project Ga0209067, IMG submission 187199) | Freshwater sediment microbial communities in response to fracking from Pennsylvania, USA - Cold Stream Run_MetaG_CSR_2013 (SPAdes)... | ecosystem: Environmental > Aquatic > Freshwater >... | reverse complement strand
GCTACTGCGGTGCGCAATGCGTGACTGTTTTCAGCGATATGGGGAAACGCGCCCCCATGAACAAACGAAAACTGGCCCGGCTGGCGCATCACTCCGCAAATCGTTTCGGGGAACCGGCCCGAAATGGTCCGGTTAAGCATGACCTGTGCCACGGCGAGCTGGCCAACAAGCGGCTCGCCTTTGGCTTCAAAATATACAGCAACCGCGAGACATTTGCTGCTGTCGTCCCGCGCGTCGGCATCCATATGTGCGGCAACAAGCTCGGCAAGCGAAGTTGGAGGCGACGACACTGCGTCGGGCGCAGGTGTATGAACGGCTGGCGGAATTTTCGCTTCTTCAGAAACTGTTGATTCGTGCACAAATGCTGTCGCATTAACAGTTTTGATGTCGGCCACACTCACGGTTTGCGCCGCTGTCGGCACGGCCGCCAAGGTGGTGTTGAGCAGGAATGCACCAGCAACCCCCAACTTGATCACATTCAAAGCAAATCGCATTAAAACCCTATATCTGTGCGGTGAACAGCGACTTCAGACAATCTAACGCAACCTATCGTCTGAGCGATGTTCCCCGTCTGCGTGATGACCCGAAAGGCTTTCGAGCCGCCGACGCTTCAACGAAGCACCCGTGATGTCGCAGTGCAGCATCAGCGTCAAGTTTCGGCGATGCAATCAGCGGCGAACCGTTCTGCTGCCGGGATGTCCAGTTCAACCAGCCATAAATCGGGGTCACTTTTGCGCCGTTGCGCGAGATAAATTTGAAATTTATCATTGTTTTCAATGGCTTGTGAGGTGCAAGGTCGCCAAAACATCCGTTCGTCGGAGTCGTAAGCAAGTTCAATAAGGCTTGAAATCCGCCCTTTTTCTGCACAGATCGCCACGATGCCGCCAGCGCCGTCGTCGCCGTGGGCCAAGACTGCTCCTGTCCCACCCGCAGTCGCGAGTCGCTTCAGCAACGCAGAGACAATCAATTTTGAAGTGAAGCGCCGCGCCATCATCGCCTCCCTCGGTCGTGTCGGGTCGAAGCTAGACCACCACCGGCTGATCGTAACTCGACAGCAGCGCAAGCAGCGCATCATCGCTGGCAGCGCCCCGCAACTTGGCGACAAACGGTTGATCGCGCATCATTCGGCTCACTGTCGCGAGCGCTTTGAGATGGTCGGCACCGCCATCGATCGGCGAAAGCAGCATGAACACGAGATCGACGGGCAAATCGTCAATCGCCTCAAAATCAATCGGTGTTTCGAGTCGAACGCACACCCCGCAGACTTTGCTCAGCCCATCAAGCTTGCCATGTGGAATGGCTATACCACCTCCAAAGCCTGTTGAGCCGAGGCGCTCGCGTTCGAGCAAACGATCATGAACACTGTTCACATCAATGTGATGTGCGGCCGCAGCCAACGAGGCAAGTTGCTGAAAGAGCGACTTCTTATTGGTGGCAACGAGCCGCGTACGCACAGCCCCATCAGTCAGACAGTGATCGAGACGAAACATGCCGACCCTAACCGTGTCTGGCGCGAGCCGTGTCACCGGGTTCGACCCATCCGATCGTTCCGTCGTCACGCCGATACACCATATTCAACACCCCCGTGCTGCTGTGCTTGAACAGCAATGCGTTGGTGTTGCGCAAATCGAGCATCATCACCGCGTCAGACACCGATGTTTCTGGGATGTCGACCTTGGTTTCTGCCACGATGACCGGCGAATCGCCCGCCTCAACCTCTTCGGGCCCCGCATCAAAAACGATATAACGCGCATCGGCATCGACAGGGCCGGGTGCCGCGTCTACCGCCTGAGCTTGGCTCGCATGCTTATCCTTGAGCCGACGCACATAACGCCGCAACTGCTTTTCAATCTTGAGCGCAGCTTCCTCGAAGGCCAGATGGGCATCCATCGCGCGTGCCGAACCCTTGAGAATAACCCCCTGCATCACATGCGCCACAATGTCGCAGACAAACCCGGCGTCGTGAGGCCCTTTTCCAAGCGTGACGTGCGCCGAAATGGTGCGCGAGAAATATTTATTAGCTATCGCCGCGAGCCGCTCGTGCACATGCGCATTAAGCGCGGCGCCCGTATCGACTTGATGCCCCGACAAACGTATGTCCATGTAATGCTCTCCAATGATCCAAGGCGTCGTGCCCTTAGGCCTGTCGCCCCTAAGGGTCAATCCGCCGCGTGGCCCGAGGGCCGGATTACGCCGACCGCGCCCAAAGCGGTGAGTCAAGTTGCGCGATGAACGCTGCATGCCGCTCCAGCTCCGCATCGCTCGCTGGGGGGACGTGTGACACGCGTCGACTGACTGAAACGGAACCGCTCGACTTGAGCGCCGGTTCGTCCCGAGGGGCGGTGACCATCGGATCGAGCGACAAGCCGATCTGTCGTCCACCGGTGAGTTCGATGTAAATCTGTGCAAGCAATTGCGCGTCAAGCAGCGCACCATGCTTGACCCGGTGGCTACGATCCACACCGAATCGCGTACACAACGCATCAAGGCTGTGCTTTGCTCCCGGAAAACGGGTGCGCGCGAGCCCCAGCGTATCAATGAGTCGTGACGGCGTGATTTTCAACCGGCCACAGGCGCTGAGCTCATGGTTCAGAAAACCGAGATCAAACATGGCATTGTGGGCCACCAACGGACTGTCTTCGATGAAATCGAGCAACTCTTCAACGCGGTCGGCAAAAATAGGCTTGTCCGCCAAAAAGGCGTCTGACAGGCCGTGGATCGCTTGTGCTGCCGGATCCATCGCGCGCTCAGGATTAAAATAGGCGTGGAAACTGCGGCCGGTCTCAACACGATTCACCAGTTCAAGACCGCCGAACTCCACAATCCGATCACCATTATCGGGGCTGAGACCCGTGGTCTCGGTGTCAAATATAATTTCGCGCATCGTCCGGCGATTATCGTCGTTTACCCGCCGCGATGCAAGCCACCAACGCGCGAACGCGTCGGCGCGTTTGGGTAAGCGAACGCGCGGTTTCGATAACATAATCGGCGCGCTGCCGCTTGACTGTGTCGCGCGTTTGCACACGCAGGATGTGGCGCAGCTTGGCGCGCGTCATTCCCGGTCGGGCCAGCACACGGCGGCGCTGCATCCAAGCTGGGGCAGAGACCACCACCACCACATCGACGAGCCGCGCTGCATTGGTCTCAAACAGCAATGGAATATCGAGCACGACAAGTGCGCGCGCGCGATTGCAACGCAGAAACGCGCGCCGCTGTTGGCCGACGGCGGGGTGAACGAGCTGTTCGAGTTGCACCAATGCGTGGCGATCACCGAACACTGCGGCTCCCAGCCTGGCGCGATCAACACCTTCGTGCGTTGTTGTGCCCGGAAAAAGCCGCTCAATCTCTGCAACCAAGGCCCCCCCGGGCCCTTGAAGGTCGTGCACCGCCGCGTCGGAATCAAAAACGCGAACACCCATTTCTCGAAACAATGCGCTCACGGTCGATTTGCCCATGCCGATCGATCCGGTGAGGCCGATAACGATCATGGCAGCAACAAAGCGCGCAGTTCCGCGTCATGTTCGCGCGGGGCGGCGACACCAAAAAACAGTTCAAAGGCAGCGGCGGCCTGCGCCACGAGCATTTCGAGTCCGTCGATGGTGTCCAGCCCGCGCGCGCCCGCAGCAGCGAGCAACGGGGTGAGGAGCGGCATGTAAACAATATCAAAAACCACCGACGCATCGGGAAGCGCCGACAAGTCCCAATCGGGAGAGGGCTGCCCCGCCATCCCAAGCGAGCTTGTGTTCACCAGCAGATCCGCGCGCGGTGGCGTATCCGTGATGGGAACCACCGACCCCTTTAGGCCGAATCGCGACAGCAGCGCTGCACCTTTGAGGCCGTTGCGCGCCATCACGGTGACGGAGCGCGCCTTCGCGCATTTGAGCGCGTGCAACACCGCATGTGCCGCGCCGCCGGAGCCGATCACCACCACATCGGCGGCATCGAACCCAAATTCCGCGAGTGGCGCAAAAAAACCTGCCGAATCGGTATTTGTGCCGATCAGCCGCGCGCCATCGCGCAAAATGGTATTCATCGCGCCGATGTTCGAGCGAATCTGACCGGGATCGTCCACCAGCGCAATAATGTCGATTTTGTGCGGCAAAGTGACGTTACATCCGTTCCACAGCGGATCAAGTTGGCGCGCGGCAACATAAGCGGGCAGATCCGCAGTGTGCACACGCGTTGCTCGATAATCCGCGTCGATTCCGCATTTGTCGAGCCAGAACTTGTGGATGAGCGGTGATTTGGAATGGCTGATTGGATCGCCAATCACCTCGGCATAGCGTCTCATTTAGGCAACACCCCTTGCGTCCGAAGCAGGTCTAACACCCCCAGAAGCGGCATCCCCAAGATGGTGAAGTGATTGCCCGAGATGGCCCGGAACAGCTGAACGCCCCTCGCTTCAACCCGAAAACACCCAACACAGCCAGAAATCGCTGGCCATTCGTGATCGAGATAGTCGGCGATAAACGTCTCGCTGAGCGGACGAACGTCCAGATGCGCACAATCGGAATGCGCACCGATGTTTTTGCCACCGCGCATCAGAACGGCGGCGCTATGCAAGTTCATTGTCTTGTCGGAAAAAAAGCGCAAATGCTCAGCGGCCTCATCCCGCGAACCAGGCTTATCGAACAGTCGGCCCTCAACCTCGATGATCGAGTCTCCACCCAGAACAAGCGCGTCGGGAAATTGCTCGGACACTGCGCTTGCTTTGGCACCGGCAAGAGCAATTGAAATGGCGCTCGCGTCTTGACTCAGTTCTTCCTGCAAATATGATTTTATTTCGCCCTCATCAACATCTGCAGAAACGGCATCAAAACGGACACCAGCCGCTGTGAGCATCGCCTTACGTGAGGCGCTTTGCGACGCAAGGATAAGCCGCATCAGGCTGCACTCCGCTCGTTATACAAAGTGATAATGGCCGCCGCTGCCTCCTCAATCGAACGCCGGGTCATATCGATGACTGGCCAGCCATGATCACCGAACATCCGCCGCGCAAAGGCGATTTCGCGGGCGACAACGTCGTGATCGACATATTTGGTCTCTGGCGATTGGTTGAGCGACAGCAGGCGGTTCCGCCTAATCTGAATCAGCCGCTCTGCGCTTGTCATCAATCCGATCACCATCGGTTTTTTTAATGTAAACAGGTGCGGCGGCGGCGGTGATTCGAGAACCAGCGGAAGATTAGCCGTTTTATAACCCCGATTCGCGAGATAGATTGATGTTGGTGTTTTTGATGTCCGCGAAACGCCAACGAGTAAAATGTCCGCCTGCTCCCAGTCTTCAGGTGCGATGCCGTCGTCATGCGCGATCGTGAAGTGAATCGCATCAACGCGGGCGAAATATGCGTCATCGAGAATATGCTGGCTTCCTGGACGTGCATTGGCTTTTTGTCCGAACAGATTTGACAATGCGGTGGTGATCGGATCAAGCGCCGCGACAACGGGTAGATTCAGGGTGCGGCAATGGGTTTCAAGCCGCGCCCGGTGTTCTGGGTTAACCAGTGTGAACACGACAAGGCCTGGGTTTTGTGCGATGTCGGTGATGACGCGATCCATATGTGTTTCAGATCGCACCATGGGCCAAAAATGGCGCACCGTTTCTACGCCGTCGAATTGTGCCAGAGCGGCCTTGGCGATGTTCTCAAGCGTTTCGCCGGTGGAATCGGACAACAGGTGGAGATGGAGTTTGGTCATCGTATCAATCATTATGTGGAAAACTCATGGATAAATTCGCCTTAATCCTCTCGATGCCAAAAAAGCGAGATTTTTTCACGTGATGCGTTTTTTATCCACACGTCTGCCAAGACGGGACGTGTCTTTTCCCCACGGTGTGAATAACGCGAATGAAAACGTCGACTCGGGTCGAACCGACGAGTCGTGTGGAACGCCCTGACGGGATAAGTTCGGCAAAAATTTGAATCCTCGCTGGAGGCACGCTAACTACCACCACAGACTCTTTAATAATCCCTTATATATGAAAGCCTGAGTGAGTGACCCGGCCAAAACTGCTCTTGTCAACGTTACACGGTGAAAACAACACGCGCACACCCGTCTGGCTGATGCGTCAGGCTGGGCGCTATCTGCCCGAATATCGTGCATTACGCGCGGAAAAAGGCGGTTTCCTCGATCTTGTTTATGACTCAGACGCTGCCAGCGAGGTGACACTCCAGCCGATCAGGCGGTTTGGTTTTGACGGTGCAATTCTGTTTTCCGACATTCTCGTTATCCCCCATGCGATGGGGCAAGATTTGTGGTTTGAAGAAGGCGAAGGTCCACGACTTGCGCCCCGGTTGATTGAACATACGCTGGAGGCGCTTCAGGGCGCTCCTGAGCGACTTCAGCCGGTGTTTGATACCGTGACCAAGGTCAAGGCCGCTTTGCCGCCTGAGACAAGTTTTCTGGGCTTTGCGGGAGCGCCTTGGACGGTGGCGACCTATATGCTCGCCGGGCGTGGCAGCAAGGATCAATCCGAGGCGCGGCGCTTCGCATATACCAAGCCTGATGCGTTTGAAAAAATCATCGAGATGATCGTGGCATTGACCATCACTTACCTCAAGAGTCAGATTGATGCAGGTGTGGACGCGGTGCAGCTTTTTGAAAGCTGGGCGGGCGCACTTTCCCCTGCGCAATTTGAGCGCTGGGTGATCGCACCCAATGCAGCAATAGTCGATGCGATCCGCATTTACGCACCACATGTGCCGGTTATCGCTTTTCCCAAAGGTGCGGGTGGCAAGCTGCGCGCGTTTGTGGATGGCGTAACTCCAACTGCTATTGGCCTAGATGAAACGGTTGATCCAAGCTGGGCCAACGCGATTCTTCCGAAGCAGCTTGCCGTGCAAGGTAATCTCGATCCGCTTGCTTTGATTGCAGGTGGCGCGCAGCTCGATGCCGCGGTTGACCGGATTATCACAGCGTTCGCTGATCGGCCCCAAGTTTTCAACCTCGGTCACGGTATTCTTCCCGACACGCCGATTGCGCATGTCGAACGGCTGGTCGCGCGCGTGAGGGGGGATCAATGCTGATCGGCTGGCTCGGTGAGTACGAACCATGGGTGAAGGCGCTTCATATCATCTTCATGGTGTTTTGGATGGCAGGACTGTTCATGCTACCGCGGTTTTTCGTCTATCATCAGGAAGCGTCTGAAGAGTCATCCCAAAACGGGCTTTGGATTGAACGCGAGCGGCGATTGATCCGAATTATCATGGATCCATCGATGGTCTTGGTATGGGTATTTGGCTTGGCGTTGGCCTTAAACCTTGGCGCGTTCGGCATGTGGTGGTTCCGGCTCAAGCTGCTGGCGGTGATTGGATTGTCAGCGTACCACATGTGGATGGGTGGCTATGCGCGACGATTGGCCTTGGGCGAGCGGTCTTTAAGCGGGCGGACGCTGCGGCTGTTGAACGAGGTGCCCGGCGTGGCAGCGATTGTGGTGATCGTTTTGGTGGTGGTGAAGCCTTGGTTGTGAGGCATCTTGACACCCAACGCCCTCCGGCGTAAATTCTCCCAACTGCCGTTCGCGCAGCTTATGCGATTTCAATCAGCTTTGCTCCATCGCTCAAACCTCTGAAACGCTCCACCTCCCAGACTCGGATTCCAAAATGCACCTTAAAGACCTAAAAAAGAAAACCCCGGCTCAACTTGTTGAAATGGCCGAAGCATTGGGCGTGGAAGGCGCGTCCACACTGCGTAAACAAGATATTATGTTCGCTATTCTCAAGGTGGAAGCCGAAAATGGCACGCAAATCATGGGCCTTGGCACGATTGAAGTGCTGCAAGATGGCTTTGGCTTTTTGCGCTCACCCGAATCGAATTACCTTGCCGGACCCGATGATATTTATGTCTCACCCAACCAAGTGCGCAAGTTTGGCTTACGCACGGGTGACACGGTCGAAGGCGAAATTCGCGGGCCGAAGGATGGCGAGCGCTATTTTGCGCTCAACAAGGTGACGTCGATCAACTTTGATGATCCCGATGTTGTGCGTCACCGCGTGAATTTCGATAACCTCACGCCTCTTTATCCTGATGAGAAGCTGACACTCGATTCACTTGACCCGACGGTGAAGGACAAATCCGCGCGCGTCATCGATATTATTTCGCCACAAGGCAAGGGCCAGCGTGCACTGATCGTCGCACCGCCGCGCACGGGTAAAACTGTGCTGCTGCAAAATATCGCCAAGGCCATCACCGATAATCACCCCGAAGTATTCCTGCTCGTGCTGCTCGTTGATGAACGGCCCGAGGAAGTCACCGATATGCAGCGCTCGGTAAAGGGTGAGGTGATCTCGTCGACCTTCGATGAGCCCGCCAGCCGCCACGTTCAGGTCGCGGAGATGGTGATCGAAAAGGCGAAAAGGCTGGTCGAGCATAAGAAGGATGTGGTCATCCTGCTCGATTCGATCACGCGCTTGGGCCGCGCTTACAACACCGTGGTGCCGAGTTCCGGTAAGGTGCTGACTGGCGGCGTGGACGCGAACGCGTTGCAGCGGCCGAAGCGCTTCTTTGGTGCGGCGCGCAATATTGAGGAAGGTGGCTCGCTCTCGATTATCGCGACAGCGCTGATCGATACCGGATCGCGGATGGATGAGGTGATCTTCGAAGAGTTCAAGGGCACCGGAAACTCCGAAATCGTGCTTGATCGCAAGGTCGCCGATAAGCGCATTTTCCCCGCACTCGATGTTGGCAAGTCGGGCACGCGTAAAGAAGAGCTTCTGGTGGAGAAGGGCAAGCTCAGCAAAATGTGGGTGCTACGCCGCATCTTGATGCAGATGGGGACGATCGACGCAATGGAATTCCTGCTCGACAAAATGAAAGACTCGAAAACCAATGAAGACTTTTTCGAGAGTATGAATCAATAGGGATTGGGCCGATGCTCGGCGAAACTTTTTCTATCGCCGCGTTCACTGTACTTGGCAAAGTCATCCTTATTGATCTAATGCTCGCGGGCGATAATGTGGTGATTCTCGGCGCGCTCGCTGCTCAATTGCCGAAGGCTCAGCGCGGGCGGGCTATGCGCGTGGGCCTAACGATCTCGCTTGTCACGTTGATTGGCCTTGCCTTTGTCGCGCTGCGTTTACTCAAGATTGTCGGCGTGTTGTTCGTCGGTGGGGTATTGCTGCTCTGGGTAGCGTGGAAACTGTTCCGTGAATTGACCCATCGCCGTGGTGTGATGGATTCACCTGACGCTGAGCCGCGCAAAGCCGCGCACTTTTCGGGGATGATCTGGCAAGTTGTTGTCGCCGAGTTGTCGATGAGCCTTGAGAATGTGCTCGCGGTGGCAGGCGTTGCCCGTGATCACCCGCTCATTCTGTTTATTGGATTAGCCATATCGGTTGGCATTATGGGGCTGGCTGCGAACCTGATTGCGAACCTTATCGAACGACACAAATGGATCGCATATTTCGGCGTGGCGATGATCCTTTATGTCGCGCTAGGGATGATCGGGCAGGGGTGGAGCGATATTCGCCCGCTCATACGCACAGTTTTTTAGCCCAAAGTGCGCGCGAAAAAGGCTTCGGTTCGCCCGTCGGCAAGCAACGCACCATCTTGATTGCGGCGAGCACCCGTCTCGGTCGCAAAACCATGGTCAAGCCCGTGATAATCACACAGCGTTGCGTGCGGATGTGAGTCGAGTACGGTATGGAGTTTGGCCTGCGCCTCCGCCCCAACCAAATGATCGGCGGTTGGAATGTGCAGCAGCAGCGGTTTGCAAATATTTTTGGCTTCGTGGAGAAGCTGGTCGATCATGACGCCATAATAGCCGACGGCAGCGTCAATATTGGTACGGCATGCGAGCATATAGGCGAGGCGGCCACCCAAGCAAAAGCCGACAGCACCTACTTTGCCGCCGCCCGTTCGTTCGCGCGCTACCGCGATACAGGCTTCGATATCGCCGATTGCCCGATCTGCACCCCCGTCCGCCCCGAATTTCGCCATATAGTCGAGCGCTTCATGAAAATTCTCGGGCAGGTCGGGATCCAAGTCAAGGCCCGGCTCGAGTCGCCAGAACAAATCTGGCGCGAGCGCCAAATATCCAAGTGTGGCCCATCGCTCGCATTTGCGGCGAATGCCGGCATTGACTCCGAATATCTCTTGGAGAACGATGATGGCCGCTTTCGCATCGCCTGCCGGATGTGCGCAATAGGCCGCGAATTTTCCGCCGCCATCAGCGGTTTCGATGTTAATCATTTCGCCCATGATTTGGATTTCCCATGAATGTCGACTTTTCGACTCGCTTTGCCATTGATCTCTTGGCGCGAGATGTCATGGTCGCGCTCTCAGCTCAAGCCGGAGAGTCGCATGAACGTAAAAATTGATATTGAATGCACACCCGAAGAAGCGCGCAGGTTCATGGGACTGCCTGATCTCAGCGTTGTTCACGAGGCCTACCTCAAAAAGATGACCGAGACCATGACCTCCGCGACCTCTCCCGATATGATTGAAGCGATGCTGAAAAGCTGGGCACCCATGTCCGACCTGAGCCTAAAGATGTTTCAACAAATGGCTGGCGGCGGCAAGAGTTAGGCGCAATCTGATGCGCCCCACATTCTATGCTTTGTCGAGCGGTGCGCCACCCGCCGCGATCGCAGTGGTGCGGGTGTCGGGGCCGATGGCGCGCGAGGTTCTGCTGCGTCTAACGCGCGCCGAATTGCCGCCGCCACGGCGTGCGGTCGTGCGGTGGCTGGAGGATCCGGCTACGGGTGATGTTCTCGATCAGGCGCTCGTGCTGTGGTTGCCTGGACCTGATACGGTAACGGGCGAAGATTTAGTCGAACTGCATCTTCATGGCGGGCGCGCGGTGGTGGCCGCAGTTTTGTCCTGTCTGACACGGATCAACGGGGTGGAAGCTGCCGATCCCGGCGCCTTCACTCGGCGCGCGTTCGACAACGGTCGGATCGATTTGTCACAGGTGGAAGGGCTCGCTGATCTGCTGAGTGCTGAAACCGAATTGCAGCGCCGGAGTGCGCTGGCGATGAGCGAAGGCAGATTGGGAGCGCGCGCGGCCAAATGGCGCGAAGCGATTTTGAAGCTTGCGGCCCAAACCGAGGCGCAACTCGATTTTTCGGACGAGTCGGATGTGGAGGTGAATGGGGCGCATTTGACTGCCGCATTTGAGGCGCTGAATACCGATCTCACCGCGTGGCTCGCTGCGCCATCCGCCGAGCGGCTTCGCGATGGAATTCGCCTGGTGATCGCTGGGCCGCCCAATGCTGGAAAGTCGACTTTGCTCAACGCATTGGCCGGTCGTGATGTGGCGATCACAGCGCCGGTCGCGGGAACCACGCGCGACATTGTTGAGGCGCCCACCGTAATCAACGGCATTCCATGGTTGTTAATTGACACGGCGGGGCTTCACGATGTGACAGAAAATGAAATTGAAATTGAGGGGATACGCCGTGCGCACGCCGCTGTGGCGCGCGCGGACATTGTCCTGTGGCTTGGGGCTGAAGCGGACTGCCCGTGTCGCGACCGCGCAGTGTTGATTGCGTCGCGTGCCGATTGTTTGGCACCGGATACAATCGTTCCGCCACATATCCTGCGGCTATCGGTAGCGACGGGTGAAGGGATGTGCCAACTTGATGCGCGGCTGCGCGCGCTTGCGCAAAAATTGACAGGAACGTCGGCGGACGTCGTTGCGCTTAACATGCGACAGCGTGCGTTAATCGCAGAGTTGGCCGAAGACATCACAGCCGCGGCAGCGGCGCATGACGATGATCTGATCCGTGCGGAACATTTGCGTCGCGCATGTGGCGCACTTGATCGGCTCGTTGGCCGCGTCGGCGTCGAAGATATGCTCGATACCTTGTTCAGCGGATTTTGCATCGGCAAATGACTGTTCCACGTGGAACATTTTGACTCGCACGGCACGACGCGATAGCGGGCGAAGATGCAAGAGTTTGATGTCATTGTTGTCGGTGGCGGACACGCGGGCTGCGAAGCGGCTGCGGCTGCGGCGCGGATGAGCGCACGCTGCGCTCTGGTGAATTTTTCGCACGAGACAATTGGTGCGATGTCGTGCAATCCGGCGATCGGGGGATTGGGAAAGGGGCATCTGGTTCGCGAGGTTGACGCACTTGATGGCCTCATCGCTGGCGCGGCCGATGCCGCAGCAATTCAATACCGTATGCTCAATGCGTCAAAGGGCGCAGCAGTGCGCGGGCCCCGGATTCAGGCGGATCGGCTGATGTTCAAAGCTGCGGTGCAGCGTGCACTTCGCAGGCAGAACAATCTGAAGATCATCGAAGGAGAGGCAGCCGAACTCATCTTGGGTGGCGAGAGGGTCGTAGGCTTGCGGCTGGCTGACGGCCGTGCGCTGGCGTCAAGATGTGTTGTTCTCGCCACGGGAACGTTTCTCAATGGCAAGATGTTCTGCGGCGAGCAGCGCGCCGCGGGTGGACGTGTCGGCGAGCCGGCAGCCCAATCGATCGGCGCGCAACTTCGCAATTTGGAGCTTCCGCTTGGTCGAATGAAGACCGGGACCCCTCCCCGGCTCGATGGTCGGACGATTGATTGGGCCCGCCTCGAAAGCCAAACTTCTGATGGCGACGCATGGACGATGTCCGATATGACCCCATCACGCGTAAATCCGGAGCTGTTCTGCGCCATCGCCCGGACCAATGTCGCTAGTCATGACGTCATTCGCGGCGCTTTGGATCGGTCGCCGCTGTATGGTGGTGCGATCTCGGGCCAAGGGCCGCGTTACTGCCCATCGATCGAGGATAAAGTGGTTCGCTTCGGTGATCGTGACGGGCATCAAATCTTCCTCGAACCCGAAGGTTTGGACGGCCATTGGGTGTATCCGAACGGTGTCTCGACGTCGCTGCCCCAAGATGTGCAACTGGCGATGCTGCGCACGATTGATGGGCTTAAACGTGTCGAGATCGTCCAACCCGGCTATGCCGTGGAGTATGACCATATCGACCCGCGCGCGCTCGATCACCGGCTGGCGTTGCGGCGTGTGCAGGGACTGTTTTGCGCCGGACAGATCAACGGCACGACAGGGTATGAGGAAGCGGCGGCGCAGGGATTAGTTGCGGGGGTAAACGCAGCGGCCGAGGCGCTGGGCAAGCCCGCGTTTATCCTCGATCGTGCATCAAGTTATATCGGAGTCATGGTTGATGATCTGGTGTTGCAAGGGATTACCGAGCCTTACCGCATGTTGACCGCCCGAGCCGAGTTTCGGCTGCATTTGCGCGCGGACAACGCGGCAACGCGGCTGACCGCGCTCGGGATCGAAGCGGGTTGCGTGGGTGCGCAGCGGCAGCACTGGTTTGCGGCGTGTGCGCATGAACGGGCGCGGGCAGTGGCCGCGCTTCACGTCCCAATTCACGCCGAAGCGCTAGGCCGGATGGGCGCAGACGAGCCGTTGTTCGATTGGATTCGGATTGCGGGGTTGGATTATGCGGGCCTGGTCGCGCTTCGACCAAGGCTCCGTGAGCACCCAAAACACGTCGTCGACGAGATCATCGAAGACGCGCGTTATGCGCCCTACCTTGCGCGACAAGCAGCCGAAATTCGTGAATTGCGCGTCAACGACCATATCATCATCGGCGAAGATATTGTGTTTCGCGACATCTCGGGCCTGTCTACGGAAATGATCGAGCGGCTTGAGAGGGTACGGCCGGGATCGCTTGGGGCGGCGTCGCGCATCGCGGGTGTTACGCCTGCCGCGCTCGCGGCGCTCCTCGGGCATGTGCGGCGGCAGGCGGCGTGACCGAAGATCAAGCTCGGCAGATTTTGATGGAACGCTATGCTGTTTCACGTGAAACGGTCGAGCGCCTCTCCGCTTTTGTCGAACTTGTGATTGACGAAAATCAGCGGCAAAATCTGATCAGTGCCGCAAGCGTTGCGTCGATCTGGTGCCGACATATTCTCGATTCAGCGCAGTTGCTCGACCATGCGCCTAGTCAGGGTGGCTGGGTTGATCTTGGGTCGGGAGCAGGGTTTCCGGGGCTGGTGGTGGGTATCCTGCGCCATGCTCCCCTGACGCTTGTCGAATCGCGCGGCCTGCGAATCTCTTTTCTGAAGCGCGTTGTCGACGAGTTCCATCTCGATCATGTGACCGTGCATGGCGGAAAGGTCGAGGCGATGCCAGATGCACCATTTTCCGTCATCAGCGCGCGCGCATTTGCGCCTCTTGACAAGATTTTGACGCTTGCTCACCGTTTCGCGACGCCTAAAACAATTTGGGTGTTGCCAAAGGGGCAGCGCGCAAGCGAAGAGCTAGCGGCGGCGCGCAAAGCGTGGCAAGGGGAGTTCCACGTGAAACAATCAATCACCGCAGCTGAGGCGTCGATCATCGTCGCGCGGCGGGTGCAACGAGGGACGGCAAAATGATTCGGATTGCGGTGGCGAATCAAAAAGGCGGTGTCGGCAAAACCACGACAGCGATAAATGTCGCCACGGCGCTTGCCGCGACCGGCTGGCGGGTGCTGCTTGTCGATCTTGATCCACAGGGCAATGCCTCAACGGGGTTGGGCGTCGGTCAATCGGCGCGTGAATGGTCAAGTTATCACCTGCTGATGGGGGATTGTACACTCGACGAGGCTGTCATCCCAACCAAAGTGCCGCGACTTGACTTGCTCGCGGCTACCGCAGATCTGTCCGGTGCGGAAATCGAGCTTGTGAATGCCGACGAGCGCGCCCACCGCCTGTCGAACGCGCTCGACGAATCGGCGGGACGCTGGGACGTGATGCTGATCGATTGTCCGCCCTCGCTCGGGCTTTTGACGATGAACGCGATGGTCGCGGCGAAATATCTCCTCGTTCCGCTGCAATGCGAGTTTTTCGCACTCGAGGGACTAAGTCAGTTGCTTCAGACGGTCGAGCGCATCCGTGCCCGTTTCAACCCGCAATTATCGATCATGGGGGTCGTTTTGACGATGTATGACAAACGCAATAAGCTGACCGATCAGGTTGCCGAGGACACACGGGCCTGTTTGGGGCGGGTTGTTTTTGATACCGTGATTCCACGAAACGTTCGGTTGTCTGAGGCACCGAGCCACGGAATGCCGGCATTGATTTATGATTTTAAGTGCGCGGGATCAGAGGCTTATATTAGCCTCGCGCGTGAATTGATCGCGCGTCTGCCCAAGGAGGCCAAAGCTGCATGAGTGAAAGTCCAGTTACCGCGCCGGCGCGCAAACGGCCGATTGGTTTGGGGCGTGGGCTGTCGTCCTTGCTGGGAGAGATTGAGGCCGAAGCGCCGCTGGGCGACACTTCTGGCGCTGCGGGTAATGGCGGGGTAAGGATGCTCGACCTAGGCTCGATCAAGCCGCACCCGACCCAGCCACGCCGCCATTTCGACGAAGCGGCGCTCGACGAACTCGCTCAATCGATCAAGGCGCGGGGGGTGTTGCAGCCGATTATCGTCCGCCATACAGATTCCGGCTATCAGATTGTCGCGGGCGAGCGGCGGTGGCGGGCTGCGCAACGCGCCAATATTCATCAGGTACCCGTTATCATTCGCGAGCTTGATGATGCGGCGACGCTCGAAGTGGCGCTGGTTGAAAATATTCAACGTCAAGATCTCAACGCGATCGAGGAGGCTGATTCGTACCGCCGACTCATCGCAGAATTTGGCCATAGTCAGGAGGCTTTGGGCAAATTGGTTCACAAATCACGCAGCCATGTTGCCAATTTGATGCGGCTGCTTGAGTTGCCCGCGCCGGTGCGTTCGGCAGTCCAAAATGGCCAACTATCGATGGGACACGCCCGCGCGCTGCTCGGCGCGAGTGATCCCGAGACGCTGATGGGCGAGGTGCTCGACCGGAACTTATCGGTGCGCGACACCGAGACGCTTGTGCGAAGCAAAAAGGCGGTGCAACGGCCCTTGCTCAGCCGATCATCGCACCGCGCTAACCCCGATCTTGAAGCACTTGAGCGTCATTTGAGCGATTTGCTCGGGCTCAAGGTGAAAATCGCGCACGGTCTGAAAGGGGGCAGCGTTTCATTGGCCTACGCTTCACTCGACCAGCTCGACATGATATGCCAACGGCTGAGCGGAGATGTGATTTAGGAGTTTGAACATGGCGCGGCTAAACTATGTCGAGTTGCCCAGCGCGGCGTTTGCGGCCTCAAAGGCGTTTTACACCGATGTGTTTGCGATGCCGCTTGTTGATTATGGACTGACGTATAGCTGCACAATTTCGGGAAACGTCGACATCGGGCTTCAGGGGGATAGTGTGAGTGCGAGCGCCGCGCCCTTGCCGGTGATCGGCGTTGATGATCTTGAAGCAACGCTAAAGGCGGTCGAAAATGCGGGCGGCACGATCATCAAACCGATCTTCTCTTTCCCTGGCGGGCGGCGTTTCCATTTCCGTGATCCAAGTGGCAACGAATTGGCGGCATGGGTCGAAACGAAAGGTTAGAGCGATTTCGAGCAAGGTGGCGACACTGAGTGGCTCGGAAACCGCTCTAATGCGCGCGCCCGAAGTCGGGCTTTTCATCGTCCTGACCAACTTCAATGATGCTGCGACGGATGGCGCGCGTCCGCGTGAAATGTCTGAACAGCGCCTCGCCGTCACCGATACGAATCGCCTTTTGAAGCGCGGTGAGGTCTTCGGTGAAGCGCTGGAGACTCTCCAGCACGGCCTCTTTGTTGTTGAGAAAGACATCGCGCCACATTGTCGGATCGGACGCCGCGATTCGCGTAAAATCGCGGAACCCGCCCGCTGAAAATTTGATGACTTCGGATTGGGTGACGTCTTCGAGATCGGAGGCGGTGCCGACAATAGTATACGCGATGAGATGTGGCAGGTGGCTGGTCACCGCGAGTACGAGATCGTGATGCTCGGGCGTCATCAACTCGACATTGGCCCCAAGTCGCTCCCAGAAACTGCGCACACGCGCGACCGACGCAGCGCCGGCCCAATCGGGCGGAGTCAGGATGCACCACCGGTTGCGGAACAGCGTGGCGAAACCGGCCTCGGGGCCGCTATACTCGGTTCCGGCGACCGGATGCGCCGGGATGACGATATGGTGCGGTAGCGCGGCGCGCAAAGCGGCGAGCACACTCGCCTTCGACGAACCGACATCGCTGATGATGGCATCAGCAGGAAGGTCTGGTGCGATGGACTCGGCGACCTCACGCATCACCCCAACGGGGACGCAAAGAATGACGAGTTCAGCATCGATCACGGCGGTGCCAGGTTGGTCGGTCATGTCGTCGCACAGACCAAGGCGGCGCGCGGTCTCACGTACCCGCGGATCGGCATCGTGCCCAGTGATGCGGACGTTGGGCATTTCAGACCGGATTGCGCGTGCAATCGAAGATCCAATAAGCCCAAGCCCGATAAGCGTGACGCGTGCGAAAGGCAGCATCAGCCGTGCGTATCCAGAATGTTGCGCAGCGCAACTGTCAGCCCACGCATTTCCGCTTCCGTTCCGATCGTGATCCGTAATCCGTGGGGTAGCCCCTGCCCTGGAAGCCAGCGGGTAAGATAGCCTTGCGCCATCAGCGCATGATAGGCGGTCTCCGCGCTGCATTTTCCCTCAAACAGCACGAGGCTGAAATTGGCCTTCGAGGGGACGGCCCGCACGCCGTGATTGCTGAGGCTGGCCAGTTCGCTCTCAAACCAAGCGCGCCATTGCGCGTTGTGCGCGCGCGACTGATCGACGAACGCCCGATCAGCAAATGCCGCAACCGCGGCGTTCTGTCCGGCATCGGTCACGTTGAATGGCGCACGAATCCGGTGCAGCGCCTCAATAATCGCGGGATGGCCATAGCCCCAGCCAATTCGCTCGGCAGCGAGCCCGTAAATTTTGGAAAAGGTTCGTGTGACCAGGACGTTTTCGGCGGCGCGCGCGAGCTCCAGCCCGCCGTCGTCGTCGTCTGCATCGAGGTATTCAGCATAAGCCTGATCGAGCACCAACAGAATGTCGGGCCGCAATCCGGCATGGAGCCGGGCTATTTCTGGACGCGGCGTGAACGTGCCCGTTGGGTTGTTGGGATTGGCGAGAAAAACGAGCTTGGTGCGCGGGGTGACCGCCGCGAGCAGCGCATCAACATCGGTGCCATAATCAAGATCGGGCGCCACAACCGGTACAGCGCCAACGCGCCGCGCTGCGATATCATAAACCGCGAAGCCATAGCGGACATAGATCACTTCATCCCCCGCACCTGCGAAGGCACCGCAGGCGATATGCAGAATTTCATCTGAGCCAGTGCCGTATATGATTTGCGCAAGATCAATACCAATCTGCGCCGCGATGGCTTCACGAAGTGCGGCGGCCGAAGGGTCGGGGTAACGATACAGTCCGCCACGTGCCGCGTCGAACGCGGCTTGTGCTTTCGGGCTCGTGCCGAGCGGATTTTCGTTCGACGAGAGTTTGGCGCGCACCGCGACGCCTTCGATGTTAGATTTGCCGGGCACATAGGGCGCAATCGCCATCACATAGTCTTTGGCGAGCGGACGAGCGGGAAAAGCAGCGGCGGTCATCCGTTGCCCCTAAACGCCCATGTCTCGGTTGACAAGGCGGGCGCACATCCGCAAGTCACCGCGCATGATCGACGACGCGCGCTTTGGGCTCAACCGGACGGTGACATTGGCGGGTCCGCTGCCGTTGGAAGGTGGGGGAAGCCTTGCACCGATCACCATTGCCTATGAGAGCTACGGCACGCTCAACGCCGACAAGTCAAACGCCATATTGATTTGTCATGCCACCACTGGCGATCAACACGTCGCGAGCACGCATCCGATCACCGGCAAGCCTGGTTGGTGGAGCCGGATGGTCGGGCTCGGAAAGCCAATTGATCCGTCGCGCTATTGCATCATCTGCGTCAACATCTTGGGAAGTTGTATGGGCTCGACCGGGCCGAGCAGCGTGGATCCAGCCACCGGCGCGCCCTATGCCTTGACGTTTCCCGTCATCACCATTGGCGATATGGTGCGTGCGCAAGCGCAGCTGCTCGACCATCTCGGGATTGAGAGGCTCTACGCTGTCGTCGGAGGCTCGATGGGTGGGATGCAGGCGCTCGAATGGGCGTCGGCGCACCCGAATCGGGTCAAGGCGGTCGTGGCAATCGCCACTGCTGCACGGCATTCGGCGCAAAATCTTGCCTTTCATGAAGTCGGTCGTCAGGCGATTATGGCTGATCCCAAATGGCGCGGCGGCGATTATTATGGTCTTAATGATCCGCCCATTGCAGGGTTGTCGGTCGCGCGGATGGCGGCGCATATCACTTATTTGAGCCAAGACGGGATGAACGCGAAGTTCGGGCGGCGGTTGCAAGATCGCCCCAATGGCGAAAAGGGTGTCAAGACATTCAGTTTTGACGCCGATTTTCAGATTGAAAGCTATTTGCGCTATCAAGGTGCCAGCTTTACCGACCGGTTCGATGCCAATTGCTACCTTTATATCACCCGCGCGATGAACTATTTTGATCTGATCGAGGCGCACGGCGGGCAACTGGCCAACGCATTCCGTGCCACCAAGGCGCGTTTCTGTCTTACCAGTTTTGACACCGACTGGCTGTTCCCGACCAGCGAATCGAAACGGATCGTTCATGCGCTCAACGCGGCGGGTGCGCCGGTCAGCTTTGTTGAGTTGGCCAGCCCGCACGGCCATGACGCCTTTTTGATGGACGTTCCAGAGCAAAACCGCGTCGTTGAAGGGTTTCTAAGGGCGGGGGGGATTTGATGAGCACGCTCCCCGATGGATACACACTCACCGACGACCAGAGCGAGATCGATGCTGTCGCCGCGCACGCTTATTTGACGACAAGTTACTGGTCACCCGGTATCCCGCTGGACACCGTGCAACGCGCTATCGCCAACTCCTTCTGTCTCGCGATTAAGCATTCAGCTCAGCAAGTCGCCTTTGCGCGGCTCGTCACTGATTTCGCGGTCTTTGCCTATCTCGCCGATGTGTATGTGTTGGAGGCGCATCGTGGCGAGGGCTTAGGGCAGGCGATTCTTCGCTTTTACCACGACCATCCCCGCCTTCAGGGATTGCGCCGCTGGACGCTGTTCACAGTTGATGCGCATGGTGTTTATGAAAAGGCGGGGTGGACACGTCTCGCGCACCCCGAACGTGCTATGGAACGCCATTTCCCGGATGTGTACGCATGAGCGCGCTGCGCCCTGATCTCCGCGTGATCGCGCAAAACATCACTTCCGGCAGCCGCGTGCTCGATGTTGGCTGTGGCGATGGCGCGCTGATGGCGGCGCTGCGCGACGAACACCAGATCGATGCGCGCGGGATTGAGCTTGATGCCGGCAATGTTGCCGCCGCCGTGGCGCGCGGTCTCGCGGTGATTCAAGGCGATGCCGAGGTTGACCTGATCGACTATCCCGATGCCAGTTTTGATTATGCCATCCTCAGCCAAACGCTGCAAACGACGATGCGGCCCGATCTGGTGATCGAACAACTGCTACGGATCGGGAGGCGCGGCTTCGTCTCCTTTCCAAATTTTGCGCATTGGCGTGTGCGCGTTGATCTGCTGTGGAAGGGCCAGATGCCGGTGACGCGGCTGCTGCCGATCGCCTGGTATGAAACGCCCAACATCCACCACCTCAGCATCGACGATTTTCGGGCGTTCGTGAAGGCGCGCGGCATCACCATCGAGCAGGCTTGGTTTCTGAGCGGTGATCAGCTCACCAGCGCGCCAGCCGCGAACCTGCTGGCCGAACACGCGGTGTTTCTGCTGCGGGGGTAGGGGGTGAGCCGGGTCGGCGCCGCTCAAAAATCGCAGGACTGTCCGCTTTCGAGTATAGCGGACGTTATATAGATTTGCTTTATAACCAAGAAAAACCTAAATCAATATTTCCTACCGCTAGAGAAAGCAGAAAGAAATGAAGGCCCTGTTATCATATGTGGCAGTGTTCGTGTTGGTGGTCTTGTCTCAACAGATTAGAGCGGCGTGCCCCTCGCCGCAGGCGGATCAATCAATTGCGATACTCGGGCACCCTTTTGCTGCCGAGCCGACGCCAGACAATTGCAATTTGTTCGTTTCGTTCGTCGACAAGAGTGGACAGGGTGCGTTGGAGGTGTTCTCGAACGACAATGGTACGTTTCGACATTTCCGCACCGTTTCAATTGCGCATAATTCGGTCGGAGGGTTGTCACTTTCGCACAACGGCACTTTGCTAGCCTTTTCTGCAGGAGATGTCACCGTCCTGCTCGAAGTCGCAAAACTCAAAACGTCCGATCAGGAGCCAATTGTTGGGGTCATTTCGGAGGGCGGTCACGGAGCAATCATCCCCCAATTTTCTTCAGACGATGCGTTGCTGTTTGTCAGTGAAGAGCGAAATTCAAGCATCGCCGTTGTCGAAGTTAGCACGGTGCTTGCAAACAATGGGCGTCACTCGCCGTCGGGTCAAATTCCCGTGGGCCAAGGTCCAGTCGGCCTCACAGTTTCAGCAGACGGTAAACATTTGTATGCCACCAGCCAGATTGTGGGGGATGGCGACGCATGCCAACCCGAACAAAACGGTGGTGTCATGCACGCTAAGGGTGCGCTACTGACAATCGATGTCGCACTTGCCAAGTCAAATCCCCGACGCGCCGTGGCAAATATGGTGTCCGCAGGATGTAATCCAGTGCGGGTGGTGGTGTCGTCCGATGGACATAGCTTATGGGTCAGTCAGCGAGGCGACGGTCGCATCTTGGGGCTGGATCCTACATACTTGGACTCCAGCGCTACAAAACTGGCGACAAGTGAAATAGTTATAGGCGGTTCGCCAGTCGGTCTTGCGCTGCGCCCAGACGGCGCACAGCTATGGGTGGCAAGTTCGGAACGCTTCCAAAATACGGGGGGGCGATTGACGTTGATCGAACCTGGGGTTGCAACTCTAGGGCAACCGACAAAAACAATACAAGTTGGTCGATTTCCGCGAAATTTAGGATTCATGCCTGACGGGAAAACCCTAATTGTGACGTTGTTCGGCGACAATGCGGTTCTGCTCCATCCTACGCAATAGGATTAGAGTACCAAAGGTTTACTTGAAGCGGATTTAAGTTGCACCAAACGGACAATCGGATTTTGGATCAATGAGTCTTCTCGGCGGGAGAATAGCTGCTTGTCGAGGGCAGTTGCCGCGATTTGAAATCTATTTTGCCGTCAGATATCGACCCTAACGCGATCTTCCACCAAAATTGAGGAATGCCTGCCCCTGAGAATGACGGATATTTACGCCGACAATCTCAATGTGCCCTGCATCCCCAAAATTGCCACTGCACGACCGCGTTACCCGCAGGAAGAGGCGTGGCAGAGGTCGCACCGCGCTGCGTTCAGTCTTCACACTGTCAAAGAGCCAATCGATTGAGAGGCTCAATATAACCATATAGGTTATTTATGTCAAGCGAAATCCACGATCCATTGACGACCGGAGCGATTTACGGCCGAAGGCGCGCATCACCGTTCAGCGGGACTTGGATACGCCCCCCGACGCTGGCCTAGCCGCGCAGCGCAGCGCCCAGTTTCGCGGCTGCGGTCACGATTTTATCCGACACTGCCTTCAGATCGGCCTCGGTCAAGCTCCTACCGCTGGGTTGCAGCGTCACTTCGACCGCGAGCGAAACCATCCCCTCCGCCACGCCAGCGCCCGCAAAGCGATCAAACAGCCGCGCACCCGTGATCAGTGCCTTGTCCGCGCTTTTGACCGCGCGCAGGAGCACGTCGCTGGCAAGAGCGTCGGGCACGAGAAAGGCAAAGTCGCGTGTTACGGCTTGCAACGCGGGCGGCGCGAAGGCGGCGCGCATGAAACCCGCCGATGGGCCACGCTTCGATGGAATCGCATCGAGATAAATTTCACACGCGGCCACTGCGCCAGTGAGGTCAAACGCCTTGAGCGTCGCGGGGTGGAGCGCGCCGAAGCTCGCCAGAATGGTTTTTGGCCCGAGCCGCAACGTGCCCGATTGGCCGGGGTGGAAGTGCGCGCCCGCATCGCCCATAACCTGAAGATTCTCGACCGGGGCACCTGCCGCCGCAAGCAATGCCAGTGCCTCGGCCTTGGCATCATAGGCATCGAACGGCTGCGCTTTTCCGGTCTGCCAGCTTCTTGGGGTCTTGTCGCCTGCCAGCACGACTCCCGTCGTCATATGCTCGCCATCTGCCAGATAGCGCCGCCCCATCTCAACCAACCGGATACTCGACGCACTCCTATTCTGGTTGCGCGCAGCGGCGCTGAGCAATCCGGCGAGCAGGCTGGGGCGCATGACCTTCAGCTCTTCCGAAATCGGGTTAGCCAGCGCCCATGCGCCACCGCCAAACGCCACCGCCTGCGTTTCGGGCAGGAAGCTCCAGGTGATCGCTTCATTCAGCCCGCGCGCAGCAGCGGCGCGCCGAACCTTGCGTTCTTGCTTTTGTGCAGGCGTGGCGGTGGACTTGGCGACACCGTCCGAGCGGGGGAGCGGAACGGATTGCACCGCATCGAGCCCGACCATGCGGACGACTTCTTCGACAATATCGGCGGAGCCATCAACATCGGGGCGCCAGCTGGGGGGGGTGATGTGCCAGAGTTCATCGTCAAGCATCGGCGAAGATGAAGCGGGAGTCCCGCCTTCGCGGGGGTGACGAGGCACGGTGAAGCCGAGCGATTGCAGAATGGACACCTGTTTCTCGGGCGAGACATCAACTCCACCCAAACCAGCTGCTTGCCCTGTATTATACACCACAGTGCGCGGGGCGAGCGGCGGGCGGCCGGCCCGCACCATTTCAGACGCCACGCCGCCACAATGCGCGCATATCAGCGCGGCAAGTTGCTCAAGCCCCTCATCGAGAAACGCGGGGTCAACGCCGCGCTCAAAGCGCTGGCGGGCGTCGGATGTCAGATTGAGCGCCTGTCCGGTGCGCGCAATCCGCTCGCGATCAAAATACGCAACTTCGAGCAGCACATCGGTTGTGGTCTCAGAACAGCCCGAATGTTCGCCACCCTTGATACCGGCAATGTCGTGCGCGCCGTTGTCGTCGGCAATCACCGTCATTTCGGACGTGAGCGTATATTCGACGCCCTTGAGCGCGACGATTTTCTCGCCTTCCGCCGCGCGACGCGCCACCACCGGGCCTTTGAGCATGGCGAGATCATAGGCGTGGCTGGGCCGATTGAGATCGAGCATGACATAGTTGGTGATGTCCACCAACGCCGAAATGCTGCGCTGTCCGACCGCGTTGAGCCGAGTGCGCATCCATTCGGGAGCTTCCCCATTGGTCACACCGTGAATAGTGCGGCCATAGAAAGCGGGGCAACCCTCTGGGTCTTCGGTGCGGATGTCAACCGCACAAGGCCCGTTGGTCGGAATGGCGGGAGTCGCGAGCGGCCTGAGCGTCCCCAGCCCGGCAGCCGCCAAGTCACGCGCGATGCCGCGCACGCCCATGCAATCGGGCCGGTTGGGGAGCACGTTGATGTCGATCACTGGGTCATCCAGCCCTGCATAGCGCGCGTAAGGCTGGCCGACCGGCGCGTCGGTGGGAAGCTCTATGATGCCGTCATGATCGTCGCCCTGCTCCAACTCGCGTGAGGAACACATCATCCCGTTTGACTCGACGCCGCGAATCGCGGCCACGCGCAGCACCATGCCGTTGCTCGGCACCACCGCCCCCGCAGTACCGAACACACCGACCAGTCCAGCGCGCGCATTGGGCGCACCGCACACGACCTGGAGCGGAACACCATCACCTTGATCGACGTTGAGCACCTGCAGCTTGTCCGCCTGCGGATGCGGGGCAGCCGTGAGGATGCGCGCGATATTGAAGCCTTCAAGCTTCGCTGACCGGTCTTCCACGCCCTCAACTTCGAGCCCGATGCGGGTGAGGGTGTTGATGATGGTTGACAGATCAGCGGTGGTTTCAAGGTGATCCTTGAGCCAGCTTAAGGTGAACTTCATGCGCCGACTCCTCCGCTTAAAGTGGGGACATCAAGCGCGTTGAAGCCGTAATGACCGAGCCAGCGCAGATCGCCATCAAAAAAGGCCCGCAGATCGTCCATGCCATATTTGAGCATCGCCAGCCGATCGACGCCGGTGCCGAACGCAAAGCCCTGATACTCCTTTGGATCCAGCCCGCAATTGGCGATCACCTTGGGATGCACCATGCCCGAGCCAAGCACTTCCATCCAGCCGAAGCCCGTATCGTCCTCTTTACCGCCAATCACCCGCTTGCCGTTGATGAGCGTGTAACCGATGTCTATTTCGGCGCTCGGTTCGGTGAAGGGGAAATAGCTTGGGCGCATCCGGATGGTGATGTCGTCGCGCTCGAAAAACGCCTTGAGGAAGGTTTCCAGCGTCCATTTAAGGTGGCCAAGGTGAATACCCTTATCAATCACGAGTCCCTCAATCTGATGGAACATCGGCGTGTGCGTCGCGTCGCTGTCCGAGCGATACACGCGCCCCGGCGCGATGATGCGGATGGGCGGCTTTTGTGACGTCATGGTGCGGACTTGTACCGTCGACGTGTGGGTGCGCAGCAGCATGCGCATTTTTCCCTCCCCTTCAGGGGAGGGAAAAATGCGCATGCTGCTGCGCACCCACACG
>Ga0209067_10000475_pt1 | contig 25487 bp, 23 predicted proteins | sample ColStrG_CSR_2013_FD_187199 | JGI IMG/M metagenome (GOLD analysis project Ga0209067, IMG submission 187199) | Freshwater sediment microbial communities in response to fracking from Pennsylvania, USA - Cold Stream Run_MetaG_CSR_2013 (SPAdes)... | ecosystem: Environmental > Aquatic > Freshwater >... | reverse complement strand
TTGCCAGCTCACGCACCGAAGGCAAATCATCCCCCGCTTTTAATTGCCCACCCGCAATCATACGCCGCACCTGCTCTACAAGTTGGCGATAAATGGGAATGCCCGATTGGGGGTTTAAAATAAACATTATTGTGCAACCCTCACCAAATCCACTCTATCCCATAGTCGCACTGCGTAGTTACGCATCAAGAGTACAACACCTACCAACAGGAATACCATAACAACAAATTGCACAGGATAATCTGAAAATTCTTTTTGATCGTTAAATTTTAGCCAAAGAAATCCACCTCCCAGTATGAACACCATACAAATTCCATTAATCCAATGAAATATCTTTATGTTACCTCGCCATTTTGCATAAACGATAAACACCATATAGAGCGTAATCGCCGTTACTAGTAACGAGAGCAAAACTGAGAGCCCAACCACAGACAGAGGTAAAAACTTTTCAGGGATAACATAGGAAACCAGCGCAGCAATTACGCCAATAGCAACAAGATTTTTGAAATATAGCCGCCAAACGGCTTTCTCAATAGCTTGTAACAGTTGCTTTCTATCCAAGTTAAAGTACAACCAAAATTTATTGGTATTTTTAAATAGAACGAACGCATAGTTATAGCCGATTTGTACAATTTGCATAGCTATACCAAGCCTTAAGCCTAAATAAACACCCTCACTAATATCCCGCGGGGATAGCAATATCACCAAGCCAAAAATCGCCCCCATAAGCCCTAATGTTTGTAGTGGTCTAATACCACCGGACACTTTAATGAGAGACAATAAACGTCAACCATTGAGGTGTCAGTATGAGTCAAAAACGTAGTTACAAACAATACCCGAAAGAGTTCAAAGACGAAGCGGTAGCGCTGGTGCTTGAACAGGGCTATTCCGTGCCGGAGGCCGCTAAATCACTGGGGATAACGGCTGGGATGTTGTACAAGTGGAAAGAGCTTTACGAGCAGCAAGTTGAGGGGAAAGCCTTGGCGGAAGATGAACGCGAAGAGCTAAAACGGCTGCGCAAAGAAGTTAAAGAGCTGCGCATGGAGAAAGAGATTTTAAAAAAGGCCAGTGCCTTCTTCGCGAAAGAAATGAAGTAAAGTTCGCTTTTATAAAGGCTCAGTCAGCGTGGTATCCAGTGCGGGTTTTGTGCCGAGTCATGCAGGTTAGCAAGTCAGCGTTTTATGCGTGGAAGGTGCGACCAACACCACTGATTACCGCTGTTGACTTGCATCTGTACCGCCGTGCGAAAGACTTGTTTCATGCGAGTAGAGATAGTCTTGGAAGTCGTGAGCTGGCGAAGAAATTACGTGAAGAAGGCTTTACTATCAGTCGTGAACGCACGCGAAAGTTGATGCAGAAGCTGAATTTAGTGGTTAAGCAGCGTGTCGCTTACAAAGTGACAACCAAGCGCAAACATGGCGATCAAGTTGCTGATAATTTACTGAATCAAAACTTCAATCCTGTTGCGGCGAATGAAGTGTGGGCAGGCGATATCACTTATCTGAAAACCGCTGAAGGCTGGATGTATTTAGCGATTGTAATGGATTTGTTTTCGCGCCGTATCGTGGGCTGGCACATCGATAAGCGCATGACGACCGACTTAATTTGCAAAGCGATGATTAAGGCTGTGAACTTACGGCAGCCGCCAAAAGGCGTTGTGTTTCACAGTGATCGTGGCTCGCAATACGCCAGCAAACGCTTTAGAAAACTGCTGGAAGGTTATGGCGTTCGCTCGTCCATGGGGGATGTTGGTGCATGCTGGGATAACGCTGTTGTCGAGCGCTTTTTTGGCAGCCTGAAGCATGATTGGATTTTTAAAGTCGCACAGCCAACGCGTGAGCATATGAAAAATGATGTGGCGGCTTACATAAAATATTACAACCTAGATCGGCTACACACTGCTAACGGTGGCGTGTCGCCAATTAACTTTGAAACGTCTCAAAAGAAAGTGTCCGGTTTTACTTGACCAGTACAGTTATTAACATCAAACGAATTTGATAAAAGCTATTACCAAATTGGCCAAAGAGTATGCCAGCCATTAAGTTTTCAGGCACAGCCCCGCGGTAATACAATCCCCAGCAAGAACTCATAGTTTGTTGATTTAATTCTTTTGGATTCATCACAAATACATTTTTATGATGTTTCTTGGGGTGCCATGAAAACCACCAACTCAAAAATGCGCCCCATATCAGCAATAGGGTGACCGCCAAGGTAAAATCAGACATCAACTTTAATAATGGAACCAAATACCAACCTATGGCAGGCAAGGCAAAGAAATAAATAAATTGCATGGTTCCAAGCTGTACAAAAGAAATAATTACCACCAACCCAACAATCAACATAATGGCCACTATGAGCGAAGGGTGAACAATATCTTCGACATTAATTCCAAATTTCAAAATAAAAAACGAAACCGATTGCAATAGCAATAGAACACACACCATAAGTCCTGCGAGATATTGGCGAATATACGGCAATTGCCCGTACTGCCGACTAGATACTAAGGTTATTAGCTGAGAGGGAAACATCAACAGAACGAGTCCTAGATAAATCATCACTGACCCAGCTGACAGTGCTAATCCGCCAATGACAAAAAATGGCTCCCAGTCACCCATATGAATAAATTTTGCGGATACACATAACAACCCAGCAGGTAGCCCCACAAACAATACCAACAACACTAATATACGCTGATAGAAAAAAAATTGGGCTAAGATACCAATCCGTGATAGATGATTAACCATTATTCATCTCCAAGAAGATATCTTCTAACGATAAAAAATCTACATAAGCTTTTGCTTGATACGTATTTTCTAATTGACTCGCGAGTTCGCCAGACCAATGCGAAAAAGTGATCACTGCTTGATTACCTTGAACACGCTGACGAATAATATTGGGCAATATAAATTGATCAGGTAAGGGCTGATTCGCGTACAGGTTTACGCGCACAACGGATTCTTTAAGTTCATCTAATCCACCTTCATAAGCTAAAACACCATCGCGCAACATCCACACCTTATTGGCTACGCGTTCAACATCAGAAATTATGTGAGTTGAAAATATAATAGCGCGCTCCGCATCGGAAGCTAATTCAATCAGCTGCTGCAGAAATTGGCGGCGGGCTATTGGGTCTAAACTGGCGACTGGCTCATCCAAAATCACCAAGGCGGGTTCATGAGCGATGGCTAACAGAATCGAAAGTTTTTGTTGTTGCCCTACACTGAGTTTTGCAACAGTTTGTTTAAGTGGAATTTGCCATTCATTAACAAATCGCTCTACCAACTTTTCATTCCATTGACTGCGAAATTGACGAAACAACTGAATTTGATCGGCAACACTGATGTGGTTAATCAACTCTGACTGCTGGGGCACAAAACCAATCTGCGCTTTGATTAATGCATCTATTTCTGTCGCTGGCTTGCCCCAGAGTTTTACCTCACCACTTGTGGGATAACTAAATCCCAACAATGTTTCCAATAATGTAGTTTTACCCGCGCCGTTTTTGCCAAGCAGCGCGATTACATCACCCGGTTTTACACGGGCAGTAATACTTTTAATAATTGTGTTGCCACCTAACTGCCGCTGCATATTACGGAGTTCAACAATAGTTGATTCCATGATTTACTCCTATGTTTTAATTATTGATATCGCACCAAAACTATAAGCCGCGCTTATTTCAAGCTGCTAAGAATTAAAAGCTTCATCAGTCAGATTATGTTGAACTTGATAAAAAACGGCCTTTCGGCCGCTTTTAATTATTTTGCTGAAGACTCGGCTTTTATTTCTTCTTGCATTTCTTTTTGCAGAGCCTGTATTTTGGGAACAAAAGATTTCATCAATTCTTGAACCATAGTCATTGATGCTTTAGTCATTTCCGGCATTTTTTCTACAAACTTTTTACCGGTAGGCGATTGGTAAAATTTAATAACATCTTTTAATTCTTCCTCAGAAAACACTTGAGCATACGTATTTGCAATCGGCCCTTTTATTTTGTCCCAACTCATTTCTTCACGCATTAAGGCGCTGTACTTTTTCATGTACTTTTCGGTAATTGGCTTTTGCGATTCAGGTATTTGCATTTGCGCGACCATCTGCGTATACATGGGGTCTAGCTGGGCATATACGCCATCCATTAATTTGGCTGAATTCGTCACCTCGAATAACTTATCAATCGTTTCTGGCTTCGCTGGCGAAGCAATTGCCTGCAGTGAAAATACCAAACACGACAAACCTAACAATATCTTTAATTTCATTGTTGAATCCTCATTATCCTAAACAATACACACAATCATTTATGTGTATTATTACACTAATACACAGTGAGAGAAATTGCAAATCCTTTAGGCAAAAAAAAGCCCCGATCATGTCGGGGCTTTTCACTCACTGACAACCGATTACTCGGCAGCAGCTTCAACCGCTGATGTTTCACCGGCTGCGTCTGCCGTTGCTTCCTTGATGGAAAGCTTAATACGGCCACGCTGATCTACATCTAAGCACTTCACTTTCACAACCTGGCCTTCTTTCAGGTAATCAGCAACGCTGTTTACGCGCTCATCGGCGATTTGTGAAATATGTACCAAACCGTCTTTACCGGGCAAGAAGTTTACGAATGCGCCGAAATCTACGATGCGAACAACAGTACCTTCGTAAATTGCGCCGATTTCCGCTTCAGCCACAATGCCTTGTACGCGGTAAATGGCCGCTTGCAAGGCTTCGTTGTTGTCAGCGTAGATCTTAACGGTGCCGTCATCATCGATATCGATAGAAGAGCCAGTTTCTTCGGTGATGGCACGAATCGTCGCGCCGCCTTTGCCGATGATGTCACGAATCTTATCAGGATGAATTTTGATAGTTTCAAAGCGTGGTGCATTTTCGCTAACAACATTGCGCGATACAGCCAATACTTTGTTCATCTCGCCGAGAATGTGCAAACGCGCCGCAAGAGCTTGCTGAAGCGCGATTTCCATAATCTCTTCGGTGATGCCTTCAATTTTGATATCCATTTGCAGTGCAGTTACACCGCTGGTGGTACCCGCTACTTTGAAGTCCATGTCGCCGAGATGATCTTCGTCACCAAGAATGTCGGTAAGAACCGCAAAACTTTCTGGTTCTTTAACAAGACCCATGGCAATACCAGCCACTGGCGCTTTCAACGGAACACCAGCATCCATCAATGCCAATGAAGAACCGCACACAGACGCCATTGAGCTTGAACCGTTAGATTCGGTAATTTCGCTTACAACACGCAAGGTGTAGGGGAAATCTGCTTCAGCAGGAAGAACTGCGGCAACACCGCGACGTGCCAAACGACCGTGACCGATTTCGCGACGGCCAGTTGCGCCCATACGACCACACTCACCTACAGAGAAGGGGGGGAAGTTGTAATGCAACATGAAAGCGTCTTTCTTAGAACCTTCAAGGAAGTCGATGATTTGTGCATCGCGCGCGTTACCCAAAGTGGCAACAACAAGCGCTTGAGTTTCACCGCGAGTGAACAAGGCAGAACCGTGAGCTTTACCCAACACGCCCACTTCAACTTGAATTGGACGTACGGTTTTGTTGTCGCGGCCATCAATACGCGGTTGACCCGCAACGATGTTTGCACGCACCAAACGGTATTCCAAGGTACCAAAAGCAGCAGTCACTTCATCTGCAGAGAAACCTGAGGTTTCAGTCGCCAACTCAGTAACAGCTTCATTGCGCAGCTCACCTAAACGGTCATAACGCTTGGCTTTATCGGTAATGCGGTACGCAATGCTGATTGAGTCAGCAAAACCTTTTACCAAGGCCTCTTTCAATGCAATATTTTCAGCAGGAGCAGCCCACTCCCAACGCGGCTTGCCCGCATCGCGCGCCAATTCCGCACAGGCTTGAACAACTGCTTGCATTTCTTGATGAGCATAAAGTACTGCGCCCAACATGGTATCTTCCGGCAATTCTTTAGCTTCAGACTCCACCATCAATACGGCGTCTTTAGTGCCTGCAACCACCATGTCCAACTCTGAGGTTTCGAGTTGTTTAAAGCTTGGATTGAGGATATAGCCATCAGCTTGCGTGTAAGCAACGCGCGCTGCACCCACTGGGCCGTTGAACGGAATACCCGAAATTGCCAAAGCGGCAGATGTACCGATCATGGCTGGAATATCGGGATCGTATTGTTTGTCGGTCGATACAACGGTACAAACCACTTGTACTTCGTTCAGGAAGCCCTCTGGAAACAGTGGGCGAATTGGACGGTCGATCAAACGCGAGGTCAGGGTTTCTTTTTCAGAAGGACGGCCTTCACGCTTCAAATAGCCACCGGGAATACGGCCAGCGGCGTAGCTTTTTTCTTGATAATGCACAGACAGTGGGAAGAAGTCTTGGCCTGGTGATGCTTTTTTAGCACCTACAACAGTACACAATACTGATACTTCGCCCATAGTTACGAGAACTGCACCGGTTGCTTGACGCGCAATGCGGCCAGTTTCTAGGGTTACGGTTTGGTTGCCGTATTGGAACTTTTTAATAATCGGATTCACTCTTTTATCCTTTGGTTGCGTTTAATGTTTTCTACGCGCCTATAAATTTTTCGTTCAAGTTTTAATAAAGTCGCATCCTGCCATAGCGCCTATCTACTCTCGCCGGCGCACAACTCCATCATTTTCAGTTCACAAAAAACAAGAATGCCCGCCGAAGCGGGCATGGATCAATTAACGGCGCAGACCCAATTTTTGAATCAGTGCAGTGTAACGATCAGAGTTTTTACCTTTCAGGTAATCCAACAGTTTACGACGAGCGTTAACCATACGGATCAAACCACGACGTGAGTGGTGGTCGGCTTTATGATCAGCGAAGTGACCTTGCAGTTTGTTGATGTTGATAGTCAACAGCGCAACTTGAACTTCAGGTGAACCAGTATCGCCTTCGGCTTGTTGGTACTCTTTTACAATTGCAGCTTTTTCAGAAGCACTCAGTGCCATGATATTTTCCTCAGTTAATATGCAAGTAAATTACAGCCCGCCCGTGCATATTTACAGGTGGGTTGTCGCGGGGATTATCCTTCTCTACTATAGAGCGGAGGATGTCACCGCAGGCGTTTTATCGATTGGCAGTGCCGTTTCGATAAATTCTTTTTTTCGTCACTCCCGCGTAGACGGGAATGACGATCCATATATTCATATTGATTACGACTCGTTCGCCGAGCGGTTAGCAATAATTCGTTTTGGTGCCACACGACCATCATCAGTCAACTCACCCAAGCCCAAAAACTGCAAAGGGACTGCGGCTAACTCTGCACAAAAGACGCGCACCATATCACCTTGTTCGCCAACGCGATAGACCTGCGAGTCCATGACCGGATTACCCAAGCGAAAGTAATGGGCGCTCTGCTCCGGTAAATAGATGGCCGGCAAACTGGCTACGGGTGAATCCGCACCGAGTAAACGTTTATCCAACGCTGCATAACCACCCTGCGCAAACTCAGCTTCAAGCGCCTCCAGCGAGTAACACGCGGATTCATCAAAGGCACCAGAAGCAGAGCGATGCAGGGTTTTTACATGGGCACCGCAGCCAAGAGCATAGCCTAAATCTTCCGCAATGCTGCGAATATAGGTGCCTTTACTGCAGCGCACATCGACATCCACTTCAGCATGTTCGCCGGGGCGGAAGCCTAGAATATCCAGTGTATACACAGTCACTGGACGCGGCTGACGCTCAATCTCAATGCCATCACGCGCCAATTTATAAAGCGGCTGGCCTTGATGCTTTAACGCCGAGAACATCGACGGCACCTGCAAAATATCGCCCGTTAGGGGGATAAGCGCTTGCTTCACTTGCGCCAAAGTCACCTGTGCGGCTGACGCCTCAGCTATCACCTCACCATCGGCATCGCTGGTATTGGTGCGCTGACCGAGTAAAAAGGTGCTGCGATAGCGCTTATCGGCATCCAGTAAAAACTGCGAAAATTTGGTCGCCTCGCCAAAGCACAGTGGCAACACGCCGGTGGCCAAGGGGTCAAGAGCACCGGTATGGCCGGCTTTTTCCACAAAAAATAAGCGCTTGGCGCGCTGCAATGCATGATTGGAGGTCATGCCTGCAGGTTTCATCAATAACAATACACCATCGACGGGACGGCCTTTTCTACGTGCCATTACGCCTTCTCGTCACCTGAATCTGATTCACTGGCCGCATCCGACTCATCATCGTGAATATGCTGGCTGTCTTCTTTCATGGCACGATCAATCAGGAACGAAATTTCTTGGCCGCGAATAGCCGTTTTGTCGTAGATAAACTGTAACTTGGGCACAGTGCGCATACTGAGCTCTTTCGCCAAAAAGGTGCGCAAAAAACCCGAAGCCTTGTTCAGCACTGACGCTGAGGCCAAACTTTCCGCTTCATTTTCAGCGCCCACGAAGGTCACAAACACTTTGGCGTAAGCCATATCGCGGGTCACGGTCACGGCATTAATATTCACCATGCCAACCCGTGGATCGCGCACTTCTTGGGCGATAACCTGCCCCAAAATACGCTGAATTGCATCAGACACGCGGTCTGAGCGAGTAAATTCTCTTGGCATTCGCCACCTCTACGCATCGCATTTTAATTGCGACTAAAAATAACAACGCCCCGAGCGCAGCAATGCGTCGGGGCGAGCGGTATTGCGCAAACTATTACAGCTTACGCGCCACCTCTTTCACTTCATAGACTTCGATCTGATCGCCGACTTTAACGTCGTAGTTCTTCACGCCGATACCACATTCCATACCGTTACGGACTTCGTTAACGTCGTCTTTAAAGCGACGGAGTGATTCCAATTCACCTTGGAAAATCACCACGTTGTCACGCAATACACGGATTGGCTTGCTGCGGTATACGGTGCCTTCGATAACCATACAACCGGCCACTTGACCAAACTTGGGCGAGGTAAAGACTTCGCGCACGTTGGCAATACCCACGATGGTTTCAATACGCTCGGGCGACAACATACCGCTGAGCGCTGCTTTGATCTCGTCCAGCAATTGGTAAATGATGCTGTAGTAACGAATGTCAACGCCTTCGGATTCAGCCATACGACGGGTTTCGCCGTCGGCACGTACGTTAAAGCCAAGGATGATGGCGCCGGTGGTAATCGCCAAGTTCACATCATTTTCAGTAATCCCGCCGATGCCGGAAGAGATCACATTCACTTGTACTTCATCGTTACCGATTTCCAGCAAGGAGGCTTGGATAGCTTCCAAAGAACCACGCACGTCGGTTTTAACCACAACCGACAAGGTTTTCTTCTGACCAGCTTCCATATTGGAGAACATATTCTCCAGTTTGGCCGCTGTGTGACGCGCCAGCTTCTCTTGGCGCTCTTTTTCCGCACGGAACTGTGCCACTTCACGGGCTTTACGCTCGTCAGTTAACACCACAAAGTCATCGCCCGCACTGGGTGCTGTGTCCAAACCAAGGATTTCCACCGGCGTTGAAGGGCCAGCATCTTTCACTTGTTGACCGCGTTCGTTCATCATGGCGCGCACGCGACCATAACTTTGGCCCGCCAAAATCAAATCGCCTTGCTTCAAAGTGCCTTGTTGAATCAACAGAGTCGCAACGGTACCGCGACCTTTTTCAACGCGCGATTCAATCACTACACCTTTGGCCGCTGCGTTTACCACTGCATTCAACTCCAGTACTTCCGCTTGCAAGGAAATGGCTTCCAGCAACTCGTCAATACCTTGACCGGTATGGGCAGAAACTTCGATGAACTGGGTATCACCACCGTAGTTTTCGGGGATAACGCCCTTCACAACCAATTCACTTTTTACACGTTCTGGATCGGCACTGGGCTTATCAATTTTGTTGATGGCCACGACGATAGGCACGCCTGCTGCACGAGCGTGCAGAATAGCTTCTTCGGTTTGCGGCATAACGCCGTCATCCGCCGCCACCACCAGAATAACGATATCCGTTGCTTGGGCGCCACGAGCACGCATCGCGGTAAACGCGGCATGACCGGGGGTATCCAAAAAGGTGATTTCACCGCGACTCGTCGGCACACGATAGGCACCAATGTGCTGGGTAATACCACCGGCTTCTCCGGCGGCAACCTTGGCTTCGCGAATGTAGTCGAGCAGCGACGTTTTGCCGTGGTCAACATGGCCCATAACGGTAACCACAGGTGCGCGATGCACCAACTCACCTTCGGTTTCCAGCGATTTTTCAAGCGCATGCTCAATCTCGTTGGAGCTTACCAAGTTGGGTTGATGGCCCATTTCTTCCACCAACAACGCGGCTGTGTCTTGATCGATAGATTCGTTCATCGATGCCATAACGCCCATTTTCATTAAGCGCTTGATTACCTCACCCACTTTTACCGTGAGGCGTTGCGCCAACTCAGAAACCACAATCATTTCTGGCACATCGACTTGATGCACTATTTTAGTAGTAGGCTTTTTAAAGGCATGTTTGTTGTTCTTTTTATGGCTGGCACGCAAGTGACTGCGACGCGCCAATACATCGCTGTCTTCACTCTCATCCGCCACAATATCCAACAACTCAATTTTGCTGGTCTTCTTGCTAGCAGCGCCTTTTTTAGCCGCTTTGCCGCCAGGACCACGCTTGCCGCGTGCATCGCCCGCATCATCGGCATCATCATCATGCTGCTTGTGACTCTTTTTGTGGCCATGGCCGTGAGCCACTTTAATATCGTCCAAAGACGCCACAGGCACCACTGGGCCTTTCGGCTTGTTGGGTGCAGGGCGTGCAGGTGCCGCAGCGGCATCTTTAGCCGCCGGCTTTTGCTCGGCGCGATTACCATCTACAGGGCGCTTAGGGGCATTTTGTTGTTGCTGTTGCTGACGCTTAGCCTCTTCACGCGCTTTAGCTTCGGCAATACGTGCCGCTTCTTCAGCTTGACGGCGCTCTATTGCCGCACGGCGTTTTTCTTCGATGCCATCGGTAAATGACATGCGATGGGAGTGCGCCGGCTCAGCCACAGCTTCAACTGCTACACTGGCTACCACTTCAGGCTCCGGCGTCGGCTCTGGTTGCGGCTCGGGCACCACTTCCACGACAGGTTCGAGGGCTTGCACTTCAACCAACACATCTTCATCGGCCGGTTCTTGTACGGCGACGTCAGGCTGATCATATTCATCGGCCGCAGGCTGGTCTTCGTCATCGCGTTTTACGTAGGTGCGCTTTTTACGCACTTCTACATTAACGGTTTTGCGCGCACTTCCCGTACCGGTTTTAATGGTCGTGGTGGTTTTGCGCTGCAAGGTAATCTTTTTAGGCTCTGATGCCGATTCGCCGTGACTGGTTTTCAAAAAGGCCAGCAAACGCTGCTTTTCGTCATCAGAGACGCGCGCATCGGGCGTTTTTTGGCTCAAGCCAGCTTCTTGCATTTGTTTTAGCAATCGCTCAACCGGTGCACCGACCGATGTGGCGAGTTCGCTAACTGTTACTTCTGCCATTGTTTTTCCTCAAGGATAGTTCTTGGCTCATATTCCGAAAATGGGTGGCACTGGTCTTATGCAAACCAAGGCTCGCGCGCTTTCATAATTAACGCGGCGGCGCGAGTAGCATCAACACCCTCAATACCCAACAAATCGTCTACCGATTGCTCGGCCAGGTCTTCCATAGTGATAATGCCGCGACTTGCCAGACTAATGGCCAAGGCTTGATCCATGCCTTCCATTTTGAGTAAATCTTCTGCTGGAGCCACACCTTCCAAACGCTCTTCGGAAGCCAGAGCCTGAGTTAACAGGGCATCTTTTGCACGAGCGCGCAGTTCTTCGGCGATATCTTCATCAAAACCGTCGATAGCTAGCATTTCTTCGAGCGGCACGTAGGCGACCTCTTCCAGCGTGGTGAAACCTTCTTCCACCAATACGCCTGCTACATCTTCATCTACGTCCAGTGCATTCATAAAAATCTGAATGTAGCTGCCGGATTCGGCCTGCTGCTTGGACTGCCAATCGGCAACACTCATCACATTGATGTTCCAGCCGGTCAGGTCGCACGCCAAACGCACGTTTTGACCGCCGCGACCAATGGCCATGGCCAAGTTGTCTTCGTTAACAGCCAAGTCCATAGAACCCGCATCTTCATCCACCACGATGGATTCGATTTCCGCAGGAGACATGGCATTAATCACAAATTGCGCGGGATTATCATCCCACAAAACGATATCCACCCGCTCGTTGCCTAATTCGTTGGATACTGCCTGCACGCGTGAACCGCGCATACCTACGCAAGCGCCTACGGGGTCAATACGGCCATCGTTAGTTTTTACTGCAATTTTCGCGCGCAAACCAGGGTCGCGGGCAGCGCCTTTGATTTCGATGATATCTTCGGCAATTTCGGGCACTTCAATTTTGAACAATTCCACCAGCATTTGCGGGCAAGAACGGCTCAACAATAATTGCGGACCACGATTTTCGTTGCGCACTTCCAACAACAAGGCGCGAATACGATCGCCCATGCGGAAAATTTCGCGACCAATTAATTGATCGCGCGGCAACAAACCTTCCGCGTTATTGCCCAAGTCGACAATAATGCTATCGCGCGTTACTTTTTTCACGGTGCCGCTAATTAATTCGCCCACGCGATCACGGAATTCATCCGCCATTTGCGCGCGCTCAGCTTCGCGAACTTTTTGCACAATAACTTGTTTTGCCGTTTGTGCGGCGATGCGGCCGAAGTCCGCATTTTCAATTTTTTCGCGATAGATATCGCCCACTTTGACGCTGGCATCTTTTTCACGCACTTCATCTAAATAAAGCTGCGTACCTAATTCGGCCATAGCATCATCACCAACCACTTCCCATACTCGGAAGGTGTCGTAATCGCCATTGTGGCGATTAATTTGTACTTCGATCGTTGAATCTTCGTCAAAACGTTTTTTGGTTGCCATTGCCAAAGCGCTTTCAATCGCCTGGAAAATTAATTCTTTATCGACACCTTTTTCGTTGGACACCGCATCAGCGACTAATAAAATCTCTTTTGCCATTACTTAACCTCTGTTAACTCCTCAAACTAATCGACCAGCGATTAGATAACGGGTGGCTGATAATATGCGCAATTTATATTGCAACTACGCATCCGTTTTAATAACAATTTTTTTAAAATTATTTATCGTTTAAGCCTTCAATACGCGACACAATTTCATCGTAACGCGGCACTACATTCGCTTTATCAATGGCATCTACGGGCAATACAACCTCAACACCATCAACAACAATGGCAACATCATCGCCTTCAACTTTAACAATCTCACCCTTAAAACGACGACGCCCATCGCGCGCCATTCGCAGGCGTACATTGACGGTTTCGCCCAGATAACGTGCATATTGCGCCGCCGAATATAAAGGACGATCCATACCGGGCGAAGACACTTCCAAGGTGTACTCACCATCAATGGGATCTTCTACATCCATCACTGCACTAACTTGGCGACTCACTTTTTCACAGTCTTCCAGCGATACGCCATTAGGCCCATCAATAAAAATACGCAATGTGGTGTAGCGGCCTTGCGTCAAATACTCCAGACCCCACAGCTCGCAATTCAACGAAGCCACAATAGGTGCAATCAGGTTCTGTAACAATTCTTGCTTTGATGCCATGCGTTAAAACCTTCCCAACGGGAGAAAAATCATGGGGCAATGGCTCAAAAAGCCAGCCCAAAAAACAAAAATGGGCGCAAGGCCCATTCGAACAATACTGCATATGTGGTTGCAAGCTAACTTAAGAATCAGTTAAAAAAGCAACCGGTCGAGGGCAAGACCTTGCACAAACGACACATACAAAAAAACCCCATAAAGGGGTTTTTAATAACTGAGCGACTGCGTTGGCCGACTCAGTAAATCTGTTAGCGGAAACTCAAATGGAATTTCACACTTGCTCTGTAGAAAAGGCTTTATGAACAGATTCTACAGATAAAAATTTGGTTGCGGGGGCAGGATTTGAACCTACGACCTTCGGGTTATGAGCCCGACGAGCTACCAAGCTGCTCCACCCCGCGTCCGTATCTCAACTTTCGGCTAAGCCTCAGTGAGGTGGCGAAGTATAGGGATCTAGTACCCAGTGGTCAAGCAAAAACTTTGTCTTTGTTACCCACAGCAACATAAAAATATGCGCGCTACAAGTACAAATGATGCATCAGCAACAGACTAAACCTTACTGTTTAAAAAATTGCCGATGCTTGACGTGCCTTTTACCGCCCCTATTTCCACCAATTTACGCGCAACATCAAAGGTGCTTTGCGCCGACTTATTTAAAATAGCCAAACGATCGGCACTGCTGCGATCCAATTCGGCCTGACGCTTGGCATCCTCTTGCTTAGCGGCTTGTTGCAAATCATCTTGAGCTGCCGCCTGTTTTTCGGCATCCGCTTTTTGCGCTTTCGCTTTATCATCCACTTGCTGTTGAGTTTGCTGGGCGGTCTGATTCTTTTGTGCAGCTAACTGTGCACGCGCCTGATCTTCCATGGTTGCCGCCTCTGCCGCAACGCGGCGATCCTGAGGGGAAGGATCTGCAGGAGCATCTGCAGCCAGCCGAATCTGCTCCGCTTTATGTAAGGTAGCCTCAGGATCGTTAGGAATAGGCGAGGTATCTATAGAAACCTCGCCACCAACAGCGTAACTAACGCCATCAGGACCTTTTACAAATTGGTAGGTAGTTGTACCCGCATACTGCCCGGCCACCGCAGCGTGAGCCTGCTCATGCGCATGAACCGCACGATCCGCTGCGGCCAGCTCATCAATTTGCTTTTGCTCTTTTTGCAACTGTTCTTGCTGTTTGGAGCCGGAATTGCTTTGCTGATCACGCGCTTGGACACTGCGATCGGTACTGCCACTCACACGTTGCTGCTCGCTATCTTGATTAGGCTTATCGTCTGGAGAGCGGCGATTCTCACTGCGAGCCGAATCCGCCGATTGCTCAAGGGCTTTGAAAGTAGAGTTTTTGAGATCGTTAGACTCCAAACCCACTGGCTGCCGACCTAGCGGCGCATAGGGCGCAACCGTATTGGCATGCAGCGATGGAATTGAACTGATCACTCAAAATCACCTTACCTTAAAATATGCGCACCTCAACTCAGCGCTCGGCAACTAAGCCTTCACGTTGAGAAGCGTGCCTATGGTTTCATCGGCCGCCTTTACCACCTTGGCCGAACTATTAAATACCTGTGTCTGTGCCTTGATATTCACCAAGTTTCCAACCAAGTCACCTTTTTCACTGTTTTCGTTATCGGGAGTTTTCTCGGCACTCTCATTTTCCGTCGTACCCGCTTGAGCGATCTGTTGGGCAGACTTATTAATCTCATACTGGCTGCGCTGCATACCAATCAAGCCTTGGTTAACCGCTGAACCTACATCCATCGCCGTATCCCCCACTGAAATAAATGAAACACTTCACACAGATTAAGTTTACGCCTGACGCTGCTTAAAAAACAGACGGAATTGCCGCTTTGGCGGGCTGTTTTAAGACAAGTTTGGCTTAAGGATTGGGAGTATATAACCAAGAAGAACAATCAACGCCAAAGAGATCCAGCTCAATCACATTTAGGTTCTAATAACGAATATGAAACAAGCCTGCTTCAGTCTGAACGCGGGAAATAATCTTAGCTTGCGAAAAGACGCCCGAAGCCGTCAGACGATCTGCCACCGGCAGACCAGCTGCGCGCAATGCCTGCCCGCTCCATGTATTGCAGTTACTGAAGGCGCTGTAATGCACATTAGCCAAATAGAAGCGCCCCATGGAATCGCCGAGCGCGGGCAACCTTGCAGCACCGCCCTGCGAATCTATGGCAATAGAACGGTTGATATGAAGAATTAGCTTGTGCAGACCTTCGTCAGTAATCGCCAGAGGAACAATGGTATCCGCAGGAATTTCGCTCACGGGGGATTCGTCATAAGTCAGTAACTGTAACGCCGAATAGCTGGACGCAAACAAGGCTTTAGTTGCCGCCGTAACGCTTTTGTTTTTGCCGGTAAAATAGTCGCCATCGCCAAATCCCACTCGCGCATACAGCTGCCCGCGCAAATCATTTTTTAATAATGGGCTCTGCGCTGCCAATAATGTTGCATCCAGCAAAATACTGGTATGCCAACCACGATGAATAACATAAATAGTGTGCTGTGTATTAACCACAGGAATATCCGCAGTGCGTGGCGTACTTGCACAACCGGACATAAATAAGGTGCAGACCCACAACCAAAGAATGATGAGCTTCATAAAATTACTTAACTAAAGAGTTCAACTCCGCGGAGGCAAAATAACGCGCAACAACGTCTGGTGCAGCTTCCGACAAAAAGGGCACCACCGCTAAACAGGGAATGGGTAAGCGCTGGCGCAAACTCGCAATATTTTCCTGCAATACAGGCATATCCGCGTCAATACAATTCGCAATCCAGCCCGCCACAGGTACACCGTCACGCACAATCGCATCAAAAGTTAAGAGCGCATGATTGATACAACCCAATCGCACCCCCACCACAATAATCACTGGCAGCTGTAAATTTTTTGCAAGATCTGCCAATGTTTCCCGAGGATTAATCGGCACACGCCAACCGCCGGCGCCTTCAACCAACGTAAGATCAGCACCATTCAATACCCCACGACAGAAACCCGCAAGCCGATCTACTGACAGACTGCGCTTCTCCTGTTGCGCGGCAATATGCGGTGCCACTGCCGCCTCTAATGCATAAGGGTTAATTTGCTCGTAGAGCAAAGGCTGGGTAATAACTGACTGCAGCAAAAGAGCATCGTCATTACGTAAACCTTCGGCAGTTTTTTCGCAACCCGCAGCAACAGGTTTTAAAGCCGCCGTAGTGAAACCACAATTTTTAGCGGCAATTAATAAACCCGCCGAGATGAGCGTTTTACCTACACCGGTATCCGTGCCTGTAATAAAAAATGCTTTTTTGGCCATTAGTTTTTTACCCGAACATAAAACACATCGTAAGTTGCTGGCAGTACATTATTGCGTCGAAAATTTTCATAAGCCTGCTTGAAGGCTTGAATTTTTTTACGTCCCGTTAAACCCACAGCACGACCATCATTTACATTGTGTGCACCCAAGGCTTTTAAGCTGCGCGTTAGTTCAGCGAGCGTAGCGAACTCTAAGATGGATTCAACAGAAGAAAATTCAACCGGGGTAAAACCATGCGCACCCAGTTGCGCTTGTAAAAGCTCCGCCGAATGAAAATTATTGACATGCACGTAATGATCAACCTGCTGCCACGCCATTTTTAATTCATATAATGTACGCGGCCCGAGCGTAGCAAACACCAGCTCACCACTCGGTTTTAATACGCGCTTTAACTCCGCAAATAATTGCGGCAGGTTCGCACACCACTGCAGAGAAAGACTGGAAAAAATACAATCAACACTCTTATCAGCGAAAGGTAATTGCTCTGCATCCGCGCACAGCCAGTGAAATAAATTATGGTGGCGATTGCGTGAAAACTGCAACATACCTTCTGCGATATCTACACCAATTATCTGCGCACGCGGAAATTTTTGCTGTAACTCAGGCAGGAAATAACCTGTACCGCAACCAAGATCCATCACGATTTCAGCGTCTGCATTCTGGTTAATTTTTTCTAAAAGTGTTGCGCCAACTGCACGCTGCAAATTCGCCACAGAGTCATAGCTCTGCGCTGCACGACTAAAGGATTGAGCCACGTTTTGCTTGCTAAAGAAGGAAATACGAGTTTGGTGTTGAGCCGAGTGAAAATCGCCCATTAAAAAATCAACTATCGTTTTAGCGATTAATTCTGGCTGGCTCCAATGCAACGCATGTGCTGCACCCGAAATAACATGTACCTGCTGCGCGGCATTTAAGGCTGCTATTGCTTCTGCTGCCGCACTTGGCACTAATACATCCTGCTGCCCGAGCAAATGCAAACCCGGTTGCGTTAATTGTGTAAACGTCGTGCGATTATCTAATTCAGCCAATAATTTCAGTGCATCTAGCCAATTGGAATTTATCTGGTTCGGTTCTGCTAGGGCGCGAACTTTTTTGAGTAATGAGCGTTCACTAGCATCACCCTGCGCTAACAAACTACTGAATAACTTCAAAGCAACTGAACCATCAGCTGCAAAGTTATTATTAAATTTTCGATTAACACTCAAAGGCATAGCCGTTAGATAAGCAGAGCTCGCCACAAACTTCACATTAGCCGCCAAAGTCACAAGGCGAGATATTCCTTGCGGACAGCGCGCAGCTAATTGCACGGCTAACATACCGCCCAATGACCAACCGAGCAGAATGGATTTCTCGGGTAATTGCCGCTCAATTAATTCCAGTAAATTATTCAGCGAATAATCTGCCAGTTGCGAACTCTTACCGAAGCCCGGCATATCTATGGCGATAACTTGTGCAATTTTTTGTAACGCGGGAATTAATGGTTGCCACGCCTCACTGGCGCTGCCCCAACCATGCAAGAGAACAATAGGCTCAAGCAATGGCTCGGCACGCTCGCAGGAATAAATATGAGTCGCCAAGGGCGCATGAAAAGTCATTAACACAGTCACTCAGAATATAGATGGGCGAATTCGGCTTGCTGCACAATATCACTCAGCGCATGCAACAATTGATCAACCTGCTGCAGACTGTGCTCGGCAGAAAAAGTAATACGCAACCGCGAACTACCTACTGGCACGGTGGGTGGACGAATAGCAACAATTAAGATACCACGCTGTGCGAGTTGCTCAGCAATTGCGAGCGCGCGCGCTTCGTCGCCAATAATAATAGGCTGAATGGGTGAAAAAGATTCCATTAGCTGTAACCCCAGTTGCGTTACACCTGCACGAAAATACTGGATAAGCTGCTGCAAATGTTCGCGTCGCCATTGTTCGCGCTGCAACAATTTCAAACTGGTGCGCGTTGCCGCTGCCACCGCAGGGGGCATGGCGGTTGTGTAAATATAAGGGCGTGCAAATTGTACTAGTGTTTCAATAAGCGTTTCGCTGCCGGCGATAAATGCGCCGAAAGTGCCGAATGACTTGCCAAGTGTGCCCATTAAAATCGGCAATTGGTCTTGCGATAAACCAAATTGCTCAGCACTCCCGCCGCCATTTTTTCCGAGGCAACCAAAACCGTGAGCATCGTCAACCATTAGCCATGCATTATTGTTTTGCGCGAGCACAGCAAGTTCTGGTAGAGGCGCGCAGTCGCCATCCATACTGAACACGCCATCCACCACAATTAATTTTCGCCGCGCATCATTTTTTTCTAAACGAGATTGCAAATTGTGGACATCGTTGTGAAAAAATCGCTGAAAACGGGCACCGCTTAATAAGCCCGCATCCAACAAACTCGCGTGATTTAATCGGTCTTCGAAAATGGCATCGCGTTGGCCAACTAATGCGGTTATCGCGCCCATGTTTGCCATATAGCCAGTGGAAAAAAGTAATGCGCGGTCGCGCCCAGTGAACGCCGCTAATTCTTCTTCTAACGCATGATGCTCACGCGAATGCCCTGCCACTAAATGAGATGCACCACTGCCGACGCCGTATTGATCGGCTGCCCGTTTAAATGCAAAAATCACATCTGGGTGGTTCGCCAAACCCAGATAATCATTACTGCAAAAAGCAAGATATTGTTTGCCATCAACCATCACCTCCGGTGTTTGAGGTGATTGCAACAAACGGCGCGAACGGTATAAATTCGCGGCGCGACGCTCGACCAATGCGGGAGTCAATACGTCGTCAAGCTTGGTGAATTCTGCAGCCATTATTTAGCCGCGTTATAAAACATCGAATCCATTTGGGCTTCTTGCAGCTGATTCACGAGAGCCGCTTCGTGTTCCCGTTCATCTTCATGAACTTCATAGGTTTCGGGTTTAATGCCGAGCTTTTTGAATAGTTGCATGTCTTTATTGGCTTCTGGGTTGGGCGTGGTGAGTAGTTTCTCACCGTAAAAAATGGAGTTAGCGCCTGCGAGAAATGCCATAGCTTGGGTTTGCTCATTCATTTGCTCGCGCCCCGCTGACAGACGCACATGTGAGGCAGGCATCAGAATGCGCGCAACAGCGATGGTGCGAATAAAGTCGAAGGGGTCTAAATCCGCCTCACCGGCGAGTGGCGTACCCTCTACTTTTACCAACATATTGATGGGCACAGACTCTGGGTGTTCGCTCATGTTGGCCAGCTGCATTAGCAAACCCGCACGATCATTCACTTCTTCACCCATACCAACAATGCCGCCGCAACAGACTTTCATGCCGGCTTTGCGCACATTAGCGAGGGTCTCAAGGCGATCTTGATAAGTGCGGGTAGTGATAATTTCGCCGTAATATTCAGGTGATGTGTCTAAATTGTGGTTGTAGTAATCGAGCCCCGCATCCGCAAGGGTTTGTGCTTGCCCTTCATCCAACATCCCCAAGGTCATGCAGGTTTCTAGACCGAGCGCTTTTACGCCCTGCACCATGGTAGTCACATAGGGCATGTCTTTGCCTTTAGGCGAGCGCCATGCGGCACCCATGCAGAACCGTGTAGCACCGCTGGCTTTGGCAGCCTTGGCTTCTTCAATAACCTTTTCTACTGCCATCAACTTTTCACGCTCAAGGCCAGTGTCATAACGAGCCGATTGCGGACAATAAGCGCAATCCTCAGGGCAGGCTCCGGTTTTGATGGAGCACAGGGTGCTGACTTGTACTTCGTTAGGATTAAAAAAGGCGCGGTGTACACTTTGCGCTTGGAACATCAAATCGCTAAAGGGCAGCTCAAACAAGGCAGTAATTTCGGCGCGCGCCCAATCGTGGCGTAACCGGTGAGTCAATGAGGGATTAGATGAGGGCTTTATGGAAGCGTTCATGGTGTTATCCAATTTCAGGAAGAATAACGCCATCTTAGCGAGGACAACAAAGCTGTCAACCTGAAAGTGCTTTTCAGGTTGACAGCGATATCAATAAAGACTGTCGGCAATCAAACGGATATCGTCACGGCTCACGACCACCAACTCTAACTCGTTGGTATCTGTGATGGCGTTATGTTTATCGCTGAGCTTCTGGTAAGCCGCAAGATTGGTAATAGGAGGCAAACGCTGCGGCGTCATGCGCGCTTTTAACGCATGATAGAGACCGAGATTTACCACATCTACCAAGCCAAAAGGTTCATTTTCGCCCATATACCAATTACCGACACGGCGAATCAGCTGGATATATTCCGCTTCCACTCCCCAATTTTCCAGCAAGAGTGCACCGTAATCTTTAGCGAACTCGCGGCACAGGGACACATAAATATCAGCGCTCGGCACAGCTAACTGACCCGATTTGAACGCTGCCAAGACCGCAAGCGTACCAACCTCACTCAGCAAACTGCCCAGCAGGGCATAATCTGGGGCGACTCGACCTACTTTTTTGGCGATAAAGGCGCTTGCGGCAGCTTTTTGAACCAATCTATCCCAAGCAACGGCAAAAATACGCGTGTAGGCTTGAGTATTGCCACTAAAAAGTGACTTTATCGCATGCACGAGTGTAATTCGTTCCACCTGACGCATACCCAATACCCGCACCACATCAAACATGTTTTGCGGTGGCATGTGGTGACTCATCATGACGCTGGAGGCATAACGCAGGAGAATATTGCTCAAGACCGAATCGCACGAAAGCAAGCGTGCGGCCTCCGCCATTGAAATATCCGTACGTACTAATGCCTGACGAATGTCTTGTGTTATCGACGGCAACTGAGGAAACTGATCTGGCGTTTTGATCAAACGGGAGACAACATCTCGATAGCTTGCATATTCGGAATCTACTACTTCCACCTTAGGGTCCCTAAATCAATCAACGTTTTCTCTAAGCCTAGAAGAACTCAATGTAATTACAATGCGATCTTGGATATTCCCTACAAATTGTTAGACTAAGCGACCTAAACTTGAAAAGGATTTTGTTGATGGAAAAAGTCACCCAAGTATTACTCAACCTTATCAATCGCCAGTTTGCATGTACTTGCCTGCTTTGCGAGTGCACATTACAAGGCGAACTCTTGTGCAGCGGCTGCCAACTCGACCTTCCCTATTTATATCAGCAACACACATGCAATCAGTGCCGCTTAGACATTGAGAGCCTGAGCAACTACTGCGGTCACTGCCTACACCAGCCGCCTGCATTTGCGCGCAGCTACATTCCATATCAATACCGCTATCCTCTGGATAACCTGATTCTTAACTTCAAATACAACCGACACCTCACCAGCGGCAAATTACTTGCGGGTTTACTCGCCGATTATTTACGACATTGCGCGCAAGAAGATGATAGCTGGCAAATGCCAGATTTAATTATCCCCGCACCCATGCACTGGCTGCGCCGCTGGCAGCGCGGCTTTAATCAGGCGGATATTCTTGCCTTTGCAGCAGCGCGCGAATTAAGCATTCCTGTTGCCAGCCGGCTCATTCAGCGCCGCCAGAAAACTCCCGCACAAAAGGAACTTACTCGTGACGAGCGCCAAAAAAACTTACGCAACGCCTTTTATATCTCGCCCCAAAACCAACGCCAAATTGCGGGCAAACGTATCGCTTTGGTTGACGATGTAGTGACCACCACGGCTACTGTGCGTGAGCTAAGCAAACTCTTGATGACAACTGGCGCAATAGAAGTACAGGTCTGGGCACTGGCACGAACCATGTGAAAACTCTCTACAACAGCCGATAAATCAAGGGCACCAATGGTTTTGGTAGACAAAACGTCAATCAATAAAAGGACGTTAACGGCTGTAACACAACACTTGAATGTCTCGCAGAACACCAAACGTCAGCCAGTGCCAATGAAATAACTTAGCCTGCGGCTTTAAATCACTCAAAATAGCCCCACATTGAGTCCGCAGGCTGATTTTTTTCCCCATTTGTCACATATTTCTGCGAAAATCCGCATCCTGATTTTTCGGCGCGCAAGCGATTGGCAGCAAACAGCAGCCAATCTTCCCTGGCGTCTCTATTCACCATTTGGAGATACCCATGAAATTTCGTTTCCCCATTGTCATCATTGATGAAGACTTCCGCTCCGAAAACACCTCAGGGTTGGGCATTCGCGCACTCGCTGACGCCATTGAGAAAGAAAGCTGGGAAGTACTAGGTGTAACCAGCTACGGCGACCTGTCGCAATTTGCACAACAGCAATCGCGCGCCTCGGCGTTTATTTTATCGATTGACGATGAAGAATTCGGCGAGGGCTCAATGGAAGAAACGGATCACGCGCTGAAATCGCTGCGTGCCTTCGTGGAAGAAATTCGCTACAAAAACGCTGATATTCCCATTTATTTGTACGGTGAAACCCGCACTTCGCGCCATATCCCTAACGATATCCTGCGCGAACTGCACGGCTTCATCCACATGTTTGAAGACACACCCGAGTTCGTAGCGCGCCATATTATTCGCGAAGCTAAATCTTATTTGGACGGCCTTGCACCACCGTTTTTCCGCGCCTTGGTGCATTACGCTAACGACGGTTCTTACTCATGGCACTGCCCCGGTCACTCTGGCGGTGTGGCATTTTTAAAATCGCCCATCGGCCAAATGTTTCATCAATTTTTTGGTGAGAACATGCTACGTGCGGATGTGTGTAACGCGGTAGAAGAACTCGGCCAATTGCTCGATCACACCGGCCCCATCGCCGCGTCTGAACGCAATGCTGCGCGTATTTTCAACGCCGACCACTGCTACTTTGTAACCAACGGTACCTCTACATCAAACAAGATGGTTTGGCACTCTACCGTAGCACCGGGCGATATTGTGGTGGTTGACCGCAACTGCCATAAATCCATTCTGCACTCGATTATTATGTGCGGCGCGATCCCTGTGTTCTTAATGCCAACGCGCAACCACCTTGGCATTATCGGCCCCATTCCGCTGGAAGAATTTACGCCCGAAAGCATCGCTCGCAAAATTGAAGCCAACCCTTTCGCACGCGAAGCCAAAAACAAAAAGCCGCGTATTTTGACCATTACGCAATCCACCTATGACGGTGTGCTCTACAACGTAGAGACGCTGAAAAACATGCTGGATGGCAAAATTGATACGCTGCACTTCGACGAAGCTTGGCTGCCTCACGCCACCTTCCACGAGTTCTACAAAAACATGCACGCCATCGGCAAAGATCGCCCACGCGCCAAAGAGTCGATGATTTTCTCCACCCAATCCACCCACAAATTGCTCGCCGGTTTATCGCAGGCATCGCAAGTGTTAGTGCGCGAATCGGAAAGCGTGAAGTTGGATCAAGATGCGTTTAACGAAGCCTACTTGATGCACACCTCCACCTCGCCGCAATATTCGATTATTGCTTCGTGCGATATTGCTGCGGCTATGATGGAAGCACCGGGTGGCCACGCTTTGGTAGAAGAGTCTATTTTTGAAGCACTCGACTTCCGCCGCGCCATGAAAAAAGTGGATGAGGAGTGGGGTCAAGATTGGTGGTTCCAAGTCTGGGGTCCCGATGAGTTTGCCGAAGAGGGTATTGGCGAGCGCGACGATTGGATGCTGCGCAGTGATGACAACTGGCACGGCTTTGGTAAATTGGCCACCGGCTTCAATATGCTCGACCCGATTAAAGCCACCATCGTTAACCCCGGCCTTTCGGTCAATGGTCAATTCAGCGAGACCGGTATTCCCGCGTCTATCGTGACTAAATACCTCGCCGAAAACGGCGTTATTATCGAGAAATGCGGCCTCTATTCGTTCTTCATTATGTTTACTATCGGCATCACCAAAGGCCGCTGGAATACACTGGTAGCCGCGTTACAACAATTTAAAGACGACTACGATAAAAATCAGCCGATGTGGCGCATCATGCCGGAGTTTGCACAGGCAAACCCTCGTTACGAGCAAATGGGTTTACGCGATCTATGCCAACAAATTCATGACTTCTACAAAGCCTATGACGTAGCGCGCTTGACCACCGAAATGTATTTGTCGGATATGCAACCGGCGATGAAACCGTCTGATGCTTTCGCCAAAATGGCGCACCGCGAAATTGAGCGCGTACCCATTGATGAGCTGGAAGGACGCATTACGTCCATTCTGTTGACGCCTTATCCACCGGGTATTCCGCTGTTGATTCCGGGCGAACGCTTCAATAAAACCATCGTGGATTATTTGAAATTTGCACGCGACTTCAATGAAAAATTCCCCGGCTTTGAAACCGACGTTCACGGCTTGGTAAAACGTGAAGTGAATGGAAAAAAAGGCTATTTTGTGGATTGTGTGAAGCAGTAAAAATAAAAAAGGGCGCGAGAAATCACGCCCTTTTTTATTTCAGGTTCGCGCAAGCGCAACAACATGCAGCGAAAACGAAAAGCTGGATCCCCGTTGCGCGAGGATGGCATTAATCAAGAAGCGTAGATAAATCCATGAGCAACAAACTCGAACCAGAAGTCGCAAACGTTGAACATACGCCACAATCACACCCTTACGAAAAACTTAGCCCCGACTTAGTGATGGACGCGATTGAAGCGAACGGATTTTTAACCGATGCGCGCATACTCGCGCTCAACTCGTACGATACCCTTAACGTGCATATGTA
>Ga0209067_10000474_pt1 | contig 25515 bp, 22 predicted proteins | sample ColStrG_CSR_2013_FD_187199 | JGI IMG/M metagenome (GOLD analysis project Ga0209067, IMG submission 187199) | Freshwater sediment microbial communities in response to fracking from Pennsylvania, USA - Cold Stream Run_MetaG_CSR_2013 (SPAdes)... | ecosystem: Environmental > Aquatic > Freshwater >... | reverse complement strand
ATTTGAGCAGGGGGCGGGAGCGCGGGCAAGCTGCGATGAGTCACAGGGTGGGGAGGTGGGGGTATGGGCACCCTTGCGACACTGGAAACATCAAAATTTGTGTCCGCTTTGGAGTATCGGAAATCAGCTACCGTGTTACCCGCCCAGCAGCGTTGAAGATAAAACGCATTTTTGAAGTGCCTTTAGCGCCCAGGGTTTTATAGAATTGGATTGCGCCCGAATTCCAATCTGGCGTCTGCCACTGAATTTCTCTGATTCCCCGAGCGAGGGCATAAGTTGCGACAGCATCAAGCAATTTTCCACCGATATGTTGACCTCGATACTCCTCGTCCACGAATAGACAATCAAGGTGAAGATATCGCGCCATAGCCCAGGTCGAGAAATCGACGGTCGCCGAGGCATAGCCAATCACTCTGTGTTGCCGTTCAGCGACCCAAATGCTGAGCGGTGTCGATGGTGTGCTCAATACCTCAAGTATCTTGGCCGCTGTGGCATACGACGCAACCCTCTCGTATTGGGCATGCGCCTGTACGAGTCGCTCAAGGTGTTTGGAATCAGAGAGTAATGCCCGGCGAATGAGTAAGTCAGCCACAAGTCAACGCGCCAATTCAAAGCCTTCGTCGAGCCAGCCCGTAATGCCGCCCGCCATGATCTTTACCGGGCGGCCCAATCTTGCAAGCCGAAGCGCGCCACGTGCCGCGCCATTGCAATGCGGGCCAGCGCAGTAAGTCACGAACAAGGTGTTATCGGGCCAATCAGCCATTTTCGATCCAATGATTTTGCCATGCGGCAAATTGATTGCGCCGGGAACATGCCCTTTCGCAAACAAAGTGGGACTGCGCACATCGAGCAAGACAAAACCCGGCGCGTCCGAAGCCATAGCGTCATGGACGTCCCAGCAGTCGGTTTCAAAGCTTAACTCGGCTTCAAAATGGGCTATAGTCGCGTCACTGTTCGCGGCGGCAATGGCAGTCACATTGTTGGTCATTCGAATGTCTCCAATGTTTTTGGTACGGCGACATTCGCCATTCTCATTTGTGCTGGCAATTGGCATAAATGACAACTATCATCGATATTATGCCAAATCATCTGGTCGCAGCTCTCGCCTATGACAATCTCTGCACGTTCGAGTTTGGCATTTCTGCTGAGATTTTTGGGCTGCCGAGGCCGGAGATGGGTGATGGCTGGTATCGCTTCATCGCATGCTCTGAGCGAAATCCATTAAGGGCGCTTGGCGGCATTAGTGTTCAGACTGAACATGGGCTTGAGCAGCTGCTCAACGCTGAGACAATCATCATTCCCGGTTGGCGGGCAGATAATCCGACGCCTTCCGGCCCATTGCGTGACATTTTGATAGAAGCACATCGTCGATCAATCCGACTGGTGACCCTTTGCTCCGGGGTCTTCCTACTGGCAGTAATCGGTCTGTTAGACGGCCGGAAAGCGACCACGCATTGGCGTTATTTTGATCGATTGCGTGCGGATTTTCCGACCATCGAGGTGGTGCCCGATGTGCTATATGTAGACAATGGAGACATATTGACGGCGGCAGGCTCGGCAGCGGGCATAGACCTCCTCCTACACATCGTGCGCAAGGACTTTGGTGCCGACGCAGCCAATTCCGTCGCCCGCAGGCTTGTAATGCCACCGCATCGCGATGGCGGTCAGGCGCAATATATTGAGCGGCCTGTCCCCACACAGCCCAACGGAAAGCTCGCACCGCTCCTTGATACCATCCGCTTGGAGCCTGCACGAAATTGGACCGTTCCGCTTATGGCCGAACAGGCGGCCATGAGCGAGCGTACATTTATCAGGCGTTTTCGTGAACTGACAGGTCTGCCGCCCGGCGAATGGTTGTTGTCGATACGCGTGGATGCTGCTCGCGTGGCACTCGAATCAAATCAATCCACGGTTGAGCGGGTGGCCGAGGGCGCGGGGTTTAGGTCTGCGGCGACGCTTCGCCATCATTTCAAACGACAAATTGGCATCGCGCCTACGGCCTATAGGCAGCGCTTCCACAGAGGATAGTCAAATTGCAGACATTCGCTCTGAATCTCTGAATGTCTTTATTGGGTCGAAAGCCGCCCCTCCCAAGTCATAGCTTGCCTCTCTCTCGCCGCATCCGCACAACGCGGCAATGAACACGTCCCTCCCTCCGCATCTTGAGCGTTACGCCAACGGCTTTTGGCGTGACCAGACTTTAGCCGATATGGCGGTGGCGCGTGTCGCCGAAGACGCCGATTTTATCGCCTATGTCGCGGGTGATACGCGCTTTACCCGTGCGCAGATTTGGGCGGAGGCGCAGGCGTTGGCGGCGGCGATGGCCGCGCTCGGGTTGCAGCCGGGCGATGTCATCAGCTTCCTCACCCCCAATTGGGTGGAGGCGGCGGTGATCAACTTGGCGGCGGCCGCGTCTGGCCTTATCATCAACCCGATTGTGCATATTTATCGCGATGCCGAGGTGGGCCAGATGCTGGCGGATTGCGGAGCGAAGCTGCTGTTCATCGCAAGCGAATTCCGGGGTTATGATTATGCGGCGATGGCGGCGCGGCTGCGGAGTGGTCTGCCCGATTTGGCGCATATCGTTGTCGTGCGTGGGGTGCATGACGGCATGCTGGCGTATGATGAGCTGTTGGCGCGCGGGCGCAGCTTAGCCTTCACCCGCCCCAAGGTTGATCCGCGCGGAGTGAAGCTGTTGCTCTACACGTCTGGCACCACGGGCAAGCCCAAGGCGGTGCTGCACAGCCACAATTCGCTCACCCGCGCGGTGGATGAAAGCGCGCGGCATTGGCGGATTCGGGCGGGCGATGCGATGATCATGCCCTCGCCCGTCACGCATGTCAGCGGCTATTCCAACGGGCTGGAGACGCCGTGGATTTGTGGCGCACGGACGATTCTGATGAAAAGCTGGAACGCCGAGGCCGCGCTGACGCTGATCGAGCAGCATGAAGTGGTCGGCACTGTGGCGGCGACGCCGTTCCTGACTGAGCTCGCTAACGCGGCGCGGGTGGCGGGGAAGACCCTGCCCTCATTCCGCTTCTTTGCGTGCGGCGGCGCAGCGGTGCCCGACGAGGTGATCCCCGCAGCCAACGCGGCGTTCGCGCATGCACACGCCTTCCGCGTGTTTGGCAGTTCGGAAGTGCCGCTGGTGACATTGGGCTATCCTGCTGCGGACGACACTCACCTCGCCGCGACCACTGACGGCGCTATTATCGATTATGACGTGCGGATTGTGGATGACGAAGACCGTGACGTGGCGGCGGGCGCAGAGGGCGAAATCCTTGCGCGCGGCCCTGCGATGTTCATGGGCTATGCTGACCCCTCGCAAACGGCCGAGTCGATCACAACAGACGGCTATTTCCGCACGGGCGACATTGGCCGGATCACGCCCGAAGGTGCTTTGCAAATTACCGGGCGCAAGAAGGACCTGATCATTCGCGGTGGCGAGAATATCAGCGCCAAGGAGATTGAGGACGTGCTCTCAGCGCACCCCGATGTGCGCGAGGCCGCAGTGGTGGCGATGCCGCATGCGCGGCTCGGCGAGGGCGTGTGCGCCTATATCATCGGTTCGGCGGCGCCGGAGAATCTGATCGCACACGTCGCTGCGTCTGGCCTCGCCAAGCAAAAAACGCCTGAACATTTCGAATTCGTGACTGACTTCCCGCGCACCGCTTCGGGCAAAATCCGTAAGGACATACTGCGCGCCGAGATCAAGGCGAAACGCGGGGCGTAATGATCAGAACCTCGCGGCCACTCCGATCAGCACACAGGATAGCGCTAGCAGCCCAAGTTTTGCCAATGACACTTGCTCGCGAAATACCGTAATGGCGATAATGATCGAAGCGAGCGGCACGAGTGCGGCGAGAATTGGCATCATCAGCGACAATGCTATGCCCTGTCGCAATGTATCTGCGAGAATAAACAACGAAACGGTATAAGTTGCAAGGCAAGCAGCCGTCCACATCGGATCACGAAAGCCAACTGTTTTCACGAGCATAGATACGCCGATCACCTGGGTGATGACGACCAGTCCCACCATGATGACCGGGCGCACCAGTGCAGGGTTCAAGCGCTTTTCTCAGCCATCGCCTTCGCAACCGCCGCTTCCATCTCGGCGGCGCTTGGATTGCGGCGCAACGTCAGCCCACCATTGACCTGCAAATTTTCGCCGGTCATGAAACACTCGTCTTCGGACAGGAAGACGCACGCCGCCGCGACATCTTCCGACGTGCCAATACGGCCAAGCGGATAGCCGCCCAGGAAGCTGTCGAATAGCCCCGGAACATTCTTCGCCTCCGCATTCATCGGCGTGTCGGTCAGGCCGGGCGAGATCGAATTGGCGCGGATGCCGCGCGCACCAAATTCGTTCGCAACGCAACGAATGACATGATCAATGCCCGCCTTTGTACCCATATAGGCGGCGTGGTGATTCAGCATGATCTTGGCGGTGGCGGACGAAATCTGGATGATCGAGCCACCGTCCGTCATGGCCTCCACCATCGCCTGACAAAACATGAAGGGGCCTTTGAACTGGAGCGCCATTATCTGATCCAGTTCATCCTCGGTGTTGTCGAGAAACGGCTTCAAAAACCCCCAGCCGGTCGAATTGACCGCGATATTGACCGCGCCCATCTTTGCCTTTGCATCGCGAGCGAGCGCGAACACCTCGTCGCGCTTGGTGATGTCGCAGTGCAAGGCATGACCCCCGATCTCCGTGGCGAAGCGCTCCAACTCGCCCATTTTGCGTCCAGCAACCGCAACCTGCGCACCCTCATCGCGGAAACGCTTGGCGATCACCTGTGCCATATTGCCTTTATTGCCCGCGCCAATCACCACGGCGGCCTTGCCATTGAGACGTCCCATCATTGCTCTCCTCACATCTTATTGCGAACACATAGCAGCGCGACCAAATGCGGTTTCCTGATTAAAGTGGTAGTGGTTCCGCGCCGCCACCATGCGCAATCTGCGGCATATTAGAACACGAGAGGACACGAGTCATGGATCTGGGATTAAAGGGCAAAAAGGTCATTCTGACAGGCGGGAGTCGCGGCATTGGTCGTGCGAGTGCCGAAATATTCGCCGCCGAGGGTGCCGATATTGCCTTTTGCTCGCGCAATGCGGAACAAGTGGCCGAAACTGCGGCATCACTCGCAATGCACGGCGGCAAAGTGATCGGCGAGGTTTTTGACATGGAAACGGGCGCGGAGGCCTATAAGGCTTGGCTGTCCTCTGCCGCTGAAAAACTGGGCGGCTGCGACATTTTCGTGCCGATGATCAGCACTTCGGGCGCGGGCGCGACTGGTGATTGGCAAAAGTCGCTCGATTATGACGTGATGGGCGCGGTGAATGGCTGCGAGACGCTCGAACCCTATCTGGAAAAATCAGGAAGCGGCGCGGTCGTTATTGTGTCGAGCACTGCGGGGGTTGAAACCTTCATCGTGCCGCAGGGTTATAACGCGCTCAAGGGTTCGCTCATTGTTTATGCAAAGCAACTCAGCCAAGCATGGGGCCCGAAGCATATCCGCGTCAACTGCGTCTCGCCCGGCCCGATCAAATTCCCCGGCGGCAATTGGGAAGCGATCAAGGGCGCGATGCCTGAACTCTACGATGCCACCGAAGCCGCATTCGCCTTGGGGCGCTGGGGTGGGCCAGAGGAAGTGGCGCGCACGATCGTGTTCCTCTCCGCTCCCGCTTCATCCTATACCACTGGAACCAATGTGATCGTCGACGGCGGCTACACCAAACGCGTGCAATTCTAAGCGATGAGCGGCACCTGGGATTATATCATCGCTGGCGCAGGCTCGGCGGGCTGCGTGCTGGCCGAGCGGCTCTCGTCGGATGGCAAATCGAGGGTGCTGCTGCTAGAAGCGGGGGGCACGAATACCCATCCGCTCATCAAACTGCCCAAAGGCATGGGCAAGCTCATCATGCAACCCGAATATGCGTGGCATTTCCCCGTTGCACAGCCGCGCACGCCCGATATGCCGGCGAGCGAGGTCTGGGTGCGTGGGCGGGGTCTCGGTGGCTCGTCAGCGCTCAATGGCATGATCTGGATGCGGGGGCAGGCGGAGGATTATCAGGACTGGGCGGCAATGGGTGCCACCGGCTGGGGCTGGGACACGATGAAGGCCGCCTTCCGCGCCATCGAAGACCATGAACTCGGCGACGATGGCCTGCGTGGCGTTGGCGGGCCGGTGCATATTTCTGCGGGGCATTACCGCTACCCGCTGTCCGAAGCGCTGATCGAGGCGGGGGTGCAAACCGGGCTGGAGCGGCGCGATGATCTCAACCGCGAAGACAATGAGGGCGTCGGCTATTATCCGCACAACATCCGGAACGGGCGGCGGCAAAGCGCGGCGGAGACCTTCCTCAAACCCGCTCGCAAGCGGCCAAACCTGACCGTGAAAACGGGCGTGGTGGTGGATAAGGTGCTCATTTCGGATGACCTGAAGGTAACGGGCGTGGCGGCGCGTGAGAATGGCGCGGCGGTAACGTTCGCCTGCGCGGGTGAAGTCATCCTTGCGGCAGGCGCGCTGCTCTCCCCCAAAATCCTCCAGCATTCGGGTATCGGCTCTGGCGAGCTGCTCGGCCGCGTCGGTGTTAAAACGCTGGTCGATAGCCCCGATGTTGGTGAGCGGATGCGTGAGCATCTGGGCTTTTCGATCCCTTATCGGCTCAAGAACGCGGTCGGTAACAACAAGGAGTTCCACGGCGTCGGCCTCATCAAGAACGTGCTGCGTTACTATTTGCGCCACGATGGCCCGCTCGCCACTGGCCCGTTTGAAGTCGGTGCGTTCATCAAAACCAGCCCTGAGGTCGCGCGACCTGATGCGCAGCTTTACGCAGCGGCCTTCACCTTTGCGCGCGGCGACGATGATAATTTCCCGATCCAGCTCAACGATGTCGAGCACGCGCCGGGCCTGACACTGTATGGCCAATTGCTGCGGCTCACGAGCGAGGGCCATGTGCGCATCTCGTCGCCCGACACCGACAGCCTGCCCACCATTATCCCCAACTGGCTGAGCACGCCCGAGGATGAGACGGTCGCCGTGCGGATGGTGCGCAAGATGCGCGAGTATATGGCACAGCCTGCGATCACGCCGTTTCTGGAAAAAGAGCTCTTCCCCGGCGAGGCGCGCACCAGCGATGCGGATTTGCTTGATGCCTTCCGCCGCTTCTCACTGTGCGGCACCCACGCGGTGGCGACCTGCCGCATGGGGAGTGACAATCGCTCGGTGGTTGATCCCGATCTCAAAGTGCGCGGCGTTTCCGGCCTGCGCGTGTGCGATGCTTCGGTTATGCCTGCGCCGGTATCGGGCAACACCAACGCACCGGTGATGGCGCTCGCTTGGGCGGCGGCTGCGCGCATCAAAGCTTAAGACGGCCGTTCCCAAAGCGCCGCCGCCAATCGCGGTCGGCGCAACGCCAAGCCTATTGGTTGGGAATATAAGTACCCAAGTGCCGTCCAGCGATATAACCAAAGGTCATGCCCGGGCCCAACGTCCCGCCCGCGCCACCATAAGCGCCGGCCAGCACTGAACCCATGACATTTCCCGCCGCATATAGGCCCTGAATCGGATTGCCGTGCCAATCCATCACCTGCGCGTCGCCATTGACCTTCGGCCCGCCGCAGGTGCCCAACGCGCCCGATTCCATTTTGACTGCGTAATACGGCCCTTGATCGAGCACGCCCAAGGTGCGGAACGGCGCTTCGTAGGCTGGATCGCCCCACATATAGTAATTGTCATAAGAGTTGTCGCCACGATTGAAATCGTCGTCATGGCCTTTGCGCACCAGCTCGTTGAACCGCGCCACGGTGGCGGTCAGACCTGCTGAGTCAATCCCAGCCATCGCCGCCAGGTCTTCGAGCGTGTCGGCCTTCATGAGATATTCGTATGTCGCATCCGAACCGGGCATCGACGTGAAAACCGGGTATTTGTCCTTATAGCGCTGATCAATGATCAGCCAGTAAGGCAAATTGGCATATTCATGGCGACCGGCATCGAAGGCGACGACAGCCTTGCCCATAGCGTTGTAATTGGCGGCTTCGTTCACGAAACGCTTGCCCGCACGGTTAACCAATATTGCACCGGGGCGCGCGCGCTCATCTGAGCCCAGCAAATAATTTGGTTTGGCATTGCGGTGTTGCGGCTTCATTTCGAGCACGCTTTGCTGCCAATAGGCATCCTGCATATTGCCCAGTTGCGCGCCAATCTCCATCGCCATAATCAGGCCATCGCCCTCATTTTCGGGCACGCTGACGGGCCCGGTGAGCGGGCCGCGGATAAAGGCTTTGACCAACTGCTCATTCCACTCAAAGCCGCCCGTAGCAATCACCACACCACGACGGGCGCGCACGCAATAGTCTTTGCCATTGGCGTCTTCCGCTACGACGCCGATGATCCGGTCACCCTGTTTGACCAGCTTGCGCCCGCGCTTTTCAAACTCCACCGGGATGTTGCGATCGAGCACTGCCTTGAAGAGCGACCCCGCAAGCGCCTGACCAAGCCCCCGATAATCTCCAGCTTCGCGTTCGGCGAGCGTCGCTTCGTCCAATGTGCCGTGAATCGCTTCCATAAGGCTGCCGCGCAAGGGATACGCCATCTTGCTTGGGTTGACGCGGGCGGCCCATTTTCCAAGCCTCTCGAACGAGAAGGCGTCATTATCGAGCGACCGCCCGCCATCGGCCTTGGCACCCGGCATATAGGGTTGATAATCGGGAAAATCGGCAAAGGCGTGGAAGCGCACCGGCGTCTTGTCCTCAAGATAGCGGACGAGCTCCGGCCCCTTCTCCATAAACGCGCCGAGCGTCTCGGGGTCGAGCGCGCCGGGGGCGAGCGAGTCGAGATAGGCGACAACATCATCATCCGATTCGGCAATGCCCGCCTCAAGCTGATGATGGTTGCCCGGAATCCAGAGCATGCCGCCGGACATGGCGGTCGTTCCGCCAACCATTCCGGTCTTTTCCAAAATGACGACATCTTTGGCACCAAAATCATGCGCGGCAATCGCCGCTGTCATGGCTGCCCCGCCCGACCCGAGAACGACAACGTCAGCTTCCCGATCCCAGTTGAAACCATCCGTCACTGTTCATCTCCTCTGTGCATTGGGCTGGCCGCAGCGTTTGGTCCTGTCCATCGCCGCATGTCCAAATGTTCAGTTTCACAGTAGATTTCGACGGGGCAACGCTGCCACTGCAACATGTCCTAGGGTGCTGAGGCTTTCAATTTCTTACAAATAAGCCCCCACAATCTTCAGCGCGGCAAATGGGCAGACACAATCTAGGCCGCAGCTATGAAGGCAACGACGCCACCACTCAGGTGGCGCTGTGCGCGTTCGCGCACTGGTTCCAGAAATTGGGCGCACGCGGTGCCCTGTGAACGCGCGTGGAATAATGACCCCCGGATAAAGGGTTTGCGCGTCCAAATTCGCGGTCAGACGATTGGCGAGATTGTCCGTGATCTGCGGGTGTCACGCAACACAGTGCGCAAGTTCATCTGCGGCGCGGCAACCGAGTTCAAATATGCGCGCGGGGTTCAACTCCATCCGGCCTTAGGGCGTTGATGTGGCCGCGCTCGACACCGCTCTGAATTGACAATTTACCTATTTGGTGATATATAGATATTTTCTAGGAGGTGCGGGTTTGAGACATGCGGAGGTTTTTGCGATGATGCGGCTCGCGGTGCCGCCACAAGATGTAGAGATTCTCCCCCTGTTTGGGTGTCAACTTTGTCAACTTTCAGCTAGATATTGTGGCTCAGAGTTCGCCATCTGCGCATCATGCTGCGGCCCCGACCCAACGCGATGTTCACTGTGAACATAGGACTGGATATGGTGGCGGAGAGGCAGGGATTCGAACCCTGGGTACCCTCGCGGGCACGCCGCATTTCGAGTGCGGTGCATTCGACCACTCTGCCACCTCTCCGGTGAAACCATGCTGGAGAGCGTGGCTGGTCAATTGGGATGGCCCGCTTAGCGAATGATTCGCCGTTTGCCAAGGCACGCCTTGTCTTCTGACGCAAAGACATTAAATTAGCATGATGATTGGTAAAGCCACGCCCTCCCATCTCATTCCGCTGATGCGGGCACCGTCGGTATCGCATGCGCGTTTCGCGATTGGCGATGTGGTGCGGCACAGGCTGTTCCCCTTCCGAGGCGTGGTGTTCGATATTGATCCGGTCTATGCCAACAGCGACGAGTGGTATGAGTCAATCCCGGAGGATTTACGCCCTGCCAAGGATCAGCCCTTTTATCATTTGCTGGCTGAAAATGCCGAGAGCAACTACGTCGCCTATGTCAGCCAGCAAAACCTGGTGTCAGACACCGACGAAGGCCCGGTCGATCACCCCGCAATCAGCGGCATTTTCGATGAATTCGTCGAAGGGCGCTATCAACTCAAGCCGCTGCATCGGCACTAGCTTCCGCTCACGACCATCAACGCGTCGAGCGCAACCACACCCTGGCCAGCGGGATGCAGAATCACGGGGTTGAGATCGAGTTCCGCGATGCTCGGTTCGGCGAGCAGCAGCGCGCTGACCGTGCGGATCAGCTGCGCGAGTGCGGCGACATCGAGCGCCGGAGCGCCGCGATAGCCAGCGAACAGCGCGGCCTGCTTGAGGCGCATGAGCTTGGCGGTGATCGCCTCCACGGACAAATCGGGGGTAAAAAGCTGCACGTCGGCAAGGATTTCCGCAGTCACGCCACCAAAGCCAGCGAGCACGACGGGCCCCCATTCGGGATCATTCTTGGCACCAACGATCATTTCGATGCCGCGCGCGCCCATCTTTTCAATCAGCACACCGTCGAGTTGCATGGTGGCGTCATAGGCTGAGACATTGGCATACATCCGGGTGAAAGCTGCACGCACCGCGTCAGGCGTGTCGAGGTTGAGACTCACGCCGCCCGCGTCCGACTTGTGGCTGAGCGCCGCCGCCTGCGCCTTCATTGCCACCGGGTAGCCGAGAGCCTCTGCTGCACTCACTGCCGCATCCGCATCTGCCGCAAACTGACCCTGCGGAAAGGCGATTCCGAGGGGCCGCAACAGATCCTTGCAGCGGAATTCAGGGATCACGCCGTGTGCCCCCCTCAGCCCCGCTAACCGCACTGGCGCGGGGGAAGCGTCGGTCAGATCAGTGACCGCGCGGCGGCTCAGCACGGCCAATGCCCGGAACGCGCGCTCAGTGGTCGCAAACCACGGAATGCCGCGGGCACGCAATTCAGCGATGTAATGTGCGGGCATCTCAGCCCCTTCATCCAAGCCGGCGAACAGCAACGGCTTAGTGAGCGTTCGACCCTCAAGCGCTGCGATAATCGCTGGCACCTTAATCTTCGCGGTGATCGGATCGGACTGGATAATCGCCGCAACCACTGCGCCAACGCGCGCATCGTCGAGCAGTGCGCCCAAGGTCTGCGTGTAGATGACTGGCTGCGACAGGCCCTGTGCGGTGATATCGAGCGGGTTCGACACCGGCACGAAAGGGGGAAGCGCAGCGCGCAGCGCCGGGCTGTCGTCATCATGGAGCGACGCGAGCGGCAAGCCAAGTGTTTCCGCCAGATCGAGCGTCAGCGCTTTGAACGCACCGCTTTCGCCCAACACCGCGGCAGCGCTCTGCGAGAGTGGCGCACAACGGATCAGAATTTCCGCCACATCGCCAAGTTCTTGCAGCGTGTCGGTGAAAATCACTCCGGTGCGCTCGACTTTCGCGCGCATCAGCTTGTAATCCCCCGCCATTGCGCCGGTATGTGTGGCGGCCGACTCGCGCGCGGCACTCGACGTGCCGGGGTGGAGCAAGACAATCGGCTTCCCGGCCGAGCGCGCGCGCTGCGCCGCCGCCAAGAAGCGCGCGGGTTTACGAAACTGCTCGACGACCATCGCGATAACCTGCGTGTGCGGATCATCGACGAGCCAATCGATATAATCTTCCACCCCACTCGCCGCCTCATTGCCGGTGGAAATGGAGTAAGCGCAGGCCAGATCGCGCGCCAACAAGGTGGTGCACAACACCGCCGCCATGGCACCCGATTGCGACACCACGGAGAGCGCGCGGCGTCCGGCAGGCGGGATGATCGCTGTCTCGACAAACGTCAGCGGCACGCCATCGACATGGTTCACCAACCCGAGACAGTTCGGCCCTTCGATGACGATGTTTGCCGAAGCGGCGATGCGGGCAATCTCAACCTGATCGGCTAGTCCTGCCACGCCGTCCTCGGCAAAGCCCGAGGCGAAGATGATCGCACTGCCGACCTTGCGCGCCGCGAGGCCACGCACCGCATCGAGCACCGCAGCACGCGGGATCGCCAACACAGCGACGTCGACTCCCTCAGGGAGCGCGTCAACCGAAGCGAGACAGGCGCGTGCACCGATGCGCTCACGATTGGGGTTAATCGGGTAAATCGTCCCCGCAAAGCCAGCACGATCAAGGTTGCTGATCAGCGTGGCACCCAATGCACCGGGTTTGTCGCTCGCCCCCACCACGGCGACGGACTTCGGCTTGAGCAGGCGCGTGATCATCGCATGGTTGGGATGTGTCATGGCTTACTTCTTCACCTTGCTGGCATCGAAGGTGCCGAGCCCAGGTTTGAACGTCTTGTCATCAAGAAATTGTTTGGTCGCTTCCTTGCGTGCTTCGAGCCCGCCAAAGCCATTGAGCGCCTCTTGCGTGCGGATCAGATAATCCTCAGCATTGTCATAGGTCATTTCAACCATGCGGCGCATCGCCCATTTGGTTGCGCGCAACGCGTTTGCGTCCTTCTTCAGCAGAGCTTCGGCAATCGCTGTAACGCGCGCCTTGAGTTGATCGGCGGGCACCGACTCGGTCACCAGGCCCTGCGCCTCAGCCTGTTTGCCGGAGAGATTTTCACCCATCATCGCGTGATACATCGCTTTGCGGAGCGGCATCAGTTCTTGCGCCACTTTTGAGGCCCCGCCGCCGGGAAGAATGCCCCAGTTGATTTCACTCAAGCCGAATTGCGCGTCGTCCGCCGCAATCGCAATGTCGCAAGCATAGAGCGGGCCGTAACCGCCGCCAAAGCACCAGCCGTTGATCATTGCGACCGTCGGCTTTTCGTACCAGCGCAGCCGCTCCCACCAGCTATAGGCTTCACGCTGCGATTTGCGGATGGCCGACAGGCCAATCGCTTCATTCTCGCGAAAATACTCCTGCAAATCCATTCCAGCCGACCAAGCATCGCCTTCACCCGTGAGGACGAGCACCCCCACATTCGGGTCGAACTCCAACGCTTCAATCACCTTTTTCATTTGGCGATTGAGCTTGGGCGACATGCAGTTGCGCTGTTCGGGGCGATTGAACTTCACCCAAGCAATGCGGTTCTCGATGGCGACGGCAACGGTATCTTCTTCGGCTCGAACGGTCATCAACGACTCCTCTTTCACAGTTTATATTGCTATAATTTATAACAATAAAATTGCGCAACACAACCATCTTTGATAGCCCGATGACATGATCGATACGCTCAAAGACCTGCCCGGATACGCGCTACGACGCGCCTCAACGGCCATGCTTGCCGATCTCAACATCCGGCTGGAGCCGCTGGGCGTACGTCATGTCGAAGCTTCGGTGTTGCTGGTTATTGCGGGCAACCCCGGCGTGACGCAGAGCAAATTGGGCGAGGTGCTCGGGATCCAACGCGCGAACATGACTCCACTGATCGCCAGATTGGAAGAGCGCGGCTGGCTGGCCCGCACGCCGATTGACGGGCGCTCGCACGGGTTGATCCTCTCAGCGGCTGGACGCGATGCAAGGGCGGCCATTTCGGCGGTCGTTGCATCGCACGAGCTCGCGTTGATCAACCGCATCGCGCCCGAGCATCGTTCAGGCTTCAAGGCCGCGCTCGACGCGCTGTGGGTAGTTTGATTGCATCCGACCATCCGCCGAACCAGTGTTTACCCGCGCAGAACCTAAACGCGCCCCTCATTCATCGGCGCGCCGACATGCGCCTTGCCTTCAATCGCGGCTTTTTCCATTTGACGCTGACGTTCGGTGTAGCGCGCGCGTTGCGTTTCGTCGCGCGCTTCTGTGCAATGCGGGCAGACGATCCCATAGCGAAAGGCGGGATGATCAATGTCTGCACGCGACAGCGGGCTGCGGCAGGCGTGGCAGATTTTGTAGGTGCCCAGCTCCAGCCCATGCCCGACCGACACACGCTGATCAAAAACAAAACATTCACCCTGCCAACGGCTTTGATCTGCTGGAACCTCTTCAAGATATTTCAATATCCCACCTTTGAGGTGCACGACATCATCAAAACCATGCGCGCGCATCAACGCTGTCGATTTTTCACACCGGATGCCGCCAGTGCAAAACATCGCCACTTTCGGTCGGGGTGCGTCGGCAGGAAGTGAAGCCTTGAACGCCTCAACCCAGGCCGGAAGCTCTGTGAAACTTTCCGTTTGGGGGTTGAGCGCTCCCCTGAAACTGCCGATCGCCACTTCATAATCGTTGCGGGTGTCGATCAGGATGACATCCGGATCATCGACCAGCGCATTCCAGTCTTGGGGGTGAATATAGGTGCCGGGTTGGGTGGGATCGGCCTCAGGCGCGCGCAACGTAACGATCTCGGGCTTGACCCGCACCTTGGTTCGGAAGAACGGCATGCTCTCCGCGCGGCTGTATTTCACATCCATGTCGTCACAGCCGGGCAGCGCACGAATATGATCGATAACCACTGCAAGGCCCTCGGCGTCCCCCGCGATCGTGCCGTTGATCCCCTCAGATGCGAGCAACAACGTCCCTTTGATCGCGTGCGCGCTACAAGCCTCAAGCAGCGGCGAGCGCAACGCCTGCGGGTCGTCAAACCGGGTGAACTTATAAAGCGCGGCGACGGTAATCATCAGTCGAACAGGCTGGACACCGACGTTTCATCTGCGATTCGCTTGATGGCCTCGCCAATCAGCGGGGCGATGGTGAGCATCCGGATTTTCTGTGCACGCGCCACCGCCTCGGGCAGGCCGATGGTGTCGGTCACCACCAGTTCGCGCAACTCCGACCCCTCGACACGCGCGACCGCACCCCCCGAGAGGACGCCATGCGTGCAATAGGCCACGACATCCTCGGCTCCCGCCGCCTTGAGCGCCGCCGCCGCGTTGCACAGCGTGCCAGCCGAATCGACAATGTCATCAATCAGAATGCAGAAGCGCCCCTTCACATCACCGATGATGTTCATCACCTCTGATTCGCCCGCGCGTTCACGGCGTTTGTCGACAATCGCGAGCGGAGCATTATCAAGCCGCTTGGCGAGCGCGCGCGCACGAACCACGCCGCCGACATCGGGCGAAACAACCATCATGTTCTTGCCGCCGAAGCGCGCCTGAATATCGGCGGACATCACCGGCGCGGCGTAAAGATTATCAGTCGGAATGTCGAAGAAACCCTGAATTTGACCGGCATGCAAATCAACCGAAAGCACACGATCAGCACCCGCGGTGGTGATGATGTTTGCCACCAGCTTGGCCGAAATGGGGGTGCGCGGGCCGGGTTTGCGGTCTTGGCGCGCATATCCAAAATAGGGCACCACCGCCGTAATCCGCTTGGCCGAAGCACGCTTGAGTGCATCAACGCAGATCAGCAACTCCATCAAATTGTCGTTGGCCGGAAATCCGGTCGATTGGATCACAAACACGTCCTCACCGCGCACATTTTCGTGAATCTCGACAAACACCTCTTCATCGGCGAAACGGCGCACCGAAGCCTGAGTCAACGGGGTTTCAAGATAGGCGGCAATCGCTTGCGCCAGCGGGAGGTTGGCGTTGCCGGTCAATAATTTCATTTGTATTCCTTTACCGCGCGACAGTGAATGGCCGCTCTTTAACAGATCGGTCATATTCCGAAAGAGGGATTGAAGCCGAATACAGTGCTTGCGCTTTGTTGAGGCACTCGCTATGCGCAGCCTTCCTCGCGCGCTCGTAGCTCAGCTGGATAGAGCATCAGACTACGAATCTGAGGGTCGGGCGTTCGAATCGCTCCGAGCGCGCCATTCCCCACTTCAAGATGACTGTTGTCACACGGGATGAACCGTCGGCGTCATGCGGTGAAGCGTCCGCGTCATCTTTCGGCTAAAAAGTCGGATACACCCGCATCGCCGCGTGCCGACGCCCAAAGCTTGAACTTCCCCCTTCGCCGCTCTAGAGTGTACGAAACGGTGTACAACGTTTGGAGAGGGAAATCATGCGCGTCACCCATCGATCCCGCCTGCTGCTCATCGGAGCAGGCCTCACCGCGCTGGCAATCCAGCCCGCTCTCGCGAAAACACGCGACTATCCAACGACGGCAACGGCTGTTCAGCCCGATCGTTATCCTGATCGTGTCACAAAATTCCCGGGCGGCGTCGTTGGGCTTGCCAATGTGGTCTATTCGGTCATCCCCGGCTATCGGCCGATGATCATCGATCTTTATCTGCCCCCCAAAGGCACGGCAGCCAAGCCCTTGGTCATGTACATCCACGGCGGCGGCTGGGTGAGCGGCGACACCCGCCATGCGGGCGCGACCGAAGATTTCCCAAAAGTGCTGGCGTCGCTAGCCGCGGAAGGCTTCGTTGTTGCATCGCTCGAATATCGCCTCGCGGGCGAGGCTCCCTACCCTGCACCGTTGCAAGATGCGCGCGCCGCAATCCGCTACCTCAAGGCAAACGCGGACAAATATGGCATTGATCCCAGTCGCGTTGGTGTTTGGGGCGGGTCCGCCGGTGGCCATCTGACCGCGCTTGCGGCCACAACGTGCGGCGTGACAACGTTGGAGGCACCGCTTGCCAAGGGCATGCCCGCACCTGCCGCAGGGTCAGAATGTGTGCAGGCCGCCGTCACATGGTATGGGGTGTTCGATTTCAACGCGATGGCCGCGCGTGCAGCGACGGGTGACGGTTCGATCAGCCGATTGATGAAGTGTGTCGGCCCATGCGATGCAGCAACGCTCAACACGGCCAGCGCAATCACCTATGTCAACGCCAAGACGCCGCCGTTTCTGCTCATTCACGGCACCGATGACCACGTTGTTCCTGTGGCGCAATCGCACGATTTTGAAGCCAAGCTGAAAGCGGCGGGTGTGCCGGTGGAGGCGATTTACATCCCCGGTGTTGACCACAGCTTCGTCGGCAAGACGCTCGCGGAAACCCATGCTGCGACCAATCAGGCGCTCAACGCCACGTTCGATTATTTCCATGCGCAACTGGGCGTGAAGCGTGTGAGTCATTGACGCGGGCGACACGCGCGATTTGATCGCCGCTCGCCCAGCGCATAAAGATTTAATCGCCTCCCCCGTTCACAGGAGTGTCATGAATCCGTTTTATGCAAAACGAAGGCCGCAACCAAGTTGCATCGCCTGCCGATTTGAAGGAGCGCGCGCCGTGACATATCAACGCCTGACGACCGCAACCCTCGTGGCGGGAGCGCTAGCCCTCGCCAGTTGGTCGAGTGCCGCCATGGCAGAGCCAACGTCCACCTATAGCCTTATTGATCGCGTTTCCGGCGCTGATGGCGGATGGGATTTTGCGAGTTTCGATGCGGTGCGCGGGCGCGTCTATGTCGCGCGGACAAACGCCGTTATGGCGCTTGATGTCGCGACCAACAAGGTCACACCGCAACTCGCTCCCGCAAATGGCGGACATCAGGTGCTGGCTGTCAACAATGGTGCTGAGGTGCTGGAAACCGATGGCAAGACCAATCTGGCGCGCTTCATCGATGCGAACAGCGGCGCTGTCCTTGCTGAAGTTGCGACTGGGAAAAAGCCTGATGCGGCGCTGATTGATCCAGCGACGGGTCTCTTGGTGGTGATGAACCCCGGTGACGGAAGTGTCTCGCTGATCGATCCCGTTAAGCACATGTTGGTTGGCTCGATCACTGTCGGGGGTTCGCTCGAAGTGGGAGTAGCGGACGGTAAGGGGCTGGTCTATGTCAACATCGAAGACAAGAATGAAATCGCCATTCTCGACATTCGTCAGCGCAGCGTTGTCGGGCACATCGCTCTGACGGGGTGTGACGGGCCAACCGGACTCGCCTTTGTTGCGGGCGGCACGCGCCTGCTCTCAGCGTGTGCGAACGGTGCAGCGGTGGTGTCCGACCCCATTGCGCGACACGCCTTGAGGACACTGGCGATTGCGCAAAAGCCCGATACCGTGCTTTACGATGTCAAGCGCGGGCTTGCGTTCATTCCGTGCGGCGAGGGTTATTTGATGATCGTCGAAGCCGCCGCACCCAATGCCATCCGCGTCGCAGGTCGTGTGGAGACCGTTCCAAGCGCAAGAACCGGCGCGCTCGATCCTAGCACCGGGAAAATATACCTTCCCTCAGCCCATTTTCTGCCGCCAGTCGCGCCCGCAAAACGCGGACAGGCTGAACCCGGCAGCTTTGCGATGCTGGTGGTAGCGCCGTCGAAGTAACTTAGCACCTGACGGCCCCATTTTGAGACGGGCGCCGAGTCTGAGTTCAAAGCGACGCTATTTATCTCATTGTGGCTGCCGCAGGGATGACGTGATCCCACGTCAGCAACATGTCGTGCCGCTTCATGGGTTGAAGGGCCGCTATAACCGCGCGAATATTGTGTCGGCCTTGGTCGGCTCGTTCCCCGTTTCCCAAAAATAGGTGCCGCCGAACCGCGCGATGAGATCGGGCGGCAGCGTGACGGTCTGCGACTGATAGGCCACTTTGGCGCGCACCTCGTGCAATCCGGGAAGGCCGAGACGGTCGTCATAATCTGGCGTGGCATAGGCGACATGTTCGAAATCATGCGCAAAACGAGGCGCACGAACAAAGTCATAAATCGCATCGACACTCGCTTTGGGCCGCGTGGCGAGCGTTTTGTAGGACACCAGCATCAGACGCTCGCTGTGCGCGCCGTAAAAAGCTTCCTTAAGCCCATTGAGCGCGATACCGACGACCCCGGAGGCAAGCATCAGCGTGTCGGCGCGCGCGTAAACCGAGGCGTCTGGATCATAATTGACCAATTGCGAGAGCTGAAGCGGGTTGTTGGTGATCAGTCGCTCAAAGCTCTGGATAATTTCGACCACCGATCGCACACAACAGATGAACTTCGCATCGGGAAAGAGCTGCAACAATAGTGGCAGTTTCGCCGTCCAGTTGCGGTTGGTGTCAAAAATGAGGGGGTTCGCCGTTTCGGCATAATAGCTTGCAAATAGACCGCGCAAAATGCGTATCCGTGCCGCATCATCAAGAAAAACACTAAATTCGTTCGCGTTGCTCAAACGCGGCAGCAGGCCGTTGACCAAGCTGAACACCGGGCTGCTGACATTGGCATGAACGTCAGGATTTTGCCGCAAAATCGCTGCGAGCAACGTCGACCCTGAACGCGGAAGACCCGAGATAAAGTGAAGAGTGTTCATGCCGTTTGGCTCCGCGCGCGTCTGTTACGCCATCCTGTTTGGCGGGTTCGTAGCTTTGTGTCCAGTGCGCGCGCTCCGCGGCATGCGAACTGGATTAAGCGGTGCTAAAGCGCCGCCAACACCGCATCGCCCATTTGTTGTGTGGTCATGCCGCCGCCGAGATCGGGCGAACGCGCGCCACCTGCCAAAGCGGCCATCACCGCCGCCTCTATCCGGTCGGCCGCTGCGGGCTGCCCAAGCGAATAGCGCAGCATCATTGCCGCCGAGAGGATGGTCGCCAGCGGATTGGCCTTGCCCTGTCCAGCGATATCGGGCGCGGAACCATGGATCGGCTCGTATAGCCCCTTGCTGTGCGCATCGAGCGAGGCCGAGGGAAGCATGCCGATGCTCCCCACACACATGCTTGCCTGATCGGACAATATGTCACCAAACAGGTTGCCCGTCACGATGACATCAAATTGCCCTGGATTGCGCACCAATTGCATCGCAGCGTTGTCCACGTACATATGGCTAAGGCTGACGTCCGGATACTCCCTTGCCGTTTCGATCACCACATCGCGCCAGAGCTGTGACGTTTCGAGCACATTCGCCTTATCGATCGAGCACAGTTTGCGGCTGCGCGCCATTGCCGTCTCGAACCCCACGCGGGCAATGCGGCGCACCTCGTCCTCATTGTATGACATCACATCATAGCCTTCGCGCAGGCCTGTTGTGGTTTTGCGCAGGCCTTTCTCACCGAAATAGACATCGCCATTAAGTTCGCGGACGATGACCAGATCAATCGTCGCCGCCACTTCGGGGCGCAAAGCGGAGGCATCAGCCAATTGCTTGAACAGTTTGGCGGGACGCAGATTGGCGAACAGAGTCAATTCCTTGCGCAAGCCCAAGATCGCCTGTTCGGGCCGCAGATGCCGCTCCAGCGCGTCGCAATCGGGATCACCGACCGCGCCGAACAGGATCGCGTCGGCGCGCCTCGCCAACGCCAATGTTTCAGGCGGGAGCGGGTGGCCGTGGCGCTTATACGCCGCACCGCCGACCGGGGCTTCCTCGAACGCGAGTCCCGCCAGAGCCAGCGCCTCGATTACGCGGCGCGCCTGAGCAATGACTTCGGGGCCGATCCCGTCACCGGGGAGGAGGGCAATGAGCATGATGTGTCCTTCGTTGTCGTGAAGCGCTATTGGCGCGTTGGTTTCGCCGATGCAAGCCGCGACGTTTGCGTTTCGCGGCGACGCGCGCAATCGGGCTTTTGCGTGACACGAGATTGGCGCTATGAGCGGGTTATGACCGAAACCACTCCCGACACACTGTCCGCACCGCACCCTATCTTCCTCAAAGACTATCGCCCCCCCGAGTGGCTCGTTCCCGAGACAAAGCTTGGCTTCCGGCTTGACACCCTCTGCACCAAAGTGCGCGCAACGCTCTCAGTGCAGCGCAATGGCGCGCATGACCTTCCCTTGCGGCTTGACGGCGATGGGTTGACGCCGCTCAGTGTCAAGGTTGATGGCCAAGATGCGGCGTATCGCATGGATGGCGACACGCTCGTGATCCATCTGACGGGTGACGCGCACGACATCACCACCGAGGTGGAAATCGTTCCCGAGACAAACACCAAGTTGATGGGCCTCTACGCCAGCGGCGGGCTGCTGTGCACGCAATGCGAGGCTCAAGGCTTCCGGCGCATCACTTTCTTTCCTGATCGACCCGATGTCCTCAGCCGCTTTCATGTGCGAATGGCTGCAAATGCGGAAACATTCCCTGTGCTGCTGGCGAATGGCGACAAGGTGGCGCAGGGCACCGGCGCGGATGGCCGTCATTGGGCCGAATGGAACGATCCCTTCCCCAAACCATGCTATCTTTTCGCGCTCGTAGCGGGTGATTTGCAAGCCAACACCGACAGCTTTACTACGATGAGTGGCCGCAAGGTTGATCTCGGTATTTGGGTGAAGCAATCAGATCTTGCTCGCACGCACCACGCTATGTCCGCGCTAAAACAGGCGATGACGTGGGATGAACAGGTCTATGGTCGCGAATATGATCTTGATGTGTTCAACATCGTTGCAGTCGACGATTTCAACTTTGGCGCGATGGAAAACAAGGGACTCAACATTTTTAATTCGGCCTATATCCTCGCCGAGCCTGACACTGCGACCGATACAGATTATGACAATATCGCCGGCGTGGTGGCGCACGAATATTTCCACAATTGGTCGGGTGATCGCGTGACGTGCCGTGACTGGTTCCAGCTCTCGCTCAAAGAGGGCTTTACCGTCTTTCGCGATCAGAGTTTTTCAGCCGATCAGGGCTCGGCAGCGGTGCAACGGATCAACGATGTCCGCGTGCTGCGCGCGGCACAATTCCCTGAAGATGCCGGGCCGCTCGCCCATGCGGTTCGCCCCGAATCCTATGTTGAGATCGGCAATTTTTATACGGCAACCATCTACAACAAGGGCGCCGAAATCATCCGCATGATGGCGACGATGCTGGGCACGGAACGTTTCCGCGCGGGAACCGATTTATATTTTGCGCGCCACGACGGGGAAGCCGTCACGTGCGAGGATTTTGTGCAAGCGATGGAACAGGGCGGCGGCATCGATCTGTCGCAGTTCAGGCTGTGGTATGAACAAGCGGGTACGCCACGTGTCGGCGTTGAACTGACACATGATGCCACCACGCACACAGCAATCCTCAAGCTGACCCAATCGCTCGCGCCAACACCGGGCCAGCCCGACAAGCAACCGATGCTCATCCCGCTCAAGCTTGCGTTGTTTGATCCAGATTCGGGCCAGCGCACCGACGAGCAATTGGTGGAATTTACGACGCCCCAAACAACGCTCGCCTTTCCAAATCACTGGGTGCCTCCAATTCTCTCAATCAACCGCGGCTTTTCGGCCCCCATCATTATCGAAGCCGCGCGGACGCCATCGGAACTCGCTTTTCTTGCGGCGCATGACGACGACTCCTTCGCGCGTTATGAGGCTATTCAGCAGCAGATGCTTGACACGCTGCTGAACGCCATCAAAGGGGGCGTTGCTGATTATGCGGCCGTGACGGCGGCGGTGTCCGATACGCTCGCCAACCCCAAGCTTGAAGCCGCGTATAAGGGCGAGACTGTACTGCTCCCATCGGAAGCCTTTATCGGCGATCAAATGCCGGTCGCTGATCCTGACGCGATTGCCAAGGCGCGTGAAACGCTGCGCCAAACGCTTGGCAAGGCCCTGCTGTCCGACTGGCGCGCGGCCTATGCGGCAAATGCCGCCGACTCATACGAATATGCGCCACAAGCCAAGGGGGCGCGGCGGCTGCGCAACGTCGCGCTGAGCTACATTCAGGCCAGCGGAGCCAGCGATGCGCACAGCCTCGCGTTTGCCCAATTTGGCACGGCGGACAATATGACCGATCGACTGGCGGCATTGAGCACCCTCGCGAACAGCGATGCCGAGGAGCGCGTGGCCGCCCTCGATATTTTCTACAACCGATATAAGGACAACGCGCTCGTCATCGACAAATGGTTCAGCACCCAGGCGCTGAGTACGCGCACCGATACGCTGGCGGTCGTCAACGCGCTCAAATCCCATCCCGACTTCACGCTCAGCAATCCCAACCGCGTGCGCGCGCTCATTGGCGCATTTGGCGGCAATCAGCGCGCCTTCCACAGCGCTGGCGGCGCGGGCTATGCGCTGCTGACCGACACGTTGCTCGCGCTCGACAAGATCAATCCTCAATCTGCAGCGCGCCTCGTTCCCCCGCTAGGCCGCTGGGAGCGCTTTGATTCGCGCCGCCAAATGCTGATGCGCGCGGCGCTTGAGCGCATTCTCTCGGCCCCAGATTTGAGCAAAGACGTCTACGAGCAGGTCAGCCGAAGCTTGCTGTGAGCGAGCACCACGGCACGGCTCACAGCGTCCGTATGATGGCAGAGAAGTCGAGGCCAGCCGATCCTCCGTCTGAAAAGGCTTCGTAGAGTTCGGCGGCGCGCGCGCCCATCGGTGTTGTGGCACCGACCGAGGCTGCGGCCTCCATCGCGAGCTTGAGATCTTTGAGCATTAAGGCGGTCGCGAAGCCGCCCTGGTACCCATTATCGGCAGGAGTCGTCGGCCCGACACCGGGCACAGGACAATAGCTTGTCATCGACCAGCTCTGGCCCGATGACTTTGACGAAATGTCGTAAAAAACTTGCGGATCGAGCCCCAGTTTCTGCGCCATCACAAACGCTTCGCAGGTCGAGATCATCTGCGCGCCAAGGATCATATTGTTGCAGATTTTCGCGGCCTGCCCGGCGCCCGCAGAGCCCGCATGGATCACCGCCTTGCCCATATTGTCGAGAATGGGTTCGGCGCGCGCAAAAGCCACATCCGTGCCGCCCACCATGAAGGTGAGCGTGCCAGCGTTCGCCGCAGCGATGCCACCCGAGACCGGCGCGTCGGCCATGACATACCCCGCATGGGTTGCCGCCGCTATCGTATCGCGCGCGGTGCCGACATCAATGGTCGAGCAGTCGAGCAGTAGCGCCGACGGCGGGGCGTGGCCGATCACATCGCTGGAGTAGACGCTGTTCACAATCTTGCCGTTCGGCAGCATCGTGATCACCACATCAACACCCGCCACAGCCGCGCGAACCGATGTAAACGGCGCGCAACCGGCTTCCTTGGCCTTCGCCAGCGCAACGTCGGCGAGATCGAAGGCGTGGACGCTGTGCCCCGCTTTGACCAGATTGGCGGCCATCCCGCCGCCCATATTGCCGAGGCCGATAAATGCGATCTTCATAAGCTTATTTCCCCTTCCACACTGCTGCACGCTTCTCGATAAACGCCGCCATCCCCTCTGCTTTGTCCGCCGTCGCGGTCAATATTTGGAACATGCGGCGCTCCATCAGCAGGCCCTGGTCGAGCGTCGTCTCAAACGCGGCATTGACCATTTCCTTATTGATCATCGCCGCGAGCGGGGGCATCGCCGCAATCGTCGCCGCAGTTTTGAGCGCGTCGGCGAGCAAATCGGCGTGTGGCACCACGCGCGCCACAAGGCCCGCGCGCTCAGCTTCCACGGCATCCATCATCCGGCCCGTCAGGCACATTTCCATCGCTTTGGCTTTGCCTACCGCGCGGGTGAGGCGCTGTGAGCCACCCATGCCGGGCGCAACACCCAATTTAATTTCAGGCTGGCCAAACTTCGCCGTGTCCGACGCGATGATAAAATCCGCCATCATGGCCAATTCACAACCGCCGCCCAGCGCAAAGCCATTCACCGCCGCAATCCATGGCTTTCGTGTTGCTTTGACGATATGTGAGGTCCAGCCCGCAAAAAAATCCTCGGCATAAAATTGGGCGGATGGCTTGTCGGCCATCTCCTTGATGTCGGCACCCGCCGCAAAAGCCTTCTCGCCCGATCCGGTCAGCACGAGGCAGCGCTGCGCGGGGTCTGCCTCATAGGCCGCGAAGGCCGCAATCAGATCAGCGAGCACCTGCGTGTTGAGCGCATTGAGCGCCTGCGGGCGGTTGAGCGTGACGAGCGTGACGGCGTCATGCTGTGCGACGAGGATGGTTTCGTAGGTCATATACACTCCTGTAGTCCGGCGTAGGCCGGACCCCGGCCTATGTGGTGGTCAAAGCTCCGGCCTTCGCCGGAGCACAGCGTTAATTCAGCGGCACCCATTCCTCTTCGGGCGGCAATGGCGCAAAGATAGCGTCAAGCAGTTCGGGCGTCACCGCCTCGGGCGTCGCGGGGTTCCAGGCAGGCGCATTATCTTTGTCGACAATGACCGCGCGCACCCCTTCGGCAAAGTCTGGCCGCAGCAGCACGCGTGAGGCAATGCGATATTCCATGCGCATATTATCGGCAAAGTCGGCGAGCGTCGTGCTTGTTGCCAACTGCCGCAGCGCCACCTTGCAGGTTTGCGGCGATTTGGTGCGGAGCGTCTTGAGCTCTTTCATCGCCCAATCGCCGCCATCGGCCGCCAGCGCGGCGAGGATGTCTTCATAGACATCAGACCCGAACAGGCGGTTGATCATCTCTATATTGGCCGCGATCCGCGCAGGCGGCGGATCGTCAGAGAGCGTGCTCAAAATCGCATCAATTCGGCTAGGGTCGTCAGCAATCTTCGTTTTCGCTTCCCCCAGATGCGCGGCGGGCAGATAATGCGTCGCCAGATCAACCGCCTGTTCGGGTCTGATG
>Ga0209067_10000473_pt1 | contig 25536 bp, 19 predicted proteins | sample ColStrG_CSR_2013_FD_187199 | JGI IMG/M metagenome (GOLD analysis project Ga0209067, IMG submission 187199) | Freshwater sediment microbial communities in response to fracking from Pennsylvania, USA - Cold Stream Run_MetaG_CSR_2013 (SPAdes)... | ecosystem: Environmental > Aquatic > Freshwater >... | reverse complement strand
TGACAGATCCGACGAAATCATCAGGGGAGCTGACTTCCAAGCGCATCATGGGCTCCAGCAGCTGCGGCTGAGCACGCGTCAACGCGTCTCGCAGGGCCATTGTGGCTGCAGCCTTGAAGGCCATCTCAGAAGTGCTTTGCGGATCGCGGATTTCAATGCCGGTCAACGTGCCTTTGATATCAATCATGGAGTAGCTGGCGATCGGACCCACTTCGGCCGCTTCACGAAATCCGGACTCAACAGCCTTTTGCAAAGGAACTGAAAAACCATTTTGCGCCACCCGGTTCACAAATTGAATTCCCGAGCCGCGAGGCAAAGGTTCAATCGTCAACTGGACGCGTGCAAACTGAGGGTCACCTGCCATCAACCGATCGATGACCGCTTCGCCTTTGGAAACTGTCGAAATGGCCTCACGGTAGGACACTTGCGGCTTGCCGACATTGGCCTGTACTTTGTGTTCACGAAACAGTCGATCCACCAGAATATCCAAGTGGAGCTCGCCCATTCCGGAAATCAAAGTCTGTCCGGTCTCAGGATCTTGACGGAGGCGCGCCGAGGGATCTTCGCGTACCAATTTTTCAAGCCCCGCCAGCATCTTTTCTTGATCCCCACTGGATTTGGCTTCAATTGCCACCGCGATCACAGGTTCAGGAAAAGTAATGGCCTCAAGCGCGACAATGCGTTTGGCATCGCAGAGAGTGTCGCCAGTTCCGACAAATTTCAAACCAATCACGGCGCCCAAATCGCCAGCACGCAACTGCTGCACTTCGGCCCGCGTGTTGGCGTGCATTTTCACTAATTTTTGAATGCGCTCACGTTTTTCGGTGCGGGGATTGTACAAAGTCTCGCCAACTTTGACGACGCCCGAATACACACGCACATAAATCAAGGTGCCAGCGAAAGCATCCGTCGCAATTTTGAAGGCCAATGCGGCGGTGGGCTCGTCAAAATTCGCTTTGCAGATGATGTCCTTTTCAGGTTTTTCAGGATCATGTCCGATCACGGCCGCGCGATCCAAAGGACTGGGGAGGTAATCAATCGTGGCATCGATCAAGGGCTGAACGCCTTTGTTCTTAAACGAAGCACCACACAACACCGGAAAGGCCTTCAGAGCCAACACACCTTTTCGCAAAGCGCCCTTGAGCTCGGCTGGCGTGGGGGTGTGACCTTCGAGATATTTCTCAAGCAAGGCATCGTCGAACTCGACGATTTTTTCGATGGTCTCCAGACGCACACGAGCCACATCGGCCGCCATGTCCGAGGGCACATCGACGGTGCGAAAATCTTCGCCTTTGTCAGCGCTGCCCCAGATGTAAGCTTTGTTTTCAATCAGGTCGACCACGCCGGTGAAAGACTCTTCCAAGCCAATCGGAACTTGGATCGGAATCGCGTTGCCCTGCAGTTTTTCACGAATGGAGTTCACACTCATGACAAAGTCCGCACCCGTGCGATCCATTTTGTTGATAAAACAGATGCGGGGAACTTTGTGTTTTTCGGCTTGGCGCCACACAGTTTCGGACTGGGGCTCGACGCCGTTGACTCCGTCATAGACAGCGATGGCACCATCCAACACGCGCAAAGAGCGCTCCACTTCGATGGTGAAGTCCACGTGCCCGGGAGTGTCGATGATGTTCAGGCGGTGATCTTTCCAGCCCACAGTGGTGGCCGCGGCCGTAATCGTGATGCCACGCTCTTGCTCTTGCTCCATCCAGTCCATGACCGTGTCGCCGTCATGCACCTCGCCAATCTTGTGGCTTTTGCCCGAGTAATACAGAATCCGCTCAGTGGTCGTCGTCTTGCCCGCATCGATATGGGCCATAATGCCAAAGTTCCGGGTCCACTTCAGCTCAGCTTCGTTTTGAGGGTCCATTGCGGACATGAAAATCTCCTGCCAGGAGTATGGGTTTCAATTGCGAAAAAATCAACCCCAGTGCGAGGTCGAGCATTGAGACTTGTGCAAAATAAAAAAGCGCAGTTTTCAGCTGCGCTTTTTTGTCATGATGCGAGCCCGAACAGGCTCGCGTCCAAAACATTACCAGTTGTAGTGCGAGAAAGCTTTGTTGGCTTCAGCCATTTTGTGAACGTCTTCGCGCTTTTTGATCGCGTTGCCACGATTGTTGAAAGCGTCCATGAATTCCGCAGCCAAACGCTTGGAGTAATCTTTCTCACCACGATCGCGTGAGTATTCGATCAACCAACGCATTGACAAAGCCAATCGTCGCGAAGGTCGAACATCTGTGGGAACTTGGTAAGTGGCACCGCCGACTCGGCGTGAGCGAACTTCCAAAGCAGGTTTGCAATTTTCCACAGCTTTTTTGAAGATGCCGATAGGCTCTTCGCCGGGAACTTTGTCTTTGAGTTCATCCATTGCCGAATAGAACAATTTTTGCGCAACGGCTTTTTTGCCCGAGTACATCATTTTATTGATGAACTTTGCGACGACGACGTCTTTGTAAACGGCATCAGGAATGACATCTCTTTTGTATGTTTTTGATCGACGAGACATAAATCACCAAATCTTTCGTTAAAAGTTATTTCTTAGGACGCTTGGTGCCGTATTTTGAACGGCTCTGCAAACGACCATTGACGCCTTGAAGGTCCAACACTCCGCGCACGATGTGGTAACGAACACCGGGAAGGTCTTTCACACGACCACCACGGATCAGCACCACGCTGTGCTCTTGCAAGTTATGGCCAACACCTGGAATGTACGAGATCACTTCAAACCCATTCGACAAACGAACTTTGGCAACTTTGCGCAAAGCTGAGTTCGGCTTCTTGGGAGTGGTGGTGTACACACGAGTGCAGACGCCCCGTCGCTGAGGGCATTGCGCCAGCGCCGGAGATTTGGTCTGATTCTTCTGTACAATACGCTCACTTTTGATGAGCTGATTGATTGTAGGCATTCGCTCTACTCCTTCTTCACAACGCACTCTGGGCCCGAAGGCACCAACCTGATCCACGTGCGCGTTACTCAATTGGTCCATTTGACCGTTGGGATCTTTGACGGAGCGGCAAATCTAGTGGCAGTGACTTGAAACGTCAAGCGCTTTCCAGGCCTTAGACAGGACTCTGGAGGCTCCGAAAGGATCAGCGCCGCCTCAGTGGTCGCAGCTGGCGTGGAGCCAATGCGATACTGGCAGGGTTTGGCGGTTGATTCGGCTGACCCAAGTTGCATCCGATTGCTGCAAATCGCGCCAAAAAGCCTCGATTCCCGAAAATTTTTGCAAATCCGGATGCTGGGACATGCGCTGGGACCATCGCTGCGCAGTTGTGTCCGTCATCCCCGTCACCAGGGTCGTGAGAGTTTGCTCAGACCCCAAGTCAAAGGGTTCGATCAGCAGGGGCACCAAATGCCCTTGGGCTTTGGCAGCCTTCACCAGGGCGGCAAGCTCCACAGATTGCAAATTTCCCATATTCAAGCAGCCGGTGCTTTCGCCATTTCCATGCACCAGAATTTGGCTGCCCAAGCCCGGCAGGTGCAAAGGATTGTACTCAATTTCCATCGCCACCAAAAAAGCCGTGTCCAATGTCGGACCCGACAAATCGAAAAGACCTTCGGGAACCTGAAAGTCACCCTCTTGGGATTTCGGCCCCGGCGTGCCATTGATTTGGTGAATGGTCATGGTTTTAAAAAGATGCAGTCGTTTGCTTGAATCAACGAAATAAATTTCCATCCGCGCCTGGCCCGCCCGCCAGGCCCGTGCCCAGGGCAACCAGGTCGTTGATTCCGAAAGTGGAAAAGGATTCAAGACAGAGGCATCTTGGTCTGCATCGCTGCCCAAATAATCACGCAGAACAGGGTACTTCAACACACGGATCGCGATCGGAGAGCCGTAACCAAGATGCAAACCTTGCAGATGATTGGCGGCTACAAAAGCTTTGATTTCGGCCCGCATCGAAACTTCAGCCGCGGCCAAAGCCCTCTGCTGTTGCGCCGAAGAAAAATGACTGGGCACGGCTTGTCCATTCACGATGCCAAGATCAGGGATTTGATTGGTCAGATAATCTTGAGATTGGAAAATTGCTTGAATCTCAGGCTTGGAAAGCACTCCCGAATCATCGTCGACGGTGCAGCTTCGTGCCAGACTGGGGGCCGAAAACGATATTGAAAAAAGAAACCCCAAGAGCCAAGTTCGCAAAAACCCCCCTCGGATTTTTGGACACCATTCAACAAAGGAAGATTTGAACCTTTTGATCAAGGCGGTGTCAAAAGATCGAAGCGCTTGCCGCAAGCTGTTGCAAGGAGCTGGCTTGGCGAACCACGCTCTTCAGAGGGATGACTCAGTCTGAGACGTTTGGTCAAAAATGGTTGCGCTTGAAATTCCTCATTTCCAAAAACAAAAAGCCAGCTTCCGCTGGCTTTTTGTTTCATGACTATTTGGTGTACCTTTAGCCTGGAGTTGCGACTGTCGCGGCCCCAAAGCCTGGCAGTGCCGTTGGGACGATTGGATCTTCGTCGACAACGTCCACTTTCCAACGTTTGTAACTGACCAGTCCAGTACCCGCAGGGATCAAACGACCCATGATGATATTTTCTTTCAAACCGCGCAGAACGTCTGTGCGGCTGTTGATGGCAGCGTCGGTCAGAACCTTGGTGGTCTCTTGGAAAGAAGCCGCCGAGATCCAGCTGTCCGTGCTCAGTGACACCTTGGTGATTCCCAACAGCAGTGGCTTGCTGGTCGCAGGCTGTCCACCATCGCGCAACATCCGCTTGCTTTCCTCTTCGAAGGCATACTTTTCAGCTTGCTCTCCGGCCAGGAACTTGGAATCGCCTGGATCGGCCACTTCCACTTTGCGCAGCATCTGTTTCACGATCACTTCAATGTGCTTGTCATTGATGTTCACACCTTGCAATCGGTAAACCTCTTGGATTTCGTTGGTCAAATAGCTCGACAGAGCTTTTTCGCCCAACACAGCCAAGATGTCGTGAGGGTTCGTCGGACCGTCCATCAAAGCTTCACCAGCTTTGACGTACTCGCCCTCTCGAACCGCAACGTGTTTACCTTTGGGGATCAAATATTCTTTTTGCTCACCAACTTCAGGAGTTACGATCACGCGCTGCTTGCCCTTCACGTCTTTACCGAAAGTCACATAGCCATCAATCTCAGAGATGATCGCGGCTTCTTTCGGTTTGCGTGCTTCGAACAACTCAGCAACTCGCGGCAGACCACCCGTGATGTCACGTGTTTTGGAAGCCTCACGGTGAAGTTTCGCAACCATATCACCCGCGATCACTTCGCCGCCGTCTTGCACCAACAACTGAGCGCCGACTGGCAACAAGTAACGAGCCGGAATGTCACGACCGGGCAGAGTGATTGCTGTGCCATTGGCATCACAAACAAAAACTGCTGGCTTCACGTCCGACTGCTTACTTTCCGTAATCACTTTGGTCGCAAATCCAGTCACCGCATCGACTTGTTCCGTCACAGTGGAACCTTCTTCGATGTCTTGGAATTTAATCTGTCCCGAAACTTCGGCGATGATTGGATTGGAATAAGGATCCCATTCGGCAATCGTTGCGCCCTTGACGATTTTGTCGCCATCTTTGAAGCTCAAAACTGCACCGTAAACCAATTTGAAGTGCTCACGCTCACGGCCGGACTCATCCACCACGATCGCTTCACCATTTCGATTCATGACTGTCAGTTTGTTCAAACGGTTTGCCACCGCATGGACATTCTTCAGCTTCAGAGTTCCTTCGTAACGAGACGTGTGCACGGATTGCTCAACCGCACGCGAAGCCGCTCCACCCAAGTGGAATGTTCGCATGGTCAGCTGTGTTCCGGGCTCACCGATCGACTGAGCTGCGATAATACCGACAGCTTCGCCCAAGTTGACCGTGTTTCCACGGGCCAGGTCACGACCGTAGCACTTCACACAGACGCCGCGTTTGCTTTGGCACGTCAAGGCCGAACGGATGTCGACTTTTTCAATCCCCAGCTCGTCGATTTGACGAACTTGGTACTCGCCGATCTCTTCGGTTGCGCGAACCAAAACTTTGCCCGTGTAAGGATCCAGAATGTCTTTCAAAGTTGTTCGACCCAGGATGCGATCGCCCAAAGGCTGAATGATCTCGCCGCCTTCATAAAGCGGAGTCACTTCCAACCCGTCTGTGGTGTGGCAATCAGGCTCGGACACGATCACGTCTTGTGCCACGTCGACCAAACGACGAGTCAAGTAACCCGAGTTCGCTGTCTTCAGAGCCGTATCGGCCAAACCTTTACGCGCTCCGTGAGTCGAGATGAAGTATTGCAGCACTGTCAGACCTTCACGGAAGTTTGCCGTGATGGGAGTTTCGATGATCTCACCTGATGGTTTCGCCATCAGACCCCGCATCGCACCCAACTGACGCAACTGAGCCGCAGAACCCCGCGCTCCCGAGTCTGCCATGATGTAGATTGGATTGAAGCTGGGTCCCATGACCTCTTTGCCACCGACCATGAACTTTTGTTTTTCAATTCGGTTCATCATCTCTTTGGCAATTTTGTCACCGGTTTGCGCCCAGATATCCACAACCTTATTGTAGCGCTCACCATCCGTGATCAAACCTTCATCGTACTGGGCACGAATCTCAGCCACTTGCTTTTCAGCATCCGCCAACAAAGTCACTTTGACGTCTGGAGTGACCATGTCATCGATGCAAATCGACAGACCGGCAGCCGTTGAATAACGGAAACCGAATTCCATAATTTTGTCCGCCAAGATGCAAGTCGCCTTCGCGCCTGCTACTCGGAAGGTTTTGTCGATCAGGTTGGCAATCGCTTTTTTGTTCAAGACGACGTTGAAATCTTCAAACGCCACTTCTTTGGGAACAACATCGCTCAAGATTGCACGGCCCACCGAAGTGTCGCGCAATTTGCCTTTGATACGAACCTTACAAGCCGCTTGCAGATCCACAAGACCTTGCTCGTAAGCGTACTGAGCTTCGTTGACCGAAGCAAAAATTCGGCCGGTGCCTTTGGCCGCGGGACGAATTCGCGTCAACCAGTAAAGACCCAAGACGATATCTTGCGAAGGGTTGATGATTGGTTTTCCGTTGGCAGGCGAAAGGATGTTGTTGGTCGACATCATCAAGACGCGAGCTTCAACCTGAGCCTCAACCGACAAGGGAACGTGAACGGCCATTTGGTCACCGTCAAAGTCCGCGTTGAACGCAGTACACACCAAAGGATGCAATTGGATTGCTTTTCCTTCGTGCAGAACAGGTTCAAACGCCTGAATGCCCAGACGATGCAATGTCGGAGCGCGATTCAACAGAACGGGATGTTCTTTGACGACGTCAGCCAGGATGTCCCAAACTTCTACGGTTTCTTGCTCGACCAATTTCTTGGCTTGCTTGATTGTCGTGGCAAGGCCTTGCTCTTCCAGTTTGTTGTAAACAAACGGCTTGAACAGTTCCAAAGCCATTTTCTTTGGCAGTCCGCACTGATGCAGTTTCAAATTCGGTCCGACAACGATGACGGAACGACCCGAATAATCCACCCGTTTTCCAAGCAGATTTTGACGGAAACGACCTTGCTTTCCTTTGAGCATGTCGCTCAAAGAACGCAGGGGACGCTTGTTGGGGCCCGTGAATGTCTTGCCACGACGGCCGTTGTCCAAAAGCGCATCGACAGATTCTTGCAGCATGCGCTTTTCATTGCGGATGATAATATCCGGCGCATTCAACTCTTGCAGACGCTTCAAACGATTGTTCCGGTTGATCACACGTCGGTAGAGGTCATTCAGATCCGAAGTCGCAAAACGACCGCCATCCAAAGGCACCAGTGGACGCAAATCCGGTGGCAGAACAGGCAGAGCCTCAAGCATCATCCAATCCGGACGGTTGATCGAATTTTTGAAAGCCTCGACGACCTTCAGTCGCTTGCTGTATTTTTTAATGGCAGCGTCGGACTTGGCTTCTTTCAATTCCATGCGAAGTTTCTTGGACAGATATTCACAGTCCAGCTTTCGCAGCAAATCGCGAACAGCTTCGCCACCCATGCCGGCTTTGAAGTTAGGCCCGAATTCAGCTTGCGCCGCTTGGTAAGCCTCTTCGCCCAAAACCTGACCTTCTTCAAGGGTGGTCTCCATCGGGTCGATGACGACATAGGCTTCACAGTACAGAACCTTTTCAACTTCCTTCAGTGACAGATTCAGCAAATTGCCGATCCGTGAAGGCAGAGATCGCAAGAACCAGATGTGCGCAACGGGAGTTGCCAGTTCGATGTGGCCCATGCGCTCACGACGCACTTTGGACTGCGTGACTTCAACGCCACACTTTTCACAGACGACGCCGCGGTATTTCATCCGCTTGTATTTGCCACACAAGCATTCGTAGTCCTTGATAGGACCAAAAATCTTGGCGCAGAACAGACCTTCACGCTCGGGCTTGAAAGTCCGATAGTTGATGGTCTCGGGTTTTTTCACCTCTCCAAATGACCAGTCACGAATCATCTCTGGCGAAGCCAAAGAGACACGAACAGCGTCAAATGCGAGGGGATCTTTGGGTTTGTCGAAAAAGTTCAATAAGTCTCTCAAGGGTAATCTCCTTGTAATTTCAATTTAAGTTCCATCCACAACAGTTTCTTCAGTATCAGCACACTCTGGTTTCAGGGCCTCGCGAGAGGCCCGTCCAATCAATGTGGCTGTCCGCTTCCGCTGTTGGTTCCCTCTGTACCTTGGCCGCCATTGATGTCACTTCGAGGCTGACTGATTGCAACTCCACCATTTTCGGGAGTTCCGCCGTCGTCGCCGTCGGCTTGATCCGTCAAAATGTCAGACTCCATCAGCTCCACGTTCAGGGCCAGAGCTTTCAACTCATTGACCAAAACGTTGAAGGACTCAGGCAAACCTGGCTCCAGAATGTTCTCACCCTTCACGATGCTTTCGTACATTCGTGTACGGCCAGCAACGTCATCGGATTTCACAGTCAAGAACTCCTGCAGTGAGTAAGCCGCACCGTAGGCCTCGATTGCCCAGACTTCCATCTCTCCCAACCGCTGACCACCAAATTGAGCTTTACCGCCCAAAGGCTGTTGCGAAACAAGAGAATAAGGTCCGATCGACCGAGCATGAATCTTTTCTTCCACCAAGTGATGCAACTTCAACATGTACATAATGCCGACCGTCACTGGGTTTTGGAAAGGCTCACCAGTTCGTCCGTCAAACAGGATGGACTGAGCGTTTTCAGCCACCTGGCCGCGTCGCAGCAGAGTTTTCACATCGGCTTCGCGAGCTCCGTCAAACACTGGCGTCGCCACGTGCACGCCATTTTTCATGGTGCGTACGATTCGGCGCAAAGAGGTTTCGTCGGCATGGGCGACCTTGGCAGTGATCTCCGTGTCTTCGAAGGTGTCTTTGATGGCTTGGCGAGCCTGCTCCGTGTTCCAGTTGTCCAGGAACTCACCGATTTGCTTGCCCAGATTGTGCGCAGCCCAACCCAAATGCACTTCCAAGATTTGTCCAATGTTCATCCGCGAAGGAACGCCCAATGGATTCAAGACCATATCAACAGGGGTGCCATCGGCCAGATAAGGCATGTCTTCCGCAGGCAGAACCTTGGAAACCACACCCTTATTTCCGTGTCGACCGGCAAACTTGTCACCGACTTGCAATTTTCGCTTAATGGCCACGTAGACTTTGACCATCTTGATCACGCCCGGTGGCAACTCATCACCCTTTTTCAGGCGATCAATTTTTTCATTGAAAACAAGCTTCACAGCTTCCAACTGGTTGCGGGAGCCATCCAAGATCTTCGTGACTTGGAATTCCAGCTCTTGCTCCAAAGGAATGTACTGCAAAAGTTCAAAAGGAATCGTCTCAAGATCCGCTGAAGTGATGTCTTGACCTTTGCTGAGCAACTTTTGGCTGCCATCTTCGTTCAAGAGAACACCAGTGGTCTTTTTGCCAGTCAAAATTGAACGCAATTTTTCAATCGCGTTGTTCTTGATGACGTTCTGCTCAACAGCCAGATCTTTTTCCAGTTTGCGACGCTTGTCTTCAATGATCGAAGCCAAACGCTCATCCCGGTCTGATCCTTCACGGCTGTAAACTTGGGCATCAATGACTGTTCCATAAACGCCAGATGGCACACGCAAAGAGGTGTCTCGCACGTCACCGGCTTTTTCACCGAAGATCGCACGCAAAAGTTTTTCCTCAGGTGACAACTGAGTTTCACCTTTCGGTGTCACTTTACCGACCAAGATGCTGCCCGGCTTCACTTCCGCACCGATGCGGATGATACCGGAAGTATCCAGGTCTTTCAGCGCTTCTTCACCCACGTTGGCGATGTCACGACTGATCTCTTCTTTGCCCAATTTGGTGTCACGAGCGACGCACTCGAATTCCTCAATGTGGATCGAAGTGTAGACGTCGTCTTTCAACAGACGCTCGGAAATCAAAATGGAATCCTCGAAGTTGTAACCCATCCAAGGAGTGAAGGCGACCAGGACGTTCTGTCCCAAGGCCAATTCACCGAGCTCTGTCGAAGGACCATCCGCAATGATATCGCCGCGCTTGACTCGCTCGCCGACATTCACGATGGGCTTCTGATTGAAGCAGGTGTTTTGATTGGTTCGCTGATATTTTGTCAGATTGTAGATGTCGACATTGGCGCCAAGCTCACCGCCTTTGGCCAAACGACGCACAACCACACGCGAGGCATCGACTTCTTCTACGACGCCATCATTTTGCGCGACGACTGAAGTTCCGGAGTCCCGAGCCACCAAGTGCTCAACACCCGTTCCGACCAGTGGTGCGCGCGAGCGGAGCAGCGGAACTGCTTGACGTTGCATGTTCGAACCCATGAGGGCGCGGTTGGCATCGTCATGCTCAAGGAAAGGAATCAAAGACGCGGCGATGGACACCAACTGAGACGGAGACACGTCCATCAAAGAGATTTTTTCTTTCTCAGTGACTTCGTACTCACCATCACGGCGGCAGACCAGGCTGGTTGTTTGCATTTCACGCTGACCACTGTTTTCACGAGTCGCAGGCGCAATCACGTGGCCGGCTTCTTCCAAAGCGGACATGTAATTAATGTCACCCGAGATTTTTCCGCCATCGACTTTGCGATACGGAGTCTCGATAAACCCATGTTTGTTGATGCGGGCATAAGTGGCCAAAGAGGCGATCAAACCGATGTTTGGTCCCTCGGGAGTCTCGATTGGGCAAATACGTCCGTAGTGAGTCGCATGAACGTCACGGACCTCAAAGCCCGCACGATCTCGAGTCAAACCGCCGGGCCCCAGGGCCGACAATCGACGTTTGTGTGTGATCTCAGACAAAGGATTCGTTTGATCCATGAACTGTGACAACTGCGAAGAGCCGAAAAATTCTTTCACGACGGCGTTGACTGGTTTTGCATTCACCAGATCATGCGGCATCATGGTCTCGACGTCTTGCAGGCTCATGCGCTCACGAATCGCGCGCTCCATACGAACCAGACCAATGCGGTACTGATTTTCCAAGAGCTCACCGACCGAGCGAACGCGACGATTGCCCAAGTGGTCGATGTCGTCCACCAAGCCTCGTCCGTTTTTCAAATCGATCAAAGTCTTTACGGTGCTGAGCACGTCTTTGTGAGTCAGAATACGGTGTTCAGACGGAGTCTCATCAAAGCTGATGCTAAACTTGTGATTGATTTTAATACGACCCACTTCAGAGAGGTCATATGTTTCAGGGTCGAAAAACAGTCGTGTGAAAAATGTGGTTGCCGCTTCCAAAGTGGGTGGCTCACCAGGGCGCAAGTGCTGATAAATCTTCAGCAATGCTTCTTCTTTGCTGTTGACCTTGTCGACCAGCAAAGTGTTGCGAAGGAAAGGACCAACAGTCAGACCGTCGAAAAAGATCAATTGAAATTTGTCGATTCCCGCTTCGATCGCCTTCAGGATGCTGCCCTTGTCCAGTTCGCTGTTGGCATCCGCCAAGATCTCACCAGTGGATTCATCGATCAAAGGTTTCGCCAGAACTTTGCCTTCCAAATCTTCGGGCGTGACTTCGATTTCGTTCAAATCGATTTGCTGAACTTTTTTAACAACCGCGCGAGTGATTCGACGACCGGCCTTCACCAAAACCTCTTGGGTTTTGGGATCGATGATGTCAACCAGGGCACGCTGACCGCTCATGCGCTCGATGTCCAGTTTCCGGTAAAGTTTTTTGCCTTTGACCGACACTTCATCCAGATCATAGAAATACTCCAACAACTGTTCGTTGTTGTAGCCCAGAGCTTTCAACAGAATTGTCACAGGGAATTTTCGGCGACGGTCGATGCGAACATGAATCAGATCTTTTTGGTCAAATTCAAAATCCAACCATGAACCACGGTATGGAATCACCCGTGCAGAATAAATCAGTTTGCCCGAGGCATTGTTTTTGCCGTTGTCGTGGTCAAAGAAAACGCCCGGTGAACGGTGCAACTGGGACACAACAACACGCTCAGTGCCGTTGATGATGAACGAACCATTTGCAGTCATCAAGGGGATTTCACCCAAGTAGACTTCTTGTTCTTTCACATCACGGATGGAACGTGCTTCAGTCTCTTCATCGACATCAAAAACAATCAGTCGCAGAGTGACTTTGATAGGAGCCGCGAATGTCATTCCACGCTGGCGACACTCGTCCACATCGTATTTTGCGGGTTCAAGAGTGTAAGAAACAAACTCCAAAGAGGCCGTATTGTTGAAGTCCGCAATGGGAAACACCGACTTGAAAACAGACTGCAGTCCTGCTTCCATACGGCGATCTGGATCGACATCTTTCTGCAGAAAAGCCTCGTAGGAACTTTTTTGCAGAACAATCAGGTTGGGGATGTCGATCACCTGTTTGTTTTTTGCGAAAGACTTTCGAATTCGCAGATTGGACGCTACAATTGAACTGTTGTTCGAATTCTGATTTGAGCCCAAACCAGAGCCCTCGACCGAGTTCGTTGCCATGAACACTCCTTCTGAAAGACCACATCAATTCAAGGACCACTTTTTGACACAATCTGGTGTACATCCAGACAGCGTGAACCTTTTTGGCGGAGGTAGTTCACAACCCCACATATTTTCTTTACCGAAATCACTGACCAATGACTGACAAGTGAGCACGGCAAAAAATTCAGAGGCAACGGCCTGCGCCGTCACCCCTGATAACCAATCAGTGAACCAATTACTTGATTTCGACTTTGGCGCCAGCGGCTTCCAAAGCTTTTTTGATTTTCTCAGCGTCGTCTTTTGTCGCGCCTTCTTTGACAGTCTTAGGAGCGCCTTCAACCAAAGCTTTCGCTTCAGCAAGACCCAAGCCAGTCACAGCACGCACTTCTTTGATCACGTTGATCTTGTTCGCGCCCGCTTCTTTCAGGACAACGTCAAAAGCTGTTTTCTCTTCGACAGGAGCGCCGCCAGCAGCGCCACCAGCCATCATCGCCACAGGAGCAGCAGCAGACACGCCCCACTTTTCTTCCAGAGCCTTCACCAGCTCAGCGATTTCCAAGATTTTCAAGTTCGACAGTTCGTCCATCAGTTGTTCTTTAGTCAGTGCCATTTTAAATCCTCCAAAAATTGTTAAAAATTCAGTTCAAATTGAAATTCCAAAGTCGACTGCTTGCGCAGCCACCACCAATTACGCTTGTGGAGCAGCGGCAGTGCCTTCACTCTGCTTTTTGACGTGTGCATCGAGTACGCGTACCAATTTGGCAGCGGGCTCTTTGAAAATCGCCAAAAGCTGAGAACGCAGCTGATCTTTGCCAGGCAATGTCGCCAAGAATTTAATCTTGTTCGCATCCATCGCTTCGCCTTCCATAATGCCAGTTTTGATTTGCAAGACTTCAACGTCTTTTGCAAATTCAGCCAGCGTTTTGGCGGTGGCAGAAACTTCACCGTAGGAGAACACAATCGCGTTCATACCCTTCATGGAAGTTTCGAAAGCTTTCGCAACACCAGGTTGGTTGGCAAACGCACGGCGCGCCAGGGTGTTACGGACCACTTTCATTTCAGAGTCGGCCTTCACGAGCTTTTTGCGCAAGTTTGTCACTTGCTCAACTTTGATGCCCTTGTAGTCGACGATGAAAGCCCCTTTGGACTTCGCAAATTTCTCTGCGATCGCTTTGACCTGAACTTCTTTATCAGCTCGGGTGATCATCAGCGGACCTCCTTTCGTAAGTTGCCCAAACTGTTGTCAGTCTGGGGTTGTTTTAGCCTGCGTCAGCAGGGGAGGAGGTGAACTTTATCCCTAAAATTCCACTCTTGCCCGTCTCGGCCGGCTGGTCTGTCGCTGATTCAATCGGGTGATCGATTGAGGCAGCTTCTCCCATTTAGGCGAGGGCTTTCACCCCCGCACCGGGCTGTCTCTGACCGCAAGGTCGTTGTCTATTCTTTGTTCGCTGAATCCTGGGCAACAACTTGGTTGACGTCAACTTTGACTCCAACGCCCATTGTGCTGGAAACAGTGATCGTACGCACATAGGTCCCTTTTGAGGTTGCAGGTTTTGCCTTGATGACAGAACCGATCAACGCCAAAAAGTTCTCTTTGAGCTTCTGATCGCCCATGGACCGCTTGCCAATCATGGCGTGAACAATTCCCGCCTTGTCGACTCGAAAGTCCAATTTACCTTTTTTCTCAGCCGAAACAGCTTCGCCCACATTCATAGTGACTGTTCCAACTTTTGGATTTGGCATCAAACCACGAGGCCCCAGGACCTTCGCAACTTTTGAGACCGTCGCCATCATGTCAGGGGTAGCAATTGCTTTGTCGAATTCCAACCAACCGTCAGTGATTTTCGCAACCAAATCATCTGCACCCACATAGTCAGCACCAGCGTTTTTAGCTTCGGCTTCCTTGGGGCCCTTTGCGAACACCACAACACGGACGGTTTTGCCCATGCCGTTTGGCAAGGCAATCGCGCCACGCACTTGCTGATCACCTTGTTTGGGGTCCACGCCCAAACGAATTGCAACGTCAACAGATTCGTCAAACTTCGCAGCGGGAGCACTCACAACGGCTTTAAAAGCTTCGTCAATCGTGTAGCGCTTCGCGAGGTCAACACCCTTGCGGGCTTTTTCGAGTCTTTTTCCTTCTTTTGCCATCGCGCTCTCCTTAATCAATCACTTCGAGGCCCATGCTGCGAGCGGTTCCCACCACTTGCGACATAGCGCTTTCGATTTTGAGACAGTTCAGGTCTGGAAGCTTGGTCTCAGCGACCTTGCGGACCTCTGACATTTTGACTTTTCCGACCTTGTCTTTCTGAGGCATTTTCGATCCGGATTCGATCTTGACTGCCTTTTTCAGCAAATTCGGCACAGGAGGCGTCTTGGTGATGAAAGTGAACGTACGATCTTGGTAGACCGTAATGATGATGGGAATGACGTTGTCACCCATCTGCTGGGTCCGCGCATTGAATTGCTTGCAGAACTCCATAATGTTCACTCCATGCTGCCCGAGCGCCGGTCCAACGGGAGGAGCCGGATTGGCTTTCCCTGCCGGTATTTGCAGTTTGATCATGCCTGTAACTTTTTTAGCCATAACCCACTCCATTCAGCGGAAGTTTTTTGACCCAGTCAGGCCCATCCCAACTGGTTTAAATCCAAATCAATTTAGGCCTTTTCGACCTGCACAAAATCCAACTCCACCGGAGTCGGACGACCAAAGATCGAAACGAGCACTTTCACTTTGCCCTTTTCTTCATTGATGTCTTCAACCGTGCCGTTGAAGTTCGAGAACGGACCATCAACCACAGTCACGCTTTCACCTTGCGAAAATTTAATCTTCGAACGTGGTTTTTCTGCGCCGATCACCATCTGCTGAGTGACACGCAGAACTTCGGCCTCAGGAACTTCGGAGGGACGAGTTTTCTGTCCGCCCACAAAGCCAGTTACTTTCGAAGAATGCCGAACCAAATGCCACGTCTCATCACTGAGAGACATGTTCACAAACATATAACCCGGAAAAAATTTGCGCGATTTTGTCTGCTTCTGACCTTTGACCATTTGCACGACGTTTTCAGAGGGAATCAAAATGTCGCCAAAAAGACTTTCCATTTTTTGTGAGCGAATTCGCTCTTCGATCGCGGACTTTGCAGTGCCTTCGCAGCCCGTCTGCACGTTCACGATGTACCATTTTTTTACTGGTGCGGTGTTCATGACCAACATCCTTTTCCTTATTATTGCATCATCAAATGGTTGATGAGATACCCGGAGACCGCATCAAAACCCGTAACGATTGCGCTGGAGATTAACACCATCACAACCACCACCATGGTCATTGCAGTCATATCTTTCTGAGAAGGCCAAACAACTTTTCGAACTTCGACAACAACCTCATCGCCCCACGCAAGGACTCGCTTGTTGAATTGCAAAACCAAAAAAATGGTCAAGCCCACCAGAACAGGCACACCATGACGAACAAGATCTGTGTCAACCAGTCGAGCAACAACGCCAAAAGCGCCGGCAAAAGATTTGATTAAGAGGCTCAGCGTAAATCCCAAAATTGCAGCTGTCGCCGCAAAACTCACTGTTAAAATCTTGGAATTGGTCTTATCCATAAGTATCCCCTGTCCGATTTGCGGATTGCATTTGGGTGTTTCGAATCTGCTGTCATAGTGCCTGAGAGGCAACCTGTCAATTGACGCCACGCAAAATGGCCTGGTTTTTGAAAGAATCTTTGCAGCTTGGATATTTGCCTAGTTTCGCTCACAAAGCTGATCAAAAAGGTGAAGTGGCAGGGCAGGAGGGGCTCGAACCCACAACCTAAGGATTTGGAGTCCTTCGCTCTACCAATTAGAGCTACTGCCCTCCTGAGACTTACCTTTTTACAATCAAAACATTCCAAAACAATCGACAGTCGTCAAAAAACCGATGGGGACACTCCTTCCGAAGGGTCCCCATAGGGATTTACAAAACCACAACAGCGGCTTTGCGACTATTCAGCGATAATATCAACAACAACGCCGGCGCCAACTGTGCGGCCGCCTTCGCGAATTGCAAAACGCAATTCTTTTTCCATGGCAACAGGAGCGATCAGCTCCACGTTCACCTCAACGCGGTCACCAGGCATAACCATTTCAGTGCCAGCCTTCAAAGTCACGACGCCAGTGACGTCAGTGGTTCGGAAGTAGAACTGAGGACGGTAACCATTGAAGAATGGAGTGTGACGTCCGCCTTCTTCTTTGGTGAGGATATACGCTTCAGCTTTGAATTTTTTGTGTGGCTTGATCGAGCCTGGCTTCGCCAAAACTTGACCGCGCTCAACGTCTTCTTTCTTCGTTCCACGCAGCAAGCAACCGCAGTTGTCTCCCGCTTGGCCTTCATCCAGAAGCTTCCGGAACATTTCGATTCCAGTGACAGTGGTCTTCTGAGTGGGTCGGATACCAACGATTTCAATCTCGTCGTTCACTTTCACGATTCCGCGCTCAACCCGGCCAGTCACAACTGTTCCACGACCAGAGATCGAGAACACGTCCTCAACAGGCATCAGGAAGGTTTTGTCAATCGCACGAACGGGAGTCGGAATGTACTCATCAACCGCAGCCATCAAAGCCGCGATACAATCAACACCAAGTTCGCCAGCTTCGCCTTGCAAAGCCTTCAAAGCGGAACCTTTTACGATTGGAATCTTGTCGCCAGGGAATTCGTATTTCGAGAGCAATTCACGAACCTCAAGCTCAACCAGGTCCAACAATTCTTTGTCGTCAACCATGTCGCATTTGTTCATGAACACAACCAGCGCCGGAACACCAACTTGACGAGCCAACAGGATGTGCTCTCGAGTTTGTGGCATAGGTCCGTCAGCTGCCGAAACAACCAAGATGCCGCCGTCCATTTGCGCAGCACCAGTGATCATATTTTTAACGTAGTCAGCATGTCCTGGGCAATCCACGTGGGCATAGTGACGTTTATCAGTTTCGTACTCAACGTGAGTTGTCGAAATCGTGATGCCACGCTCTTTCTCTTCAGGGGACTTGTCGATTTGGTCGTAAGCCTTCGCTTCGGCCTTACCCTGTTTTGCCAAAACTGTTGTGATGGCAGCAGTCAGTGTTGTTTTGCCGTGGTCAACGTGGCCAATGGTGCCGATGTTCACGTGCGGCTTATTTCGGTTAAACTTCTCTTTTGACATAGTTGTCATCCTCCTGAATGGACCTGTTTTTAAATGCTTTTAAAACGAAAGCAATTATTATTTTTAAAACTCACAAAAGCAAGACACATACAAATCTCTCTCAAACCGAACCCAGCTCCCGTCGCTCCGCTAAGACCAGCGTCAAATTGGAGCCCGTGATCGGAGCCGAACCGACGACCTCACCCTTACCAAGGGTGTGCTCTACCACTGAGCTACACGGGCACGTTGCGGCTGCGAAACAGAACTGCAAACTTGGAGCGGGTGACGGGTCTCGAACCCGCAACCCTCAGCTTGGAAGGCTGATACTCTAGCCAATTGAGCTACACCCGCACACATTTGCATTTCTCTTCAACTTCCGAACTGGCCGGATTCACATCTTCGGTATGGTGGAGGGGATAGGATTCGAACCTATGTAGGCGTAAGCCAGCAGATTTACAGTCTGCCCCCTTTAGCCACTCGGGCACCCCTCCAACAAATTGCCAATTTGTGGATCTTGCCTTTCGCCATGAGAAAAGTATGGAGCTGGTTATGGGACTCGAACCCGCAACCTGCTGATTACAAATCAGCTGCTCTACCAATTGAGCTAAACCAGCCTTGAGATCTTTTCGCGCGACGACCGATAGGTTCTAATAGGATTTGGCATCGACAGTCAAGAAGTGTTGCCGATGAGTTTCGAGCAAAGCCATTGCCGTCGCAACCGAGGCATTGTAGCTCGCTGCGGCGTCGACTTGTGGCAAAGCCACAAGTTCGTCACACAAGCGTTCAGTCGTGCTGCGCAGACCTTTGTCTTCAGCTCCCACACACCAAACAATTTTTTCAGGCAGCTTCTGATTCAACAGCGAACCAGGCCCGCGGTGACTCAAGCCAAAAATCCAATAGCCGGCCTGCTTCAGCTCCTCGAGCTTGTTGGTGAATTGACCATGGATTTCTATGGGCACGTGCTCGGCTCCGCCACTTGCCACTTTGTGCACAATCGGAGTGAGGCGCACGGCTCGATCCTGTGGCAGCAGAACGGCATCGACTCCCAAAAGCCAACCCGTCCTGAGAATGGCACCCAAATTGTGAGGATCTTCCAAACCGTCTAGCAGCAGCACTTGCGATGATTTCTTGGCGAAAATCACTGCCCAATCCGGCTCGGGCGATTGATCCAAAAAGACGGCGGCGCCTTGATGTGACTGCGCCAACTTGTCCAGAATGGCTTTCGGCTTGATTTCAATTTGCGGGATTTTGCGCTGGAACTCTTGGCGCAAGGCTTTCAGATCTTGGCGAGTCTCCCAACCTTCGATCAACCACAACGACTTCACCCACTGAGGATGAATTTTGAGCGCTTCCGCAATGGCATGCTGGCCCACGATCGCGCGCCAGCCCTTGGGGAAGAGCGCTTCACCAAAGGCGCTTGAACTCTTCACCAGGGCTTGTGCGGACCCCTTCCGAAAAGAGGAGCCCACTTTCTGCTTCGGACCGCGAGGTGAATATTGCGCTGAAGATCTTGGTTTTGCCATGCGGGAACTCTTTGCCAAAAGGCTGTTGCGGGTTAATCGCCGGTGTGTCCGAAGTAGCCCAATTCACAACTGAAGAGAACTCCGACTTTTTTGTAAGGAATCTCTCTGTCGCAAGCCTCGCCTGAGCGGCGCCGGCGACAGTCGCCAGAAGACTGACTTTCCCAAGTTGCCAGGATCAAATCCCGGTCAACAGCCTCAACCGAAACATTCAAAATGTCGGAAAGATCCCGCGCGACGGCTCGCGCTTCACCGCGGAAACAAATTCGGCCTGACTCGACACTCTTCAAATTCAGCCGAAAGGCCTCGGAATTTTGCCCTAAAGTCGCGAGGTTCATTGAGCGACCTTCGACGCGGATCACGCTTTCTCCGCGATAGGGAGACACCGCATGGGCTTGCACATTCAAAAATACAAACAGCGCTAAAACAAAATTTTTCATATGTTCTCCATGTCAAAGAAAACGCACTCTACCTGAAGACGCGGGAAACAAAAAGATCACTCTCAGATTGAAAAACCTATGCTGTAAACATTATCTCTTGGCGCGAGTTTTGCTCTGCTAGTCCTGCAGAGGTTCTTATGCAAAAATATAGTTTTTCGGCGCTTTCTTGGCTTTCATTTGCGGTCCTTTTTGGCCTTGTCGCATGTGGTCCTAAATCCACGAATTCCAACAGCAATTCAGCAAGCCCCAAAGCTGCCGAACAGGGCGGCAGTGCCACTAGCGATGAAAACTCAAAAGCAGTCTTGGCAAACCTGAGCCAACAACTGGCCTCAATGATAAAAGGTTCGACACCCGCTGCCTTCAAAGCCCTCCCCGAAATCGGACATCAGGCTTCCCTTTTGCAAATTGTAACCAGTTTGGAATTGGCTCCCACTGTCTCCCTCACTCGGGGCAACCAGGATCTTCTTTTCGCTGCGGATTCCAAAGCCAAAGTCCCGGTGATCCGAGTTTTAAAGGGTTTCTTCACAGCAACAGCAAATGACCAGCTGAACACAATGGAGCCTGAAAAACGAATGGCAGTCATCAAGGACCTGCAAGAAAAACTTCTCGTTGAGGTTGCTCGCTTGGTTTTGCCTCACACGGCGGCCTTCAAAGCAAAGAAGGCCTCAGAGCTCGAGCTCAGCAAAGAAAGCGAAAGCTTGGCCGCTGCCTTCATGCATGTTTTGCAAACTGATGTCGTCGTCTGCTCAACTCCGCATTCAATTGCTTACCCCGTCCGAGCTCTTGAAATGGCGCCGCATGGGAAAATCGGCCTGACGAGCAACACTTGGGTCGTTCATCGCTCGACCGGCCAGGCCTTGTTTTTCGGCAAAGGTGGAGAGCTCCTTTCAGAAACAGACGCGAGCCACGAGCACACCATCGACCGCAATCCAGTCACAGAAACAAAACTGGGTCTGAAAGGCTGCCTGCAAGACAAGCGCTTTGACCGGATCTCAAGCCACACGTCAGTTTGTGACGTCCTGAACATCGTGGACTACCAGCCACCTGTCGTGGCTCCTCGGCAACTCACATATTCGACAGCTGCAGCCCAGGCGGGAGCACCCAGCACTCGCGCACCAGAAACTTTGACGATCCAGATTGATCCCGCGGGCATCGCATCCACAGGTCAAATCGTAGTGGGCGGACCTGCGCAACAGGGGCAGGTCAAAATTCCGCTTCAGTGTCATTCCCACTTTCATCCCCTCCGGTAGGCTGTTGAAAAACGCCCACCTGCTTCGTTGCTCGCCGCCGCCACTCCTTGCGGCGTATTGACATACGCCTCAGTCTTGGCGCCGGCGTGCGCCTCGCATTTGGGCATTTTTGAACAGCCTCCTCGCCGATCTCTTCTTGGGGATACTTGCGGCTGCGCCGCTCGTTGGGGTCGGGGACGCTTGCGGCTGCGCCGCTCGTTGGGAGTGGGATCTTTATTTGAGGGCGCCTACGACGACCTTGAAGAGGCTTTGCAGCCCGGTTTTGATTTTCGTTGAATGAAATTCGGGGTGCCACCGCAGATCGGCCAGAGAATCGGAGACGCACAGAAGGGTCGCAAGAGGAACACCGCGCCTTTCGGCGACGGCAAACAGGGCCGCAGCCTCCATCTCGACGCCCAACAACCCCTCAGCTTGATAAGCCTGAGCCTCAGCCACTGTTTCGCGATAGACGGCATCGATCGTCCAGACAGCTCCACGGTGGGCCAGAATCTGCTGTGAACGCATCTGTTCGGCCAGTTTGTCAGTCAATTCATCGTTTGCTCGTGCAAAACGGGAGGGCGACAAGTAATGGTGAGACGTGCCTTCATCACGGAGAGCCCTGTCGCAAATGATCAGGTCTCCGATCCCCACGTTCTTTTGCAGACTCCCAGCCGTACCAATGGAGATCACCTTCTGCACACCCCACGCGATCATCTCCTCAAGCAGTGCCACGGCAGCGGGTGCGCCAATGCCAAAAACCCGGCTCACTGCGATCTCGCCGGCAAAGTCATTCAGCAACAGCACATTGTGCGCAAAACCGTCTCCGGGAGTGTGGGCTTGGGTTTTTTTCACCCACTGGAAAATCGAATCTTGGTAACACAAAATCAGTGCACGTGGTGCCGACACAGTTGGAAATCTTCCAATTGAGCGCATGTATTCCAAAAAGGCGGGGGGCTCAATCAGTGCCGGTTTGTCCCATTTGTACGGGAACTGAGGAACCTGCGCCGGAAAATTGCTCACTGCGCGTCCCAAAGTCGCAAAAAGTTTTTCGCCTGACCGCGGGGATCGGCGGCCTGCAGAATTGGCCGACCCACAACCATCGCCCACGCCCCTCGGCGGCGCGCGGCTGTGGGATCCGTCACCCGTGTTTGATCCTGATAGTCCGTTCCGGCAATGCGAATTCCGGGAGTGATGCAATGCAAGCCCAAATCCTGCACCACAGACAGCTCATCAGCCGAACAGACCAGACCCTCCAAACCTGCGGAACGGACTTCTTGCGCCAAAGATTTCACGTGCTCGACGATACTTTGCTTTTGCCAATTGCTGGGCAAAGTTTCATCCGTGAGACTTGTCAAGACCGTGACGGCCAGAATGTGAAATTCGCGCTGCTTGTTGAGTTCCTGTTCCACTTCCGCCAATCGGCGCAAGGTGGCCGCTCCGTTTGAAGCGTGCACAGTCACAAAGGTGGCGCCGGCGCGAAAGCTCGCGCGCACGGCAGCTTCGACAGTTGAAGGAATATCATGATATTTGCAATCGACAAACACCGGCGCAAGCGATGTCAGCTTGTGAATCAAACTCAATCCCGAAAGCTGGATCAAACGCGGGCCCACTTTGTACACGTTGACAACACCCGCGGTTTTTTGTGCAAGCTCCCAGGCCTCTTCGGCCGTGTCAAAATCAAGGGCAAGCATCAAAGGTGCCGGCGTCCAGACAGCCATTCTATTCCGTGTCCTTCTGAGACTCGATCCCGAAGGATTTGATTTTGCGATGGAGGTAACTGCGCTCAAGCCCAATGACCTCAGCTGTGCGGCTGATATTGCCGCCATTTTCTTGAATTTTTTTGAGCAGATAGTCTTTCTCAAAATGCGCCCGAGCTTCACGGAAGGTGCCAAGCTCGGCGACACCGGCTCCGCCACCCAGTCCGGCAAAACGCAAGTCATGAACATCCACGAAATCACCGGGAGTGAGAATGTAAACTCGTTCAATGAAGTTCTTCAGCTCGCGCACGTTGCCTGGCCAATTGTGGGCTCGCAGCGCATCGGTCGCCTGGGGCGAAAAAGTTTTGCGCTGAAAGCCACCTTCTTTGGCGACCTGGTCACAGAAAAGAGAAGTCAAAGCGGCAATGTCCTCGGCATGGTCGCGCAAAGCTGGCACTGGCAAAACAACGACATTGATGCGATGAAAAAGATCTTCATTGAACCGGCCCGCAGTGATCTCGTCTTCCAGATTGCGGCTGGTGGCCGCAATCAAACGCAAATCCGTGGGAATATTCGTGTGGCCGCCCACCCGCTGGAACTTGCGCTCTTGCAGCAAACGCAGGAGGCGCTCTTGTGCGTTCAGACTGAGCTCCGCCACATCGTCCAAAAATAAAGTTCCACCTTCGGCCATTTCGACTTTGCCCTTTTGCATACGATCCGCTCCGGGTATCGCTCCTCGCTCGTAACCGAAAAGCTCGGTTTCAATCAGGTCATCGGCCAGATTGGCACAGGTGACTTCGACAAAAGGACGGCTGGCCCGTGGACTCATGTAGTGGATGTTCTGCGCCACAAGCTCCTTACCGGCGCCCTGTTCGCCACGCAAGAGCACCCAAGACTGAGTCGGCGCGACTCGGGCAATCATCTGTTTGAGATGCACCAGCGGAGCGGACTCACCCACGATCGCGATGTTGCGTCGCAGACGATTCAAAAGACTTTCTTTTTCAAATTTTTCGGCCTGGTAATTCAAAACATTCGCAATCACGATCAAAATTTTATCCATCGACAAAGGCTTTTCGATGAAATCCCAGGCCCCGAGTTTTGTCGCCTTGACGGCCGTCTCGATCGTTCCGTGGCCGGAAATCATGACAAATTCAATGTTGGGAAACTGCCGCCTGGCATTGGTCAGAACTTCAATTCCGTCCATCGATCCTGGCATCCAGATGTCCAGAAAAACGATTTCCGGTTGAAACACTCGCATCAACTGCAATCCCGCATCCGCATCATGCGCCATTTGCACTTGATGACCTTCGTCGCGCAGGCTGGCGCCCAAGACTTCGCGAATTGGTGCTTCGTCATCCACAATCAAGATTTTTGCAGGGCGAGTTTTTTCAGCCATTGTCCACCTACTTGTGGTTTCTATCTATCAGACCGTGGGCCGGGATTCCAAGCGCCAATCTCATTGACGGGAAGCTCAATAATCATTTTTGTTCCTGTTGGCACATTGGCAATCGCGCGAATAAAACCACTGTGATCTTCAACAATCCGTTTAACGATCGCCAAGCCCAAGCCCGTGCCGCCCTCCTTGGTGCTGTAATAGGGCTCAAAGACCCGCGCACGCTGGGTGGGTGGGATCCCAACACCGGTGTCTGACACGGAAAGTCGGACAATGCGCAGATCCGGATCAAACTTGGTGGTGATGTCAATCTGCCGCAGATCAGCCTTTTGCACTGCTGCGATCGCATTGTCGATCAAATTGACCAAGACCCTTTTGATCTGATCGGGATCAAATTTGAATTCGGGCAACTGGAGATCAGACTCTTCAAGGATCGCAATTTCAGGATGCGAGAGGCGATAAACAGAGACCGCCTCATTGATTGTGCGGGGCAAGGAGCTGATGACCGGACGAGCCTGCGGCAAGCGCGCAAACTGGCTGAACTCGTTCACCAGGTTCTTCAGATCTTCAGTCTGGCGAATGATCATGCTCGTGCACTCGGCGAAAGCGGGATCGCTGATATTCACGCCAAATTTTCTTTGCAAACGCTCGGCAGAAAGCTTGATTGGAGTCAGCGGATTTTTAATTTCATGCGCGATCCGACGCGCCACCTCGGTCCAGGCCGCCGCCCGCTGGGCGTTGACGATTGGGGTCATGTCATCAAAGACCACAATCTTGCCGATTTCTTCTCCTTTTTCGTTCTTCAAAATCGACAGCGTCATCAAAATCGGGAGGCTTTCACCACCCACGTTGATTTTCAGTTCGCGTTGAATATTTTCAATCTTGTGCTCAGTCATCGTTTTCAGAAGCTCAGAAAAGGTCCGAAAATACTCCAACGTCAGAAGTTCACGCACCGAGCGTCCTAGAAAATCCACTGAATTGATCTTCAGAAGGTTGCCGGCGTGCTTGTTGATTGTCGTGATTCGTCCTGTCTTGTCCACCGAGATCACACCCGCGGAAACATTTCCCAAGACCACCTCAACATAGCGGTTGTGCTCATCCAAGTCTGAAAGGGTTTTGCGCAAAGACTGGTTGGCGGCATTGACTTCGCGTTCGGACTTTTCCAGATTGCCGGACATTTGGTTGAAGTTTTCAATCAGATGC
>Ga0209067_10000472_pt1 | contig 25542 bp, 9 predicted proteins | sample ColStrG_CSR_2013_FD_187199 | JGI IMG/M metagenome (GOLD analysis project Ga0209067, IMG submission 187199) | Freshwater sediment microbial communities in response to fracking from Pennsylvania, USA - Cold Stream Run_MetaG_CSR_2013 (SPAdes)... | ecosystem: Environmental > Aquatic > Freshwater >... | reverse complement strand
CGTGCACTTAACCATTCTCCATCCCTACCGACTTAATCAGCTGGATAAAAAAGAAGACATGGTGGGCGTGAAGAAAAAATTAGATCTTGATGCGGCTAAAAACTTTGAGTTACTCACCGGCGGGCTTCTCAAAAATAAAAAGGTATCTTTTGATTTCAGAGCGGAGGTGGGATTCATTCAAGATCGCGTGCAAGACTATGCGCGCAGGAATAATATTTTATTTCTAGTGATCGGGTTCAATCTGGCCACCGGAAACAAAGAAATTCTCGAAGAGGTCGTCAAGGAAATTGAGGCCCCGCTGGTTGTTGTTCCTTCCAGCAATAAAACCTTGCCCAAGACACCAGCTTAAAAAGGTAAGTTGAGCCCGTCCCCTTTTATCATTCTCGATAACTATGATAGGTAGGGCATTCCAAATTTTTATGCACCGCTGTAATTTTTGCCCGGTAGTTTAACATCAACTCTTGAGAGCCACTGGAGAAGGGCGCCAGGTCGGAGGTGGTAAAATCAAATGAATAACTAAAATATAGTTTTTCGGAAAGTTTTAAGCTCAGGAAGGATATAATGGCATCGCCGCTGCGAAGAGAAACGCCAGCGCTGAACACATCATAAAAAATAAACGAGGTATTGATGTCTAAGGACAAGGGGGCTCCCTCCTGGGCCCGAAGCAGGATGGAGGGATTAATTTTCACGTTTCCTTTTTGGTCAAGCTTGGCGATAAATCCAGAGCGCAAAAAATAGTTTCTAAACTGATACAAGTTAGATTGAACTTTTGTGGGTAACCCCGTCACGGGGTCGGCAGCGAACATGGATGTACTGAACTTACTGTTAATCAAGTAGGGATTAGAAAAACCGATGAAGAAATTCCTTCTATTATAATAAATTCCTGCCCCAAAGTTGGGCCTAAATGCATTATAGGGAATAAAATTCGGGTCCCCTTGCTGGATGTTAAGCGCACTGAAATCCGCATTCAAAAAATAAAGCGATCCTTGTACGCCAAAGGATAAGGTGGATTTGGGAAACCGGAGTTTGTAGGAATAGATGAGTGTCAAATCTTTATTGGCATAACTACCAATCTTATCCTCATTGACCATGATTCCAACACCCACCCTTCCTCCTACCAATGAACTGTGGGCAGAGAGCGAAAATGTTTTTGGGGCACCCGGAAAATTAATCCACTGGTTCCGATAGGTGGTGGTCGCGCTAAATTGAACATGAGCGCCTGCAAAAGCAGGATTAATCATCAGCTCATTAAAATAATACTGAGAATAAACCGGATACAACTGCGCACGGCCACTGATAGAGACCAGAACTAGGACTATTAAAAAAGGCAAACGCTTTTGCAGCATATCCACTAATCTACTAATTCCAAATAGCCCACCAATTGTTTTGTTCCATCCCCTTTGGAAATCACATAAAAATAGGTCCCCGCCGGCAAGTTCGTACCCATAATACTGACCCCACGATTTGATTTTCCATCAAAGAGCACGTCCATATTATTATAACCATTCGCTTCAAACACCTTGGTGCCGGCACGATTGAAAATTTCCACATGATTTTGAGGGAAGTTTTCTATACACTCAATCAAGAAGAAATCATTTTTCCCATCGGCCGTTCGTGATACACCGTTGAATGGCAATATATTCGCCGGCAAGTTCACGTCTTGCGTCGTCTCGCAGCCAAACGTGGTGCGTACGGTGACCTGGTAGATGCCCGCTTTTGCATCCTGCAAATTGGGTCCATCGAAAACGAGGGTTCCATTTTGATACCACCGCACCTGGGCGACCGATACGTCATCGGCCACCAGTAGTGTAATGAAACCGTTGCTGGACTGACATGAGGCATCTTGAATCAAGAAATCAAATTTAGGGAAAACTTGCTCATTAATTATCGGCGCCGTGGTCGGGGCGGACACACACCCGGTTATCCGACTGGTGGCAATCACGGTATACTGTCCAACGCTGAGATTGCTATATATCTCGCCGGTAAAATCAATAGGCGGCGGCGCACTGGTGCCATTGGCCCAGTCGAAAATATAATCCTTGGTAACGCCACCCACTGTGGCCGATAGTTGTCCATTGTCTTTCAGGCAGCTGGTGACATTGGACAGGACAGCTACGATGGGTGCTGGGATAACGGCAAAGTTGGTCGGTACCGAAATGGAGGCCGTGGAAAAGCACCCGGTCTCCGTTTGCGTGGCAAGCACCGTGTAGGTTTTATTAGAAAGGCCATTGACATCCGCACCGCGGAAGAACGAAGTTCCCGAGGCAGAATTTCCCGCAAACCAATCAAAGGTATAGTGAATGATGTCGCCCCCCACGTTGGCTGCGGCAACGCCGTCGGGTCTGGCCGGATCGCAGATCGTGAGCGGCTTCAAGACCGAGGCGGTAATGACAGGAATGATCTGTGCGTTGTCGATGGTGACCGTCACGGAGGGACTCACGCAGCCGTTGTCGGTCTTATCCACTGCCACGACGGTATAATTTCCGGCCGGAAGGCCCGTCACATCATTTGTCGTATAGTCAACAGGAGGATTCACGGTATTCCCTTTTGCCCAGAAGAAATTATAGTTGAACTTATTGTCATTGACGATGGTGGAAAATATTTCCCCATTATTGGACGTGCAATACGTGAGTGGATTGGTCGATGCGGTGATGACAATCGGATTAACAATCAAAGGAATAGAATAGGCATCCACTGCCCAGCAGTTATTGGAGTTGATTGTTTTTACCGTAAAGATCTGGCCCGCTGCAATGGGAATATTATTTAGCGTGGCCCCTGTTGCCAATGGCGCCCCGGCGGGCGATGGTCTTTGGTCCCCAGTAAACCATTGATAGGTGTAGGGCCCCGCTACAGAGCCGCCTCCTTGCACGGTCAAAAATCCAGTCATCGGAGTAATGCAGCGTTCAGGCTGACCGAAATTCGTAAGTGCCACCGTCGTTGAGCCAATGGTTTGATCGGCTATCTTGAATTGATAGTTTGCCTTGCAATTCGATGTGGTATTTGTCGCAGTGACAAAATAGGATCCGGGTGGAATATTATTTAGTGTCGCCAGCGCGCTGTTTTGAAGAACGGTATTGGAAGCATCGGTCCAAAGGAAAGTATAACTAGCGAGCGGTTGACTCACGTTGTTTTCAAGAATTGAAGAAATCGTAGCCGAGCCATTGGAAGGTGCCCCTGTCGCCAGCGTACACGTCGTCACGGCAGGCGATGAGAATCCGGAAGGATCAAAAGCCACAATAGTTGGATTATTGGCAATCGTGTAACTCTGCACCGAAACACAGTTCGTTGCGTTGCTTCGCTCCTGCACCGTGTAGTCGCCTGGTGCCAGATTAAGGGCTACCTCGCCGTTGACTCCTCCTGTAGTAAGTACCGGCGTTCCGGTGACGGCATCACCGGCGAACCAGGAGTAGGTGTAATTTAAAGGAGTCGCTTCATTGATTGTAATTTTCCCTGCGCCTGGGCCGCCTGCGCAGTTGACATTAGGATTTTCTGTTGCCGCCGCAATGAGGGGATTAACATGGACGTCGTTAACGTCAGCCCGCAGTGGAGGCGATACACAACCGGATCCCGGAGGAAGTGCATTCTTCGTCACCGTCACAAAATAAGTACCCTTACCCATGGTTGCAAAATTGGCAGTGCTTAACACATCAACGCCAACGCCCGAAACAATGGGCGGTGAGGTTGTAATATTTTGATACCAGTTAAAGGTGAAATCGGTGTGGACGGGATCGACCGCATTATTCACTAAAACATTCCCCACTTTGATTTTTCCATCCGGGTTACAAATCATTTGATCTGTCGTGGTGGCAATAATTGCCAAGATGGGGGTGTTGCTTTGCGTCAGCGTCGTCTGGCTCACGGTAGCACAGCTGGTAAAATTATTAGTGACCGTTACATTATACGTCCCCTCTTTGAGGCTGGCCACGTTGTCCCCATCGCCATCAGCGTTGGCTGGGTTGCCATCATTGGCAGCGGTGTTGGGAATGACAATCGGGTTGGCGGGATCCCATGTGTAGGTGTAAAGCTTCCCAACGCCAGGGCCTCCGCTGTCCGTTGCCGTAACGGTAATCTTGCCTTCATAGTTAGTATCGCAGGCCGTGTTAGTGAATGCGGCCAAAGTCACCGAAGGCTTGATGCTCACGTCTTTGATAGTCACTCTCAAGGGGGCGGATTGACACCCTGAGCCTACGGGCACGCCTGAATCGCGTGTGGCCGTAACATAATAGTCACCTGCTCCAATAGTAGGATCATTTCCAAGGTTCAGCACGTCGGCATTTACACCCACCACCGGGCCGCTGGCGCTGCCTTGATGCCAACTGAAAACAAAGTCAGTATGAACGGGATCGGGAACACCATTGACCAAGACATCATTGGGGCCAATGGTAATACTGCCGTCCGGGGAGCACAGCTGCTGGTTAACGGGCGTGGCATTGGCAACCACAATGGGCGTGGCGCTCTGAAGTAAAGTCGTCTGGCTTACCGTTGCACAATTGGTGAAATTGTTAGTGACCGTAACATTGTAGGTTCCCTCTTTGAGGTTAGCGGGTGTGCTGTTTCCAACGCCGTTATTACTCGGCGTATTGGCAATCACCACAGGATTCAGCGGATCCCATACGTAAGCGTAGGTCTTGCCTACCCCAGGGCCTCCGGTGTCCTTCGCATCCACCGTAATCTTTCCTTCATAATTATTGTCGCAGGCCGTGTTGGTGAACGCCGTCAAGGTCACTGTCGGATTGATCGTCACATCTTTGATGACCACCTGGAAAGGTGGTGTGACGCAACCTGAACCACCGGTGCCATTGGTAAGTTTAGTACCGGTGACATAATACGTTCCCGCGCCGATGGTCAGGTAATTTAACGCCGTGAGGGAACTGGCCGTGATATTGGAGGGTGTTGCATCTTGCAACGGCGCCGTCGACGGACTATTTCGGTACCATAAGTAGGTAAAGTCAGCGACCGTATTGGGACTGACAGAAGTAACGGTAATTTGGCCATCCGGATTACAGATCGTTTGATCCAGTTCGGTGGCCGTTAAAATTGACACCTGTTGTGGTGTGGTAATCGCATTTATTGTGCCCGGTGACAAGCAGCCCGTAAACGTATTGGTTACATTAATTGAGAAAGTGCCTGGGCCAATCTTATCGCCCGCTGTTGTTGAATAAGGACTTGCAATGTTTAAAGCATTGGCCACTGAACTAGGTGCTGGCACGGTCGTCCACACGAAGTTATAATTCATCCCCATGCCAGGCCCGGTCTCGGTGGCGGCGACGGTGATCTTACCGTCAAAATTATTATCGCAAGAGCTGTTGGGTACGGCACCAAATGCCAAACTTGGAGCGACATGTTGATCCGGTATCACCACTTGCGTAATGGCCGTCTTACAACCTACGCCGGTTGCAGCCGTTCCATTTTTCACTCCCTGCACGTAGAAGGTGCGGTCGCCGCTTCCTAACCCGCCAACGCCCATTGGCCAATTTGCAGGAATTACTTTTGATTGATTAATTAGTTCACCGCCTATACCGCCATTGCCCGTGGCACTATAAACAGGTGATGATAAGTCGTTATTCTTAGCCCACGTGAAATCAATCTCTGCGATTGGCTCCAGTCCCACTGCTGATGCCAGCGCGCTTCCATTCGATGTCGAACATAGAGTTTCAGGTGTTGGCGCAACAGTGATAGCTGGGACATCAGGCTGATCGGGAACAGTGACCACAGCATTGGCCGTACAAAGACTAACATTATCGGTAATCGTAATTGTATAAGTTTGAGGTTCAAACCCAGTCAACGTTTTCGAGCTTCCTGATGCACCTATGTTAACTGGAAAAGGGGCATAAGTCGGATGCGTTGGCTTATCAATGTTGGTGATATCATAATTTGGCACCGTGGTATCACTGGCGTCTTTGTTTACTGTAAGTTTTATGCTACCATCGCCAAACGTTGTTGGCGAACATGAAGTGTTGGGATTAACCTGGTTAACGGTAATTATAGGCGGAAGCGCAATTTGTTTAAGGGTCAGTTGATTTCCAAGTGGGCAGGGCTTATTGACTGGATCTTCATCGGTGACCTGAACATAATAATCTCCACTTGCCAAAGAAGATGAAGTTAATGTTACAACATCAGCGGGGGGGCCACTGGTATTTATCTTGTTGACCAGAATCGGGCTATTGCCAGTAAAAATTTCTATCAAATATCCGAATGCGCTGGCACCTGTTACATCCGCCTTAACTGCGCCATCAAAAGGAGCGACACACTTAGTTACATCTGTAGGTGTAATCGTAATTGTTGGGCTTCCGGCAAATGGCACATTACTAGAAACAAATGCCCCACATCCATTGGCATCTGTAACCACTACGGTATATTCTCCTGCTGAAACTCCTGGAGGTGTCCCTGGCATGCCTAAATTCTGAGTGGTCGCAATTGGTACAGCCGCTCCAAAGTTGGGAGGGTTGTTGAAAAAGTTAATATTATTATTATTTGGCGTGGCGTTGTACCAGGAAAAATTATGAGGCGGCACACCGCCCGCTACACTTATGGTGATTCCACCTCCATTTAAACCACAAAAACCAGCCGCTGGTGTTCCAGTAACCGTAATATTGTTTTGAGAAGTTGCATCAATAATCTGTTGAGTAACCGGAATAGACTGACATTGGGTGTTCCTATCTACCACCACCGCTGAAAGATAACCTGGAATCATGCCGGCATAACCTGGCGCCGGACTTGCATTTAAATTTGTCGCATTATTACCATCTCCAGCCGCTTTAATCACCAAGGGGTCAGTTGGATATGCCAAGCCACTTGCCGTGGAGGTGAAGTCGTAATAAATATCATAGCCAGTAGGTGCTGAGAGTCCAGCAATAGAAGCCTGCGCGGAACCGTTTGGTGCATTGCATGATGTCACCGGATTGACGTTTGTAAATGATAGTGTCGGGATCACCAAATTGTCTGGAACAAAATCGGTCTGAGTGGAAGAGCACCCCGTTGCATTGGTGGTTACTTGAACGGTGTAGCTTGCACTCACCAAAGAGCTAATCACGCCTGTGGAAGATTGGCCGTGAACGGCACCACCCGTTCCAGTTCCGTCATACCATACAAAAGTATGCATAGCGTCGGCAACCCCATCACCGGTGGCGGCCAGTCGGCCATTCGGCGTCGCTACGTTACACGAAGTCTGGTCTGTGACGGTCACCGCTATCACCGGGTTGGTAAGGTTGTCGATGACATTAACCGTTGCCGGTGATGAAGTACAGTTCAATGTCGTATTGGTAACGGTTAGCGTGTAACTGCCGCTGGACAATGTGTTAATTGATGATGTCGTAAAACCCCCGGGGTTCCAGCTAAAAGAATAGCCAGTAAATGGTGGATTAACCACCCCCCCACCGTTGACATCGGTGAGCGAGGCAAGTGATGCGGCGCCATTTTTTGTTGGCGAACAATTGGTGTTGTCTGTTTTACTCAGCGTGATGACAGGCAGCGCACTGTTATCGGACAAGGAAACCGTCTTCGTATTCGCGCAGCCACTGCTACCCAGTGTCACCTGCACAGTAAAATTTTTTCCTGCTCCACCTTGGAGATTGGAAGCGATCGGGTTGGTCAGGGGGCTGTTCAATTCACTGCCTGGCGCACCTACCGAACTCCCAGCAAACCACTGGTAGGTGTAAGTGTCCACGGGCACCACCCCCGTCACATTTACCGACCCATTCCCCGGCCCTGAGCAATTCGTTGACGGGGTGGTGGCAGCGGTAATCGTTGGTAAAACGGATGCGTTTAGTATTTTTATTTTTACGGACGCCGATGTGCAACTGGTAGCCGTGTTTGTCGCCTTGAGAGAATACGTTCCCGCGGCCAGCCCACTGATACTGGGCGTGGTCGCCCCATTATTCCATGCGAACGTGAATCCAGCATAAGGAGCACTGACCGGCGTGCCCGCCGGAAAAGTCAACGTACCGATCGTCGCCGTTCCGTTCGTGCCGACGCAAAAAGTGTTATCGGTTTTACTCAAAGGCCCAAGCACAGGCAGTACACTCTTGTTTGCCACCAGCACCGTACTTGTATTTTGACATCCATTACTTTGATTAGTCACCTGGACGGTGTAGTCCTTGCCCGCCCCACCCTGCACATTGGCATAAAGATTTGTCGTGGATTTTACGGGGCCAGCTACGGCATTGCCATCATACCATGAAAAGGCGTACGGCGCCCCGGTTCCCGATCCATCAACACTGGTAACACTGGCGCTGCCATTGGGTGTTCCAGCGCAAGTAGTGGACGGCACCATGGAGGTAGTAATGACAGGTAGTGTGGAGGTGTTGTTGACAACGATATTGTAAATGGACGATGCGCAGCCTGTGGGTACCTGCGTGGCAACAACCGTGTATGCAGTCGCCCCACCATTCAAGTTACTGTAAACATTCCCTGTCTGAACTGCGGTAGGCGGCGCCGTATTGCCACCACCGAATGCAAAGCTGTAGCTGCCCAGCCCGCCTACTAAATTGGTCACCGCCGCGGTGACACTTCCAGTAAAAGAAACGGCTGGCGAGGTCAGCGCCGGATTACATATTCCATTATCAACTTCCGTGAGCGAAAGTACAGGGAGTACTTTTGCGTCGCCGACTAAAACGGTTGCTGTGTTTTGGCAGCCGCTCGTAATGTCAGTGACGAGCGCGGTGTAGTTGCTTCCTACCCCGCCTTGAATATTTGCCAGTTGCGCGCTGGTGGCGCCCGCAATAGGGGAAGCAGTGCCAATCCCCGTATACCATTGATACGTGAAATTAGCTGTCGACCCCACAGCGATCCCATTTACCTGGGTGACTTGCGCGATTCCGTTTTGTAATGCGGGAACACAGTTAGTCGACGGGGTCTGACTGGTAGTAAGCGTAGGTAAGATGGTGGTATTGGTAACGGTAGCCGTCGCTGGCGGTGCCGCGCAAGCAGAGCCTACGCGAGTGACAACGAGAGTATAGTTGCCACCATTAAGCTGCGTAATCGTGGCCGTCGTGGCGCCGCCGATCACGGGGTCCGTTATTAAAGAACCCTGGTGCCACACAAACTGATAGTTTGCACCTACCGGATCGGGAACGCCGTTATAACTGACTGAAGCAACCACGGAGCCGCTATAGGGGCTTGACGCCAAGGCAGGATTACAGATCGAATTAGGTGCCGGCGTTAAGGTAACAACGGGAAAAATTAAGTTCGGTGTCACTGTCACCGATTCGGTGTCCGTACAACCATTTGACGTATTTGTTGCCAGCACCGTGTATACGCCGGCGGCTAAATTATTTGGCCCGGCGATAGCATTCGCTGGAGCTGTCGTCCCACCGCTAAACCAATTAAATGTGTAGCCTGCCGTCACCCCACCAACACTGGCGGTGACCGCTCCATTGGGTGCAGCTGGATCGCACGAAGTCTGCTGGGAGACCATTGTGGCTGTCGCCGTAAACGGTGGCGGCGTAGTTAATGTCACCGTCACCGGCGCAGACGAACAGCCAGAGGTATTGTCCACTGCTACTACGGTATAGGATCCGGCTACCAAAGCGTTGTAGGTGGAACCCGTAAAATCCGGTGATGGCTTTGTGGCCGCGCCAATATACCAATTGAAAGTGAACCCTGCCGTTACCCCACCTACTGTCGCGGAGGCACTCCCGGAATTAGCCGGCACACAAACCGGATTCACCGACGTTGCTACCACGGTTGGCGCCGAGGTAACATCCGGCACGGCAAGGGAAGCAACCACCTGACAACCCGACGAAATATCGGTCACTAAAACGGTATATGTTTTTCCACCGATTAAGTTGGTGGCTACATCCCCCGTTCCAATTTGAGGCGAGGTAAAAATATCATTGCCTTCAAACCAAGCGAAAGTGTAATTAATAATAGGATCCCCGCCATTGACGACGGCATGTACTTTTCCATTGGGGGTGAGACAACTGCTGTTGGGTTGATCAACGACGATGGCCACCGCCAACGGCGCCTTATTAATTTGAGCAATCGTCACCGAGGCGGTGTCAGAACTACATCCGGTTGCAATATTTATCGCTACGACCTTGTAGGTACCAGGGCCAAGGCCCGTGTACGCCGCCCCTGTATAATTCGGTGCGCCGCTAACCGCACCGTTATACCAGTTGAAGTTGTAGTCGACAATATCCTGGACACCGCCGACCAAAACATACGCTTGCGCGGCACCGTTGTCGGGAACGGCCGCACCGATACATTTGACATCATCGTTAACCTTTGTCGCCGTTAAGTGCACTGGACTAGGCGTGACGGCAGCTGAAATGACGTTGTTGTAATCACATTCAACGAAGGGAGTATTGGGCAGGACAATTGGCGTTGGCAGTGACGTGCCCGCGTCATTGAGTGAGATATATAAGGTAAATGCTCCACCCGTACCCGTCACCGTCAATCCCGTATACGTCTGGGTCTGGCCTTTGGTCAGATTAACGGGAATGGTCACGGTATTTAATTTGGTGGCTCCTGCTTTGGTGGGGTCACCGTTGTAAAAGGTGACGGGAACATTTCCGTTGATGGTTGCATCCCCGATATTGGTAACACCCATCGACACGGTAAAATTGTTGCTTGGACAGACCGGTTGCTGAACGCTAAATAAAGATTTGACATTGATCAAATCTGGCGCCGCATAGGTCGGACATCCCTTGCTATCCAAATAGGGTGATTGGTTTAGAAAGCTATTCAATGCCCGGTTGGCGCCGATCGTGCAAACGCCGCTGGAAAAAATGGCCAGCTGCTTTTGCATTACTTTGGGAATAGTTAAATCGTCGTTGACGTTTACATTAAAATAGGCGTGCTGGTTCCACAACTTTCGAGACGGTACCCAGGGCACCGAGGCAGAGGAAAAAACCCGAACGCAGGCGTTCTGCGAGTAATTAATATTACAAAAATTACTCCATGCCAAGGCGTCATTGAATCCGCAGGTCACACATAACTCCGTTTGCCCATCATTGTCAAGATCGGCCACGACGGGGTATTCAAAATTTGTTCTGGCGATGCATTGTTGTTGGGTGTTGACCGAGCCATCGCTGCCATTGATGATGTACAAATATTGCTCATCGCGATAGACCACTTCCGCGGCGCCGTCGCCATTGAAATCATACACCGTACAACCGGTGTAACCCGATGTCTCCTCGTTGACCGTAATGCGCCACAACTTGTTAAAATTTTCATCCAGCGCATACATATATTTTCCAGAGATATAACTGGCATTTAATTTACCGTTACCGTCAATGTCGGCAATGTTGATGCGGCCAATTCCATTTTGCCACCCGTTGGCATAATAGGTGCCCGTGGTGTTGGAGCAACCGGCGATGTGAACAGGGGCAGGATTGGCGTCAATGTAGGTCTTGACGACATTATTTTTTACATCCCAGAAAAATACCGTGGCGTTGGCCGACTGTGAGCCGGTCGACCCCGAGGCAACGACATCTAAAAAACCGTCCTGGTTGTAATCGGCAATACTGGTTTGGCTTGTGTTTCCATTTTTCTGCCAATAAAAATAAGTTGCTGCTTTCTTTTGCAAGGTGAGGCTCCCTGAATTCAGCGTGCGCGTACCCAAGTTAACCGAGAAAATATTACAGCCCGATACAAGCTCAAGTTTATTGTCGCCGGGGCCGGCCACATTGCCTAAAGCATCTAAGATGTCCACGGCCACCGGGGCTTGCGACGCATTATTCGAGTTGGTTCCCTTGACAATGCGTATGCCTGATTCGGCCGCCAAAATTTCATCGCGAACATAAATTTCCGCTTTCCCGTCCCCATCAAAATCAGCCAGGCCCATGAGCGTAGGTGATGCCGACAGCAGCGTGCTCTGCCACTTAAAATTAAGGTTACAGTCATAGGCGTAAACATAGTTTCCACCCGACACAAATACCCAACCACAATTGCTATTATCAATATTGCCAATCAGGGGATCACGGTCAAGTTGGTAACCAACATGCAACGATTTTTTGATCGACCCATTGGCGCCGTTAAGAATATAAATGTTGTTACCAACAATTTCGTTGACGACCACTTCGGGAATCCCATCCCGGTCAAGGTCCCCTACCGAGGCCCTGTTTAAATGGTTGGTGGTCTGATTTGGAGACTGCCACTTCAGTTTCATGGTAAACTTAGGAAAGGCAGCCGGCTTGGCCTGGCAAAGAACGTTGTTATTTAAAAAACCGCCTGCGCAGAAAGGGCTGTTGGAACATTTGCTATCATAGCAGTCGATGAAACCGTCACCGTCATCATCGATTCCATTGTTGCATATTTCCGTTTGAGCCAATGCAATGGTCATCGAGATGATTGAAAAAACTGATGCTATGCTTAATCTAATAACACGCCTAAAGTCACTTATCTTCATACTTACTTCTAGTTTCTATCGAACAATATTAATACTCCCCGCTAAATAATTATTTCCCGAATCATCACATTTCATTACATAGTAATAAACTCCAGCGGGCAATACCTTACCGCCTGAGGAGATGCCATTCCAGTCATTTAAATAAGGCTTTGCCTGGTAAACCTTAAAGCCGCGTTCATCATAAATAGTCACGCCGCACTGGGAAAAACCAGGCGCATTTTCAACTTGCCAGAAGTCGTTGATGGTGTCTCCGTTGGGAGAGAAAAAATTTGTCGGATGCATGGAGTCCAGCGCATTATCCTGAAGAACAACCACCACTACCGTTGCCTGTCCTGGGCATCCATTGGCATCCTTTCCACTCACCGTGTAGGTGGTATTTTGAATGGGGGAGGCAACCACATTGGCACTGAGTGAATCAGAGAGATGGGCCTTGGCTGGTCGCCACAAATAGTTTACCAGACCGGTGGCTGATAATTTTGAACTCGCACCAACTTTTATAGAGGCGGGGTCTGCGGTGGCCGTCACGGTCGGTGCGCTGAATTGACTGACCGCTTGCGAGGCGTTTAGCGTGCAGGCTCCCGAAGTTACCACTACCGAATAGGTTCCGGCTTTCTTTGCATAAATAGAAGAAGTTTTATTTCCGGTATTCCATACATAGGAATCAAAACTTCCCAGCACTTGGAGCATTAAACTATCGGCCGAACAGAAACTAAAAAGATTTGAAGGACTGGTAATAGCAAGCGTGGGGGCAGCCGTTACTGCTAGCGATGCCGCCTTGGAGGCAGGGCAACTCTGATTGATATAGGCGACAGTGAGTGTTACCGTATAGGTTTGGGCCGTCGCAAAGGTATGACTTGGGCTCGGTATATTTGCCGTAGAGCCGTCGCCAAAATTCCAAGCATATCTCACGTGCAATCCAACGGTATCACTATCCACCGTGGATTGGTCAGTAAAGGTCACCGCCTGTCCAACGCAAGCGGAGGTGGGCGAAGAGAAATTCACAAAGGGAATGCTGGCGATGCGCACGAGCTTCGCCGTCGAGGCAATAGCTGCACAGGTGGTGTTCGCAGTCGATGACAACTTCACATAATAACTGCCGCTGGCGGTGGCCGTGTAGGTGGCGCCCGTTGCACCGGCTATATCACCGCTCGTTTGTTCGGCCCATTGGTAAGTGTAGCCCGTCACAGCCGGGAAAACAGAATACTGTTTAGTTTGTCCTTGGCAAATGACGTCGGAGCCAGAAAAGATAGCTTGCGCGTTAGGCACGTCAACCACATCGGCCACCACCGTGGCTCGCTGCGTCACACAGGACCCGACCATAACTTCTACCGTATACTTCCCGGCATCGATGTCCTGAAAACCAGTTCGCGTTACCGACACACCGTGAGCACTGAAGTTATCGGGCCCCGTCCAGACATAGTCTGAAGCGCCCACATTATTGACCGCCAGGGTCAAAGTACCGCCCACACAGACCGGCGTGACAGGCGTTGGCGTGACCGCACCCAGGGGCGCCGTTGAGACCACCGTTACCGAAACGGCAGCCGAAGAGTTTGAACAGGATCCATTAACTAGTTTTACCGTATAGGAGCCCGAGCCGCTCGCGTTTACATCCTGGGTTGGAGTGGCGCTGGGCGCCCCCAGCGATACGGAGTTCAAAAACCATTCGTAGGTCGCCCCCGGGTTGGCCGATGCGGTTAAAAGCTGGTGCGGGGACAAGCTACTGCAGATGGTCAGCGGGCCATTTGGCGCCAGGGTGGGGATGACACAATTCTTATTGAGAATAACAGAAATCTTTGAGGCCATAATGCCGGCGTTATTATCATCAACACTGGTGAAATTCAAATCCGGTCTTCCGTCATTGTCCACATCGCTTATCTTAAGATGGCGGTTAATATAGGTCGTTGGTATAGTGAGTGTTTGAAATACAAAATTTCCTACCGTGCTCTGGTTGCTGAGCACCACGATTGCCTTCTGGGTTACCGATGCCACGGCGATATCCGTTTTCCCGTCGCCATCCATGTCACCAAATTCAATGCCCCAGGGTTTCTGGCTTGCCGTCATTTGAACGGGGGCAGCAAACTGAATGGTGGAGGCGGTGCATTGATTTCCAAAAATTAGAACGCTTGACGTCAATAATCCGGAGGCCGCCAGTTCTGGCTTTGCATCACCGTCCAAGTCGCCAATATGAAGATTTGAAATCGTCGTCGATGTGGTCAGCACCGTGGGGGGAGTAAAGCTGAGCGTACCGGGAATGCTTAAGTTTTGGAGAATAAAAATTTTTCCCGTCGGGCTAAGAAATTCGCTCACCGCAATTTCAGGCCGAGCATCGCCGTTGAGGTCGCCTACGACAAGGCCGTCGGTTACCGAAGTACCATTAAGGGCGATGCCGATAGGCACGCCAAACTGGATGGTGGCCAGTGTACTTTGATTGGCTACGACAAAAACCCGACTGGCACCTTGATCGGTCACCACCAAATCGGGTTTGCCATTAAAGTCCATGTCCCGGACCACGACTTGGCTTACTTTGCTGCCCGGCATGGTGAGGGTCTGCGGTGAGGCAAAGGATAAAGTGCCAACGGTGCTATTATTTTTAAAAACAAAAACTCGAGAGCCATTAAATTCCGTCACCAGGATCTCCGGTTTACCATCGCCGTTAAGATCACCGTAGGCAGCGTGTAAGGTATTCACCCCCGGACTCAATAGCAGCTTAGTAAATGAAATCGATCCGGGCGAGCCGGTATTCAAAAAAACGGAAATAGAAGTTGAATTGTTATTGGCCGTGGCCACATCCATCTTTCCATCGCCGTCAAAATCCGCGGTCGCCATATCATAGAGCCCGCTTTCAGAGTTAAAATCAATTTCTGCAGAAACCTGTGTGGCATTGAAGGGATTTGTGCCGCCATAACTCTGCAAGAACGGATCGCTGGAATACCCCATAAGGCCGGTAGACGTATTGATGACATCAACGTCCTCATAGACTGCCCCATAAGGAACACTTACTTCAATGAGCTGATCGGAGATCGTTTCAGGAACACTGGCAACCCCGCCAAAGACGACCTTGATATTGCTTGCATTAGTACCAAAGTTGATGCCCTGAATAGTTAACTTCCCCTGAGCCGGCCCTGAGGTCTTACTCAGCGATTTGATAAAAGGGACTTGAGCCAGCAGCGACAACGGCAAAAAGGTTAAGATGAAAACAATTAAACCAAAATGTACTAAACGGCACTTCATAGGTATCCTTTAATAATCATTCCTGTACGGTGAGTAACCAAACATCTTTAAAAATCCTGTTTTTCTGCAGTTTATTTCGTTGAATACGCGCATTTGGTATATCATTGTCCTGAGCAATAAACACATACCAGAGATTTCTCACCGACAAGTGACCAAAGTCCGTATCCTTATAGCCCAGCGATTTTAAAGTTTTCACATAATGTTCTGCGTTATCGCGGCTCTGGAAAGCGCCGGCAATCACGTAGGTTCCCAGGTCCAGTTCCTCATGATGTCCCCCCCGCTTGACAAAGTCATGTCGCTCATTCACCGGCTCATTATGGGCGTCGTCATGCTTGCCCGCCGCGTGCTCTTCAATGTGTTTTTCCAGCTCCTTCCTTTCCTCCAGGTGTGCCTTCCTGGTAGCGGCGGTATCAGTTGCGTTTTCAATCTTAATCGGGTCAGTTCTTTTAAATCGAGGTTGATGGCTAACGTCCGGTGCCTTCTTTTCCTCTTTTTGAGCAATAACAGGTACGGTGACTGCAGGCTCGATTTTCTTCTCTTCCACTTTCGTCGGTTCAGCCTTTTTCGGCTCCTCGGCCTTTTTAACTACCAATGGAGTGGTGACTGCCGGTTCTATCTTCTTTTCCTCAACCTTCTTTGGCTCCGTCTTCTTCGGTTCTTCGACTTTTTTAACCGGTTCTGTCTTGACAGGCTCTGGTTTCTTGGCCACTACTTTTGGCTGGGTGGTGGGCACCTTACTAGGGGCAGGCGGCGGCGCTTTCTCCCGGAACTTCTTGTCCTTTCCAAATCGGATGCTAAGCAAGAATTCGTGCGTTTTCATCGGCAAATCCCCCCCTATACCCGGCTCATAAAAATAACTAAAGGTGACATTTTCCATACTGAAGCCAATGCCAGGGATGACGCCCGCATACTGCCGATAGCTTGCCGACAGCCATAAAGAAGAATTGAAATTGTACTTAAGGGTTCCCTCAAATAGGCTCCCAATGGAGGAATACTTGTAAATAGAAAATAGCTCTAAAGGAACATTAGCCCCCTTTTTGCTTTTATAGGACTTGCCTCGGCCTTTCGAGCCAGAATGTTGCGCCGGTTGCCATTTGCTGAAAGAGGCCGTGACAATGGCGTTGTCAAAATAAGAGAACGAATATTTTGACTCCAGGGATTGCGTGTTAACGAGCTTAGGGAGTGTGAACCCCAGGTTAAGCCCACTGGAGCTGGTCAGGAGCATACCAAAAGAGGCGGTCGGAATTAGGCTGGCACCCAGATTGGCCAGGGCCGGATCAGAGATCCCGTTTAGCTCACCCAGATTAACCGTACTAGACAGCACCCCACCGGATAGTCCAAAGAAAAGTCTGCTCGTTTTACTCAATGGAACTCCGTAGGCATAAGCGATTGAAGCGTCCGTGGAATTAAGGAAGCCCCTGGAGAAGGTGCTCACTTTAAAACCAATTCCGGCTCTGGTTTTGTCCAGCAGGCTTGAAGCGGTAAGACTGGATATGGACGGCGCCCCGGGAATTCCAAACCACTGTCTCCGATAGCTCGCATTGACTTTAAGCTGGTCTGTGGCGGCCGCGGCCGGATTGTAAATAAAGGGGTTGAGGAAGTACCCATCATAGGTCGGATAATTCTGGGCACTAATCTCATCACCACACAGGATCAGGAGTGAAAGCAAAAACAACCAGCAGAATCTCACAAATTAGGTTTCAAATGTCATTTAGATTAATTGGCAACTTAGCACTTTTTAAAATTGTATGCCTCACACGATACGCAAAGTAAGCCAAATTACGAAGATTTTGGGCTAAATCACAATGTAATCGATAATCGGCAGGTGGACCCGCCAAGGTCTTTGTTATAATCCCTTTTTTAGGCTATCATTGCTACAATCATTTACTATCGAATGTGGCGGATTTTCCTTTCCTTACTTGCTGTCCAAATTATTTTCTCATCCAATTTAAAAGCACAATTGCTCGTTGGTCCCGTAGCGGGTGGCGAAGTGGCGAAAGCCTTCTTTTTCGATAGCCAGTTTAGGTATAAATCCCTTCCCACTTTTGGGTATGAAGCCGGGGTGATGGGTTCCATGCGGGTACGAAAGAATTTCGTGTTGAATGCTCAACTTCTATACTCCCATCGCAGCAAACATGTTGTTGGTGTAGATAACAGCAGATCCGATAAACTTTTCGATTTGACTTCCTCGATGCAGTATATTGAGCTGCCTATTTTCTATGTCCTTGAATTCAAAAGTCTTACCGGCAATCCGGAAGGGCGTGGCGGCCGGGTGAAGACCTACAATTGGTTCATCGGTGGCGGACCCATCATCAGTTACTGGCTGAGCAATAAGGGTCGATTGAGCAGCAGTCCTCTCAAGGAGGTGTACATCGATCATATCGACTATACCACTGTTTTTGGTAGAGATAACAATTCCTTCACCTCAGCAAGCGACTTCAACAAGGAAAGCATCAGTCAGCCCAATCGCTTTCAATTCGGAATTAACATCACCGGCGGTGTGGCCTTTGAACCGGTCGGCTTCAATAAGATTGTGACCTCGGTTCATCTCAATATTGCTCAGACTTTTTTGGGTAAGTCGGATGGTATTTTTCCAGCCAGTTTAGATGACATTGATCTGATGAAAGTAAAAAACCATTCCATCCGAGTCACCGTTGCCTACCTGTTTGATACCAAACTTGAAAGTTCCAAAAAAGGAAAAAGCACAAAAAATAAAGAGGTACAAAGAAAAAGAAAGTGAGGCCCTTACATTCTTTTTCTGATTAGTCTGGAAGAAGTTTTACCATAACGTCTTTGTAATAGACTTTGCTTTTAGGGTCATGACCTTGCAGGGCGAAGGTGCCACTACTAAGTCGTCCTCCTTCCTGGGGCACTGTATATTCGTTGATTACTTTTCCATTAATCATCACGGTAATTTTTTTACCCTGTACATTAATTTGCTCCGTAAACCACTCATTGTCTTTGGCCGGTGCTTCCTTCACGTCCGCTACACCATAGACACTTCCCGTCTTGCGCCAGTCGGTATGGGTATTATTGACCTGCACTTCATATCCTTTTGATGGCCACCCTTCTTCTTGGTAGGCCGTATGGATAAACATTCCAGAGTTCGAACCGGGGGTGGTCATCACCTGCGCCTTGAATTCAAAATTCTTAAAATTATGATTGGCCACCGGCCCCTGGTAAAATAAATGGGCGCGTTCACCGAAAACCACAATCATCCCATCGGCAATCGTAAAGGTGGCCGGATGTTCGCTGGCTCTCCAACCGGTGAACGTTTGACCATCAAATAATTTTATCCAACCTTCGCTAGTAGTTTCTTTATTCTGGCCTGAAGCAGCAAAATGAAGCATCAATGCAAAGGCGGGTAGCAGAAAGAATTTCATAAGACAGGGTTAAATAATGGTATAGCTTTTTTAAACGGTGTTTCTATAAATATAGGAAGTTATTGAGTTTGTTCCATTCAATTAATTATTTCCAACATGGCACGGCACTAGTAACTTAGCCGAGATTTTATTTACCCCCGTCGCATCAATAAAATTTTCTGGCACATCATATGCTAATTAAGTCTCATTTTTGTAGCGTTGTCTTTGCTTAAAGTAAATAGAATTTGAAAAAATTTCTTCGTTGGTCGCTGGGCGTCGTTAGTGCGCTAGCCCTGATGGCCGTGGCCCTAATAGGACCCGTCGATGATTCCCCCATCGCCACGAAAGAATTTTATACCAAAACGATCCACCGGCTCGACACTTTTAGACCACTGGTTCATGCTCCTAATACCCCGCTGCGAGCAAGCTGGACAAAAGTGAACATCACCCCCACCTCGCCCATGCCCATGGCAGGCTATGCGCCACGGGATCATTTTGAATCGGTACACGACTCACTTTACGTTCGGATTCTTGCCCTCGACAATGGTGGTATTCAGTGCTTCATCATCAGCGCCGACTTATTGATCTTCCCCCCGGCGTTGAAAAATAAAATCATCCAAAAGAAAAATGAGAATCGGTTCCTCTACTTCACGGCCACGCACGCTCACAGCAGCCTGGGAGCATGGGATGACAGCGTCATTGGTAATTTAATTTTAGGAAGTTATAATGAGCCATGGCTCGACAGCCTGGCCGATAAAATTCAGCTTGCCATGGATAAAGCAGCCCGGCATTTGGAGCCGGCGACACTGCGTTATTTTCAGACCGATGCAAGTGAGTATGTGGAAAACCGTTTAGATCCTGCTCGCGGCCAGGTCGATGGGTTGATCCGAGGACTGAAAATTACCCTTGAAGACGGCCGCGCGGGACTTTTGGCGAGCTACAGCGCCCACCCCACCAACATCAGCCATCTAAGTCGGGCTCTTTCCGGTGATTATCCTTCGTCGCTGGTAGGTCGGGCCGAGCACCACGGCTTTGATTTTGCCATGTTTGCCTCCAGCACCATAGGGAGCCATCGGGCGAAAGGATTTTCTGAAACTGAATTTGCCATGTGTGATTCCCTGGCAGCAAGACTTTTTACTAAAGTCAACGCGGCCCAGATGATCTCCATAAAAGACTCCACCATTTCAACTTCCATCATTCCGATAGACTACGGCCCCTCGCAATTGCACCTGCTTCAAAACTATAAAGTAAGGGACTGGGCCTTTAACTTTTTGTTTCGAAAATTAAAGGGTGACATCCGGTACTTGAAAATCGGAAATATTATTTTGCTAGGGATGCCTTGCGATTTTTCAGGAGAAATTTTGGTGCGCGACGGTTTAGGAAAAATGGCCGAGGATAAAGGTGAGAAATTATTGATCACCAGTTTTAATGGAGACTATGTTGGCTACATCACCGATGATAGTCACTATGCACACGCTGAGCAAGAGGAGGTCATGGCCATGAATTGGGTCGGCCCCCACTTTGGGAGTTACTTCTCCGAAATTGTAAAAAAAATAATTGAACGGACTGGCGACTAACGCGGCGATCTCTTTTTGAAGAACTTCTTCCCTCCCTTTGATTTTGGTCTTCTGTCATTGTCCCCTCTTGACTTCTCGGGCGCATAGTCAAAGGAAGGGCCAATCCCTTCCGGCAAAGGAACTTTCGTTACTTCTTTTCCAATCAGTTTTTCAATTTGAAAAAATCGACGCTGATCGCGTTCGTTAACGAAGGTAATGGCGTGTCCCGTGCTTTCGGCACGCGCCGTTCGACCGATACGGTGAATATAATCTTCCGGATCAGGGGGGACGTCATAATTAACAACCAGGCCAATTCCCTCCACATCGATGCCGCGAGAAAGCACATCGGTTCCAATCAGCAGTTTCAACTGTTTGTTTTTGAATTCCCGCAGAATTTCTTCGCGTTCCCCCTGCTCCAAATCAGAATGAATTGCCTTTGAAGGTAAGCCAAGCTTGGGCAACAGTCGTCCCAGATGTTTTACGTTGTCTTTGGTGGAGGCAAAAATCAAGACGCTCGGATACTGCGATTCCTTTAGTAACCTGGTTATCAATTTTTCCTTTTGCTCATCACGCACCAGGTAGGCCTCCTGCACAATCCCTTCCGCTGGCTTGGACATCGCCAGGCTAACCTCTTTGGGATTTCGCAAAATCTTATTGGCCAGGGTGCGGATGCGAGGCGGCATGGTCGCCGAGAAAAAAAGTGTTTGACGGCTGTCGGGCAAGTTTTTTATTATTCTGATAATGTCATCATAGAAGCCCATGTCCAGCATGCGATCGGCCTCATCAAGAACCAAATGCTGAATATGCTTAAGATCGATCACACCCGAAGCGAGCTGAGCAATTAAGCGTCCCGGGGTGGCGATGATCATGTCCACGCCCGCCTCCAGGGCTTTCTTCTGCTGCTCCCAGGTGGCACCGTCACCGCCACCGTAGATGGGAATGGAACTCACCCCGGTGAAATAAGCAAAGCCTTCTACCTGCTGATCAATTTGCTGCACCAATTCCCGCGTTGGGGCGATGATTAAGGTATTTAAGTGACGATGATCAGAATGAATAATATTGTTGAGTATGGGCAGAAGGTAAGCTGCTGTCTTTCCGGTGCCCGTTTGTGCACAGCCAATGAGGTCATGCTTCTTTAAGATCAGCGGAATGGCTTGCTCTTGTATCGGGGTTGGCTTTTCATAGCCCATGGACGCAAGGCCGTCTTGCAGCTTGGCGTCAAATTGAAAATCTTCAAAAGTCAAAATAAAATACAGTTATCATGAAACGATCCTGCAAGTTAGGAAGAAGTTTCCAGTAAGCGGTAATGGCGGCTATCATCCGCCACGCTTGCCACCGTATTTCCTTCTCATCGTAAATCCATGCACCGCCTTTTTCAGCAGTTCATAGTAAAGGGCGATGTAAAGCAAAATGGTCATCATCCAGATCATGGAAAGGTTGAAGTAAAGGGTATCAAATTTCTGACCGGCAAAATATTTGGCGGGAATGTAAAAGTTGTCGCGAAAATCGAAGAAGTGGTTCGGCCGGTGCTCGTTGAAGTAGATGGGATATATTTTCTGAACGAGCTCCCCGTCCCATTCGACCACCCGCTTAATATCTTGCTTATTCTCCACCATCATGCTGACTTCATTATTCTGATACTTCATTTTCAACTTTTCGAAAGCCACTCTTTTCTCCTCCCCATCGGTCAGGTAGGCCACCAGCTTCTCCTTTTCCACCAGGGCATTGCGGCTACGAAGGTTATAGAACCGCTTCAGGGTAGCGATAAATTCACTCGTCTTCATATAGATGGTGGAATCAAATTTCCCCACCACCAGGTCGCTCAATTCCGGAATACTCTTCCCCACTCTTCCGGATTCCAACAAAAGCTCGTTGCGAAGTAAATCCAGTGCCAGCTTTACTTTACTTCCTTCGTTTTGATTATTCCAGCCTTCGCGATGATTGAGCACGAAAGAAAGTTTTGATTCCAAGGCAGGTAAGTAATACAAGCGCTTGTATTCAGCAATATATTTTTTTTGGTCAAGTTCGTAAAAGTTTTTTTCTAAGGGATTGTCTTTAAACTGCGTGACCATGTAGGCTTCAAAGGCCCATCGCGACGCCATCATTTCGCCCAGCAAAGGAATTCCGTTTGGCGTTCCCACTTTGGGGTTGAACTTATCGAAATGAATCACCACGCCGCTCAATAATAATTGCGGGATAATTAAAATCGGGATCAAAACATAAATCGTGACGGCCGAATCAAATGCCGAAGAAATATTCAGGCCAAGAATATTGGCAAAACAAGAACAGGAAAACAGAATCAGCCAGTATCTCATTTCTCCATACGGGATTTCAAGCAGCGCGTTGCCTACCAAAATAAAAGCGACCGTCTGAAAGGCCGACAAGCTAAACAGAATAATCACTTTAGAAATAAAATAGCTGCTGCGGCTCAAATGAAGAAACCGTTCGCGTTTCAAAATTTTACGATCTCTAAAAATCTCTTCGGCACTGACAATCAATCCGACAAAAAGAGCCACCACAATGCTCATGAAAAAATAAACCGGAACGTTATCGTTGTCGAAAAAGGTGTATTTGGGATTTTCTACATCTAAGTAATCATAATACCTTACGAAATAGCCGATGAATAGAGCCAGGAGCGGCGTGAGAATCGTGTTTAGCGTAATGTACTGGCGATTCGAGAATTTTGATTTGACATCACGAAGAATGAACACCACCAGCTGCTGAAACCAGTTGGGGATTTTCTGGACGGCCGGTAGCGCCTCGGTCACTTCATCAATTTTGGGGATCCTGATTTTCTTCTTGAAATACTGATACCATTGGCCGGGAGAAACTTTTCGCGTGTGGGTAAACCGGCCGTATTCATTGACCACACGGGTTTCAATAATATTAAAGATCTGTTCGGGGTTGATGTTGCCGCATTCCGGGCAAGCCCCTGGGGTTTTATTGGCCGCATTGATGATCTCCTGAAAATAATTTACCGACTCTACCGGGTTGCCATAATAAATCTGAAACCCGCCTACGTCAAGGATCAACAGGGCATCGAACATTTTGAAAATATCGCTTGAAGGCTGATGGATCACCACGAAAATCATCTTTCCACGAAGGGTCAACTCCTTGAGTAAATCCATAATATTTTCCGAATCGCGTGAAGAGAGACCCGAGGTTGGTTCATCCACAAAAAGGATGGTCGGCTCGCGCAAAAGTTCCAGCCCAATATTTAAGCGCTTGCGCTGCCCACCGCTAATGGTCTTCTGCAAGGGCGAGCCCACTTTCAAGTCTTTAATCTCCGTGAGCCCCAGGTTGGCCAGCACCCGACTGACGGTATCGGAAATCTCTTCTTGCGAATAGTGGCCAAAACAAAGACGGGCTGAATAATATAAGTTTTCATATACCGTCAGGTCTTCCATGAGCAAATCATCCTGGGGAATAAATCCGATTACCCCTTCCACCTGGTGTGGGTTCTCATGAATATTGATTCCGTTGATGAGCACCCGACCACTGGAGGGTTTTTCCGAGCCATTAAGCACGGCCAGTAACGTGGATTTACCCGAGCCGCTGCCGCCCATAATGCCGATGAGTTTGCCGCCCGTTTCTGCCACACTCACGTTTTGCAGTCCCGCCCGGCCACTCTTAAAATGGTAAAACACGTGGTCAGCCTCAAAACTTATTTTCGTATTACTTTCTTCAAATAAAAATTTTCCGACGACGTCACTATAGTATATCGGTTCGATCTTGGAACCCCGAATGGTGCTGCCGGTGGGAAACACATCCACCTTGCGCGACTTCAATGGCAAACTGTTAAGGTTGAGCGGGGTGATGCCCAGGTATTTTATGAAGTACGTCTCAATGTCGGTGAGTCGCAGGATGGCAATCATTCCGGAAAGATTCTTGGCCGTCAGGTGCGGACCGGTATGATCGTGGGCAACAGGACTCTCATCGATGATGAGGATATTTCTGGAATCCAATTCCTCGGCATCATGGCCCAGCACAAAGGCGCGCATGGCACGAAAGTCCTTGGCCGGAATTTTTAGGGCCTCGCCAATGTAAAAGATCAAATTGCTTTGTCGCTCCGAGAGGTCTTCTCCGGCAAAGACCAGTTCAATGATCTTAATAACCAGTACAGCCTTCTGCTGCATGGTGAGCGCCTGGTTTACTTTCCGGGCGATCTGCATGATCTGCGCCCAGTCGTCAACAAACTCCTGGGTGGCCTCATCGACATTGGCAATCTGCGCATTGGCCGGCTTATTGGATTTACAAAAATCATCGAAAAGGCTTAGGTAGTAACGCAGGCCGTCCTGGTTGAGGTGGAGCGATAAAAATTCTTTAATGATCGTGCGCTCATCGTCGGTGATGCGCTCCTTTGCTACGATAGCAAAAAACTGGATAATGGCTTTTAAAAGTTCTTCACTCATTTACGTCACAGAATCGGACTCAAAATAGGAAAAAAAACTGACAGCCTTCATTGCTGCATTTGAATCTCCTGATGCCTTCGGTATGAATTTTTAGAAACCGAATTGATGGGGTCGTGCTCGATCACTTCATTGGAGTCTTCGGCAATGTGCCCATCTTCATAGGACACGGAGACCGCCACTTCCAGGGTATGCTCTGAAGTCCCCCGGTAAGTTCCCTTCACGGGGGAACAATCAGAAAAATTTCTGCCCACCGCCAAACGGACATGGTTATCATTGACCAGGCAGTTATTTGTTGGATCAATACCCAACCACCCATAAAATGGAATAAACGCTTCCACCCAAGCGTGGGTAGCTCCTTCACCGCGCATGCCATCTTTATTAGGGCAAATGTATCCACTTACATAGCGCGCCGGAATATCCTTCAGGCGGAGCATCGCCAAAAGAACATGAGCAAAATCCTGACACACACCGGTTTTGATTCTCCATATTTCATCCAGCGTACTTTCCACCGTAGTGATTCCCTTGCGATAATTAAAATGGTCAAATACAAATGAACAAAGCTCGATGGCCGATGCAAAGGGAGTACCCTTCTTTTCACGCACTTGATCAACGATGGCATTGACTTCGGAAAC
>Ga0209067_10000471_pt1 | contig 25570 bp, 27 predicted proteins | sample ColStrG_CSR_2013_FD_187199 | JGI IMG/M metagenome (GOLD analysis project Ga0209067, IMG submission 187199) | Freshwater sediment microbial communities in response to fracking from Pennsylvania, USA - Cold Stream Run_MetaG_CSR_2013 (SPAdes)... | ecosystem: Environmental > Aquatic > Freshwater >... | reverse complement strand
GTCTTTCACCCTGAGCCAAGGGGCAGTGACGATCTGTTTGCGAACACCAGCGATGACTTCCCGATTCGGCAGCGTCCCGTGCTTCAGGGCATCGAGCGCCGCCTGGAGTTCCTTCGCCAGCATTTCCGCGAGATCGGGGCGTCCTTCGGCGAGGCAGGAAGTCATCAGGTCCGTGATGATCCCGATTTCGTTCCCCTTCGCCGACACCGCCACCTGGGGCAGGTTCCACCAGGCCGAACGCCGCTTCTTCCGCTTGTCCTTTTCGTTGGAGAAGGACTCACGGTGATTGAAGCGGTCTTCGACCCATCGTGGGAACCGGCTCTCCTCCACCACGCAGACAACGTCGAAATCGTAGTCGCCTCCGTTCTTCGCCGCCGTGTTCGAGTGAAGGGTGATCGTGTGCTCCAGCCTCACTTGCCCGTTCAGAACCTGCTCAACGTTAGGCTGATCGGAGGCCGAACAACCCTGCCTAGCCAGGTCACGCATCAGACACGCGGCGAGATCCGGAGCATGAAGTTTCCACAACGGCAGCAGGTCGTCCTTCGCCCGAATCGGATAGCGCACCTCCAACATTCGCGCCGAACCAAGGCTCGCGGTCGCGGTGTTCTCGGGCATCCAATCCGAACCGGAGTAGACCCGTCCGTTGTGCAGTACCAGGTAGCCGTCGTCAGCCAATGCGAAAGCAGGCAGCCGGAAGCCTCCTGCCGTGCATAGCTTGTACGCCCACCGGCACAGAATCCGCTGGATTTGGTTATTGATGAAGGGGAACTTTACGAGCTGACCACTTCCATCAGCCTTCAAGACCGCCTCCACCACCGTGCGCTCCGCGGAAGTGTATTCGCCGTCCTCCGAGTCCTCGTCGCCGCCAACTGGACGCGATGCGGTCGAGGTTCCCAGAAGCCGGAACAGTTCATCGAAGTTGTTCTCATCGACCGTCGTCTTCAGCTTTCGAACCTGCTCAAGCGCGTGCGGTATGACTTCCAGATCGATGCTCGACTCCGGCGCATGAGTCAGCAGCGTGTAGCTCGACTCGTATTCCAACGGCCGCGACACCTCCCGGATGCCCAAAACAATCGGCCCCCGAAAGAGTTGCGCGTCGCCAGAACAGAGCCTCACCAGCACCGACTTCTCCGGCAACGCAGGCTTCATGGCGCTCTTCGGCAGGATGACATCGGCGCCAATGTGATCGGCGACGTCGTTCTCCATCACCTTGAAGCTGCCTTTCGCCTGAGTCCGGTTGAAGGCGAGGCGGAACTGGTAGAAGTGACGATCGGGAAGGCCCAGCCGCTCGAAAAGCGCGCGCCGGATCCATCCCCGACAATCATTCGTGCCAAGGGAATGGTCATCGACAACTAGCACCCGTGCATCCGGCTCCTCGATCCGCACCTTGCAGGGCGAGATGAGGATGCCGAAATACGTCACTGCTGCCTCTGGCCATTGCTGGAACCGCTCGGCGATCGCCCGCTCGAATTCCTTACTGACGGTGTAATACCTCCCATTCTTCGCGGAACCCGAAGCGCCGATGAGGCGATACTCCACCCCACCGACCGTGAACTTCGCCAGAGCCTGTTCCACCTTGGCGCGCCCATAGTCGTCGAGCTCCGCTCCCGGAATTTCGACTGTGGCGACACGGATTCCCGGATACAGCGCGTCCAGGAGCGTGTTGTCGAGTTGTCCTTGCCGGGTTAGTTGCATCGACTTCTGAGCGACCGTTCCTTCCTCGTCGATTTCCAACGCCATCACGGGCAATTGGGACGTAACTATCGTTTTCATTGGGCATCTCCTTATCTGTTTCTGTTGAATGAAGCAGCAACAGACAGACAGGAGCCCCGTTGCCGGTGCCCTCCCTCCGCCTGTTGCCGTGAACTTGAATCAAGTTCCCGGGTGCGAGGCTCGGAGAGCCGTCACCGGGTGTTATTACTTGCCTACGCTGCCGTGGACCTCTTCACCACCTGTGAAAGCCTCCACCTGTCGGTAAGGGCCTCTTTCAGGCGGTCTACAAGATCCGGGAGCGCTTCCACCACCGAACCGAATACGATGCCGCCAACGAACAGCAGACGCTGTTGCCAGGTCATGCCGGCGCCGATAAGCATCGCGGAAGCGATTACGAGCAGTGTTGCCACCTTGTTCTTCAACATGGTTCTTCTCCTTTTCTGTCTGTCGCCAGAACAACAAGGAGACCGCTGGTGCGAGTCTCGCCGCTTATTCTTGGCCAGGGTTGGGAACTCCGGCCAAGGATTCGCATGGAAACCCGGCCAGCACTTTTCCGCATCAAGCTGCGGATCGCCTCAACTTACGTCATGAGACCGTGCTGCTGGTTATGAATGTGTCACTTCCTCTCTTTGCGAACCGCCTCCTTCTTGATGACCGGTAGGGTGTTCGACAGATCGGCGTTTGTCTTCCACTCCGTGACCAAGGCAAAGGTTCCACCCGTCCGAAAAGCCGTAACCATCGCTTCGCTCTCGCTGGGGGCTTCCTCGCCGAGTTCCATTTTGTCCGTCCCGGAAGTCTTCACCAGGAAATAGCGCGCACCGGAATCATCGGTCCGGCCATCTCTCCGGCGCTTGACACGCTCCTTCTTCTTGGCTGGCCCCTTGGGATCACCGAATCCGGTCGGCGTCTCTGCCGTTACTGTCGCCATCGATTGCTCCTTTCTTCAAACTGACTCACGGCCCGCCGGCATCCCGAGCCGACGGGCCGTCCCGCGTCCTCTCTCAAGCACGCGCAAATCGCCAGAAAGCGCTGGCCTCGCTCCTGCCATCCCGATCCGGAGATGCCCTCTCGAAGACCGGGACCGGCAGAACCCTTAGCGGTCCAGCAGGCCAGATTCCTGCAACAGACCGACGTCTTTTTCTCCCACCATCTGCTCCTCGCGATATTCAGCCACGAGAAGGCCGCTGGGCACTCGCTCCGAGCGGCGGTCCTGGATCAGGCGCACATGGTATTTGCCAACTATTTTGTCGGTGAGTTCGCTTTTGTTGCGGATGCGGTGGACCTCTTTCACGCCGAACGCCTGATACGTCCATGGCTGGCCTGGAACTGGCTCGATGGATCGGATCTTGAATGAGGACGTGATCTGCTCGTCTTTGATTTTGCCGATCAGATCCTGATCGCGAAGCTGATTCAGGCAGTAGACGCGCAGATTCTGCGTCATCATGTTGAGCGCATCGGCGAAATTCTTATCCACCGACGTCGGCGTGTAGCGGAGGTAGTTTTCGAGGAACTTCCGCACAGCAGCCCGGCCTTCGATATCGGTCGGCGCCACCTCACCTGACTGCGTTGCGGCCAGAACCTTCAAGATGCCAACGGTCACCGACCCGGTGATAGGCCTCCCGCCGACCAGCGTCGCTTCGCCATCAGCGCCAACGCGGATCACCGTTGGCGGCTGCAGGCGCACGTAGATTGCGAACAGCAAGGCGGTGAAAGCGATGACGCCGAATAATCCGGCCATCAACATCGATCTGTTGGCGTACGCGCGAAGTTGCCCGTCGTGTTCGTAGTATTTCGTATATTGGAGGCTTTCTGGCAACTCCACTCGGGAATCAACTCTCGACTGCCGACGAAACATTGTAGTTTTCTCCTTCTCATTCGTTTCCGTCAATGTTGAGCAGAAAGGCTCGAATCTAAACTCCTGGTGGCTTCTTGAAGCCCACCGCTCCAACAGCCGTGCTGACCGTATGAACGATCGTCATCATCGAAGTCCCGATCTCGCCCGTGACAATTCGCCTTGCAAGAAACGGAATCAGCGCGACCATCACCGCGAACAGGATGCTCGCCAGCGACATGAGCAGTGCGGTGCCGGCCCCCTGGAACCAGCCTCCGAGGCTGTTGGAGGCCAGCATTGCCGCCAGGCTGTTCGCGTTGATCGCCGTCAGGAGAATACTGAAGAGGGCGTACACAATTCCCCACGCGTGGAACACAAACAGGTTCACAAGGTAGCTGCGCGCCAACTGTCCAACCCCGAAAGCGGGATAGAGCGCGAGGATCAGCGGCCCGACCGCGTACAATATTGCGCCGTACAGGCAATAGAGAATTGTGAAGATCAGTAGGCTGATCGGGAAGACGACGGCCGCAATCAGTTGCACGAGGACGCTGATCAGAGCCACGATGCTGCTGACGACCAGGTTGAACCAACTCGCATTGCCCAGGCCGTTGAAATATTGATTTACCTGAAGCATCCAGTTGTTCGCCCAGTCGTTGGGCGAGATGGCCGCTGCGACCTGGTTAAACCCGCCGTTAACCGAACGAAAGATGCTGTCGTAATTTGAAAGGATCAGCCCCAGGAGCAGGAATTTCGCGGCAGCGATCCCGATCATCCGTGCATCACCGCCGCGGGCGTATGCTTCATAAACCGAGAACAGGGCGCAAAGGAGCAGGATGGCGTTCGCAATGTTCGTAATCGCAGCCATCGGCCCGAAGGCGCCCGAGATCCCATTGAGGACTGTTTGAAAGGTCTGTTCAAAGAAAAACACCACCCCTCCTTACTTGACGAACATGTTCGTCAGATCGCGGCGTGTATCGCTCGCATGGTTTGCGTTGAACTTCAGCGCCGCGCCGGTATTCGCCATGTCGATGGCCCGGACCCTGAACAGTTCCGCCATCGCCGATTGAGTGAGCGCGTGAGCTTTCACGAGCATGGCTGCCGACTGCGCTTCTATCATCGGTGCAGTGCCTGGCGCCGCCTGGCCAAGTTCCGCCGCAAGCTGATCGGACGCATTCATCAACTGGTCAGCCGCGGCATCGATCGCGATTGCCTTCTTCAATGCCGCTTGCGCCGTCGCGTCGGTCATGTCGATCATGTCCCGCACCGGCGGTGGAGCATCCGTCGGTGCAGGAATCGTCTGGTACACGGTCGTGTACTGGCCGGACACTTGGCCGATGGCCCCAGGATTTCTCGACAGGATTACAGTTTCGAGTTGGCGCGGGTTTGCCAGCGTTGCGCTGGCAACGTTCAGGTTGACGAGACCACGAATCACGTTATAGATTCCTTGAACCACGCCCACAACGCCGCGCGCCCGGTTAATTCCCGCCTGGGGGTAGATCTGGTTTTGGAAAAAGCCGTTGATGGTGTTCAATATGCTGTCGACCGTGCCCAGCGCACTGTTGATCGCCTGCAAACCGCTGCCGATCACGTTGCTGAGCGCGGTCCCGATCGCGTTGATCGCGGCAACGACGGCCGCCCAATCGATGAACTGGCCCTTCGCTGGCTGCGGCGTCAATAATACGAAGACCAACAGGATGGCGATGATCCTGGTCTTCTCTTGCCAAATCCAGTGGAATGCGTCACCTAGAAACGCAGGCATTTGATCCTCCTACTTCTTGAACATCGTTTGCACGTCCGCGCGGAACTGCGCGCCGAACATTGCGTTTCGCTTCCTCACCGTGTTGTCGTGCGCCACTCGTGCTGCCTCTTGACGAATCGCGGCGGCGAACATTCGCTGCATCATGGCCTGGCTCTTGACCGACGCAAGCATGCCGGCGCCGGCCAGGAATGGCGCTTCTCCCGGCGCCATGTTTACTCCCTCGTCTTCAATGGCGTTGGCGGCGGCCATCATCTGGTCGACCATCGCGTCGGAGGCCTTCAGCGTCTTCAGATTCTCCATGGCCATGGCGTCGTCGATGTCGGCCAAATCGCGCTCCATCGGGTGCGCATCGGTCGCCTGCGGAACCGTCCGGTAGGTCTGTCCATAAGCGCTGGTCAGTTGTCCGAAGTCGCCTGCGTTACGGTTCCGCATGACAGTCTCCAGCGCCACCGGATTTGGAAGGGTCGCGCTCGAAACGTTCGCCTGGAGCAGTGCCACCAGGAGCCCGCGGAATTGGGAAATCATCGAACTGACCAGCGCGCGCGCCCGGTTTATCAACTGTAGGGGATAGACAACACTCTCCCAAAGTTGATCGAACTGCGTCAGGCCGCCATTGATTGAACCAATCGTGCTCCGGACCGAATTGAGTAAGCCGCCGATCGTATTGGTGATTAGGGTGACCACGGCCGTCGCGGCGGCGATTACTGCGCCGATTCCGATTTGCGCCTGTGCCGGCGGAGCGACCATCGTGACGGCGACCGCGCCAACAACGGTCAGAGCGACAACCCGGCGCACGCGCCGCACCAGAAAGAACGCCAGCAGGCTGGTGAACAGAAGGGATAGCGGCCTCATACGCGAACTCCCCCCGCCTCCACGAGGCCCGTGACCGCGCCCGACCCTTCTTCGGGAAGTGGAGGAACCTCCGCAAGCCCGCTGGGAAACCGTTGCGCGAGTTCTTCGTAGACTTCAAGCAACGGCTTGGAGCGGTTGCGCTCGAAGAAGTACTTCCGGTATTTGCGTTCACGCGGATATGTCGTACAGACCCAGTACTCGACCGACGTGGGCACCAGTCGAACGGTCTGAGTCGTCTCGGCTTTCTCCCCGATAACCAGCAGAACGTCTGCGCTCCGGCCCTTTCGCGGTGCGCTGAGTTGTTTGATCTCGCTCAGCGCCACCTGATTGAGCGCCAGATGGGTTGCCAACGGGTTCACATCCCCGGGCTGGCGGCCAATGATTTTGGTCGATACGTTCCGGACGATGCCAGGACCGTGAACACGCGGGTGCGTGTCGGTGCCGACGAAGTCTTCGAGCGTTTGCGAGATTCCCCAAACGCTCCCACCTCGCTTTCGAGCGGTCCGGAACAGTTGGACCACCTCCGGCGCCAGCACGTTCGAATCCAGCAACGACCAGCACTCGTCCAGCACCGTGATGCTGTGCTGGCCCGATCTCCCGGAAGCGCGTTCCTGCATCGCGTGGGCGATCATCATGCTCATCGCAGTCTCAAGTCTGGGGTCGTCGCTCAGCCTTTCGATGTTGAAGAACAGCCAGTCGGCGTCCGTCTTCAATGTCGTGTGCTGGTCGAACAGCTTCGAATAGACGCCCCGCTCGCCCGTCCATTCACGGAGCTTCAGCGCCGCGAGTTTCGCCTCCTCAACCGTTCGCTCGATCCGTTCTTCATCCCTCCACTGCTGCAACTCCTCGCGCAGGTCGTTGAAGGTCGGCGTGGGATTCGAGTGCCGGATGGCGCATCGCTTATAGGTGCGGCTGATGGCTTCGCTGAGCAGGTTGTCCACTAGCGCCGTGTCCGAGTTGGGGCTGTCGCCAATCATGTGCCGGGTGAGGTTCTTGAGGAAGGCAATCTTGTCCTTACTCGGCGTGGTTGTCTCTGGCGGCAGATCCCACGGGTTGAGTGTGACGCTGCCCTCGAGGTCGACGTCGATGCACCGCCCGCCCATCAATTCCACTAATGGCCGGTACGAGTCCCCGCGCTCCAGAATGGAGATCAGGGGCTTGATTCGTGCCATCATCAATAGAAACAGCATCGCCATGAAGGTCTTGCCACCTCCGGACGCCGCCATGATGAGAAGATTGGCATCGGCCAGCGAGGCGTCCCACGGCGAGAACGGAACCAGTTGCCGGTGCGGCGTCTCCAGCAGGATGAGCGGCGATTGCGGCATCCCGCGCCAGGACGTTTCCACCGGCAGCAGGTCGGCCGCATGCAATGTCAGGCAGTCGTTTTCGCGCTGGTTGTCCTCTCCCATTCCCGGAAGAGCGCCGATGAAGAGTCGCCGTTTCGCCAGATCCTCTTGCATGCCGCGGCTTCCATTCATCTGCATGACCGTGTAGAGAACCTTGTGGCGGCGGTCCGCGAGCACCCGTTCCTGTTCCGCCAGATCCCGATGGCTCTGCACCGGCTTCGACGTCCGAACGCCAATGACCATGCTTGTCCGGCACGTTTTCAGGGAGCTGGAAATCAGTTGCTCCAAGGTTTCTATGAGCTGCCGCTGTGCCACCTGCGCGTCCACGTCGATGCGGACATTGCCGTGCGAATCGCGTTGCGCAGCCTGCATCTTCTTGAGACGGCTCTTGTAGTGCTTGATCATCGCGACCTGATCGGGAATCGCAACTTCGGTGTTCACTGTGATTGGAAAGTCGAGCCCGACGAGGTCACGAAGGATTCCTGGGAATGTTGCGTCAGGCAGATCCTTCAGCGTCACGAATGAGTGCAGCAGGCCGCCCACGCGAATGTAGGTCTCTTCCTCGTGCTCGACGTTGGTGTTGACGATCTGCTCGCGGGCACTGTGATAGCGAAGCGACCACTCCGGACGGCGAAGGGCCACAGGATCGCGGAGCAGAGGATTCAGCGCGCGCTTCAGTTCAAGGAAGATTTCCTCGTCGCTCAGCCTCCGCACCATCATTCCCGTGGCCTTCAGCGTTTGTTCAACCCCGGAAAGAATGGAGGCGAACTCAGACAGGAGGTCTTCGTGTTCCCGCCGCGTGCGCTGGATGCATTTCTTCGCTGAAAGGCTGAAGCCATCACCGCCGACCCGTTTCGCGAGGTTGCCGAGACCGCTGCCTGGCAATTCGTGGTGGACGGCCGGGTTCCAGTGAAAGTAGGCATTCAGCAGCGGCCGGAGGTAGAAGCCGTCCTTCTCTCGGTACTCCCACGCATCCAGCCTCTCGCGGTCGAGAGCCAACAGTGTCGGATTCTCGCTTCGAAGTTGCTGTTTGTAGTTCTCCAGCAGGTCTCCGAGTCCTTCGGTAATTTCGAAGCGGGCCTGCATACGCATCGATCGTTCCGGCAGGGAGCGGATCAACGCTTCGAGCGCCACCTTCGTGCGGTTTCTTCCCTCGTCGTTGTGGTAATACGAGTTGATCCCGCTCAGTTCGTAACCGGCAACAAAGGCGCCCGTCGTTCTGACGATCACGTCATGTAGGATGTCCCGTACAGGCAGCAGTTCGCAGAATGCCGGCTGGTGCAAGGATCTCTCACGCTGTTCGATGGTCGTGGGCATTCATGTCCCCTTCCGTCAGGTAGTCAAGGTTGATTTGAGAGTCGGGCTCCATGCCGCAGTAGATCCGCGGCTTGGTGTACCAGGCCAGAAAGTCCCTCAAGTATCCGTGCGGCTTGCCGTACTTGAACAGCATCAGGAACGGCACGCTAAGCACTGGCACGATGTACTGGAGGAACACGTTCATTGGGACTCCGAAAATGGTGCGGTCCACCCAGCGCCCGCAAACGTTCGTGAGCGCCGCCAGGCCAATCACAATGAACCAGTCCTCGAATTCGAGGTGTAGGAAGGTCACCCGCGTGTGCAGGTTTCGGTGAACGGGACTAATGTTGAGCGCCATCAGCTAATGCCCCCGAGTCCCTTCGATATGAACCATTCGGCGAGCCGAAGCAGTCCTGACAACGAGAGACACATCGCGGCAGCGGCAAAGTGCCGCATCCAAACGCCGCCGGCGTAGACACGGTGGCCAACACCGGAATACTGCATCAACCCCTGGAGTAGTTGGAGCACCGCATACACCGGCAGAAAGACGTTGCACGTCCAGTTGACGAGCCCGCGCAGGGTGATCCAGACAAGGTCCGGGTTGTTCCATGCGGCCTGGGCTGCAAACTTCTCGATCCCGCGCAGGACGCCGGAGACCATGAGGCACAGAAAGCCAGCCCAAGGCGTGTAAGTGTGGGCTTGGCCATGGGCGAAGCGCAAGACCGCAAGTGCAAAGAACAGAGCTGCAAGGGTGGGCATGATGACGTTGCCCATCCAGTCCGTCAAGTTCGTGATGCCGTTGAGAAAGTTCACAATACCTCCCGTTTCACATCATCGAAACCACCAGCTTCCAGAGAGCCGCTACGGTGAGAAATGCACCGGCACAACCGATGAGCCTAATCGCCGGCCGTCCGATCGCGAAGTTGATGATGGCGCCGATTACCGCCAGACCCGCTGCGATCGGCATAATTCGACTTGCCGTATACGTCCAGGCGCCTTCGAGGACCGCAGCCGTGCCGAATCGCGTCCCATCGTTCCAGCCCTGAAGGAGCGCCGCTGTGGCCGGAATGGCTAGAAGAAACATCGCCCCAAGAATCGAAGCGAGCGGGGTGTAGCCTTCGCTGAAATCGATTACGCAACGCAGCACCATCCACGCGGCAAGGACGGGGACGAGACGTCCGATTACCAGAGTGTTCACGAAGATGGTCGCGTCATTGGAGAACGTCGACATCCAACCGTTTCCGATTCCGCCGCCGGGAAGCGAAGCTCCGACACCCCAGAACGCGAACCATCCGAACACTTGGGGAAGGGTGATCATGACGATCGCCCAGAACATCCATTTCGAAAATCCGCCGCCACCGACCGAAAACGACGTCGTCCCCTCTCGCCGCAGAGCGATCCCCGCCAGGACGAGGGCAACCAATGATGCGGGTGCCGCAAGTGCCAGTAAGAGGCGGCAGCCATCCAGGATGAGTTGTGGAACTCCCATTTGTTTCCCCATATCGTAGGTCCGCAGGCCGGCTTGACCGTGTCGCGCCGGCCTGCGTTCGTTCGGTTACTGGAGCGAGGCCAGTTCAGGAAATGCCGGCTCCGCCTTGCGCGATCCAGAATTCGATCAGCCGGGTCAGACCCGAGATCGCTAACAGTCCAGCCCCGGTAGCCAGCCACCGGAACACCCCTCTTCCGGTGGCGTAACTGCCGACGGCGCCCAGTACCGCAACTCCGGCTCCCACCGGCGCGATGACGTTGCCGACCCAGTTGACAAAATTCAGGAACGCGCCTTCCGGTTGCGCTCCAGTTTGGCCCTGCACGGCGACGTTCACCTGAGGGGCTGCTCCAAGGTTCTGAGCGATCGCCACGCTTTGCGCGATGACGAAGGAGATTGCGAGGGCGACGACCACTCGTTGTGCCAATTTGTTCATGGTGCGATTTACCTCCATGCGATGACTTTGCGCCCTGGTGACCGCAACTTGGCCGGACTCGGAAGGCCGGCTGCGATACGCGACTACCGGAGCGTGAAGGCAGAATAGAGCAAATCGCTGGAGCTTTTCAAAAGTCTCGCAGTGGGTGGTGTAAAGAGGGCGGATCCGTTGGTGCGACAAGGTGCGGCGGAAGACCGAAACGGGCTACACCTGGACCTGCACCCGTTTCATGGCCTCGGTAAAGTCGCTCCAGGTGAGCGGTGGCAACTCATCTCCGTCATGGGCCATGCGGCGCATCGCCATCCGCTTGGCGCTGTTGCAGATGGCTTCGAGATCCGCGGGCGAAACACCGGTCAGCCTCTCCGCCAGAAACTCGCCCGAAAGGCCATCGACCAAGCGGACGCCGTCCAGGTGCCTTTTCAACAGACGCTTGTACCCGGCTTGGTCTGGAGTTCCAATCTCGATCTTTTCCGAGAAGCGCCCCCCGCGAAGAATCGCGGGATCGATGCTGTCCAGGTGATTCGTGGTTCCGATTAGAAAGACATTGTGCTGGGGATCGAGTTCGCCGATCAGACTGCGGGCTTGTTCGACGAGTTGTATGTCGTGTTGCGACTGAACGCCCGTATTTCGCGGAAGGAGTCCGTCCATTTCGTCGATGAAGATGATGGAAGGGCTGTTTTCTTTGGCCCGGGCGAACAAATCGGTGAGCTTCTTCACCGAAGCGCCGGTGGTGCCGCCGAGAATGTCAGCCGCAGTAATCGGATAGAAACTGCGCTTCGTTTGGCTGGCAATCAGCTTGGCGATCATCGTCTTCCCGGTGCCAGGAGGCCCCATGAGCAGCAGCCCCGATGGCATTGGCAGTTTGAGCCTTTCACTGTATGCCGGGTCCATCAATCGGATCAGGTCGCGAAGGTCGGCTTCCGTCTCGGGAGCCAGAACAACGTCGCCCCAATCGACCTCCTTGAAAGCGGCCCTGTCCTTGCCGCCGGTCTCGGCGAGGGCACGGCCAAGATCCTTCTCGCCGATCCGTCGGTTTCCCTGGGCTGCGAAGAATGCGGCCCGATCGATCAGACCGCTGATCTTTGCGGCGCTCCAACCGGGCGTACGGCGCGCGAACGGATGTGCATCGATCGTGTCAGTGGGGCGCTTGGCCAACTGCACCTCGAAGATCCGCACGCGTTCTTCCTCGTTGGGCAGATCGAGGCGGATATGCAGATCGAAGCGGCCTTCGCGGATGAGAGCACGATCTAGCCCGTCATAGAAGTTCGTTGCCGCCATCAGTATGAAGCCGCTCTTTCGTCGTGCCTCATCGGCGCACTCCATCAATCGAGCTGCCATCGAATTGAACGATCGCGCTGCACCACCGACATCGTCCGCATCACCAATCTGCTGCCGCTTTGTGCCCAGGGCGTCAATCTCATCAATGAACAGCAACACTGGTTGATTGGCAAGTGCTTCAGCGAAGACGTTTTTGATGTTTTCTTCTGTGATGCCAACGAACCTATTAAGAAGACTCGCCGCAGAGACGTACGAGTACTTCAGCCCGAACTCTCCCGCAACGGCCTCAGCCAAGAACGTCTTACCGGTCCCCCGTGGACCGTGCAGGAGGATTCCGTTCCGCGATACGCCGTACTGCCCGAACTTCCTCGCGTCTAAGTTGGCCTGGACCAACTCCCGGATCTGCCTCTTCGCTTCTTCAAGACCGCCGACATCCGCAAACGTCAGCACCGGCTTTCTCATTCGTCCTCCTTGCAACGCACCGCTACCGGCGCTCGCCATAATCGCCTGTCGCGGCCTCATAGACAGGAGAGCAGGAATAAGCAGGCAGAGAACGATGAATAGACCTACCCCGATGACTTTGGCTACCAGCGGGTATTCCTTCTCGACTGGGACAACGACGATGAGCCCCGCGCCGATGAAGAGTATGAAACCGCACAGGAAGTAGCCGGCGAATAGTGCCAACCGATGGAGGAGCGTTCGCCCGTACACGATCATCAATACGCAGGCGACCGCCAACACCGCGACCAACGGGTGGATTTGCGCGGCGATCACGGTCACTGCCAGCAAGGCCAGGATCAGCGCCAACACGCTTCCAGTGAAGACCTTCTTCAGATTGTGGGGAGTGTTGGAGGAGATGAGCCCACGGATCTCCCTATAGCCATCGCGCAGGAATTGACCCAGCTGGGTTACAACCCAAGGGATCGGACCCGTTGCTTGCTGTTCGGGACGCAATCCAGACTCCTTGGGGCCTAATTTACCGCATCCCAGAGATACCCCGCTACCCCAGCGCGCTGCCAGGGTGAGTTATCCCACCAAATCTTCGGGCACAATCCGAATCCGCAACACTTCGACCCCGGCCTCGCGCAGCGCGGCTTCTTTCCGGAGTACGTAGGCCGAATCGTATGGCGTCTCGAGTGTCTCGCCCAGTTCCTTCAACGGCGCCTCGACCACCGCCAGCGCTTCCTCGAGGGGAATCTCCCGGAAACCATCTCTTCCATCCGTTTGATACGCTCGTCCTTCGTCGTCGAGAAGCAGGTATCTGCGGCTGATGCCGTGTTTGTAGTGGTTTATGCCGTGAGCGCGACCCATGAACATGAAACCGGCACAGCGGGCGGCACCGAGTTGCGCTTCCAGCGGCTTCCAGTTTGGTTCCATCGCGCCCGCTCACTGCTGGGGCGGCGGGGTTTGAGCTGTTCGAGCCGCCGCCACTTCCCGGTACATCCGGTTGAGCTCGTCCTTCAACGAAATCAGTTCGCGAAGTTCTGCCGCGGTCGGGAGCGCCCCGCCATCCGCACTGGCGATGTTTGTACGAAGGCCGGTTTCCACCGCCGGAGTCAGGTCGGATTGCCTGACTGCCGCCGGTTCTTGAAGAATGATGTAGAACCTTGTGTTGCCCGCGAGCGTGACGACGATGTTCTGGTTATATGCGAGCCCCATCAACTCCTGCTCGCCCGCCAGACCGATGTTGGAAGCGATCCGTTCCCGCAGAAGAATGCTTTGGTCAACTGGCCCTGTAAGACCGCCGTATCCGGAGCCGCCCACAAGGTACGTCGCCATCGAACCAACGCCAGTCAGAGACCGAACCAATGCGCGCTTCGCTCGATTCTGGCCATTGACCGTCCCCTTGAGCGGACCATAGTCGAGGGTGACGCCGCGGCCTTCGATACTCTCGGTCCCGCCGTCCGGCATTTGAAGCGCGGTAAATCGCAGCCCGACCTGGCCATTCTGATTCGCCTGCGTCAGTTGGCCAATCGCCTTCGTTCCCGCCGGAATGACGATCTCCCCGTCCCGCTCGTAGTTGTACTCGATTGCGGCGATCACGGGCGTTTTGACTGCGCTACTGACGGCCGTTTGGAGCCTCGCCACGAGTCTGCTGCCGGCCGGCAAGAGGGGCCGCTTTCGCTCCAGAAGAACCTGCTGCCGGGACCCGGCCGAGCCCAGACTGGCATTCGTCCCTGCCGCCACCGTTGTGTTCCGCACAAACACGAGAGAGGATTTCTGCAGTCCTTCGGCGTCATTCACCGACTGCGTGACCACCGCCGGCGCGGAGGGCGGTGGCGGAGGAGGCGGCTGTGGAGTGAAGACCGTGTTCTGTCGCCGATACGCGTCCAGGGCTGGATCGCCGAAGGTCGGCGCATTGCTCAGCGCGTACTGATCGGCACCTTTCGGTGGCTGCTGCTCCTGCTGTGGTGCGGCCTGACCGCGGCGTGAGGTTGCCAGAATGTCGTCCGGGCTCAATTGATCGCTGTTCTGATCCGCGCCGATCTGATCGGCACTGAGAAGCGGGACTGTCGAACCTCTAGCGGCCGCCTGTTGGGTCGGTGTTTCGGGCCTCCCCAAGCTCGGTTTCGTCCGCCTCTCCTGCGCCCGTTTCTCCGCTCCGGAGGTGGAGAATAGGGCCAGGAATGCGAAGCCGACGAGCACGACTGCCGTGCCGAGCACCAGTAACGCTTTGCTGCGATCCATGTTGTTCTGGCCACGAGTATTGATCTCGGCCCGCTTCGGCCGCTTTCTTTCTTCCTGGATTCGCCGCCAGAACTGCTGCACGATTCCACCCGGAGCGGCCGGCGTGGCTTCGTGACCGGTTTCAGCCACGCGCTTCGTGATGCTGGGATCGTCCTGTTCCGTTTCGTCCCGCTCGGGTTTCTCATCGCGAATGTTCTTATCGTCCGTCATAAGCCACCTCTCGAAAACTACTAATTCCGAAACCGATTGGAGCCAGAGCGGGCCTATCCACCGCCCCTGACTCAGCCATCTGCAAGAAGAGCGTCTCGTTCGATTGCTTGAACGACGGGCGTTGGAAAACCACCACGCCATCGGCCCGTTCGCCCGGTCCCACTCGTCGTCGGCTCATGCGGAAATCGGTCACAGGAAGTTGCTCGGCGGTGGTCCACCGAGACTTTCGAATCAGTTTCCCGGTCTTCCGAACCCCGCCCAACTGCACCTGCGGCGCCATCAACTCGATCGCGTGGTCCTCAGCGTTCAGGGCGGAGAATAGCACCACGACCGCTGTCCCCTGGTCGATCACCTCGCTGACTCCCGCCCGAACGAGTTCCTTGCCGGGCGGCGACACACCCGGCTTCTGGCCGTAGAGCGCCGGTAATGGGGCGCGCCGCTGCCGTTCGAGAAGATCATCGAGGGCGGTGGACTCCGTCTTGGCGCCGTTGCCAGCAGCCAACTGCGGCATTGCGCGATCCCGTGCTGTGACTCCCGTTCCCAGTAAGGCCGACGTCACCGGTGCGATGGCGAGGTTGGCCGTCTGAGGGACGACGGCTGACAGCGTTTCGGCTGGCTGGACGATGAATTGCCCCGATGGCTTGTACCGCATCAGGAAATCAATATCGGCCTCGCCGTCGCCTTTCACCTCGCCGCGGCTGACCAGGAGCAGGCTCACCTGCAGCCCGCGCGTGGTGGAAATCAGAAGATTGGTTTGCGAGGGTTTCGGTGTGATTGGCTTGACGAACACCAGTTGCGGTTCCCGGTCGGAATGTTCCGCTGAAAAGGAACCCGGGTCGCCAACCACCACGGAATTAACCGGCTCCGGCATGCGGATCGCCGTCGTGTAGCGGGGAGCCAAATAAACAGTCGTCACCTGGCCATCGCGAATTGGGCGACCGACGACCTGGGGGCGGACTGGAATCGGTATGGCTTGTTGAGTTTGGCCCGCCAGTTCTAGGGCGGGCAGGATTAGAAGCGTCCATCGGAAGACCTTCACGGCGAACTACCTCCTTTGAGTGCGGTTTGGACGGCCGGCGCCATCAGCGTCCGTCTCTTTCTGTTCCGCTGGTATAGCCGCGCTACTTGGCTCACATACGCGAATACCTCGCAGTTCGAATACCGCAGGCCGGCCGACAGAATGCGCTTTTCACCGGCCACGTACGCCGCCGTCACCAGGCGCAGATCTCCGTCGAACCGTTTCAACAGACGGGCCAGGTACGCGACTCCTCCCCGGATATTCTGTTCGATTTCAAAGCGGTTGGTGACGCCGAAGGTCACCGCGGTCGCGGGCATCAACTGCATCAGGCCGGCCGCCCCTTTGTTCGAGACTGCACGCGGTTGCCACGCGGATTCGACCTCGATGATTGCGTGGACCAAATCAGGAGGAACCCGGTACACCGCCGCGTAGTAGTCGGCCCACTGCATGGCAATGACACGTTCGGACTGTCCCGCGCAGAGAACTTCCCCGGATACCAACAACCAGGACAGTTTCCCTCTCCGTATCAAGGCCATTTCCTTCATCCCGCTAGCGATCCGCTATTGTTGTCAGATCCTCGGCAACTTCCTGTGCATAGCGGTGCGAGTCGTGAACCAGCGATGCGAAGCCGTCCCGGAGTAACAGGCGCTTCCGGTCCGACTCAGTCTTCGCCAGCAGTGGAAGCAGAATATCGCGCATCTCGGGCGTGATGTCGTCCAAGCCCAGAATCTCCAACGCCTGGGCCAGTTCGAGGATTTCCGCGATCGAGACCGGCTTCTCCATCTGCCAGCCGCGTAACGCGTGTGCCAATCCGGCAATCAGTCGTCTGAGGGGCGCGCTGGTCGTAGTGCTGCGAACTTGCAGAATCTCGGCTTCCCGGGCGACCGTCGGGAACTCCACCCGCAGGTAGAAACTGCGGCGCCGCAGGGGATCACCCAGACGCCGGACCTCGTTTGAAGTGAGCATCACGAATGGAATGGTCGTGTGCTTGATCGTGCCGAGCTTTGGGATCGAGATCTGCCATTCCGACAGAATCTCCAGCAACAGCGCCTCGAATCCCTCGTCCACCTTGTCGACCTCGTCAATCAGCAAGACGCACGGCTTCTCGTACAGCAGAGACCGGAGCAGCGGCCCTTGTACGAAAAAGTCCAGCGTGTGCAGTGCGCCTCGGAGCGCGTCCCAATCCCGCTGAAGGTGGTCCGACTGTGTATCGAGGAATAGCTTCTGAAGGGCGCTATCGAATTTACCGATGGCCTTCTCCTCGTTGATTCCCTCGTAGCACTGCAAGCGCTCGATGACCGTGTTCCCCGCCGCCGCGATCGCCTGGGCCAGCGCGGTTTTCCCGCATCCAGGTGGCCCTTCGACGATGACCGGTTTCTGCATGCGCGCGGCGAGGTAGATCACCTGAAGCGTAACCGGGTCGATCACGTACTTCGCCGCTTCCAAACGAATCCCGAGCTCCTCGATTGAAGAAAACACGCGATCCCTCTCGCCCCGATTCTATGGGGAACTGTCTCGCGGTCTGAACTCTCAAACACCGTATGGCACCCGGCCACCGGCACCCCTGATGTGGCTTTGGAAGGTGGTCCCACAACCTGAAAAATGTTCTTGGAGCTATCGCCAGGGGATTTTGACGATGATGTCTCAAAACGCACACCCGAAAAATGTTCCTAGAGCTATCGGAGTTCCGCTCGGGAGCGCCATTAACCCAAAAAATGTTCTTGGACCTATCGGACGTGGGCCGGCTCCGGCGAACACGGACGGCGAACCCGAAAAATGTTCCTGGACCTAAAGTGCCAGACTCGAAGTTCTGACAGCACGAAAAATGTTCTTAGAGCTATCCGCCGGTAGCGACTGGGACGGCTAGGAGTCTACGAGCGCAGACGGAGATGTGCGAACTCAGGCAGCACGTCGAACGGAACGACATGCCGCGGCAGTTGCTCTGCGATCAGGTCAATGCGTCCAGGCGAGCCGTTCCCGAGAAAATGCGATGCACGATCGAGGTGCCAGACCAGGCTTGGGTTGAGCCCCATCAGTTGCGCACACACGAAGTCCGCCGCAACGGGATCGTCGGCGAGTACGATCTTGCCGAGGTTCCGATGCGTTCCGTGCAGGGGTCCGTTGCCCTCCATGGCAACCACGCCATCCGCGATCACGAAATGAATCGGCGCCGTGGCGCAGATGTCGAGAATGCTGCGATGGATTCCTTTCCAGTGGAGGACATTCTTCGGCCAGCCGTACTTGGTGCCCGGCACAATACCGAACATGTTTTTCATGCTGAGCGTCACGCCGGCCCAATGGTGGGTCTTGATCTTGGGCATGGATACGACGAAATCCGACTCGAGTACCGCTCGAGGCAACCATAAATGATCGAGCCCCGTGTAGTTCGCCCGTGTGACCACCTTGATCAGCTCGTCGCGGTTCAGATCGACGAAGGCGAGCTTCTGCCCGCGCAATTGGGCCTCGAGCCCACTCTCGGCAAGCACGAGGTACGTGTCCCGTTGGTGACCAGGACCTTCCGCGACGACAACGTTGCGAGCGCCCAGATGCCGAAATGCCTCCGCCGCCGCACCCACCAGCACCGGATTCGTATTCACCTCGACGCCGGCGATGAACTCGACGAAGTTCGGCTTGAGCAACACCGATTTGCCGCGGACGCTCAACTCGAACATGCGCAACGCCCGTGTGAGCGACTCGGCCAGGCCTTCGGAGTACGCAGCAGCGGAGACGATCGCGACCCGCGATCGCGCGGGTCGGCGATCGCGCAGGAGCATCTCTTCCGGCAGCAGCTTGGCGGTCGCCATTCCGCCCACAGCAAGCCCAGCGGTGCTGATCAAGGCTCGGCGCCGATCCAGTTCGATCATGCACGCACCTCGAACACGTTGTCGCCGGCAGCCGCGTCGAGCGCCAACGCGCAGACGGCGACCGTGCCAACATCGTCTCCACCGGCATCCCTCTCCACAAGGGCCACCAGTTCATTTGTGGTGCGCTCCAACGTCGTTTCGACTTCGCGGTTCACCCCTCGATATGCCGCCAGGGCGAGGATACCCCACGCCAAACTATAAGGAGATGGACATCCCGGCAGTCGCTTCACCAGCCAGGCCAATGACCACTGCACGCCAGGTTCCCTCTCGTGCCCGGCAAGTGCGAGCAGCGCGATTGCCGTGGCATCGATGTACGGGGAGTAGGGCACCCCGAACGCCACACCGTTACCGGCATTCCACCCGCCACCCGGGCACATTCGGTCGAGAAGCATCTGAATACCGCGGTCGATCCGCTCGATGACGGCAGCCGTCTGATTGATACCGCGGCGATGGATTTGCCGTAGTGCGATCACGCTGAACGCCGTGGGAATTACCCAACTCGTAGTGCCCTCAATCCAACTCCACCCGTACTTCGCTGGGTCGAACTGAACGCTCCTGTCCACGGTTCGGAGTTTCCAGCGCCAAAACCAGTTTGCCTCGCGACCCCTCGCATCAACCAGCCACCGGATTCCCGAGGCCAGAGCCGCAGACTCACGTCCGGCTGCCATGAGCGCCAAAGTCGCCATCGCAGTCGTCCAGCATCCCTCCGGTTCATCGCGAGCGAACGCCGGCCAACTTCCGTCTCGATTCTGGAACGATAGAAGCACTTGAACCGCCCGATCTAATTCAAGGCCACGCTGCCTGCTCAACACCAAAGCGGCCAGGCAGGTTGATTCCACGGAGATCTGATCCCGGCTCCGTTTCACCGCGCCGGACAGCGAGCAGCCCTGCGCCAATCGCTTTCGAAGTGCTCGGACTAAACCTTTGGTTTCCATTGCCTCGTCCTTCGTTTGCATCCACCGCATCAGGAGTATGTCACGGAGGATCTCAGGCCTCGAATCTTCTGGCCTCTGCGCTCGCAGGTTAAGACCACGCGCCAACCATCCGATGCAGGCGAGGCCACGGTTCGTTGTCCGCTGGTATCCGCCGATGAGCGGAAGCGGCCCCCTTCCCTGTTCTGCGGCGCCGTCACGAGGCAGTCCAGTTGCCCGTCTGGAATGCTGGGTTCAGGACACATTTGGAGGACCGGGCGTTTTTGCGTTAAATAGGAATTGTTATGATACACAGCGCGACGCTGTGCACTGGGAACAAGGGGAACTCAGATGTCTAGCTTATTGACTGAGGGAGACGTGGCTCAGAGATTGCATGTCAGCCTCGCATCTGTTCGGCGGTGGCGATTGGAACAACGTGGTCCGCAGTTCATCAAGGTCGGTTCGCTTGTGCGGTATCGACCTGAGGATGTCGATCGGTGGCTCGCGGCTCTTCCGACTGGAGGATCTCAACCCGAACCGAATGGCGTGCTTTCGCTCGGTTCCGGGCGTTTTCAGAAGGCGGCAACGTCCTAGGCGGATTGCCTCACTACGGCTGAGGGCCAGCAAAGATGTCACTCTTTAAAAGAGGGAAAATCTGGTGGTACGAATTCTGGTTCGCCGGAAGGCGCGTTCAGGAATCTACCAAAGCCACATCGAAGACACTCGCCAAGAGCGCGGAACAGAAACGCCGCCGGGAGTTGGAGGAGGGCTTCAATAGTCTTGAAGATCAACGACATGAGCAGATCCGCACTCTAAAAGAGGTTGCCCGAGACTACTTGGAAAGCTATGCACTGCGCAATCGGAGCGCGACGTTCGCGAGCTACGCAGTCGGCCACGTGGTCAGATTGCTCGGCGAACGAATGGTCGTGGACGCTAGCGACGACCTGATTCGGGAATACCAGGATCAGCGTCTTCGCGAGGAGGCAGCCCCCAAATCGATCAACGAGGAGGTCGGGTTTCTTCTACGACTCCTTGGAGACCGCGGTGACGTCATCCGTGCCCGCCTGAAGAAGCAAAAAGGCCTCCGACTGAAGGGCACCAAGCAGATTGCCAAGGCGTATTCCACAGAGGAGAAGACGCGCCTCATGGAGGCCACCAAGGAGGCGCGATCGCCGGCGATGCACCCAACTCTAATGCTAGCGTTGAACGCAGGTCTGCGCGGCGGTGAGATCAAGAACCTGAAGTGGCTTCATATCGATCTCGAAAAGAGGTTCCTGACGGTCGGCAGAAGCAAGACGGAAGCCGGAGAAGGCCGGACCATTCCGTTGAACCCGCCGCTGCAGGCCGCACTCGAACAACACGCGGCATGGTACGTCCTTCGTTTCGGCCGGATCGAGCCAGATTGGTACCTCTTCCCGTTCGGACGGGCAAACCACCTGGACCCCACGAGCCCGATGACGTCGATCAAGACCGCCTGGTCCAACGCGCGGAAGCGCGCGGGCGTAGAGGGGCGGATGCACGATTCCAGGCACACACTCATAACCGAACTCTCCGAGAGTGGCGCCGGCGACCAGACGATCATGGACATCGCCGGTCACGTTTCCCGCCAGATGCTGAAGCACTATAGCCAGATCCGAATGCAAGGCGAAGCGCGATGCCCTCCAGGTGATTGGGGAGAACCAGAAACGAGCCGAGGGCACGGTCAACAACGCGAAGCCGGCGCAGGACTGCTCGCCGGAGCCCACGGATGCGCAGGAGGTTGAAAGAGAGTCCCTACAAGAATCCCTACAATCGGGGAATTCAGGGGGTGGAAAGCATCGAAGAACTGCGCGTAAGTCGTTGAAAGAATTGGCTCCTCAGGTAGGATTCGAACCTACAACCCTTCGGTTAACAGCCGAGGTATTTTGTTCTCGATTCGAATCAGCGGACGGTGCACAGACCCGAGAAAATGTTCCCAAGAACGAATCGTCGTGAGGTGGTGATGGCAAAGGTTTCAATTACTAAAAGTCGGACGAACAGGTTGATCGAAGGATCGCAGAATACGGTGCGCCAACGGCTCGACGCACTTCAAGACAAGTTCGGGCGAGACGCCGGACCTGAGGATCCGGTGTTCATCGATCCCCTTTTTGCCATCCCTGACTCGTTAGAAGTAGATAGCCTGCAAATATAGAGTTCGTCAGGTTAATGCGGAAGGCGCGGATTCCTGCGGAACTGATCTACGCGTACCTCCGTACAGGCTTGATCGTGACAGAAGAGCGGTACGAGCACCTCTCGCCAGAAGACCGATACGCCTGGGATCGCGCGATCGCGGAGTATGTTCAGCGAAGTAAGAGGAGCCCCAAAAGACGGCTTCCATAGGCGTGACGTTCGCTACGCGCGAGGTTTTATGGACGCAATTCGTTCGAGATGAATGTGCTCCACGACTGGCACTATGCTTTGAGATGGGACGGATACTTAGTTAAGCTAAGGGGCCAGGGCGGCGTTCACTCGCCAACAAATGGTCTCGCTTTGGCTACCGCTACTCTAACGTGACGAGCTCCACTTTCAGGCCAACCGGTTCCGGCAGCGGATCCCGGGCTGGCGAGCTGCTATTGAATGAATACGAATTCAGGGGAAGTGAGATTAGCGTGATCCAACTTCGAGCACAGGAATCAGGGCAGGCTCCGTTTGATTCCACATTCGAGGTACATTACACCATTGGTGATCTTGCCAGGCAATGGCGGCTGGGGCGGGAGACTGTTCGATTGTTAGTAAAGGACGAGCCGGGTGTATTAAAGGTCCGGATGGGTCTGCGCAAATCAATGACTCGTTACAGTGTACCGGAGTCGGTCGCACGACGGGTTCACACGAAGCTGTTCAACCCAGCCCTTTGAGCCATCAAAGCCGGGACCTTCGGTTTATCTTTGTCCGTAAATGCTTCGGTAGGGATATTCTTCAGTCGGGCTTGGCGTTCTACACGAATTATCTGGATCCGGACTTGGGTATTTCGATGACGTTCGGCTTTGGTTTCTCGCTGAAGGCGTCCTTTAGCACGGCGGTCAACCGTTCTTGCCGCTCCGGAATCCAAGCGGCATAGTGGTTTCGGACCATCTGTTCGGAGTTGCCGAGAAGTTCGGCGACGTCTCGCACGGTAACACCGGGACGCTGGAGCAAGATTCGCGCGAACGTGTGCCGAAACCGATGAGGAGTAGGCGTTTCCTTCCAAGGCCCGCAAAGCACCCACAGTTTGTTCAATTTCCGGCGCCAAACATCGGTGACGACGTTCATGTCCGTCGTGCGGTGCTCCCCAAAAATGCATGGCCCGAATTGACGCGCGCGTGCGCGAATGCGTTCCTGTAACCATTCGGGAACCCACGTATAAACATGTGCACCTGTCTTCGTCGTCCTGACGAGGATCTCGCCGGTAGTTTGCATCCGGTCGATGCGAAACGTGGCCACATCGGAAATGCGTAGCCCAGTATAGACTGACACGGAGATAAAGTCCGCGAGATCCTGACCTGTCCATTTAAAGTTATACCGGACGTACTCACCGGAAGCACGGTGATGATGGATGACCCGCGACCACTTGACTTCCTGCTTTCCGTACTTGGTTTCGCAGGCCTCGTACATCTTGCGTAACTCTTCGTCGGTAAACGGCAGCTTCTGTTCACTGCGTCTGTCGGATGCATCACGTCCGCGCTGGTTTTTCACCAGTTTGGCCGGGTTACGCGAGACCCATTCGTTCGACACGCAGAACTCGAAGAACGTTTTGACGGTGCTCATGTTCTTCGCGGCGGTTTGAGAACTGACGTACCAGGACGAACGGAATTCGCGAACGGTCAATGGGTCCCCACTGATCGAGCATGACGTAGCCTCTGCTTTTGGAGAAGGCGGTCAGTTTCGCGAGGATGAGCTTGTACTTCCTTTGGGTGTTCTGCGCTGCGTGCTCGCAGAGTTCCGCAGTGAACGCTTGGACCGCCCGCTCGATCATAATGGACTTTGTTTTCGCGTCGGGCGGGGGAGCCAGGGCGGTCGGCGGTTCCACGACATCAGGGCCATTAACAACGGCCGGACCATTCCACGCCCCATCTTTCTCCCAAGCCCTGGCAGCCTTGGCTTCCTCCCAGTTCGCTTTCCCGGTTTGCTTGCGGGCGAACTTACCGCCAAGCGTTCCGGAAGCATGAATGAGGCAACCACATTTTTTCCACCCGCGTCTGCCCTCATCGAACTCGCCGGAGCGGAGGTCTTCGGGATAACCAGCCTCGCATTCCTTACGATGCCGCCTGTAAAGGATGAGTGCCATTTTTCAGGCCCATCCTATCACATCGTTGCACGCCAGACCCGCCGATTTCCCTTAAATGATTGATTCTAAACTGGCGGAGAGAGTGGGATTCGAACCCACGTTAGAGTTTCCCCTAAACACGCTTTCCAAGCGTGCGCCTTCAACCACTCGGCCATCTCTCCGATTCGGAAACAGAGAACGGGTGTTTCGAAACCGCCTTGGATGTTCTTCATCAGGATAACATGTGGAGCGCCCCTCTCCGGCCACTCCATTAGAATGAGATAGTGACCCACCCTCCCATTTCGCGGCGCAGCCTGCTGCTTTCGCCGGTGGTGGGGCTCACCGCCTGCGCGCCGCAGAAGGCCACCGGCTTTTTCGGATATTGTTTCGTGGCCAATCGGGACAGCCGGTCGATTGGAGTGATCGACCTGACCCGGTTCCGGCTGCGCCAGCAGATTCCGCTCGACGCCGCGCCGGGCGCGATTGTCGCTCATCCCAGCAAGCCTAAGGCGTACGTGCTGGCTCCCCAGGCCGGCACTGTTTATGAACTCGACGGCACTTTCCTCAAAATCGGCCGCCGCCTGCGTGCCGGGAACGAAGCCGTTGGCATGTGCCTGTCCCGCACCGGCGATGCGCTCTGGGTGCTCTATCGCGACCCTGCCAGCCTGGTCGAACTGCCGCTCGAATCGTTCAAAACGGGCCGCCGCATTCGCCTGGCGGCCCCGCCGGACGATTTTGACCTCAGCCGCGGATTCGACGAAGCCGCCATCGTCACGCGCAACAACCGCAGCATCGCCATCGCCTCGCTCGCCACCGCCAGCATTGTCCGCACCATCCGGACGGCCACCGAACCCTCCATCGGCCGCTTCCGTTTCGACGGCCGCCAGTTGATCACCGGCAGCCAAGCCGACCGCAGCCTCACCATTTACGATGTCGGTTCCGGAAAAACCGTGGTGCGCCTGCCGCTCCCGCTGGCTCCGCGCCATTTCTGCTTCACGCCCCTGGGAGGCCAGCTTTACATCACGGGCGACGGCCTGGACGCAGTGGTAACGGTTTATCCGTTCCGCACCGAAGTGGTCGAGACGATTCTGGCGGGACGGGCACCGGGCGCCATGGTGGTGACGAGCGAGACCAGCCCGTCTTACCTGCTGATTGCCAACCCCGAGACGAACGGTGTGACGGTGCTCGACGTCGAGACAGGCAAGCTAGTGGCAGTGGTTCAGGTGGGGCAGCAGCCGGGCTGCATTATTCTGACACCCGATAAGCAGTACGCCTTGGTGTTGAATGAGCTATCGGGCGATCTGGCCGTCATCCGGCTCTTCTCGCTCAGTGGGCGGCAGACGGGCGGCGACCGGGTTCGGCGCTACAAGTCGGCGCCCCTGTTCACGCTGATCCCGGTGGGTGAACGGCCGGTGAGCGCGGCCGTGGTGGCGCTGACGTAGCCGGCTCATACCTGCATTCTCCTTTCCATCTCCCGCCCGTACCACCATAGCGAGCCCAGCCATGCCGCGACGCACGGCGCCAGCGCCCAGGGATGGGTCCAGATGGTCGAGGCAGCCATTGCCATGAAAACGATCTGCAGGACGCCGTTCCAGATCAGCACCCCCATGGTGAACCGCCA
>Ga0209067_10000470_pt1 | contig 25616 bp, 19 predicted proteins | sample ColStrG_CSR_2013_FD_187199 | JGI IMG/M metagenome (GOLD analysis project Ga0209067, IMG submission 187199) | Freshwater sediment microbial communities in response to fracking from Pennsylvania, USA - Cold Stream Run_MetaG_CSR_2013 (SPAdes)... | ecosystem: Environmental > Aquatic > Freshwater >... | reverse complement strand
GAAATGATCTGCGGTGGTGTGACCTCGGCAATGATGGATACGACAGGTCTTTATATTATTGTCGTGGACGCCTTAGGAAACGGTCTGTCATCATCGCCCTCCAATACCAAAGACTTCCCAGATGTTACCATTCGTGATATGGTCAATTCGCAATATGTTTTACTAACAAAGCATTTAGGTATTTTTCATCTCAAAGCCGTGATGGGTATTTCGATGGGCGGCATGCAGACGATGGAATGGCTCGTGGCGTATCCCGGTTTTGCTGAAAAAGCCATTCCGATCGTAGGAACCCCACGGCAATCGGCCTATGATATGATGTTGTGGAAGACCCAAGCCTCTATATTACAGGAAGCCGACAAAAATGAAAAATCGCAAGAAACAGCGATGCGAATGGTTTCTAATGTTCATGTATTGAATCTTTACACCCCGTCGTATTGGTATCATGCCATTAAGCCGGCAAAATTTGATTCTGTACTGCTGGCGAACCAAACGCAGAATTTAAAAATCATGAAGCCGCAGGATTGGATTTGTCAGTTGAAGGCGATGATGGCCCATGACATTTATCAGAGCTCGGGGAAAACGGTGGAGTCTATTAAAGACTTGATCAAGCTAAAGTTTTGGTTGTGGTATCGAAAACCGATCACATGGTAAATCCAGGAACTTCCGTGGAATTTTCCAATGCCCTTGGAGCGTCACTATTGCAAATAGAAAATGACTGTGGTCATATCGGGATTTTCTGTGATCAGGCTAAAGTGAAAAATGAAGTGACACGCTTTCTGCAGCAATAAGGTTTGAGCTACAATGGGTGAAAGTGGCTATCTTTGATTAATGGCTTCAATCTTACCCGGCTTCGAGTACGACATCTTCATCTCTTACCGTCACAACGATAACCGCTCGGGTTGGGTAACGGATTTTGTTAAGGCTTTGCAAGAAGAGTTGGCTTCAACAATAAAGGAACCACTCACTATTTATTTTGATGTCAATCCGCACGATGGCTTGCTCGAAACGCACAATGTAGATAAGAGCCTTGAAGGAAAATTAAAATGCCTCATCTTCATTCCGATCATTTCCCAAACCTACTGCGATCCCAAATCATTTGCCTGGCAGCGTGAGTTTTGCGTCTTTAATAAACTTGCGAAGGGAGATCAATTCGGTAGGGACATTAAGGTAGGCAATGGAAATGTAGCGAGCAGAATTCTCCCTATTGAAATTCATGACCTGGATGAAGAAGATAAAGCCACGATTGAAACTGAAATTGAGGGCGTGTTACGGGCGATTGAATTCATTTATACGGAGGCGGGGGTCAACCGCCCTTTAAAATCAGCGGATGATAAGCACGACAATCTTAATAAAACAGCGTATCCCAATCAGGTTAACAAAGTCGCCAATGCAATTAAGGAATTAGTTGGTGGACTTAAGAATTTCAGTGAAGGCGCCAGGGCGAAGGTAAGTGGTCGAGCTGTAAATCCATCCAAAACAACGCAACGCCCGAATCAGGTAACTACCTTTTGGGATAAGCTTAAAAGACGCAACCTAATAAAAGTGGCTACCGTATATGCTTTAACAGGATGGGTCGTCATCCAGTTCGCCAGTACGGTTTTTCCTCCTTTGAATATTCCGGCTTGGGTGTTAACCCTTCTCATTTTTCTAATTTTGTTAGGGTTTCCAGTGGCGTTAATTTTTGTTTGGGTATTCGAAATGGGCGATGACGGTCGCCTCCGATCAATCTCATCAGATCAAAAGCATGACCGGCTGCCCAATTATTACATTGTCATTAGCCTGGCGGTACTCACTGCCCTTAGTGCCTTTATTTATTTTCAATTTCATAAATATTCCTCGCCCGGCAGGTCCGTGGTAGAAACCGTTGAAAGTGAAAAATCAATTGCCGTTCTTCCGTTTGAAAATTTAAGTGGTGATCCTAAACAAGAATATTTTGGAGATGGGATTGCGGAAGAAATACTCAATTCCCTTACCCAAATTAAAGATCTGAAGGTAGCCGCTCGTACGTCGTCTTTTCAATTTAAAGGAAAACAAGTTGACTTGCGTGAGATGGGGAAGAAATTGAATGTGGACAATATTTTGGAAGGAAGTGTTCGCAAGGGGGTGAATCGAATCAGAATAACGGCTCAACTAATTAGTATAAAAGACGGGTATCATTTATGGTCACAAGAATATAATTTTAAACCAGATGACGTGTTATCAGTGGAAGAAAAGATTGCTCTTGCCATTACAGAGAAATTAAAAGTTACACTCCTTCGAAATGAAAAAATAGAATTAAACAAAAAATACACAGAAAGTACGGAAGCATACGATAATTACCTGAAAGGAAATTATTTCTGGAACCAACGAAAATTGGAGACAGGAGAAAAATATTTTCAGGAAGCTGTGCTATTAGATTCAAATTTTGCTCTTGGATATGAAGGACTGGCCAAGACGTATGTCTTATATCAGTTCTTTGGTCTTTCTGGTAATTTGTCAATGGATAAAGTGGAGATCGCTGCAAAAAACGCCATTGCTCTGGACAGTAATCTTGCCGTACCCTATCTATGTCTTGCCATGAAAAATTCAATGTATGATTGGAAGCCAGCGGTGGCGAGAGCCTATTTCAAAAAGGCGCTTCGTCTCAATCCTAAATACCCTACAGCACATTACTGGTATGGTCAATTTTTGATTTTATACGGGGGAAAGAAAAGTGAAGGAGAGGTCATTTCAGAAATGAAAAGGGGTTACGATCTAGACCCTGACAATCAATCTTCCCCTCACAATCTTGGTCTGGCATTAATGCATCAAGGAAATTATAAAGAGGCGATTAAGGAAATCAAAAGAAGCCTAGAATTGAACCCTAAGTTTGCTCTTCCCCCTTTTAACCTTGGACTTTGCTATTATGCCTCGGGGGATTTCGAAGAATCAAAAAAGGCATTTGAATGGGCAGACCAACTACTCAATGACCAAGGCACGGCCTACCTTCCATATTTTTATTTAAAGGAAGGCAAGAAGGATCAGGCAAAGGCGATATTAAATCGATTAGAGGAACTCGCTAAAATACGATATGTGCATGAGCTCAGTTTTGCCATCGCCGCATCTTTTTTGGGTGAAAAGGATTTAGCCCATAAATACTTTGTAGCGGCGATTGAAAATCATGACACCTGGCTTCCTTACTATCTAACGTATCCCACGGAAATGACAACGAGTCTCTTATCGGATCGAAGAAATAAATCGGCTCTTCCGGACGTGCTTCGAAGCATTGCTAACTAGTCAAAAATCTTATCTTTATAGAATGCCTCCTTGATTGCCGGATTCGAGGACGACGGCTTCATCTCCTGTCGTTACAACGATAATCCGTCGGGTTGCGTAGCGCAAGGCCAACAAGGAATTTGAAAGGTATGTTGGATTGTTAAATCACGAATTTAACAAAATGCTATCATCATTCGATGAAGTTATTTTCAATTCCTTCATTAGTTTTACCTCCTTATGTGGAGACCCCTTTCCCTGATTTTAATTCTCACGGGATGTCTTTCTTTGTTTACCCCTAGCGTGGCTCAAAATAAGCCAGGCCTTGAACTGCCCATTCGAAAGGCTTCGGGAACCATTAAATTGGATGGTGTTTTAGATGAGACGGACTGGAAAAAAGCGTCGGTTGCTAATGACTTTTTCCTAAACTATCCAGTGGATTCGTTGCCTCCTACTTTTCAAACCGAAGCGCGCTTCACATTTGATGACCATTTTTTTTATATCTCCTTCGTCTGTTATGACGACAAGGCACCTCAAGTCATGCAGTCGCTCAAGCGCGACTTTGATCCTGACCTCAATGACTGGGTGGGTTTGACCATTGATCCGTATAAGGATTTTACCAATGGGTTCTATTTTTTGATTTCACCCTTTGGTGTTCAACACGAGGGAACCGTGTCCGGTGGCGGATCAAGTTCGGACAGTTACAACAGCAGTTGGGATAATAAATGGTATTCGCATGTGGTGCGCTACAACGATCGATGGATTGCAGAGTTGGCCATTCCCTTTAAATCATTTCGTTACAACAGCCAGGTGGATCATTGGAGTATTTCGCTCGTTCGAAAAGACTTGAAGCATAATCAGGTGTCCTCCTGGGTGCGGGCGCCCATTCAATATAATCCGGGGTCATTTGCCTACTCCGGCAAGCTGGTCTGGAATGACCCACCACCGAAGGCAGGAACCAATGTGTCGGTTATTCCTTACCTAATTGCTTCTTCTTCCCAAGACCGTGAAAACAATCAACCGGTGGTCAATACCGCCGGCGCTGGCTTCGATGCAAAGGTGGGGTTGACGCCTGCGCTAAATCTTGACCTTACGGTTAATCCTGATTTCTCCAATGTCGATGTCGACCAGCAAATAATAAACCTCACCCGGTTTGAGTATCAGTTTCCGGAGCGCCGACAATTTTTTCTGGAAAACAGTGATCTGTTTTCTTCTCCTGGTTTTACCGGATACACGCAACCTTTTTTTTCGCGGAGAATCGGGTTGGTCAACGATTCTTCCGGCAATCTGGTTAAGGTTCCTATTTTATACGGTGCACGCGTCAGTGGTAAGCTAGGCGAAAAATGGCGGATCGGTTTGATGAATATGCAAACCAAAAAGAAAGAATCCCTGGGACTCCCGGAGCAAAATTATTCAGTTGCTGTCATCCAGCGACAGGTTTTCTCCCGGTCGAACATCGATTTTGTTTTTGTCGACAAACACTCCCTGGGACTAGGCGCTTATGATTCTACACAATACTATCATGACAGTCTGGTCAAGAACACCTGGAACGGCAAGGACACGGTGAAGATGCTACACAAGTACAACCGGGTATTGGGTACCGATTTCAATCTGATTACTAAAAATAACCGCTGGGGCGGAAAGTTTTACTACCATCACTCGTTCGATGATTTTTCTAAGGGTGATGCCTACTCGTATGCCGGATACCTGAACTACACAAGCCGCAACGTGAGCGTGTTGGGTGCCTGGATCGGTATTGGGAAAAACTATCACGCAGAAGCCGGCTTTGTGCCTAGTCAGGCGGTCTATCCGGGCAGTATGGGACCGTTTTCACGGGTCGATTTCAAAATATATCCGAAGTCAAAATCAATCGTCTTTATGAGCCCCGGATTAGAAATAGACTATACACTATTGCCCGATGGTACCCTAACGGATAAAACGTTTTCCGGAAATTATGCCATTAGTTTTAGAAATACAGCCCAGTTTAATGCCATTGTCAAAAGCGTCTATCAAAAATTACCGTCCGATTTTAATTTGCTTGACCCCAAAGGCGATTCTACTTTTCTGAAAGGCCAGGTGTTTCAATGGCACGAATACAATATTAAATACTCCTCCAACACCCGGAAATTATTTACCTATTCCATCAATGCCTTGGGTGGTGAATTGTATAACGGCAGCAGGATAGGAATAGGCGGTGCGATCCGTTATCGCGTTCAGCCTTATGGCAGTTTCTCCGTTACGTTTGATTATCAAGACATCAAACTTCCCCCCGCTTATGGCCAGGCTAAATTTTTGCTCGTCAGCCCGCGGTTGGATCTGACGTTTACAAAAAAATTGTTTCTAACAACCTTTGTGCAGTACAACGATCGGTACAACAACGTTAATCTTAATACGCGGCTGCAATGGCGCTTCAAGCCTGCCTCCGATATTTTTATTGTTTACACCGACAACTATTTTGCCGACGGTTTCCTTACCCGCAACCAGGCCCTGGTCATGAAAATTACTTATTGGTTTAATTTGTAATCGAGGAAAAATCACACCTCACCGCGCCAGCAGGCCGGAAGCTTACTATGGCATTGCCCAAAGGCTGCACGGGGATAAAAGAGGATGACCGTTTTTTATTTCAGAGGGGCGATGAATTATTCTGGTTTTATATGGCGGGCTTTCAAAGGCAAGTTGTTTTACCTTCACCGTGGCGTCGTTGCGAACCTATCGAATGGGCATGACGCAAAATTAATCAAATGACCTTAAAAGATTATATTTGGAGGATGTCTTTGACTACAATGAAAAATGTGAAACCCTTAATCATTCTTCTGGCAACAATCCTTGCCGCTCAGTCTGTTGCGCAAGGCAAAAAGACCCGACTTCAGGCCGGGCGATTGTATGAAGGCGGAGAAACGCTGTATGCTCCGCGGCTGGGATTTACGGCCAAGGTTCCTGAAGGATGGCAGGGCTTGCTGCCGGAAGGGACTGAAGTTTTTTCGCTATCCAGTATGACTTCTGTCTTTGGCGAGATGTATGTTTTTGGGCGGGAACAAGGTGACCTCATTTCGATGAAGGCGGTTTGGACCAACGGTTTTGATCTGAGTGAGACTATCGGGCTGAAAGCCATCGATCCAACGATTCACAATGACCTCTTATCGTCAGAGGTAATCGGAGAGGGGGAGGCTGTTAATAAGGGGAATCGGGCCTTTGCTGTGGCGCGTTGTAATCCGAGTGGCCCCTGTGTTACGGTCCTTACGTTGATTCCAATTCAGTTTTATGAGGCAGTAAAAAATGTGGCCATAAAATTTATGGAAACCAGCTCCTTTGAACCTCCATCCAACGCACCAATCCATGCCGACCTGAACTGGAAGGAATTTTTATCCAACAAATCACTGCTATCCTATATTGAGGTGGAGGGAGGGTCTAAAGAAAATATCGTTGAGCTTTGTGCTGATGGCACGTTCACATCATCGGTTAAAAAGAAGGGATGGCTTAAAAAGGAAAACCCCAAGTACAATGGTAATAATTCTGGCCAATGGGCTACCGAGGGAATAGGTGAACAAACAAAACTCCACCTTACTTTTAAAAAGAAAGATGTACCACCACTGGACGTTACATTGGCTATTAAAGATGAGAAGATTTATGCCAACGGAGAACGGTATTTTATTGCACAGTCAACCAAATGCAAGTGATTCGCTGAATCGGCGACGCAAGAATTTTCACATGACATCACGAAGGATATTTTTGCAAAAAGCGGCAGCCCTGATGGCAGGCACTGCTTTGTCTGATTTCCCGATTTTTGGAAATGGAGTCTCCCCTAACAGGCTAAGTTTTGATTTGCATTGTCATCCCGGCCTTTTCTTTGCGAAGGGGCAAGAAGGATATGCCGTCGATGCCGGTATCGCTAAAACCTTAGGAGAGATGAAAATCGGAAATCTTTCAGGAGCATTTTTTTCGTTAGTGGCGGACGCACAAATTATTAAAGTTGGCCCTGAAGGAGTAAAGCCTTACCGGAATTTTACCACCCGCGAAGCTTGGTCAGATTACCAGCGCCAGGTAAATGCATTTAAAGAAATAATCAAGAGCAATAGTTCTTTTGCCATCGCCACCGACCGCAACGATCTTCAGCAAAATTTTAAGAGGGGTAAAATCTCGGCCTACCTCTCCTGTGAGGGTGGCGACTTCCTGGAAGGCGATGCCGGAAAATTGGAGCTGATGTATCAAGACGGAGTGCGGTCGCTGCAGCTTGTTCACTATCATCCCAATGAAATTGGCGATTTGCAAACGGAAGCGCCCCAATATAATGGACTATCTGCCACCGGAAAAGAAGTGGTAAAGAGGATGAACAAACTTGGCATGGTGATCGATTTGGCCCATGCTACCTTTGAAACTACAAAAGCAGTGGCGGATGTTTCCAGTCATCCCATTATTTTGTCACACAGCTTGTTGAAGAATGACAGCTCCCATCCGGTGGCACGCCGTATGATTACCCCCGAGCATGCGAAAGTGGTGGCGCAGACGGGCGGCGTCATCGGAGCCTGGCCTTCCGGGTTAAATAGAAGCTTTGATGATTTTATTGACAACACCTTGAAGTTAATCGATGTGACGGGCATAGATCACGTCGGGCTAGGTACTGATATGGATGCTAATTTCAAACCCGTTTTGAATAGTTATCTGCAACTTCCACAGTGGATTGAAGGTCTTAAATCAAAGGGACTCAGTGACGAACAGGTGAGCAAAGTAGCGGGAGGGAATATGAATAGAGTTCTGGAAAAAGTTCTCTGACGCTCCTACCCATGTAAAGTTAAAAGGTTATTATTATACCTCAGAATAATTCTATATTTTCGGAAGCTTTAATCTATACCTACAATGGCTTCTATTATTCCGGGCTTCGAGTACGATATTTTTATTTCCTATCGCCAGAACGATAACAAGTACGACGGTTGGGTAACTGAATTCGTAAACAATCTCAACAAGGAATTAGAAGCCACACTCAAAGGCAAAGTCAACGTGTACTTTGATGCTAATCCCCACGATGGTTTACTGGAGACGCACTCGGTCAATCACTCACTCGAATCCAAACTGAAGTGTCTGATCTTTATTCCGATTTTGTCCAAAACCTATTGTGATTCAAATGGATTTGCCTGGAATCATGAATTCCTGGCATTCATAGCAAAGGCCAAACAGGACCAATTTGGTGTGAACATAAGGCTACCTTCCGGAAATGTTTCAAGCCGTGTGTTGCCGGTGCGTATTCATGATCTTGATCCGGAAGATGTGAAGCTGGCCGAATCCTATCTCGGTGTAATTCGTTCAGTGGATTTTATTTATCATTCACCTGGTGTAAACCGTTCCCTTCGACCGTGGGACGATGATGTTATCAAAAATACAAAGCAACCTTTTTACCGCGACCAGATTAATAAAGTAGCCAATGCCATTGATGAAATCCTTCGAGGCCTTAGACAGTCTGAGCGGAACAAATCCACGGAGAAGGTTCTCTCACCGGTAGTTGAAGAAATCAAAACACAAAAACCTAAGAGTTCTCGCCCTGACCCAGTATGGAGTCCGGCAAAAGCTTCATTGTCTCGAAATGCGATATGGTCGGTGATGGTGGCCGTTGCGGTGCTGTTGGCTTATTTTGGAGTGCGATGGTACCTCCATAAGCAAAAAGTTGATCATGCCGGGTTAGTATTACTTCCGGCGATCCAAAAATTAGTGGATGAAAATTTCCGCCCTCCATTCCAAGCCTATGAAATGGCAGCGGAGGCGAGGAACTATATCCCCAATGATTCGGCGCTGATTAAATTATGGGCAAGATTGACATGGACTGTTCCCCTGGAGACGCAGCCAGAAGGAGCAGAAATAGTTTGGAAGGATTATGCTAGACCTGAAATGGACTGGATCGTGGCCGGAACGACGCCAATAAAGGAGGCCACCTTCAGACGAGGTTATATGAGGGCAGAAATTCGCAAGGCCGGATTTCAAACTGTCGAATATGCGGGTCCCTGGTCCTACGCAAGACAGTTTACTGATCTTGCTAAGGTAAAATTGGACCCCGTTGAGAGTCTACCTGAAAATATGGTACGAATACCAAAGAGGACAACCTCCATGAATATTGTTGGGCTTGAATCGTATGGAGACAGAGAGGTAGGGGAATTTTTAATCGATCGGTTTGAAGTGACCAATAGACAGTTCAAGGCCTTTGTTGATGCGGGTGGATATACGAACAAGTCTTTTTGGCAATTTCCCATTTACTCTGAAGGCAAAGAATTGACTTTCGAATTGGCGATGAAAAGATTTATTGATAAGACTGGACGACCAGGTCCAGCGAACTGGGAAGCTGGCTCTTTTCCGGACGGGCAAGAGAATCATCCGGTTACCGGTGTTTCATGGTATGAGGCTTCTGCCTATGCTGTTTATGGTAAGAAGAAACTTCCTACTGTTTTTCATTGGAGCATCGTTGCTGAAACCTCTCGCACCGAGTTCATTGTACCCCTCAGCAATTTCAACGGAAAAGGAACAACCGAAGTAGGCAACATGAAAGGGTTCAGCTCATTTGGTGTTTATGATATTGCTGGTAATGCCCGTGAATGGTGCTCGAATGAAGCGGTAAATTTTGATCAACGCTATATTTTAGGAGGAGGTTGGAATGATCCGACGTATGCATTTAACGATGGGTATACGCAATCCTCCATGGATCGAAGTCTCGCGAATGGATTCCGCTGCATTCAGGAGTTGCCTGGGGATTCAACATTAGCGAATTTGAATATGAAAGTCGCGATGGCGTTTCGTGATTACCGGAAGGAAAAGCCGGTCGACGATAAAACGTTCGACATTATTCGACGACAATATGCTTATGACAAAAGTCCATTGCGGGACAGTGTCAAGTTGGTGGCTGATCGGGAATTCTACACCGTGGAAAAGATTACCTTTGATGCAGCCTACAATAACGAACGTATGCAGGCTTATATCTATCTGCCGAAGAACGCAAAAGCTCCGGTTCAACCTATTTTATTTTTCCCGGGTTCAGGCGACATCTTTTCACGAAAATTCGATATGGATGCGGCTCTAAATCGTTTAGATTTTGTTTTGAAGAGTGGTCGTGCTTTGGTGATGCCTATTTATAAAGGCACACACGAGCGATACGATGATTTGAAATCTGATCTCCAGGAGGAGACGGTTTTTTACAAAGACCATGTGATCATGTGGCGAAAAGATATTGGTCGCACGATCGATTATCTCGAAACCAGAAAAGATATTAAATCGGATAAGATCGCTTATCTGGGTTGGAGTTGGGGTGGTTTTATGGGCGGCATCATGCCAGCGGTGGAAAAAAGAATAAAAGTAGTGATATTGAATGTAGGCGGAATGGAAATGCATCACGCGTTGCCCGAGGCTGATCAAATTAATTTTATTCCTCGCATTACGCAGCCAGTACTTATGCTGAATGGGAAACACGATATGTTCTTCCCGGTGGAAACTTCTCAGAAGCCGATGTTTGATCTTTTAGGAACTTCCAAGAAGGACAAGAAAATTTTTATTTATGAATCAGGTCATCTTGTACCGCGCACTGAGTTTGTTAAGGAGACACTTACGTGGCTGGATCAATACCTTGGTGAGGTGAGATGAGATATTTTTTATTGGAATAAAAAAACAAAGCCACTTTTGACAGAGACAACCTCCAAGATTGAAAAATTAATTGAGCAGGGCCGCTATTTCGAGGCCCGGGCAAAAGCGGAGAGCGCCTTGGTTCAATCGCAGGATTTGCGGTTGAAACAATTGTATGCCCTGGCGCTTTCGAAGTCCGGTGTTCCTGAGGCAGCACTCGAATTCATGGAGCCCCTTTATGCTCAATTTCCGGATGATCCCGAATCAGCCGGGATTATGGGTAGTATTTGTAAAGAGCTTTTTAAAAAAAATCAAAGCAATTCCTTTGCCATTCGTTCCCGCGACACGTATTTAAAAAATTTCACCACCACAAAGAATTACTACACAGGAATAAATGCCGCCTCGATGTCGGCCATGGCAGGGCAGCTTAGTAAGAGCCGTGAGATCGCTATCGAAATCATTTCTATGCTGGCGGGAAAGGCGGTCGACTTTTGGTCACTGGCCACGCTGGGCGAATCATATATGCTCAGCAAGAACAAGCCGAAAGCATTGGAATCTTATGTTCTGGCTCGTAAGGCGGCTGGCAAAGACTGGGGGAAAATCACTAGTGTGCACAATCAACTTTGGTTACTTAATCATTTTCTTCCGGTGCCCAACGATATTTTAAAATTGTTCAGCCCGCCGCGAGTGGTCGCTTTCGTAGGACATATGATTGATCACCCCCAAAGGAAGGAACCGAGATTTCCTCTATCGATCGAACAAAAAATTAAGGAAGCAATTCTTCACTCCATACGTTCACTAAATGTTCAGATAGGTTATTGCTCACTTGCCTGTGGAGGTGATATTCTTTTTGCGGAGGCCATGGCCGAAGAAGGAAGAGAAGTAAATATTTTTCTTCCCTTTGCGAAATCAGATTTTATAAAGACAAGTGTGGAATTTGCGGGAAATGATTGGGTTAACCGATTTGATGCATTGCTTGAAAGGTTCCCGGTAAACTATCTTTCTCATGAATCGTACGAAGGTTTCGATGATATCTTTCCATTTCAAACAAAAATTATTTTTGGCGCCGCCACGTTAAGGAGTGAGTCGTATCACGATGAGCCAACGTTACTTACTGTTTTATCGGATGTAGACTTACAACGCAAGGAAGGGGGTACCCGGCATACCGTTGGTCTTTGGCCATTCCCAAAACATTATTCAAATATCAATCCGGATATCTTTGTGACGGATAAAACGATTTTGACAACACCCGGGGAGGGAAAACCAGCGCTCCCTAAATCAACCCTTAACAGACCGGTACTTTATCTGGCGTATTTCGATTTGTCGGAAGTATCAGCAAAAGAGAAAATACTGAATTATCATAAAGAGGATATCGATGAAATGGGTACCTATATGATTTATGAGCCTGACAATTCAGCGTTACTGGCTGCTTTTACTACCGAATCGGCAGCGATCGAATTTGTTCGGTACGTGACCGAGGTGATGAAATCATTAAGGAACCCTTCTTTTAAAATCAGCTTGCATGCCGGTCCTGCGTACATTGAGTCAATTGAAAATTCGAATGAGAAAAGACTTACAGGAAAAACGATTCAACAGGTGAAGGAAATGAATGCGTTCACGGCAAAAGCTTCAATATTTTCCAGTGCCCAGTTCGCCACCTTACTTGCCCTGGAAGGTAAAATGTTTACGATTGATTATGCGGGAATTTTTGTTTTGCCCAGCGACCAGCAAAAAATGTTTATTTTTAAAATCGCATTTAATAGTAAACAAGGCTAAAGGAAAGGTTTATTTGCAAACGTCTACGTCTTGAGGTGCTCTCACCAGCATGCCGACATGGGGATGAATCAACCAAACTCTTAATAGTAAGGTGCAGCCAATAAAGACGAGCGCGATTTTTGAAAGACGGGCAAGCGGAAAGCTATGTCTTAACAATGACAAAAGCTTCACTGAACCGATCATGACGGGCCAGGTCCCGAAACCAAAAAGTAGCATGAAAAGCAAACCGTCTGTAGCGGAAGGTAAAATCAGACAAGCCGATAGGGCTAGGTAGGTGAGGCCGCAGGGCAGCATGCCGTTGAGCATGCCAAGCATAAAAGTACTGGGGCCCGATTTTTGGTTTGAAAGCAACTCGAATCCTTTTCTTAATCGTGAGGTAAAGGCTGTTACCGCTCTATCAAAAAATGGAACTCTCATGCTGCGAAAGCTTAAGCCAGCGAGTAGAAATATTCCTCCTAGCAGTATTGATATAATTTGTTGATAGGCGTTGAGGTGAATAAAAGAGCCAAAGGCCGCCGCCAGTGCCCCCAGTAATCCATACAAAAAAATTCTTCCGCTGTTGTAGAGAATGCCCGATCGCAGGAATGGCTTGTTTCGGGTCATGGCCATCGCCAGGGGGCTGCACATGCCCGCGCAATGCAAGCTGCCTGCCAGACCCATGATGATAGCCGTATATAACATTATAGGATAATTTGTTTTTCGAAATAATACTGTTTGCCTTCCATCGTCCAAGTAACCGAGGAGCGATAGAGGCCAGGCTTCCAATTTCCTAAATTAAATTCCTGAACGGGTTGGTGGGGGGAAAGGCGATAATGGCGATCCAGTTTTTCGTCAGATGGTCTTTCTATTTTGAACGTCCCATTTTGAATATGTTGACCTTCGGCGAAAGAGATTCTTGCCTGACCATTTTCAACGGCAATAACAGGAAGATGACGTAACCGATTGGTGTTGTTGATCTGATCCAATTTTTGCTGGTATTTCAATTCATCGCGATAATAATCTTTAGAAACCAGGTTGATATCCTGTCGGACGCAAACCACGACTAGCACGGCGATGTAAAAGGCAAAAGTGAGGAAGGCAACCACAATCCATTTTCCAAAATTCATAACTGTTTTTTTAATGGCCCTATAAATTTAACATTACTAGAGGTAATCTTTTTGCCGTTTTGAAATACCCCTAATTGGACTAGGGTTTTCGTTGAATTGATTAACCGGGGCGGAATCTTCACCATGTACAATCCCTTCAATATTCCTTCTTTTGGCACGATAATTTCCGGACCACCCACGCGCATAAACGTCGCGCCGGCCGGCGATTCAATTCTTAATTCGAGCGGAATGTCTTCGAAAGTTTTATTAATAAATTCAATGTTGTAAAGGTTGGTGATTTGTCCATCGTCGGTTCGTGAATACAAAGTGCCAGGCGCTTTCAATACGGTCATCTCAATATCTTTGCGCGTGGAGATAAAGAAAATTAACAAGCTCAGTAACGCGACCAGCACAACGGAGTATCCCGCAACACGCGGAGTAAACAGTTTCAGTTTACCATCTTTAATGGCGTTGTAGGAAGAGTAACGGATCAATCCCTTCGGCTTGTGGATTTTAACCATCACCTCATCGCAGGCATCAATGCAAGCGGTACAATTCACACATTCAAGCTGCGTACCATTGCGAATGTCAATACCGGTGGGGCAGACGTGAACACATAATTTACAGTCGATACAGTCGCCCTTCTTCTCCTCCGATAGTGGTTGTGATTTTTTTAGTTTGCTGCGCGGCTCTCCGCGCAGCCAATCGTAAGCAACCAAAATTGAATCTTTTACTAACAATACGCTCTGTAATCTACCGTAAGGACAAACTACCGTACAGGCCTGCTCGCGAAAACGGGCGAACACGCCGTAAAATATCAAGGTAAAAGCAGTAAGCCCAATAAATTCGCCCAGATGTTCCGTTGGCGATTCACTGATTGTTTGTTTCACGTTATCAATGCCGATAATGTAAGCGGTGACCGTGTGTGCGATCAAAACGGCAATGACAAGGAAAATGAAATGTTTGAAGATGTTTTTAGCCGCTCTGCCAGGTGTCATGGTAGAGGTTTTTAATTTTCGCTGATCGTTGGCATCGCCTTCGATCCAGTATTCGATTTTGCGAAAAACCATTTCCATAAAAAGCGTTTGCGGGCACGCCCAACCGCACCAAATTCTACCGAAAGCCACGGTAAATAAAATAATGAACACAAAGAAGGTAATGGCCGTTATGGCGAGAAGAAAGAAATCCTGAGGCCAGAATACCTGGCCAAATAAAATAAACCTCCGCTCCAGAATATTAATTAACAAAAAGGGATGGCCATTCAATTTAATGAAAGGTCCTGAAAAGAATAAGGATAGAAGTAGTACGGTTACGGCAATTCGCCAACGATGGTGAATGCCGGTTGGTTTTTTGGGATAAATCCAGACCCGTTTGCCTAGGGCATCTACCGTTGCAATGGTATTGCGAAACTCCTCGTCGTAGTGATAAAGAGTTTCGTTTGAAAATCCAACTTCATCTTTCATTTCCCCTTCTCATTTATTCCCTGTGTGTACAAGGAAGTCGGTTTTTTTTCGTACCCTTCTTTACTTATTTGGTTTCTGCCTTATACAAATCTCCTTCTGGTTTCTTGGGATTCGCAGGGTTTGTTCCCTGGAGTGTAAGCACATAGCTTGAGACGTTTCGTATGGCTTCCGGACTCATCACGCTGCCCCAAGGAACCATGTTGGTGCCGGGTACGCCGTTGGTGACTACCTTGAAAATGTTTTTTATGCTACCGCCGTGCTTCCAATATTCATCCGTTAGGTTAGGGCCAATATCACCACCTCCATCTTTTCGGTGACAGGATGAACACGTATTGAGGAAGGTCGTTTTTCCATTCTCCAACATCGTGGCATCGGCGGTTGCTTCCACCGTTGCCTCATCGATTTTTGCATTGGGGTTGGCCGTGTTCATTTTCTGCATTTGTTCATTGGCGGAAGCTACTTCGGTATTGTATTCGCTCGTTGAAAGCGGAAAGGAGTTGAATACATGATACGCCAGGAAATAAATCACCCCCCAAATAATGGTGACATAGAATAACCATTTCCACCACGGCGGAAGATGATTGTCTAATTCTTTGATCCCATCGTAATTGTGATCCATAACGAGGGTCGCTTCTTTTTCTTTTGGAACAAACCCATTGATGGTATCCCAAAAGCTCTTAAAGACGGAGGGAGTGGGTTGATAGACCTTGCCTGATTTCTCCGCTCTTTCCCGTGCCGTATTTTCGGTGAGGAGATTAATCACCCTCAACAAATAGACGAGCGCTAATAACACCAGCAATGAGACCACAAAAATGAAACTGACCACTAAATAGAATTTTTTCATTGGGTCATCCCAAATGGAAGTAGCCGTGGTTGTTTGGGCCTGACTGGCTACTGAAACTGACAAGCCAAATGAAAATAGAATTAGGCGTTTCATAATGATGAGGTTTTTGAAGGTTGGGTAGAATGCGTTCCGTCTTCCAGTGGTAGTTCGCTCATTTCGCGGATAAAGTTCCGGTCAACGGTGAATGCCCACAACAATAGGAAAAGGAAGAACATGAAAAAGATGACAAACGAAATCACAGGCCAGACCTGGATGTTGTCAATATGTTGCAAAATTTCTTTATACATGATCGTTGTGTTGAGTTTATATTACTTCGAAGCGTCGGCCGTTTTTTCGGCTTTGATATCCATACCGAGTCGCTGCAGGTAGGCGATCAGCGCCACGATTTCTGTTTCGGGCAACACTTCGTAGCCTTCCGTTTTTAAGTTCTCAGCGATCTTTCTTGCCTGGGCTTCCAAGTCCGCATTGGCGGTTTCTTCGTAGCCTTCCGCATAGGGCACGCCGATTTTTCGCAACGCCTTTATTTTTGAAGCGGTAGTCGATTTGTCGATCACATGCTCGAACAGCCATGGGTAAGCGGGCATAATTGACCCGTTGGATACTTCTGAGGGGGCCAGCATGTGACGATAGTGCCAACTGTCAGCATATTTGCCGCCAACACGGTGCAAGTCCGGGCCCGTGCGTTTGGATCCCCAAAGGAAAGGGTGATCATAAACATATTCTCCGGCTTTGGAGTATTCGGCGTTTTTGGGGTCGTACCGTTGGACTTCACTGCGGAACGGTCGAACCATTTGACTGTGGCAACTGACACATCCTTCCCGGATATAGATGTCGCGACCCTGAATCTCCAGCGGCGTATAAGGTTTCACTGATGCAATGGTCGGAATATTTGATTTGATCAGAAAAGTAGGAATCAATTCAATTGCTCCTCCAATTAAAATAGCGACCAATGCCAACGTTGTAAAAAGAATGGGTTTGCTTTCAAGGACATGGTGCCATCCCCCGGTGGATGCGGCTTTAACCATCGGTGCCACTTCAGCTTGTTCATCGGCGACAAAACTGCCGGCATAGGCGGTCTTGATTAAATTGTAGGTCATGATGATCACTCCCGACAAATACAATACGCCACCCACCGCACGGAGCATGTAGAGCGGAATAATTTTTGTCGTAGTCTCTAAGAAATTTTGGTAGGTGAGGAATCCATCGGGATTAAACTCCTTCCACATTAGACTTTGCACGACGCCGGCTGTGTACATGGGTAAGGCATAGAAGATGATCCCCAAGGTGCCTAGCCAAAAGTGAAGGTTCGCAAGTTTGGTTGAGTAGATTGTCGTGTTCCACATGCGGGGAACGACCCAATACAGCATTCCAAAAATCATAAATCCATTCCACCCTAATCCTCCCACGTGTACATGAGCAATAATCCAGTCGGTAAAGTGGGCGATGGCATTTACATTTTTCAAGGAGAGGAGCGGGCCTTCCAGGGTGGCCATACCGTAGGCGGTAACGGCTACGACAAAGAATTTTAATACCGGTTCTTCGCGAACTTTGTCCCAAGCACCGCGCAACGTGAGCAAGCCGTTAAGCATCCCTCCCCAACTTGGAGCAATCAGCATAATGGAGAAGACAACACCGAGAGATTGAGCCCAATCTGGCAACGCGGTATAAAGCAAGTGGTGGGGTCCGGCCCAGATGTAAATGAAGATCAATGACCAAAAGTGAATGATCGACAAGCGATAGGAATAGACTGGGCGGTTTGCCGCTTTAGGAAGAAAGTAATACATCATTCCCAGATAGGGAGTCGTTAAGAAAAAGGCAACGGCATTATGACCGTACCACCATTGCACCAGTGCATCTTGAACGCCCGCATACCAGGAATAACTTTTAAATAAACTAACGGGCATTTCGAAAGAGTTCACAATATGTAAGACCGCTACGGTAACAAACGTGGCGATGTAAAACCAAATGGCCACATACATGTGCTTCTCGCGCCTTCGTAAAATAGTGCCAATCATATTCCAACCGAACACCACCCAGATCAGCGCAATGGCAATATCAATAGGCCACTCCAGTTCGGCATATTCTTTTGACGTGGTAATGCCCAGGGGTAAAGTGATCGCTGCGGCCAGGATAATCAGTTGCCATCCCCAGAAGTGGATCCAGCTGAGCGTGTCGTTGAACATTCGGGTCTTGAGCAGGCGCTGCATCGAATAGTACACGCCCGCAAACATCGCATTGCCTACAAAGGCAAAGATGACGGCATTGGTGTGCAATGGTCGTATGCGGCCAAAGCTGGTGTATTGTAAGTCGAAATTGAAGACCGGATAAAAAAGCTGGATGGCTGCCAGCAACCCGACTGTCATCCCAACAATGCCAAAGATGACACAGGCAATGATGAAGAATTTTACGATCTTATTGTCGTAGTGGATTTTTTCTAATTCCATGGGCAGGTAAGTTTAGTTAACGCCTTAAAAGTAGGCTCGCTGGAAAAAGTCAATCCTGACTTGAAGCAGTGTGGAATATGATTTTTGTCATTCTTCGATAGGCGAGAGCAACCCACTTGTCGCAAAAGCTGGCTTTATGCGCCGTAGCGAATGCTCATTTCTCTGGGTTCGTTGTCCTTGCCGGCTGGCTATGATGGGTTGAACAATTCTATTTTAGTAGCCCCATTTTGTGTTGCCATACCCCGGCAATGCTTTGTGCCCGGCTTTTAGTTTCCACCGCTTTAGTTCCCGCAAAGTGTTCATCCACCGTTTGAGTAAATAATTTCAGCCAGCGATCAAAATGTGAGGAATCGATGGAGAGGCTAAGGTGCTTTTCAAAGGGATTTCCCTGATAACGTTGATCACCCAACAACATGGATGACCAAAAATTATACATGGTAGGAAGATGTTTTTCCCAGTCCAGGTGCCGGAATTTAGGTGCCAGCAGTTCGTCGTCCTTCACTTTTGAATAAAAGGAGTTGACCAGCAATACAATATCTTCCCCATTGCTAATGTCATTCATGGGTTGGCAGAGGAAGAGATTTCTCTTCTGCCTTTGCATCGGCAGATTTTTTTTTCTTATCGTCAAACAGCATACGCACCGCGGGGCCATAGGTATCGTCATATTGGCCGCTTTTCATATTCCAAATAAAGGCACCCAGAAATACCAGCGCGATGGTGAGTGAAATAAAAATGAGAAGAATGATGATTTCCATTTCAGCTTTTTTGTTTGAATTGATGATGCGCCGTCCAATTTACCGCCAAGGTACTAAATCCCACTACGCTCACACTACTGATCGGCATGAGGATCGCTGCAATGAGCGGTGATAGGTGCCCGGAGACGGCGAACCCCAAGGTGATCAGATTATAGAAGAATGAAATACCGAACGCCATTTTTAAAATGGTAATAGCCGATTTACTCAACTGGATAAACTGACTCAGTTTCTGGAGTTCTTTTCCATTTAAAATGCCATCACTGGCCGGGGTGAAAACTCCTGTATCGTCCGTTATGGCAATGCCTACATCACTTTGTTTCAAGGCGCCGGAGTCATTGAGTCCATCCCCGACCATCATGACACGAAATCCGTTTTGCTGTAGGTTAGATATAAACTGCAGTTTATCCAATGGGGTTTGATTGAAATGCATCTTCGCATCGGAAGGAAAAATACTTTTCATCCGTTCTTCTTCAGAGCCATGGTCTCCGGAAAGGAGATAGATCGGAAATTTATCACTTAACCTGTTGATCAGCGCAGGCATGCCCGATCGTATCGAGGTTTCGATGTTAAAGTACCCACGCACCAAGCTATCAATGGCTACATAGACCTTTGATTTAGATTCCTGCCCGCCTTCAAAACCGGCAAACGATGCGGCTCCTAATTTGATCAAATGATTGGCTATAATTCCTTGAATCCCTTGGGAGGGAACCTCTGAAAAATTGGTCATCGGTTCCGGCGATTCAAAGGAAATCGATTTTGAGACTAACCGACTCAAAGGATGCGTGGATGAATTAGCAAGTGTTTTGATCCAACCCAGTTCTTCGTTTCGTAGGTAGCCGGTGAATTTTATTTCTGACGCTCCGTACGTCACCGTTCCTGTTTTATCGAATACCACTGAATCGATGGCAGCCAATCGTTCGATCACATCCGCATTTTTTAGATAGAATCCATTCCGCCCGAACACTCGCAGCATGTTGCCGAAAGTGAAGGGAGCTGCCAACGCCAAGGCACAAGGACAGGCCACCATCAGCACGGCCGTAAATACCAGCCACATTTGTGATGGCGCTATTACCCACCAGTACAACGCCGTGATGACCGATAATCCCATCACGGCCCAGGTAAACTTTTGAGCGGCCTGATCAATGATTTTTTTATAGTGGCTTTCCTCACGCTTATGAAAGACTTCGTTGTTCCAAAGGCTCGTAAGATGACTTTGTGATATTTTCTTCTCCACCACAAATTCCACAGGTTGGCCAATTAACCGCCCACCACCGTAAATGAAATCACCTTCTCTTGCGTTTACGGGTTTCGATTCTCCTGTTACAAAACTATAATCAATATAGGCTTCCGTGCCCATCAGGTAGCTGTCGGCTGGGATAATCTCCATGTTGCGGACGCGAATGACATCCCCTTTCTGCAAATCGTAAACCAAGACGGGTTTCCATTTGTCGTTTGCTTTTTTGTTTATCGCTAATGGAAAATAGGATTTGTAATCGCGGTCGAATGCAAGGCTGTCGTAGGTTTTGCTTTGAAACCAGCGACCGATCAATAAAAAGAAAACCAAGCCGGAAAGCGAATCAAGATAACCTGGACCGGTGTGCGATGCGATATCATAACCACTCCTGAGAAATAACGCCGCCAGCCCGACGGCGATGGGCACGTCGATATTGATCTGCCTTTGCTTATAACTTCTCCAGGCGGCAACAAAATATTCCTGCCCGCTGTAAAAGATGACCGGAAGGGCAAGAAAAAGATTGATATAAGAAAAAACTAATTTCAGTTGATGTTCGGAGTCGTCCAGCCCCAGGTATTCTGGAAAACTTAATAGCATGATGTTGCCGAAGCAAAATCCTGCTATAGCGAGCTTGGTTATTAAGCTATGATTGGTCGGTGCCATGACCTTTTGTCCTTCCAGGCTGATGGAAGGAGCATATCCTAAGGATGCTAGCAGCCGGGCGATAGCCCCCAATGAGACTCTCGAAGGATTGAAATTAATGGTGACTTGTCTGCGACTGAAATTTACTTCCGATTTGATCACCCCTTCATTTAATCGTTGCAAGTTTTCAAGAAGCCAGATACAAGAAATGCAGTGAATGGATGGTACAGAGAAATGAACCTTGCTATAGTCAGCGGAGGCAAATGCGAGGATTTTTTTGGCTACTTGTGGTTCATCGAGATAGGCATAACTTTCTTCACGCACGTGACGAAGCGAAACGCCCGGAGTCTTGTCCAACGCATAGTATTCACAAAGATTGTTGTCGTTAAGTATTTCATAAACGGTCTTGCATCCGCTGCAGCAAAACGAATTGTTGCCCGAGGTGATCGTTTTTTCTTCGCAAGGCAATCCGCAATGATAGCAACTCACTTTTGCGGATACCTCTTGTTCTGCTAATTCCATGCTAACGCTATAGTGGGAGATTTTTATTTGGTCTTGAATGTCCAAATGGGGCATTCAATATGGTTTACGACATTTTCGGCGATACTGCCGCTCATCAGGTGAGCGAGGCCTTTTCGTCCGTGGGTCCCCATGGCCACCATATCTGCCTTGGTTTCTTTTACGAAGTTTGTTAAGCCAGCTTCCTGGTCAATGTCGTTATAAATATGAATGGCGAAATCTTTGAACATGTATCTTTTAGCGAACGCCTGAAGGGCTTTCCGGGTCTCCATGTCGCGCATGAAATTCGCCGGCGTATTGATGTAGACGATGTGCAATTTCGCCTTGAAAAAATCTTGTAGTTCTTTTACATGCGTTGCCAGTTCCTCGTCTTCTTCCAAAAGGGCATTTGGAAAAATGATACTCTTAATGGTGCCTTTAAAAGTTTTTTTTATGGCCATTATTGGGATGGGGGAAGTGCGCACAATTTTTTCGGTATTTGAACCGACGATAATTTCTTTCAATCCGGACGCCCCTTTCGTTCCCATCACAATCAGATCTACTTTTTTTTCGCGAGCAAAGGAGTTGATGGTCGCGGCGGTGGCGCCAAAGCGAACATGGCCGGTTACTTTGGGACCCTCTTTGGCCCATTTCGCTTTCAGCTTGGAGAACGTTTTTTCTGCGTTTGCCTTCATGTCTTTGAGGTAAACTTCCTCGAAGGAAAGAGAGGGCATCAGAAGGGTGTCGTACATCACAGGCAACTCCACCACATGAAGCAACAAGATTTCTCCACCGCTTTTGTTGGCCACGTCAATGGCAAACCGAAAAGCATTGGTGGCTGCCTCTGAGAAATCGCAGGGAACTAGTATCTTTTTCATGGTCAAAAATGTTCGTTGGCCAAATGTAGTCCCCCGTGAAGTGGATGAAGATGATGGTCATCAAGGGAAAACCTGACTTTGGTCAGGTTTCTGAGGGCAAAAATTGAATTTCAACGGCGCCTAGGTCGATTACCGTTTTATTAAAACTTGTAGGGCCGAACGGGAAGATTGCTCAAGTATTACCCCTTTTATTTTCCGATATTCATTAAAGGTCAACGCGTCATAGTTTTTAATGGTGATCAGGGTGAGGCCAGTATTATAAAAGACCTCAAAATTCTTGCTGAGTAAAGAGATCAGTCTCAGGACACGATTTTCCTGATAATCGACGCAAAAAGAGAAAGAGATCGCAGAGTTTTGCATCACATTAACTCTTAAACCACTTTCGCTGATGGCGCGAAAAATGACGCCCAATTGGTCTTCATTAATAAAAGAATAATCGGTTACCTTACAGGAAATCAAACATTGATTTTCTTTGTGCACAATCAAAGGAGGAAGTTTGTCAACATGACATTCATAAATTTTGGTTCCAACCAATTCAGGGTCAACAAAACTTTTTACAAATAATGGAATCCCTTTGTTGGCAAGTGGTTTCACGGTCTTGGGATGGATCACCGAGGCGCCGTAGTACGTCATCTCTGCCGTTTCTTTGTAGGGCAATTCTTCAAACACGACGGCGTTGGGCAATCGCTTGGGGTCAGCACTCATTACACCGGGAACGTCTTTCCAGATGGTAACTGATTCGGCGTTGAGGCAGCAACCAAAAATAGCTGCGCTGAAATCGGATCCTTCGCGACCCAGCGAAATGGTTTCACCTTTTTCATTGGAGCCAATAAAACCTTGTGCCACCCCTATTTTATTTTTGAGCGAAGCCTTTAAATTGGCCACGTTAGATGCTGTCTCCGGCCACCGGATTTTTCCTTCACGAAATGTGCTATCCGTGCAAATATACTTTCTAGAGTCAACCCATTCAGAAGACAAACCTTCCCGCTGCAAAAAGAGATGAACCAGAACGGAAGAAATAAGCTCACCGAATCCAATCACCTGATCATAGGCAAAGTCATATTCACCCGTCAGCAACAGGGCCATTTCCAGCTCTTTCCATAGCGCGCTTAATTGGCGCAATGGGTTTTTGGGATCAGAAAAAAGTTCATTAATAATACCCCGGTGATAGTCTTCCAACGCCTTGATTTCTTTTTCAAAACTTTTCCCCGATTGACTCAACGAAATGATTTGTTCAAGCGCATCGGTGGTTTTGCCCATAGCTGAAACGACAACCAGCAAATTTTCTTTGCCTTGCGATTTAATAATCGAAACGATATTTCGAATAGCGGAAGCATTCTTAAGGGAAGCGCCGCCAAATTTAAATACCTTCATTATGCTTTTTCTATTGATTTCAAACGATTGCAATGTATCTTTACGGCTGCCTTTCGTCAGGGGCAAATTTAAAAACATCCCGGCAGTTAATTAATAATTTATAAAATTGTGGAGACCTCTCGTATTGCATTGCCCATCGGCACCGCGTTAGACCGATTTATAAAAAACAACCAGGATCAGTTTCAGTACGCCAGTGGAGAACTTTCGCAATTGCTGCGCGACATCGCTCTGGCCTCCAAGGTGGTTAACCGTGAAATTAACAAGGCTGGTCTGATCGATATTATGGGCGCCATGGGGTCGCAAAACATGGGTGGTGAACAGCAACAGAAATTGGACGTGTTGGCCAACATTCGTTTTACCAGGGCGTTGACCAAAGGTGGTGAAGCCTGTGCGCTGATTTCAGAAGAAACAGAATCGTATGTTGACTTAAATAACCAGGGCAAATATGTCATTGCCATTGATCCCCTCGATGGCTCTTCCAATATCGATGTGAATGTTTCGATCGGAACCATCTTTTCCATCTATCGCAGGAAGTCGGCCATCGGGTTGCCGATTACCGAGGCGGACATTTTACAAAAAGGTGAGCAACAAGTGGCTGCTGGCTATATCCTTTATGGATCGTCGACCATGCTGGTGTATACTACCGGTCATGGGGTGAATGGTTTTACGCATGATCCTTCTCTTGGCGAATATGTGCTCTCGCATCCTGACATGACCATTCCGGAGCATGGTAGAATTTATTCCATCAACGAAGGATCGGCCAACTCCTTTGCTGATGAAGTAAAAGAATATTTAAAATATTGCAAAGACAATAATTATACGGCCCGGTACATCGGATCGTTGGTGGCTGATTTTCACCGCAATTTATTAAAGGGGGGAATTTATATTTATCCGGCCACGGCAAAAGATGTCAATGGAAAATTGAGATTGATGTACGAATGCAATGCACTGGCATTTATTGCCGAGCAGGCAGGAGGGAAAGGCTCGGATGGAAAGGGTAGAATACTGGAGATTCAACCGACGAGTTTACACCAGCGAACTCCGTTTTACGTGGGATCCACCAAGATGGTTGATCAGGCAGTGAGACGATGACGTTACTACTTTTTTTCTTTTTCTACGGATTTCAAAATTTCGGGAGCTTCGGTCAAAAGAATACCGTACCATTTTACCAGTTTCTTAATGTCAGAAACATAGACCCGCTGTTCATCAAATTCGGGAAGAACCGATTTGATAAAGGCCCGAAGTTCTGTTGGATCAGACTCCCCATCAATCCCAAGATCAGATCCGAATTGTTCATTAATTTTTCTCAACACATTCGGTAGCGGCACCGTCCCTTCTTTGGTGGTGGTGTAGATGCTGATTTCGTTGAGCACTGAAACACGATGGGTTGCGCCGGCCACAATTTTAGTTTTAGCCGCATCCATGGACTCCAGGATGACGGCCGACTTTCCTGGCTTTAATATTTTGTAAAGCCCGCTCTTTCCGCTGATTGACGCGATTTCAGAAAATTCCATGTGATGATTTTGGCGCAAATATAAATTAAACTCAATCGCCCTCTAGCATCGCTTCCGAAATAAAATCAAGGACTTTGTCGCGGCCTAATTTTTTCTCGGCTGAGCTCACAAAAAGGGGGGGGACCTCTTCCCATTGCTCAAGTAATTTATTTTCTATGGTTTTTTTTGATTTCACTAATTCCTGCTGTTTTATCTTGTCGGACTTAGTAAGGATAATGGCCAAAGGCAAATGATTTTCACCCATCCACGTGATGAAGTCAATGTCAATAGCCTGCGGCTTTAGAC
>Ga0209067_10000469_pt1 | contig 25654 bp, 28 predicted proteins | sample ColStrG_CSR_2013_FD_187199 | JGI IMG/M metagenome (GOLD analysis project Ga0209067, IMG submission 187199) | Freshwater sediment microbial communities in response to fracking from Pennsylvania, USA - Cold Stream Run_MetaG_CSR_2013 (SPAdes)... | ecosystem: Environmental > Aquatic > Freshwater >... | reverse complement strand
GGAGCCAGGACCTTGATCGCAGCGTAACCCGCCAGACCCAGCGTATAGTACTGCAGGATCTGGGCGGTCTGAGCCGCGTCCGCCGCCGTGTAAAAATGGCGCTGAAACAATGCCGCCACCAGCGGGCGCGAAATCAGGGCCAGTCCCACCGAGGCCGGTACCACCAGAAAAAACATGTGCCGCAGACCCTCCTGCAGTTTGTGGCGGAATTCAACCAGATTGTCCCGCGCGGCGGAACGCGATACCGAGGGCAGCGTCACCATGGAAATGGCCACGCCGAACATGCCGATGGGCAGTTGCATGAGACGGAAGGCATTGTCCAGCCAGGTCACCGCACCATTGCCGAAAAATGAGGCGAAGTAGCTGTTTACCAGAACATTCACCTGCACGGCGGAACCCCCGATCACAGCCGGCGCCATCAAAATCAGCACCTTGCGCAGTCCGGGATCACGCGGCGCCCAAACCCACCGCAAATGATAGCCGTATTGCCGGGCTCGCGGCATTTGAATCAGCAATTGCGCCACTCCTCCCAGCAACACCCCGATGGCAAATCCGAAAATGGATTTGGGACCGAAATGGTGGTCAAAGCAATAACCCATCGCCGCCCCGACCAGAATCGAAACCACATTGAACGCCGTGGAGGCGGAGGCGGGCAGACCGAAACTGCCCAGACTGTTCAACAATCCCATGTACAGCGCCGCCAGGGAAACAAACAAAATAAACGGAAACATGATCTGCGTGAGCTGCACGGTCAGCTCCACCTTGCCCGGATGCGACAAAAAACCGGGGGTCATGGTGCGCACAATCCAGTCACTGCCCAGTATCCCCGCCAGAGTGATGAGCCCCAGGCTGATGACCAGAGCCGTCAGCACCAGATTGGCCAGGCGGAAGGCGGCCGCCTTGCCGTCCCGGGTCAGCGTCTGCGAGAAGGTCGTGACAAAGGCCGTGGACAGCGCGCCTTCAGCGAACAGATCCCGCAGCAGATTGGGAATGCGGAAGGCAACCTTGAGCGCGTCCAATTCCAGGCTCGGCCCGAAAATGGCGCTGAGCACAATTTCCCGGACCAGTCCCAGAATGCGCGACCCGAAAATCGCGAGCATGATTTTCCCGGAGGAACGGGCCGTGCTGGGCTGGTTTTTTTCCGACATGCGACAACACCTTCAACGGCCAAGCCGGGCCAGCTTTTGGTATTTCAAGTAAACCTCGGCAGCATTGAGTCGCGCAATCCGGAATCCCAGCACACCCCCCTTGAATCCACCCTTGATCACAAAAGCGCGCAAAAACCGGGCCACGGCGTGGGTGTAAGAAGACGCCCAGCCCGCGCGACGCCCCTCCTGGTGGGCCGCCTCGGCCCATAGCGTGGAATACCGCTCCATGCGCGCCTGCTGATCTGCCAGATCCCGGTAGGTGTAATGATGCAACTCTCCCGCCAGCGGCTCAACCGCACCCTCCACTTCCAGCCGCTCGTGCACCGCGCCCCCGGCAAATTTGGCGCGGCTTTTGCGGAACAACCGCACCAGACGATCCGGATACCAGTCGCCGAAACGAATCCAACGCCCCTCGTAAAAAACCACCCGCGCCATTTCGAATCCGGATGCGACCGGCTCCGGGGACTGCTGCTTTAATTTCAACAGTTCCCCGCGCAGCTCCGGCGACAACTCCTCATCGGCATCGATGCTCAACACCCATTCCCAAGTCGCCTTTTGCAACGCAAAATTTTTCTGCGCCACATAACCCTCCCAATCGTGACGGATGAAACGGGCGTTGTATTCGGTGGCAATGAAGGGAGTGCGGTCCGTGCTGCCGCTGTCGATGATGACAATTTCATCCACCACATCCTTGATGCTTTCCAGGCAGCGCGGCAGGTTGTCTTCCTCGTTACGGGTGATGATGCAGGCGGAAATGTTCATGATGTCATCGGGTGATTTTTTAACAATTGCTCTGCCGCTTCGGCGGCTTGTGCGCTGGTGACGGATTTCATGCAACGGAAATCAATCGGGCATTCGCGCAAAAAACACGGACTGCAGGCCACGTGCTCGCGCAAAACCGCAACGGAAGGATGAATCGGCCCGGTCAACAGCGGCTCCGTTGAACCGAAGACCGCCAGGGCCGGAGTGGCAAAGGCGGCGGCAGCGTGCATGGCCCCGCTGTCGTTGCACAGCACAAGTCCGGCATGAGCCACCTGGGCCAGAAATTCGCAGAGGCTGGTCTTGCCGGTTTTATCCAGCGCCCCGCCATCCAGCAAACGGTTCAGTTCCGCTCCCGCGGCCACATCCCTGGCACCGCCCAGAATCAACACTTCGAAATCGTGTTTTTCACGGATGAGTTTTACCGTCCCGGCAAAAGATTCCACCGGCCAGCGTTTGGCCGGACCATACTCCGCCCCGGGACAGACAATCAATCTGGCTTTGCCTCCGCTGGATACGGCGACGGGTTTGGGCAGCGGTTGGAAGGGCCGGTCCGGAACCGGTACTCCCAGATGTTCCATCAATTTGAGATAATGCCAGCGCTGATGCTCCCAGCCGGTCTTCGACACCGGCTTCGGCCAGGATTCCGTGAAAAGCAGGGCCCGCCAGTCGCCCGCATAACCGTAGCGGCGCGGGATGCGCGCCAGCCAGGCTTCCAGTCCGGTGCGCAGGGAATTGGGCAGAACAATCACCGTGGTGAAATCGTGTGGACGAAGATCGGCTCCGGTGCGAAAGGGATTGTGTTCCGCCGTCAGGACATTTTTCAAACCCGGCACCATCCGCCAAAAATCGGCCAGCTTTTGCGGGGTCAGTATGGAAATTTCCGTGCCCGGGGAAACCGCCGCCTGCAGAGCCTGCACCGCAGGCAGGGTCATGACCGCATCGCCCAGCCAGTTCGGACTGCGCAGCAGGATGTTCTGGCCCAGAATATCAACAGCAGACATGGCCGGTATTAATGAAATGAGCCCGCCAGGAAACCATCACCGGGCGCCCCTGGAAAAAATCAACGGATCACACCGGTTGCGCAACGGCGGTTGGCTTGCCAGGCCGTTTCGTTGTCCCCCTGCTGGGCCGGACGTTCCTCACCGTAGGAAATCGTGGTCAACCGTGACGCATCCACACCCAACCCCAGGAGATAGTCGCGGGTGGCTATGGCACGGCGTTCGCCCAGTGCCAGATTGTATTGCACCGTGCCCCGGCTGTCTGTATGACCCGCCAGCACCACCTTGGCCCCGGCATTTTCACCCAGCCAGGCGGCGATTTTTTCCAGCTTGGGCCGTTCCGATGCCTTCACAGCAAAACTGTCAAAATCAAAATAGACCACATAAGCCGAGAGCGTGCTGTAGTCGGCATTTTCCGGATTGATTTTCGAATCACGATCGGCCAGCGCCGTGTTGGGCAGCGACTCCGAGCCGTCACCAAAAGTGGCACCATCCGTGCCGTCGGTTTTTTTGATGCTGCGACTGCAGCCGCCAAAGGCCAGGGCTAGGGAAAGGGAAACAAGGAGGAGCGATTTATGGTTCATAAAAATTTATAAGTTGTTCAGCGTGAGGCATTCGGCTCCGTGCAACGGGCCAGTCCATTGTCCAGTTGTACGATTTGTTTGGTCTTCGAGTCAAGTAGATAAAGCTTTCCACCCCTGGCGAAGATGAGGTGGCGCGAGTTCCGGCACCAGGTGGGTGTTTCGTTTACGCCCGATTGGGTCAGCACGGTTTGCCGGCCGCTGCGGATTTCACTGATGGCAATCTGGTTCTGGCCCGCCGTCTGCACCGAGTACGCCAGCCAATTGCCATCGGGCGACCAATCGGGTTCCGTGGCATAGGAAGAGGAGGTGTTGAAACGCTGGCACGCCCCACCGCTGGACGGCATGATGTAGATTTGCGCCGAACCGCGGTCATCCGAAACGTAGGCAATCTGACTGCCGTCCGGGGAATAGGTCGGACTGGCCTCGGCTCCCGCCGTATGGGTGAGCCGCTGCGCCGAACCGCCTTCCGCCGCTATGGTGTACAGCTCGGTGTTGCCATCCTTGGACAAAGTCAACGCGATCCGCGTCCCGTCCGGCGAAAAACAGGGGCCGGAATTCAGGCCCGGATAGGACGATACACGACGACGGTTGCTGGCCCCCAGATCAATCACCCATACATCCGGATAACCGCTTTTGTAGGAGGTGTAGGCGATGAGATTGCCCGCACTATTAAACTTCGGCCCCAGACTGAGCGATCCATCCTTGGTCAACTGCCGCAAATTCGCCCCGTCCAGATCCATCAGATAAAGCTCCTTGGCCCCGCTGTGCGCCGAAACAAAAACCACCCGCGTGCCCGCAATTCCCGGTTTGCCCGTCACCGCCTCGACTATGGCATCAGCAAATTGATGCGTCGCACTGCGCCAACTGCCGCTAAATGTTCGATTGAGAATTTCCCGGCTCCCGGTGCTGACACTGCCACTCAGACTCCCGCCACTGTAGGAACCCTTGACGCTGAACTGCGCGCTATCGGCGGAAGTCAGAACAAAATCGCCCGATAGTTTCAGATCGTTCTGCAATACGGCGGTACCCGCCCCGCCGTTGGCACCCGCCAGACCGGCCACAAAAATATTGTATTTGGCCCCCTGACCCTCCACCACAATGGGGTTGCTTGCCGATGCCACCCGGGAAATCGCCACAAATACCGCCAGCACCCCTGCGGCACGCCAAACCAAGCCTGATATCATAAAGGCAAAACAATCGCAGGGTCCGAATAAAAGGCGAGTAAAAATGGCCTGCCCGACTTGCGCGCACCGAATAGAAATACTAAATTCCCGGTACGCGCCCTCATGAAACTGCACGTTTTTCAACACGAACCCTGCGAGCAACCCGCGCATCTGGCCGAATGGGCCCGACTGCGCGGCTTCGAAATCTCCACCACCCACTGGTATCTGGGCGAGACCCCGCCCGACATGCGGGACATCGACTGGCTGGCCGTTCTCGGCGGACCCATGAACATCTACCAGCACCGCGACCATCCCTGGCTGGTTGGGGAAAAACAAAAAATCCGCGAGGCCGTGGATCTTGGAAAAAAAATCGTCGGCATCTGCCTCGGCGCGCAGCTCCTGGCCGACCTGCTCGGCGGGAAGGTCTATCAAAATCCGCACCGGGAAATCGGCTGGTTCCCCGTGCGCTGGCTCGAACCCGCCCGGCTGTTGCTGCCCGGCCTGCCGACCCAAACCACCGTGTTGCACTGGCACGGCGACACCTTTGACCTCCCTCCCGGAGCCGTCCATCTGGCGGAAAGTGAAGCCTGCCCCAATCAGGCCTTTGTCATCGGCAAACAAATCCTCGCCTTTCAATTCCACATCGAGGTCACGCCCGATTCCATCTGGGCCCTGACGGAGATGGACCGGGCGGGTCTGACTCCCGACACCTGGGTGCAGGACGAGACCACCATCCAATCCGGCAACTCCCACACCGGCAGCAACCAACGGTTGCTCGAATCCTGGCTCGACTGGCTGGCGATGTAGCTCGCTGGCCAAAGACCCGTTTCCAGGGCGCCATTGGCGCGGCAGACTGGAAGACGAATGTCAGACCGATTCACCCCTGCCAAACTGTCTTTTTAAATGACAACCCCCCTGCCTGACATCTCCGTTTTTGAAATATTTTTTGAAAAGAATCTGTCGTTTTGACTTCAACCGGTTTAAGTTGAAAGCGGATTTTATGAACGGGGCGTGGGCAGACTGGCTTTGGTGCGGCGGATTAATTCTCCTGTCCATGGCCTGCTTCCAATCCCGGCACAATTGGGTGCGGCGCATCGGGCTCTGGCTGATTTTCGTCACCATCGGTCTCGGCCTCTGGTTCTCCACCCATCAAATTTCCTGGGTGCTGGGCGGGCTGACCGCCTGGTTTGCCATTCCCGTCGCCCAGGCCCTCTATCTCTCGCGCCAGCTCCGCTTTTCGCGCTGTCGCCAACTCACCCCGCGCCGCATCAATGCAGTTGAATTCCACGACATCTCCCGCTTCACCGCCGAGCTGCGCGATCTGGGCTTCATCACAGACGCCGATTACTGGCTGGAACCCTCACCGGTGGAGCAGGGCTTCCGCCTCTTCCATCATCCCGACCATCCGGTCTATGCCGCCCTGGCCATCGTCCGGCAGGCGGGCCTCAGTCTTTATTATGCCAAATTCATCAGCCGGGACCGGCAGGATCATTTGTGGATCACCTGGGATTATCCCCTGACTTACAGCATGAAAATGCCGCCTGAATTCCGCATTCACCGCTGCGTTGATGCGGAAAATCTCGACGAACTCTTCGCCCAGCATCTGGAATTCCTGCTCCTCAATGAAGTGGAATCTGTCCCCGCCAGTGATGCCACACCCGTCGCGGAATTTTTCAACCACATCTTTGAATCCACCGTCACCTACAACCTTCAGCAGGGACTGCTGCAACAGGTCGAAGACACGCAGAACGAAGTGGCCTACAGTTGGCGCGGGACTTTTTTTGTCTCCTGGCAGGTGCTGCTGGAATTGGTGCACGGCTGATCCGGCCTGACCGTTATTCCGGCCAGGTGACCAAAATGACCTCGCCGAATTCCTGCAGGCTTTCCAATTCGATTTCACCCGGCTCCGCCGTGACCAGCCGACTGGTCCCCCGGGGACACTCGGACCCGCCGATGCGGAAAGACCCCTGCGAAACGAACAGATAATAGAATGCCGTTCCGTCGGTCATAAGATCCTCCACCTGCCCCTTTTCATCAAAAAGGCTGCGGTAAACCGAAAAATATTCGCAGCCCACCACCCGCCGTCCGTGCGGCTGGGCAAAGGCCGGGGTGTAGTCCCTGAAGTTGATGCACTCCAGCGACTCGGCCACATGCAGGGCGCGGGGCTGGCCGGTTTTGGCATCCACCCGGTCCCAGTCGTAAACCCGGAATGTGGTGTCGGAATTTTGCTGCACTTCCAGAATCACATTCCCGGCTCCGATGGCATGCACGCGGCCGGAAGGCAGAAACATGGTCTCTCCCGCCGTGGTGCTCAGGCTGTGAAAACAATCCGCCACCCGGCCCTGCGCCAGGGCGGCCGTGAAACTTTCACGGGTGACCCCGTTTTTCAGCCCGGCATAAATGCAGGCTTCCGGCGTGGTCTCCAAAAAGTACCACATCTCCGTTTTGGGATCGCCCTTGAAACGCGGAGCCAGCGCCGCCGGGGGATGCACCTGCAGCGAAAGCTTGTCCTGGGCATCCAGCAGTTTGATCAGGATGGGAAAGAGTTCCGTGTCCGGCGCCCCGCTGCCGAAAAGTTTTTTCCGGTCCGGTCCGGCCCAGAGTTCATGCAACGATTTCCCGAGTTCCGTCACCTGCGACTGCGCGCCGGGACGGTCGGACAGCTCCCAAGCCTCCCCGATCAACTGGTCCGCGGGAAGCTGGCGGCCAAAGAGGGTGTGGAGGTTGGTCCCACCCCAGATTCTTTCCTGATACACCGGTTCGAGCGAATACACAGACATGGAAAAAAGATAGTCGCCGCCGCGCGGCTGGCGAGCGGATTTCTCCTGTTACAGATCAGTGTCATTTTCCGTTGCCGCAACTCGCCGGACTCTGCCATGATGGACCCTTCACACATGCCCGCCGCCGACCGCCAGGACAACAAGGAATTCCGGATTTGGATCGAGGTCGCCGCCATCATCCTCGGCGGACTCGGTCTTCTGGTGTTCCTCGCTCTCATTTCCTTCGACCGGAACGACTACGATTACATCATCACACCGGCCAACAACCCGCCCAACAATCTGATCGGCAGCGCCGGAAAAAATCTGGCCGGCGTGCTGGTTTTGCTCCTGGGACTGGCGGCCTATCTCATTCCCGTCGTGATGTTCTTCGGCGCCATCGCCATGGTCTATACCTTCAAGGGCAACTATTATCGCAAATCCCTCTGGTTTCTGCTCCTCATGATCAGCGGCGCCTGCCTGCTGCAACTGGCCCGGCCCCTGCTGGGGGTTTTCTCCGACTTCGGACTCATTGGCCATCCGGGCGGGCTCTGCGGTTATCTGCTCAACGACCTGCTGCTGGCACGCTACATGGGACCGGCCGGCTCGGCCATCGTCATGGGCATCACGTATTTGATCAGCTTCGTGCTGTTGTTCGAAATCCGGCCGGTGGAATTCTTCCGTCAGACCGTCGGCTGGATCAGTTCCCGGTGGGAGGAACGTCAGCAGGCCCGGCTCGAGGCCGCCGATCCCATGGAACGCCTGGAATTGGAACAACGCCGCATCCAGCGTGAAGCCCAGGTCATTCAGAAAAAACTGGCCAAGAAAAACATCATCGACAAAACACGACCGGTTTCCGGCGAAATCCCGACGGCCCGGCCCGCGCCGCGTGTCATCGATACCACCGCACTCCAGCACGATGATGGCAGCACTCCGGCTGCGGAGGAAGAACACCGGCCGACGGCCAAAACGGCTGCGACCGGGCCCGCCGCCAAAATCAAGCCCAAGGAAAAAACCTCTCTTCCGGCCTCCCTCATTCCCAGCTACGAGCATTATCAACTGCCGGACATTTCCCTGCTGACCAACAATGACGGCGAAGGCAAGGGCGTGGCCAGCACGGAGGAATTGGAGCTGAACCAGCAGTTGCTCGTTGATACCCTCTTGCAATTCGGCATCGAAGTCACACCGGGCGACATCACCAAGGGTGCCACCATCACCCGCTACGAAGTGTATCCCGCGGCCGGGGTGCGCGTGGAGCGCATTTCCAGTTTGGAAAAAAATCTGGCCCGTGCCCTCAAAGCCGAGCGGGTGAACATTCTCGCCCCCATCCCCGGCAAGGACACCGTCGGCATCGAAGTACCCAACAGCCAGAAAATGAAAATTGTCCTGCGCGATCTCCTGGAATCCAACCAGTGGAAAAACACCCGCGCCCGCCTGCCCATGGCCTTGGGCAAGGACGTCTATGGCTCCGTACTCGTGGCCGATCTGGCCGACATGCCCCATCTGCTCATCGCCGGCACCACCGGTTCCGGCAAGTCCGTCTGCATCAATTGCGTCCTGCTCAGCCTGCTCTACCGTTTCAGCCCCGACGATCTGCGCATCATTCTGATCGATCCCAAGGTGGTCGAGCTCCAGGTGTACAACCAACTGCCTCACCTGGTCGTCCCGGTCGTAACCGACCCGAAGAAAGTTCTGGTGGCCCTGCGTTGGGTCATCAACGAAATGGAAAGGCGCTACCGCTACATGGCGCGGGCCGGGGTGCGCAACATCGCCGCCTACAACCAGCACGCCCACGACCGCCGGGAAAAAGAAAAACTCGATCTGCAGGAAAGACTGGAGGCTCTCGACAAGGAAAACTCCGCCGAGCCCGGGCCGGTGGAGGAGGAATTGATCCATGTGGATCCGGTGGAGGAGGAGCCCCTGCCCGACCGTCTGCCTTTCATTGTTGTGATCATCGACGAGCTGGCCGACCTGATGCAGACCGCTCCCGCCGACGTGGAACTGGCCATCGCCCGACTTTCCGCCAAGGCACGCGCCGCCGGTATCCACCTGATTATTGCCACCCAAACACCTCGCGCCCAGGTGATTACGGGTGTGATCAAAACCAATGTCCCCTGTCGCATCGCTTTCCAGGTGCCCAGCGCCCTCGATTCCCGTGTCATTCTGGACGAAAACGGCGCAGAAAACTTGCTCGGTAAAGGTGATTTGCTTTACTTACCCCCCGGCTCGGCCAAGTTGGTCCGGGCTCAGGGCGCTTACGTTTCCGAGGAGGAGGTCACCCGGGTTGTGGAATTCATCAGCGGCCAGTGCAAACCGGCCTACGAAAACGAAATTCACGCCAAGCTCAGCAAGCCGACGCGGGAGGGCGAGGAGGACACTTCCGACGAGGACAAGGAATTGCTCCGGAAATGTCTCGAGGTGATTGCCCAGGAAAAACGGGCTTCCACTTCGCTGTTGCAACGCCGCCTGCGCATCGGCTACTCCAAGGCAGCCTGGGTGACGGATTGGCTCGAACAGAAAGGTGTGGTCGGCGCGAAGGATGGCGCCAAGGACCGCGACTTACTGGTTGACTTTGACAACTTTGACATTGAAACATTGCTGGATTGATCATGAGCAACGACAAGATTAAAAGCATCGGCCAGCAGATGACTGCGGCCCGCGAAGCCCGCGGTTGGACTTTGGAAGAAGCGGCCAAGCGCACCAAACTGAGAAAAGATACTCTCGCGCTCATGGAAGCGGACCAGTTTGAACGCCTGCCCAGCATGGCGTATGCCCGCGGTTTCATCCGCCTTTACGCCCGCGAACTCAATCTTGATGGTTGGACCCTGCTGAAAAATTTCGGCGGCGTGGTCGATGAATCCATCGAAATGCTGGAACTGCATCCGGACGACTTGGAATCGATACCCAAACGTTCCACCCAGCCTGTAGCCACGCCCCAGGGTGTCGGCCTCTTCGTCGTGATCGCCATTCTTTTGCTCGCCTTGGGCATCGGAGCCTACCAAGTGTACCGGGTCTGGCCCGGCCACCCCCACAAAAATGAAGCCCCCACCGCGGAGGTCACTCAGACGGAACCTGCCAAAAAACCGGATCCTTCCCTTGAGACTCCCCATGCCCTTCCGGTCAGCCCCGCTCCACCCAGCCAAGCCGCTGCCGGCCCCGATGCTTCCATTCCCAAGGCACAGCCCGTCAACGGCACGCCCGTGGCCCCTGCAGTTGCCGAAAGCCCCGCACCCAAAGCACAACCCGTCAACGATACACCCGCCCCGACCGACGGCTCCGTTCCCAAGGCCGTGCCGGTGCAGGCCCAGCCCGAAAAACCCGCCGAGGTCAAATATCCCAACCGGCTCGAACTTCAAGCTGATGCCACCGCCGGTGAGGAGTTGCGCTGGGTGCGTGTGGTGGCCGTACGCGGCAACAAAGAAGAAGCCTTGTTTGCCGATACACTTCCGGCCGGTGACACTGTTCCCAAGACCGATCAACCGGCCTGGACCGGTGACTCCTTCATCATCAACATGCGCGAAGCCGGCGCGATCAACATTATTTACAACGGCAAGAATTTCGGGAAATACGAGGCCACCGGACCGCAGCGCATCCGTATTCCCAACCCCTGAACCCTCCCGGGTTGTCCTGATGAATTTGCCCAACAAATTGACCGTCGGACGTCTCCTGCTCTGCCTGGTCTTCACCCTCGTTCTCGAGCTGTCCTCGCCCTACGCCGGACTGCTGGCCTTTTTCATTTTCGTGGTGGCCAGCCTGACCGACTGGCTGGATGGTTATCTGGCGCGCCGACTCCGTCTCGTCACCGACCTCGGCAAATTGCTCGACCCGCTGGCCGATAAAATTCTCGTCAGTGCCGCCTACATCGGCCTCGTCGCCCACAATCTCGCTCCGGCTTGGATTGTGGTCTTTATCATCTCCCGCGAATTTTTAATCACCGGCCTGCGCATGCTGGCCGCATCCAAGGGCGTCATCATGGCCGCCGAACGCATGGGCAAACACAAAACCATCTCCCAGATCGTGACGGTTCTGATCGGCCTGGCCCTGCTCAGTTTCCATCAATTGAACTGGTTGCCGGCCTTTTCCACCCTGATGGAAGTCTGGCTGCTCAAACCCCTGCTCTGGCTCACCCTCTTCATCACCATTTATTCCGGTGCCGCTTACTTCGTCAAAAATTACCGGATGGTCCTGGCGGAACAGTAAAATTTATTTTCCCGCTTCCGGCTTGGGAAGCTGCGGCAATTCGTCCGGCCGCCAGGGATTCTCCCGACAGTGACTGTTCTGCAACTGCTCCCGGATATCGCCAAACAGACGACCCGCCACCCCCACATCCAAACCCAAATGCCGCGCCGGATAAGCCGACAGATTTTTCAGGCACAACAACAGCAGCCGCACCGCCGGTTCCAACCGCCGACCATGTACCGGATGCGTCGGCTCTGCATAATGTTTTTGCAGATGCACAAACGCCCCCGCGCCCTGAATCAATCCCTTGTAAAAGGCATGATCCGCCGCACCCCGGCCCTGCTCCAGCCACAAATCCTCCAGCACATCATGCGCATCATAGTAGTCGCCGCGATTGAAACATTCAAAATACGCCGCATAACGCGGGTCCAACCCGCCCACCCCGGGCCGCCCGGTCAAACGCCGGATTTTTTCGGATTTTTTAGCGGTCATTAAACTAATTTACTTCGATCATGGAAAAGTGACAGACACTTTTCCGCATTGCCGCAACTTTAACACGGAGGCAGACTGCCTCCATCATGAAACTGACTTATTTCGGCCACTCCTGCTTCGCTGTCGAAGTCGCCGGCACAACGCTGCTCTTTGACCCCTTCATCACACCCAATCCCCTCGCCGCTCACATCCCCCTGAAAGATATCAAGGCTGATTTCATTCTGCTTTCGCACGGCCACGAGGATCATGTCGCCGACGCCCCCGCACTGGCCCGTCAAACCGGCGCCCGTGTGATTGCCAATTACGAAACCCATCTCTGGCTGACCCGCCAGGGCGTGCAGAATTCACACCCGGTCAACCACGGCGGCCGCCTGCGCGAGGGCGTCCTCTCCATCCAATTCGTCAGCGCCATCCACTCCAGCCTGCTGCCCGACGGCACTTATGGTGGAAACCCGGGCGGATTTGTTGTGGAATCGCCGGAGGGTAATTTTTATTACACGGGTGACACCGCGCTGACCTATGACATGAAACTGATCGGTGAAACCGTGCCGCTGAAATTTTCCGTCATGTGCATCGGCGACAACTTCACCATGGGAGCGGAGGATGCCATCCGCGCGGCTGAATTCATCCGCTGCAACCAGATTGTGGGTGTGCACTACGACACCTTCCCGCCCATCAAAATCGACCATGAAAAAGCCATCGAAGCTTTCGGCCTGAACGGTAAAATTCTCTACCTGCCCGCCATCGGCAAAAGCATCGAGTTTTAAACAATCCGATGTTGGCAAAACAAAGACGGAACCCTGTCCCTCCCGGTCTGAATTGTGGGAAGAATTACTCCGGGATACTCATCATATCATTCTAAAAGTGTACCATTAATGCCTGTCCGAGCGATTATGCCCCCAACGCCACTTTGAAGCTGCTCCCGCGGGAGTCTGATGTTTAGCCCGGATTTCTCACGCACCGGGACAAATCCGAACTCTTTACCACCCCATACCCATGTCTGAGCACAAAAGCCTTGTTCTTCTACCCAGCTTCAATAGTGGAAATCAATTATTGGAAACCGTCACGGGAGCGCTCAGCCAATGGCAGTCCGTATGGGTCGTTGTTGATGCCAGCACCGATGGCAGCGCAGCACCGGTTTTGGCCTTGGCCGCCCGGGAGCCGAATTTACGGGTGATCGTACAGCCGGTGAACGGGGGCAAAGGGGCGGCGGTACTTGCTGGATTGACTCAGGCACTCACGGAAGGTTTTACGCATGCCCTGGTCATGGATGCAGACGGACAGCACCCGGTTGGGAAGATCAGGGAATTCATGACAAGCTCCCAATCCAATCCTGATGCCATGATATTGGGCGTCCCCATTTTCGGTCCGGACGCGCCCAAGGCACGCGTTTATGGGAGACTCGGGGGAAACACCTTTTCCGAAATTGAAACCCTTTGGGGAGGCATCCGCGATTCACTTTTTGGTTTCCGTGTCTATCCCCTAAAAGCTTCCGTGGATATCATGAGCCGCATCCGCACGGCCCGGCGTTATGATTTCGATACCGAGTTGGCCGTTCGCTTGTACTGGCTGGGTTATCGCGCCATAAATATACCCGTTCCGGTGCGGTATCCAAGCAAGGCGGAGGGCGGGGTTTCGTATTTCCGGTATTTGCCCGACAATCTGTTGCTTGTGCGCACACATGTCAGACTGTTGATTCTAATGCTTCCCCGCATCCCGAGGTTGCTGTACTGGAGGCTGTACCGGCGTCCGTAAATCACCCGTGCGCGCTGCACGGTCAGCTAATGATCTGCGTTTATGACCTTGCACACACCGCCACGCACTCAAAATGTGCGGTTTGCGGAAAGAGATCCATGGGCTGGAACCATTGCGGCGTCCAGGTTGAGGCCATGTCCTTCAGGTCGCGCGCCAGCGTGGCCGGATTGCAGGAAACGTAAATCAATCTCTGCCCCGGCAGTTGTTGCAGCAACACTCGTACCCCTTCGCCCAATCCCTCACGCGGCGGATCCAGCAGCCATTCACAGTCGGGCTCCACATCCTCCGCACCCAGCTCCCGCAACACCTGCTCGCAATCGCCTTCCCGCACCTGTACATGCTCCGGGGCCTCCAACCGCGCCTCGGCTGCCAGCTTGGGATTCCCTTCAATCATCAATACCCTTTGTACCCGTGCCGCTATGGGACGCGTGAAAAATCCCGAACCGCCATAACACTCAATCACCTGCGCTGCGCCTTCCGTTACCAGCACCGAAACCTGTTCCTGCAGTTTTTCCAGCAGGAAACGGTTCGCCTGATAGAATCCCTCGCCGGGTATCGTACCCGCCCGCAGGGAATAATGCTCGCGCCGCCCGGGATGCGCCCGCAGATAGCGCAGCCGCCGGTTGACCTCAGGTTCGGCAATTTTGCATTCTTCAATATCCACCAGACTGCGTCCGTCCTGGCCGCGGTAACCGATTTTACCATCTTCATGGTGTACGCTGATGCGGTTGCGATAGCCGTAGGATTGGGGCGATTTTAAAATGGGCCGGATCTCCGGATCGCCCAGTCCGCCGATCCGTTGCAGGGCGTCGCGCAGTTGTTTGTGTTTCACCGCCAACTGTGTGTCGTAATCCAGATGCTGGTAGCAACACCCGCCACAATTGCCGTAATAGCGGCATTCGGGCGGAATGCGGCCCGGCCCCGGTGTCAGAATTTCACTGATTCTTCCCCGGGCAAAATGTTTTTTCTTTTCCGTGAGCACCACGCCCAGACGATCGCCCAGCGCGGCAAAGGGAACAAAAACCACGCAGCCCTCGTGGCGCGCCACTCCCTCGCCGCCAAAGGCGATGTCGTGGATTTCAATTTCGATACAATCACCGGTTTTCATCGATAAACAAAAAGATAAAAAAACCCGCCCCGGAGGCCGGAGCGGGTTGGGAAAACGCCCTCAAATCAACATCAATACCAGTTCGTGTAAAGATCTGCCGGGGGATAAGCATTCACCTGCATGGTGTCATAAGCGTGTGCCTTGAAAGAAGCACTGGGTATGGGACTGGTGACCACTTCCACGGCACCCATGACCACATCCATCACCACGCGGCTGAGCCCTTGCACCACACCCTTGGTCCAGCCGACGGTCGGTCCTTCCGCCTGGGTCAGCTCATAGGTCGAATCAAAAAGTTCCGCCGGGGCCAGGGCGATATTGGCAATACCTTCACCCAATTTGTCGTAGAACGTGGGCTTCTTGGGCATGCCCAAATCGGCACGGGCCATCGAGATACCTGCCAGCAAAAGCACCAAAACAACGAGATGTTTCATAAGAGTCTTTTTACGCATTTCATATTAATAAGGCAAGCCAAACCTAAGCCGCGCCTGTCTGTCACTTTTCCCCCAGACTGTTCCGGTAGTAGTCAATCACTCCCTGCGCCACTATGTCCGCGTATTCCCGGTAAATGCTGCGGCATTTTTTACCTTCGATTTCGCGCTCCCCGTCATAATCCCCGGCCTGCAAACGCCGGTACATCTGCCGGTCATTCATATACGGGCCTTCCACAAAAACCACCGGTCCGGGGAAAAGCCGGCTGGCCAGCAGGTTGCGCGACCAGACATAGGGATTGGCATTGACCCTGCGGCAACCCTCCCGACCCCCCTCATAATCCTCGGGCGGATAGTTCCATGTTTTTACAACCTGTCCGGCAATGGCGTTGCCCACGCCTTCCTCCACCGGTGCCGATCCCTCCAATAGTTTGGCCATCAGATCGTATTTTATGTCTGCGAATTCCAATTCTCTCGGCAAATAGGAGCCATGCACAAAAATCACGATCCGGTTGACGTTGGAGTAGAGTCGTGCGCCGCGGAAACCGCCCGGCGCTGCATTGTAGTGTACGCACAGGGTCAGGTCCGGTTGCAGGGAGGCGACCGTTGTTGCGCGGGCCTGGATTTCCGCCACCCGATAAAACAGAAGTTCCGACCACCATTGCGCCAGTTTGACCAGCCCGGCCGGACCCAGATTCTGCGCCTTCCTTGAATCACGCTCCCATAGAGCCAGTATCCCCTCCATCTGCAAATCCGCCGGACGCAGCGCCGTGGCCGGCACTCCCAACTGCCGCGACCACACCACTTCCGCTCCGGCGGCCTCCAGTTGTTTCCCGATCCAACGGCAGGTGATGCAATTCAATTCCGCCTCCTCCACCGGTCGGTCCCGGCCGATGGTGAATTTGCGCTCTTCCACATCCGACCACTCACCGCCGATGTGGCCCGGGTCGAGACAAATGCGCAATCCACAGAGGGGTTTTTCCGCCGTGGCCCCCAGTTGTTGCCGGAGCAAGGGCGATTTTTCCGGAGAGGGCAAGGTCTGCGGGTCCGCTCCTGTACTCAGCCGCAATTCCCAGAGCCGGGTTTGTTTTTGCGCGGTGTCGTACACCTGCACCGCTCCGTTCTCAAAGCCCAGATAGTTGTAGAAAGTCCCGTCCGGAGAATAGAGCCAGAGCCGGGCGCGGAATTCCTCCAGGCTCAGGCTGTTCTGATAACGCTCCAGCCGTGGCCAGGGGGGCAACGGGGCCAGCAGGCTCAACGGCGCCGCCGCGCCCTGCGGCACTGGAAGCAGTAGCAGCAGAACAGCGGCCATCCGCCGCGCCTGCCTAAGCCACCGGCTATTTGCCAATCGCTTTCAGATCCAGTTTGAGTTGCAGGATCTGGCCGGTTTCAGCGGAAACTCTGGCATTGCCGAATTCGACTTCCTTGTCGCCCTTGGGGTTCGCAGCAAACAACACCACGTTCCAAACCGCCGCCGCCATGGGTCCCTTGTCATCCTTTTTCAACCATAACTGCACACTCGATATCTTGATGTCCTTGAGGGCGGAGTCGCGTTGCAGCAGGCCCACCAGATCCTTGGAATCAATCTTCAACCGCGCCGCATCGATGATTTCCTCCTGCTTGTAGGCGAAGAGACGAAAGCGGTCCATCTGGGTGTAGCCGTCGCGGATGGACGTCACGACATTGCCCGAGACCGTCACCATGACGCCGTTTTGTTCAGCGTAGGGATCATAGAACAGGATCTGCCACTCCACGGGATACAATCCCACCGTGCTGGGTTTGCCGTAGATCTGCACCAGGCTTTTGCGGGCCACATCATTGACCTGTTTTTTCGCCAGATCCTTGGCTTGGATGGCAGTCAGAGCCTGGGACTGAACGGCAAGCAGAAGGGATAAAAACGCACAGCAAAAAACATGTTTGATCATCCATGTCAACTAGCACAGCCCCACCCGGCCTGCAACTGACTTTTACCCACCACTCCCGCGACCTCCTGAAATAAACACCCCTTCACGGCTTCACGGGGGAAGGGGAAGCTGCCGGTCCTTTTTCCGGTACCACATGCATCTCCGATTTGGATAAATCGATGACAATGTCTATGCGACGGTTTTTCGTGCGCGCTTCCTCGGTATCGTTGGGCACCACGGGCTGGGTTTCGCCACGGCCAGCCGCCGCCATGCGGGTCGCATCCACCTTCTGCTCAATCAAATATTGCACGGCCGCACAGGCCCGGGCCGAGGACAGCTCCCAGTTGCTGGGAAAGCGCGACTTGAGCGTTTTGCTGATCGATACATTGTCGGTGTGCCCTTCCACGACCACCGGGCAATCCTTCAAGTCGCCATTCAAAAAGTCAGCAATGTTTTTCAAGGCCGCCTGCCCCATCGGCAACAGATCGGTTTTGCCCGACTCGAAGAGCACCTTGTCCGACAACCGGATGGTCAGTTGCTGCTCCTTTAACAAAACGGAGGCGTCATCGGCCGCCACCCCGGCCTGGATCTTCTGCCGGGCGGAGAGCAGAAATTCCTGCTTTTGCTTTTCCCGTTGTAATTTTTCCAGGCGCTGCTCCTCCATCTGCAGACGCGCACGTTCGGCGGCGGCCAGTTGCTCCTCCTTGGTCTTCAGTTCGCTGGAGTTGCGTTCGGAATCCTGCCTGAGCCGCTCAATCTCGTTCCTCAGCCTCTGCTCGCTCTCGTGCAACAGGCGGTTATCCTCGCCCAGTTGGGCCATGATACCGGCATCCCGGCTGCTGCGCTGCAACGACTGCACCCCCAGACCGAGTGAGATAAATGCAATCAGCAATACCGTCCCCAACAAAATCCAGACCCGTCGTTCTATGTTGTAAAATCGCGACATGCTCCGCCTTTTGCCGGTCAACCGAAAGTTTCATTGTTCCAACCCCACTGGCCGGGCGGATGATCCGACATTTCAATGTAAATCCGGCGGGGATCTATGCGCAGCGATTCCTTGAGCAGGCCGCAGATCATCTCGGAAAGACGCGGAGCCTGATCCTCGGCAAACCCGAGACTTTTAAGTTCCACAAATGCAGCCGGGTCATTATTACCCCCGAAAATCAGGTCCTGACCGCTCTGCACATTGACCATGACGTAACTTTCCGGCTTGCCCAGTTCCCGCGCCACCAGCCGCGAGGCCGCGCGCAGAATATCCTGACGGGCGGCAGACTCCACCGGTACATTGGTTTGAATTTTCAAATAGGGCACCGTGCGAACGTATCTGAGCCGCCCGCACCCGCCAAGACCCAAATCAACGGGCCCGGATGCGGTCACAAGCCCACCGCGCATGCTCCGCCACCAACGGGTCGGCATCGGCAGCCGCCCTTTCCAGCGCCGGCAGATCCAGCACCGTGCCGATGTTTCCCAGCACCACGCAAACATTGCGCAGCCAGCGACCCCGCTTCAACCGGAATACAGGCGTGCCCCGGAATTCACTGCGGAATCGCGCATCATCCCACTCCAGCATTTCCCGCAAGTCCGGACGTGGCAGCGCCGCCAAGCCCGCCTCCCTCGTTTCCACCGCCCAACGATTCCAGGGACAGACCGTCAGGCAGTCATCACAACCGTAAACACGGTCGCCGATCGCCTCCCGGAATTCCTGCGGGATCGACCCCTTGTGTTCGATGGTCAGGTAGGCAATGCAGCGGCTGGCATCCAACTGATACGGCGCCGTGATGGCACGCGTGGGACAGGCCTCCAGGCAACGGGTGCACGCGCCGCAATGATCCCGCACCGGAGTGTCGGGTTCCAATTCCAGCGTGGTCAGTAATTCCGCCAAAAACAACCAGGTACCCAGTCGCGGATGAATCAGCATGGTGCTCTTCCCCGTCCAGCCGAGCCCCGCTTTCACCGCTGCCGGTTTTTCGAGCAGGGCCGATGTATCCAGCGCCCGGCGCTGCACCCCGCCCCGTTCTTTCAACCACGCATCCAGTAATTCCAGCTTGGGCGGTATCAGGTCGTGATAATCTTTGCCCAGTGCGTAACGTGCGATCCGGCCCCGCCGCAGCGGTGGCTCCTGATGATAGTTCAGGCCCAGCACAATCAAACTCTTCGCCTCGGGCAATAAATGCAGCGGCGTCACCCGCGACTCCACATCACGGCCCAACCACGACTTCATATCCCCGGCCCGGCCTTCACCAATCCAGTCCCGCAAATAATCGGCTGAGGCCAGCGGAGTCGGAGCCGCCACCCCGCAGAGGTCAAATCCTGCTCGCAACGCCTCCCGCCTGAATGCCGATTTTACGTCTTCCCCCACGAACCCATATAAACCGAACCCCCGCAGATGAACAACCCCATTCCCACTTCTGGGGTCAGGTCAGAAAAGTCCACTGTACAGATATTTTTGAGATGGGTTCTAGAGCAATCCCAGCCTGATACCGCGTAAAACACTGGAGATAAGGCTAAACAGCCTATATTGATCTTTCGACGGCTAATGCGCGGGTTTATTAAACCGGCAAAGGGTTTAGGATAGAGGGTGTCCCGACCTACGAAAGGCGCCAGATGCCTTCTTCAACCAGAAAGGCTCTGGCCAGTGCGCAATAATCTTTAAAGGCAAGCTTATCGGCATCATACCTAAATTTCGGCAGCGCAGACAAACGCGGTAGATCCGCCATAAATTTTTGATAGCTGCTTATAATAACACTCGCGCCAGGTATGGAAGATGGATTCCTATGGCCTCGAAAAAAGTCTCTGGCCTTTTCAATAGCCTGACTCGGGTCGTTGTTATGCTTTGCAACATCCTGTCCGGCAATATCAGAAATGTATTTTTGATAACTAAACCGATCCCCTGCCAATACCAAGCAGACTTTTCTCCTCTGCCCGGCTCCTCCAAAGTCACGGGCACCGATAAATAAGCCGAATTCAAAGGGCATATTGAATCGCGGCAAGCCGCTGTCCGCATCGAGTTCAATACGTGACAGATCGTGAATACTCAGACGACAATCCCGGATGAGGTCACGTAACCGGTTAACACGAGGCGTGCCGCTGTCACTTGACTCCAAAGCACAGCGTGGTTCATACCCGCAGGCTATTACTGTGAAAACTACGGCATCAAAAATGGGCTTATAGTTTAGATCAAAGGGCACATTTAAAAAAACCTGCCGCGGCAGCTTGCGCTTGTGGGCTGCCACAAAAACCTTAAGCAGCAACTTGGGCGCGGAGGGTGCGGAACGCTCTCAGTGCCTGATTAAACTTGCTCCGGTCAGCTCTTGAGCGTGGGCGTACTACTGTAAAACGCCCTGCTTTGACTACCGTCACAGTTGACTTCCTGTAAACTCTTTTGGTGGCTGGCGATATTCTTGGCACACTTAAATCTTGATCTTTTCCGGCCAGAGCACAAGGACTTTTTCAAAAGGGGGATGAATCATTCGTCGTTAAACTTGGTGGTGAATGACTGAGGGTTACGCCACGGCCGTACTGCACGATACTTCTTCCTAGGGTAATCCAAGATTGGAAGGGCGTAAACCACTGGAGATAAAGCTAAACCGTAAGACTTGATCTGTCCACAGCCAAAGTGGAGGAAGTTGCAAGAAGCCAAGTCAGGCGGCAACTGCACGACGCACGCCATGCTTACGCAAGCGGGTCTGCACCTGCTTGTAACGGTCGTGGAGGTAACGCAACCGCTTTTGTCGGCTCATGGCACGAAGCTTTGCCCCGGTCTGGATACGCAAACGGCGGGACATTGCCAAAGCATCAATGGGTTCTTCGATTTTCATGGCTGCAACAACTCCGACGGATTTAAGATAGTCACTTTGGGGTAGCCATGCAAGAGGTTTACGCCGTTGAAAGCCTTGTTGCGGTAGGCATTGGCCAGATGCTTGTAATTCCAACTGGCCAGATATTCGATGTGCAGAACGCTGCAAGCGGCCACATGACCAGCGTCTTCCGAGTATTGACGGCTAACGATCTTGTGTTTGAGATAAAGCTCAGCCAAGGCTTCCATCTCTGCGGTAAACTCCACAATGCTTTCAGGCTCGGAAAAAGTTTTGGCAAAGAGTTCCTGTACTTGCAACGGTGCGCCGCTGACCTCATCTTCGACCAAGATGGAAGTAATGGGCTGAATCTGGCCGGTTTCGATTTGCTTCCAAAACTTCCTGGTGTAACGGGTAAATTGAGGGTCGAAATATCCGCCAATGACAGAGGTGTCTAAGTAAATGGTGTTGGAGGTCACGGGGTTCATATTACTGATGATGGGCAGGTTTTGAAACTGCAAATCACGAGTGGTAATGCCCGGAGTTTTTCAGGTCGTTCCAGCTTTGATTTTCAAACACGGGCACATCGATGTCTTTGCACCGCTCGCTGGGGGCCGTGCGGGTATGAACGCGTTTCAAATCATGTGGTTTTCATGCTGTCTGACCCCATTCATTTCCCGCGCGTCAGACTTTAAAATAATACGGGTATCGGGATCATTTGTTGTCGTAGATGTCATAACCCAAAATTACGACATCTATGACCCCATTGAACAGGGGGTGCTTGAATTAGCGCTTACCACTCTACCACCAACAACGCTCTTCATGCTATCTGACCCCTTTCATGCATCTCATTGTATTGACATAAGCCCGACGATTATCAACGGTGCGATTGATACAAATAGCACAAGCGCACAAACTAGTCTGGCTTTCCACCGACTTTTACACATGCAAACAACGGAACTTAGTGAAGAAAGTAGGCATAATACTAACGCCAAATCAATCATTCTGTTTTGAAATGACACTGAATAGGGACGCTCGGTCGGTGCCCAATCAATAAAGTATTGATTAAATAAAATATAACCGAGCAAACCGGTTACTGCAGATAACCAAAAAATAATATTAGGTTCCGGTATCACGTCTTTAACTGAATATTTTACTCGCCCAAGTAAAGCATAGGCTGCTGCACCAAAAAATATGAAAATGAGGCAGACCAACCACCAGATTATTTTCTGGCTCAATGAAAGGTCGCGTCTCCTAGAAATGTTGATCAACGACCAAACCCAGAGGGAAAGCAACAAAATGATAATCAGTTCGAAGATAATCTGTGCGGATTTCATTTTATTGCTGAACCCCAAGATCAGCTACATCTCACGGGTACTGTGCGGGAGAATGTTAGCTGGACTGGCAGGTTCTACTTTCCTGTTTTTCCAAAAGAGCGCAATAAATATGGCATTTAGGCCAAAGGCTATAATGATGGGAGTAAAGACAAACCATCTCAATGTCTCTGCTCCTCTTAGGAATAGTCTCGGAATCATATAACGGTCATTTTCAAATTCGTTTGGATAAACCTCCTTCAGACGGGCTTTATCAATGATTTGCGCTCGATCCAGTTCTGCATATCCCGACGAGAAGGCCATAAAATAAAGCTCATGACTGGCCAGCATTGCTGGAAAAATAAGAAATCCAGCGAACAGATTTAGACAAATGAGTGCGATCTTCATTTTTATTTCAAACTTGTATTAGCGCCGTATTGCCCTATTTTTTTGTTCACAGTAATCAGTTAAGGAATGCGACACTATCACCTTAATACCAGTATGGAGTGTTGGAGCATGGCATTTCATGCTGTTAATTTTATCGGGTTGAACCTCTAAAGCACGCTTATTTTTATTTGGAGCTTGAACAGGCATCAACCCTTGCACGCAAGAGCCAATCCCCTGTCAATGGGTTGGCGGGGTGATATGGGAGTTATTAGCTTTTTGGCTTAACCCTGCTGTCACACAACACAAGCCGCTCTTTGCCAAGCCGTTGGATTACATACAGGCGGAATCAGGCCGCGCTTGGGGAATTATTGTCATCCGATTTAACATTTAAACGACCGGCCTGTGCAGCAACACGTATCGCCCTTAACCGACCCATCATCCATTACAGACAATGACATATCTATAAGTGCTATTTCTATTTTTGCGTACGGCCGCTTTATTTGCATGGAATAGAGCGTTCTGTATTGTTATGGTTTACATCCCTGCTTTGGTACCGGCATGAGAAATCACGCCCTGCCGTCCGCGTTTTGCTTATTCGCCATGATCTTGCTGCCGACTTTTGCCGCGCGCAGCCAGATTCTGTTAACCGGAACTGATTATACCCAGAGTTTTGATTCTCTCGGTTCGGGACTGCCCCTGGGGTGGAGTGTTTATACCGGGGCCAATGCCACTTTTCTTGGCAATAGTTCAACTTTCAACACCGCCCCCGCCAGTTGGTCGGCCACGGCCGGTGCCTTTAATAATTACGCTTCCGCCGACAACAGCGGCTTCACGGGTAGCGAGTCATCCACCATTCAGGCCGCCGCCCCGGACCGTGCCCTCGGCATCCGCCAGACCGGCAGCTTCGGCGATCCAGGAGCTTCTTTCGTTTTCGAACTGGCCAACAGCACCGGTTATTCCAATTTTCAGATGGATCTTAAATTGGAAATGCTCAGCGTGCAGGGCCGCAGCAGCACCTGGACCATCGACTACGCCACGGCAGCCGTCCCTTCCCTTTTCACGGTCATCGGTACGTACACGGATCCCGGCTCCTACGGCACCAGCACTTTCAGTTACAATTTCGGCAATGCCCTGGACAATTCCAACAGCCCGGTTTGGATCCGCATCAGCGCACTGACTCCCTCCACCGGCACAGGTTCACGGGACAGTTTCGCCATCGACGACTTTCATCTTGCCTACACCAGCACGGTTCCGGAACCCTGCGCAACCCTGTTGATGGTTGTGGGTCTGGGAATGTTTGGCCTGTACTCGGTGATTGCCCCGTCGCGTCACAAGCGATAGGGTGTGACCATGTCATTCCGCAGCGGACCCTTTTCCCAAGGCTCGCAGGAACCGCTCACCTACCTGCGCGGCCTGCCCGTGGATCTGACCACTATTCTGGTGGCCTGCCATGTCGTCATCATGCTCTCCATTGTCCTGATCCTATCGTTTTCCCCCGCTCTTTTCAGGCTTTTTTGGGACAACACCGTTTTCACATCCGATGTCATGGGCCATGGCCGGGTGTGGACGCTCCTGACCCACCCCTTCCTGCATTACATCCCCCAGGAGAAAATCTGGTTTGCGATTGATATGTTCCTTTTTTACATGATCGGCCGCGAAGTGGAACGTTACATTGGCCGCCGGTCTTATTTTACTTTTTATGCCCTGCTGATCCTCGTGCCCTCGTTACTGCTCACGCTTGGGGCGGGTCACTTGCCGCTGTTCCGGTTTTACGGCTCTTCCGTCCTGCACCTGGGTGTTTTCATCGGTTTTGTTTCCATTTATCCCGGGGTGCAATTCATTCCCGGCCTGGCCGTGCGATGGATTGCCTGGGTCACCCTGGCCATTTACAGCCTGATCGGCCTGGCTTCCCACGATTGGCCCACACTGCTCTATCTTTGGACCACGGTCGGCGTGGCTTATTCCTACATGCGTTACACCGGCGCCACCGGCGAGATCGGACTGCTACAGTGGCTGGAGGGTTTTCGGCAACAGCAGGCGGAAAAACAATTCAACCGGCGGCGCGAAGCCTACCAGGCCCGGCAACAACAACTGGAACTGTCCGTCGATGCCGTACTGGAAAAAATCTCCAGTCAGGGCATCAACTCCCTCAATGCCCGCGAACGGGCCGTTTTGGAAAAAGCCAGCCAGCGCCTCACCGGCAATGGCCCCCGGCCGGAATAACCCACGTCCCGCCTCGTGCTTCAGGCTGACTGCAGCATTTCATCACAAGCTTCCACCACGCCGGTCACCGTAATCTCCAGCGTCCGGGGCTCGCGCCGGTACTTTCGCCGCAATTCAGGATCGCTGACATTACGGTAGGATTCGGGAAGAACCACCCGGTGCCTCGATTTCCAGGGAAGCCAGCGCTCCTCCAGGGTGGGATACAGTCCGACCACCGGGCAACCGCAGGCCGTGGCCAGATGCATGGCCGCAGTGTCGAGGCCCACATACAAACGTGCGCGCCTCAACAGATCCGCCACCTGCGGCCAGGTGGCCCGGCCCAATGTGCAAACTGCGCGCGGCCCCAGTTGTTCCTGCAACCACCGGGCGTCCTCAACCTCGTGCGTCGCACGGCCGGTGGAGATAACGATGTGCTCACACTGTCGCAAAAGATGCTGTGCCACTTCCAGCCAGCGTTCCCGGGGCCAGCGGCTGTATAATTTCCACGTCCCGATCTGCAGCACGCAAAAATTCTTCAGGGAGGCGGTCATGTCCCACACCTCCATCCGCTCCTTTTCAAATACCAGCGGCCCGGGTGCCGCTTCCATGCAGGGCAGAAATTCGGCCACCGTATAATAGTCGCGTTCCACGCGATGCCGGAACTCCCACTCATAGGTGGAC
>Ga0209067_10000468_pt1 | contig 25696 bp, 24 predicted proteins | sample ColStrG_CSR_2013_FD_187199 | JGI IMG/M metagenome (GOLD analysis project Ga0209067, IMG submission 187199) | Freshwater sediment microbial communities in response to fracking from Pennsylvania, USA - Cold Stream Run_MetaG_CSR_2013 (SPAdes)... | ecosystem: Environmental > Aquatic > Freshwater >... | reverse complement strand
AGGTTATTTAGCGATTTTCCGGTTGGTGAAAATGCAACCACCGATGAAGCGGGGGCTGCTGCAACCGAATTCACTATCAAAATCCCTGGCGATGTCGAGGGAAACATCATTGTTGGCGCCAAGATCGATGATAACGAAACCTATGGAACGGTCTCCTCTATGAAAACAGTCAAATGGGGCCTGCCGACAGAAGTAGACAATAGTTTCTATAAAAGAACGCTTTGGGCTGCACGCGACAAAACGCCTTATTGGTTGCTGATCACCCCCAACGTTATCATTATCACCGTTTGGGGATTTATCATCTACTTGTTATATCTTGTTCAACTCATTCGCAAACTTGGAAAGGATGAAATCAATAGTTAACTTCTTAAAAAAATAAAACCTATGAAATCTAAACACTTTTCTGCTCCTGTTTCACCGATGAAAAATCAATACCTGTTCATTTTGTTATTGGCTAGCCTTGGATTTTTTTCTTTTGCGTTCTTGCAGACAAAACCCTGGGTTGCCCCTGATGCCTTTGCAAAAAAAAGCAACCCCGTTAAGTCGACGGCAGAATCGCTCAAGGACGCCAAAGAGCTCTGGGGTAAACATTGTGTGTCCTGTCACGGGAAGACCGGTGCCGGCGATGGCACGAAGGCGGCACAATTAGAAACCGAAATGAAAGATTTCGCCAAAGACGCTGTTCAAAAACAATCCGATGGATCGATGTTCTACAAGATCCTGGAAGGCCGCGATGAAATGCCCACTTTCAAAAAGAAGATTCCTGAAGAAGCCGATATTTGGGGTTTGGTCAACTACATCCGGACACTGAAAAAATAAAATTAAAACAACCCAAGCAGATGAGATCCAGACCTAGGTTTGGATCTCATTTTTTTACCGCCCTTCCCTTAAAAAGGAGAGTCCTTCAAGAGTAAAGGTGCGAAGGATGTAACTTCTTACTGATATTGTATAACATCAGGTAGCCTTTCTGAATTGACTTTTGTTCTTAAAATTCCTTCGTCACGACCCCAAAGGGTAAAAAACCAAATTTCAGCACGCCGATATGACAAAAGTCATTACTTCACCTGATGGGGGTCACAGGCTACCTGACCTTGCTCATCCCATATTTGAAACATAAAAAAAACAAAAAATTATATGAAACTTTATAAAACGGTTGTAAGTGCACTGACGACACTTTTTATCTCGACTACAACGCTGGTTTTTTCTCAAGCCTCAACCTGGAAAGCACCGGCCAGTGCTGACAAAATCACTAACCCGTATAGCGGCAGTGCCACTTTTGCCGCAGAAGGGAAAAAAATCTACGAGTCAATGTGTGTGATCTGTCACGGCGACAAAGGAAAAGGAAATGGAGCAGCCGGAGTAAGCCTTTCCCCGAGACCTGCCAATTTCCTGGCCATTACCGTGCGCCATGAAAGCGACGGAGCGATCTTTTGGAAACTTTCTGAAGGGAACCCTCCCATGGCAGCATACAAAACTTTATTATCTGATATTCAGCGCTGGCAATTAGTTAACTACATCCGCCAACTTGAAAGCAACAGCAAATAAACAGTAATCTAAACTCCAACCATGAAAACAAGTATCCCATTAAACCGAAAACCCAAAATGCTTGTTGGGTTTATGACATTAGCACTTTGCTATTTGTTTGCGTTTCAAGCGAACGCGCAACAAAACCCTACTAAACTTGATTCTGCTACCGAAGCCAGAATAGCAGCCTTAGAGAAGCAGGCTGCGCTGCATAGACCAGGACAGAGCCATCTGATGGTCGTCGGATTGACAACCTTTGGCTTTGCCAGCTCCAAGACTACCAGTAGCGATGGTTCCGCGCCAAATAAGTTCAGCGCCTTTGGTACCGATTCCTATGAATTCAGTCCGATGTTTCTTTGGAGACAAGGAAAGAAAGTATTGTTGGAATTCGAACCTTCATTCAACAATGACGGTGTTGGCGTAAACTGGGCAGCCATTTCTTATTTTGCAAAACCTAACCTGATTTTCAGAGGCGGCTATTTCGTTGTACCTTTTGGTATGTACACTAAAAAGTTGGCCGCAGGATGGATCAACAAAGTGGCAACGGATCCCATTGGCCTGCCAACGGCACAAGATTATGGATTCGGTGTTTCCGGAGGTTTGCCGTTAGGATCGATGAAATGGAATTATGATCTCGCCGTTACCAATGGGTTGACCATTGACCCCGCCGTTAATAATGGAATGCTGACGAATGTGAATTTAGGTGCTGCTGCTCGGAATAAAACATTTGTCGGTAGACTGGGGTTGCTGCCTTTTTCAAACAACTCACTTGAAATCGGAGTGTCAGGGATGACGGGAGGCGTGTCCAATGGAAATACAGTGTATCAGGACGTGCGCGCCGATTTATATGCTTTTGATTTTAACTTCGTTAAGAACGTAAGCCCGGTTCAAATCAATATCAAGAGTCAATACAATGTGGTCAATGTTGGAAGTGCTACTTATTATGTCAATCCACAAGATCCCAACTCCACCTCCTACACCTTCAATAATAGCTCCACTTCTGGATATGGACAATTTTCGATACGCCCTATAGAATCACAATCCGAGTTCATTAAGAATTTGGAACTCGCTTTCCGCTATGGCCAGTACAACACGCCGAAAAACTCAATGTGGGGAGCCAATACAACGCAGACCGACTTTGGACTCAACTATTGGATTAACTGGAGAACGGTTCTACGAGTGACGTATGAAATTCTAGACTCGAAGAGCACGGTTAATCAGGCATTGTTTGCCTCACCCGTACCGGATACCAAGACACAGGCCTTCCATATTCAATTTGCCATTCAATTGTAATAAAAGATATCACTATGAAAAACTTACTTAAAAATAAAATTGGATTCATTGCAACGCTAGGATTTGCTGTGGTGGCAGCACTGACGATCGCCAGTTGTGTGGCCAGTCAAAAAGTGGCCAATAAATCCGGGGCTCAGCTGTGGGGTGAAAATTGCCAACATTGTCATAACACACCATCCGCCACTACATTTTCCGGTGATCAGTGGGAAACTATAGGCATGCACATGCAAACCAGAGCGTTAATCACCGAACAGGAGCGAATTAAAATCGTTGAGTTTTTGCAACAGTCGGCGAAGTAGAAGGTCTTCTTGTAAAAAACAAAATCAGCCAAAGTCAGATCAAGTCAAATTTGATCTGACTTTTTCATTTGCCTGCTTAGTAAGCTTCCTCTTTGGTCGATCGAGCACCCTTCCTTTTGAATTAAATGCTTTTGAATTTTCAAACAAGCTTTGTAATCTGCTTAGGAATAGGGAAAGTTCTCAACTTAAATTCTCCTGCCATGAAAAACTCAACGCTGTACTTCCTGTGGTTCCTGGCTCTGTTTGCCCCTTCTGTTTTCGCACAAACGATCCCGGTGGACAAGGCCATCAAGGCCATGAGGTGGCGCCCGATTGGCCCAGCCAACATGGGTGGTCGCACCAGTGACATTACCGGCGTTCCCGGGGACCCCGCTACTTTTTACATTGCCGGCGCCGATGGAGGAATTCATAAAACAGTGAACGGGGGAACAACATTCACTCCCATTTTTGAAGATCAGAAGGCTTATTCGATTGGTGCGGTAGCGATTGCACCCTCTGATCCCGAAGTAATCTGGGTGGGAACTGGCGAAGGGGATCCACGAAACAGCGTGGGATACGGATGGGGAGTTTATCGATCAACCGATGGGGGCAAGAATTGGAGTCATCTGGGGCTTGAAAGAACAGACCGCATCAAACGCATTGTTGTCAACCCCAAAGACCCGGATGTGGCCTGTGTTTGTGCCCTGGGCCGCGAGTGGGGACCCAATCCAGATCGCGGCGTTTTTCGCACCACCGATGGAGGCAAATCCTGGGAGAAAGTTTTGTACCTCGATGAAAATACCGGCTGTTCCGATATCGCCATGGAATGGAACAACCCTCGCATCCTGTACGCAGGCCTGTGGACCTTTCGCCGAAAGCCGTGGCGCTTTGACGACAACGGCGAAAAAACAGGATTGTATAAATCCGTAGACGGGGGAAAAACATGGGCGAAGATTTCGCATAAGAATGGCTTGCCCGATAAACCCATGGCCAGAATCGGGGTTTCCATTGCACAGAGTCAACCCAATACTGTTTACCTCATCACCGAGTTTAAAGACGGAGGAACGCTATTTCGTTCCGACGATCGGGGCGAAAACTGGCGTATGGTAAACGATGACCGAAACCTGAACTTCCGGCCGTTTTATTACAGTGATGTCAAAGCCGATCCTACTAATCCTGAAATAGTGTACACGCTCTCCGGGGAATTAAATAAATCCATGGATGGTGGCCGAACATTTAAAACAATCGCTAGCGGGCAGCATGGTGACAACCAGGGGTTATGGATCGATCCGAAAAATTCGAATCGAGTCCTTAGCAGCGACGATGGTGGATTTCGGGTTTCCTACGATGGATTTAAAACGTTTCAAACCATCAACAATGTAGAATTAGCTCAGTTTTATGAGCTTTTCCTAGACAATCAGGAACCTTATTTTGTTTACGGAGGCCTGCAGGATAACGGGACCTGGACGGGTCCTAGTAATTCATTGCACCGGGTCGGAATTTTAAAAAGGGACTGGAAACAAATTGCAGGGGGTGATGGCTATTATGCCGTACCCATTCCCGGTCAGGAAAATGAAATTTATGCCAACCTGCAGGGAGGCGTGATTTTTCATGTGGATATGAAAACGGGAAATATCCGAACAATTCATCCCTACCCCAATAAAATGGGCTCAGCCGGTGATGCCATGGAAAATCACAAGTTCCGTTTCAACTGGGACTCCCCCATTCACGTCTCTCCTAATGACGGCAACACGGTGTATACAGCAGGTAATGTACTTTTTAGAAGTCGTGACAAAGGATATAACTGGGAACAGATCAGTCCTGATTTAACCACCAATGACAAATCCAAACAAAAATCATCGGGCGGAGAAATCTATCAGGACAACACGGCCGCGGAGTTTCATTGCACCATTTTGACCATTGCCGAATCGCCGGTTCAAAAAGATCTCATCTGGATCGGAACCGATGACGGCAATGTTCAACTCACGCAAAACGGTGGCCAGAGTTGGACAAAAATGAATATCCCGGGGCATCCCGCGTTTGGATGGGTCTCCAAAATTCATGCCTCAGAGTTTGATGCAGGCACTGCATTTGTTGCGGTAGATAATCATCGTCTCGATGATTACAAAGCGTATGCTTTTATGACCACAGATTTTGGAAAGACCTGGACCAAGGTCAGCACCGGACTGCCGGATGATTGGTGCTATGTGGTCCGGCAAGACCCCAATAATGCCAATTTGCTTTTTGCCGGAATGGAGCATGGTCTGTTTGCTTCCCTGGACAAAGGAAAGACGTGGACTAAAATCAATAACAACATGCCCCCCGTTTCGGTCCGCGATCTGCGCGTGCACAAACGCGATCATGACCTAGTGGCCTCCACACATGGGAGAGGAATCTGGATTCTTGATGATATTCGACCTTTGGAGGAGTTTAATTCCGTTGCTGGAAAACAGGTCGCTGTTTTCACCTCCCCAACGGCCACCCTTTGGAATTATCACTCGTTAATTGAAGAACAAGGCGATCAGGCTTATCGCGCTAAGAACCCGGAGTTTGGGGCGCATATTAATTTCTATTTGGAAAGCACGCCGAAGGAAGCCGTCACGGTCGACCTCACCAATGCCGATGGAATAAAAGTCAGGTCACTCAAGGACACGCTTTCAAAGCAAGGAATTAACCGGATCGTTTGGGACCTTCGATATAATGAGTCCGAGAAATTAAAATCGACCAAGATCAATAACTGGGAAAACTTCGCCTTAAAACCGTTAGTGCCTCCGGGCACTTACACCGCCACCCTTACGGCCAATGGTCAATCGCTTGAAACAAAAATGATTGTGCGGGGCGATCCTCGCATCAACATGACCGAGGCGGAGTACAAGCAGAAAGCAGACATTTCAATTTCTCTTCGCGAACTTTTGACAGAGACGAATCATTTAATTGATAATACTGACCTGACCATCACGCAATTGAAGGAATTAAAACAAAGGCTGAATTCGGTAGAAAAATCCTCCTTTAATCCCGCCATCCATCATCACTTAGACGAAGGGATAAAAAAGCTGAAAGATTTTGAAGATGAAGTCCTTCGAAGACCACCACCCAACATGGGCTACCGGCAAGCACCACGTTTAAAAGAAGAGATCTCCGAGTTGTTCACCGCCATTGATGATGCCGCCGCCAGGCCCACCACGCCACAGGTTGACCGATCGGCAGAATTGAAACTAGAGGTACAACAGGCCACCCTCCAATTTCAAAAGATGCTCGCCGATGAGGTTACCAAGATCAATGAGGAAACAAAGAATATCCCTGCCATTACCATTAAACAAAGCGATAAGAAAGAGATGTGATTAGTTGATGGGTTGTCCAACACTTTTGAAGGGTTGGACAATTTCTCCTTCAAAAAACGGTCTTCAATCGTTCTACCATTTCCAAAACCGCGGGGCACACCATGGTGTTCTTGTAGGTCAAGTCTATGATCTGCACCATCTTTCTTCGGTCGGTGTGAGGATATTCACGACAAGCTTTCGGGCGAGCATCATAAATAGAACAATAATTATCAGTGCCAAGAAAAGCACAAGGTGATGATTTCAACACATAGTCATGGTCCTCGTCTACGCGTAAATATTTTTCAATGAAGTCGCCCGGCTTGAGCCGTAAGAATTTCGACGCGCGTGCAATATCGGTTTGGTAAAAAATCGGGCTTGTGGTTTTACAGCAGTTGGCGCAGGTCAAGCAATCAGTTTCAGCAAAGACCTCCTGGTGAATTTGGTGAAAAGCATCGTCTACTTTTCGCCCATCTTGCTTTTTTAGTCGCGAAAGGAATTTTTTATTCTCTTCTGATTTGTTTTTGGAGACCGTCTTAAAACGAACTAAATCAATTTCCATGTCCCCTTAGGCGGAATTTCGTGCCGCATTGATAATACCAAACATGGATCGAATCACGAGTTTACGAAAAAGCGGTTCGAAGATTTTGTTTTCCTCTTTCATGTAGCGAAGGTTCATCAACGCATATTGCTGAATGGCAATCACCGGCAGCACGATACGCTCGCGTAGTCTCACCGATTCGCTGATCACCGGGTTGTTCCCCATCAGCTCGCTCAGTCCGGAAATCTGCAACACCATTTCTCGGGAAAGAACAAATTCAGCGTGCATTTTCTTCCAGAAGTCTCCAAACTCCGGATCGGTATTCAAGTAGGTCGTGGCATTGTAATATGTTTTTGTTAGCGACATCATGCTGTTACCCAACAAGGTGCGAAAGAAAAGGGAGTTCTGGTAAAGCGCTTTCAGTTCCTGCTCATGACCCTGCTGCGAAAGTTTTTTTAACGCCGATCCTACCCCATAAAACCCGGGAATATTTTGTTTCATCATCGCCCAGGAACCAACAAATGGAATGGCCCGCAAGTCTTCAAACTTCAATCCATCGCCGCCGCTCCGTTTTACGGGACGCGAACCAATATTGGTATCCCCAAAAAATGAAAGCGGAGTTACCTTCTCAAGGTAAGGAACAAACTTCGGATCGTTCTTTAAATCAAGATAAGTTCGATATCCTTGGTCGGCGAGCTGGTCCAAAAGTTTTTTATTTTCATGAGTCAACTGGTTTTCAGTGCGCTTGAACACGGTGCCTTCTAAACCCGAAGATAACAGCTGCTCCAGGTTGTATCGGCAGGACGCGGGCTTACCAAAATTAGAGCTGATGGTTTGTCCCTGAATGGTGATCTGCACTTCCTCATGTTCAATCGTTTCTCCCAACGATGCATAAAAGTCGTGGGTGTTGCCTCCACCCCGAGCGGGCGGGCCACCACGACCATCGAAGAAGAGGGCTTTCAATCCGTGTTTGCGCGAAACCGTGGTCAGATTTTCTTTGGCACGGAAGATCGACCAGTTAGCGCGCAGGTAACCACCGTCTTTGGTGCCATCCGAAAACCCAAGCATAATGGTCTGATGGTCTCGTCTTTTGCTGAGATGATTTCGATAAAGCGGGATAGCATACAGTTCTTCCATAATCCCCGGGGCGTGCGCCAGGTCATCGATCGTTTCAAACAAGGGGACAATATCCAGTTCCAGTTCGTCGCTGCTACCAATCAATAACCGGGCAAGAACGAATATTTCAATGACATGCAACGCGCTCTGGCAGTTGCTGATGATGTACCGATGGCAACCCATGGGGCCATTTTCTTTTTGAATCGATGCAATGGAGAGAATACTTTGAATCGTTTCGTTCACAAAGGTGTCATTAAACTCCTGCTCTTTTAAATTGACTTTCAACCCCAGCAAGTAATCAATCTTCTCCCCTTCAGTGAGGGCTGCAAATTTATCGGGCGTAACGGAAAGGCCCTTGGCCGAAAGCACCTTCAGAATAAAATCCCACACCGCATCATGTTTGCGGCTGTCCTGGCGGATGTCCAGGCTAGCAAAGTGGAACCCAAATAATTTTACTTTTAGGATGAAAGAATCAAGGAGTTCTAAAAACAGACCATTGTGTTCACTCACTAAATTCGCGCGGGCTGCATTTAACTCCTCCACCAATTGATCGGGGTTAGCATAGCTTCGTTGCCCATAAATTTTTTGCTCAATGCTGGTCATGATTTTAGACACCCCATGAAAGGTAAGCCTCCGCCTTAGCAACCGCACATCCCGGTGATAACACTTCAGGATGGACTCGCGCAACCGTGCCGCCACCCGCAAGGTGATGTCGCTGGTGACAAAAGGATTTCCATCACGATCACCGCCCGGCCAGAAGCCAACGACAATAAGCCGATCGTTCTTCCACTCATTCAAATTCATCTCCAGGCCTTCCGCTAGCGACTGAACGATTTCAGGCGCGGTCGAGTAAAAAACATTTTCCAAAAACCAACACAAACTAACGGCTTCATCATACGGAGAAGGCTTAGTCTGGTTTATGAAAGCCGATTTCCCTAATTGACGAAGCAACAAATTAATTTGCCCGATGTCGTTTTCGCGAATTGATTTTTCCAGGTCTGTCAAAATTCCCAATACATATCCGGGATAAAATTGAGTCGGGTGTGCCGTGAGCACAATGCGCAAACTGAATTCCTTGAGCCTCTCTTTTAACTCCTCCGCTTTGTTTTCAAACTTGGTTCGAAGCAACAGCGCCGGAACGGTTCCTCTGCCCTTCAGGTCATGCACTTGTTCAAAAGCGGAATCTTCAACCGAATCAAACAACGCCACTTGCCGCTCTACATATTGAATAAAATTAAAAAGCAGATCGAACTGCTCCTGCCTGCTACTAGCCGGAACAAAGTCATGAAAGAATCGCTCAATAATTTCTCTGGCAGAAATACCTTTTTCAAAATCCGCCTCACATTGTTGTTGCAGCAGCGGAAGCAAGGTACCGGTGCGCGAAATGTGTTGAAACGGCAAGTTTAAAAACAAGCTGTTGTAGATGTGAAACCTGGAACCTACCTGCTCTTCGTACTTTGAAAACATAATTTATTTTTCAAAGTCGAAATTAAGTCTCTTTGCCCAGATGGACAATCTTTACTTCTGGGATAATATTTCACTCGATTGAACGGGGGCATCGTCACAGCCTTACGGTGGATAGTCCACCATCCACAGCCAAGACCTGTCCGCTAACCCAGGAAGCCTCTTGCGACAAAAGAAATGCCGCCATCGACGCACTATCATTGGCCGTTCCTATCCTTTTCAACGGATGCCGCTCAGAAGATGCCATAAGCTTCTCCGGTGAGGATATTATTTTTGCTGCAAGGGGCGTGGCCGTAAGCGATGGAGCAATGACGTTAACTCTAATTTTTGGAGCTAACTCAGCGGCGAGCGCTTTCGATAGCCCTTCCACGGCACCCTTTGCCGCTGCTATCGAAGCGTGATAAGTCATCCCTTGATGGACGGCCACGGTACTGAACAGAACAATAGAAGATTGCTCGACATTTTTCAGCAAGGGAAGTGCCGCGCGAATGCAACGAACTGCCCCCAGCAAGTTTAATTGAAAATCATCAAGAAATTCCTGATCTGTTATCCGCTGAAATGGTTTTAAGGTAATGCTTCCAGGGCAGTACGCTAACCCGTCCAACTGCGTGGGCAAGGAACTGATGGGGAATTCATCTTTTGTAGCATCAAAAACCAAATGAGTAGCGCCCAGCGATCCAAAAGGTCTTCTGGAAGCAGAAAATACGTTGTGCCCGGCGGCGAGCAACTTATTTACTAACTCCATTCCGATACCCGAGCTACCGCCAATAATCAGGTAATTTTTTTTTACCATCATCGTCCGTTTAACTCAATAACAGCCCAGGATCGCATTTGTTAGACAGCGGACAAAAAAAAGATTGTAGAGGAATGAAATTCAATTAAAAAGATTTAACTTTTACAAATAATTTCAGATTGACATGAATAAAATATACTCCATTTTATTTGTCGCTGTATTGAGTTCCTGTCTGGGGTATAAAGACCTGCCGGTGGAATATGACTATAGTTATAAAGGAAACTTCAAAAAATACCGAACATTCGAATTGATGAAATCCCTGGGGGTCAACGACGGCACCATGAACAGTGACGTCATTGAGAAATCGATTGCCGCGCGAATGAAATTTCTAGGGTACAAAAAAACTGAAACGCGGCCCCACCTGATCATCAGTTACAAAATGTTTTACGATAGCCTTCGTTTTAACGGGTACATACAGCCCGAAATGGAAACCTGGTTGAAGACCAGAAAAGAGGACCTCAACTATGACAAACAAAAATACAATCTAAAAACAGGCACCTTGCTCATTCAATTTTACGACAGACGTCAAAACAGATCGGTGTGGCAGGGATATGCCACCGCGTACTATGGCGATATTGATTTCAATAACTCCCGACACTTGCGCAACGCCGTTATCTCTATTCTTGACAAGTACCGCGTTTGGGCGGATGGCTTCTTGGAACAACAAGCCAAGGGTGAAGAGGAGATCAACAATCCGTGATTATCTTGGGGCCAAATACTAACGCCCAACAATGAAGTCGAAGGAAGCAAAGATCACCGATCACTTTAGTCAATACATTACTGATCACAAAAAACAATTCATTGAAAGGGTATTAAATGAACGCACCCGCCATATTACCCTGGTGTTGGAAGATATCTACCAGTCGCAGAATGCCAGCGCGGTAGTTCGAACGTGCGAATGTCTTGGCCTTCAGGATATCCACATTGTTGAAGAAGAAAGCCCGTACGCGGTGAACAAAAGAGTATTGAAGGGGGCCAACAAGTGGATCGACTTGCACCGCTACAAAATGAAAGGTTTTAATAACACCGAAATCTGCTTCCGCAAGTTGCGCGAACTGGGATATCAAATCTTAGCAACAGATCCATCCCCTGACGGTATGTCGATCAACGAGGTCCCGGTCGATAAAAAAATTGCCGTGGTGATGGGCAACGAACTGAGAGGCACCTCCAACTATGCTTTACGCCATGCCGACCAAAAAATTTTTATTCCCATGCATGGATTCACAGAAAGTTTCAATATTTCCGTAAGCGCCGCCATCTGCCTGAATACCTTCTTAACAAAAATGAGAGAATCAGCCCTCTGCTGGCAATTGTCAGATGAAGAGAAAGAGGTCCTTCGCCTGCAATGGTATCGGAAAGTGGTAAGACGATCAGATCTTATTGAACAGGCGTTTCTGCGTTCGATTGTTTAACTTTGCGCTACGGCTTTAATCGAATGATCATGACATGGTGGCGGAGGATGAAAATAGTGTCGATCGCTTTGCCTTTGCTGGCCTTGCTATTCATGGGTAGTGCCAATTGGTGGGTTGTCAAATCAACCCAAGACAAAGTACTGACCGATATCAGCCTGCTCCGCGGCCGCTCGGTTGCCCTGGTCCTGGGCACCAGCAACAAACTGCGTAATGGGTTGGCTAATCCTTATTTTGCAAATCGCATTAAAGCCGCCGCCGAACTCTACCGGGAAGGGAAAGTCTCCCATTTTATTTTGAGTGGTGACAACCGTTCAAAATATTACAACGAACCTATTGAAATGAAAAAAGCGCTGATGCTCCAAGGGGTGCCCGACAGCGTGATTACCCTTGACTACGCCGGTCTTCGAACACTCGACTCCATTGTTCGCAGTAAAGAAATTTTCGGGCAAGATAAAATCCTCATCATTACGCAACCGTTTCATAGTTACCGAGCGCTATTTATTAGCCATTTTTACAACATTGATGCCGTTGCCCTGGTCACCCAAGAGTCAACGACAGAAGCTCCTTTTAAAGTCTACCTCCGCGAATATTTTGCACGCACCAAAGCAGTTCTGGATTTGTACATTCTCAATACGGCCCCCAGACATTTAGGTGAAAAAGAACCACTGAGCATTTAATTTCAGTTGACAAACTACATTTATCCGTTGCAAACAGCGTGAAATTTGTAATTTGAAAATTAAAAATTAAAGACTATGGCTTTTTCTGTTGACAGCGACATCACGCAGGCAAAAACGCTCAGTACGGATTTCTATTTGAAACAAGAGTTCCTTCAGCAATCCAAAGAGAAAATTTTCAGCCACTGCTGGCAGTTCGTTGGCGATACCGACCAGGTGAAGGACAAGGGCTGGGTGACCCCTGTCAACTTACTGGAAGATTTTATGGACGAACCCCTTCTCATCAGCAAAGACAAAGACCAAAAACTGCATTGCCTCTCTAATGTTTGTACCCATCGCGGCAACCTGATTGTAGAACATCCCTGCAAACTCAACGACATCCGTTGCAAATATCACGGCCGTCGATTTAACCTGGACGGGAAATTTATGTCGATGCCCGAATTCAAAGAAGTAAAAAATTTTCCCACCCCCGGTGATGACCTGCACCAGTTGCCACTGCACGCCTGGGGCAAATGGCTTTTTACCTCCCTGGACCCAAAACTAAATGCGGATGATTTTCTAAAACCCATGGCCGAGCGCGTGGGCTGGATGCCCCTGGGGGATTTTGTCTTTCATCCCCAACTCTCCAAAGATTATTTCATCGACGCCCACTGGGCCCTTTATTGCGAAAATTACCTGGAAGGGTTTCATATCCCCTTTGTGCATGCCGGGTTGAATTCCGTCATTGATTATGGGAACTATACCGTTGAACTTTTTCGTTACGCCAACTTACAATTGGGTGTGGCCAAAGAAGGAGAACTGGTCTTTGATTTGCCTCCTTCCTCGCCCGACTACGGCAAGCGTGTGGCGGGTTACTATTTTTGGGTATTCCCCAACATGATGTTTAATTTTTATCCCTGGGGACTTTCCCTCAACATCATCCGGCCGCTAGGCATAAACAAAACCAAAGTTTCATTTTTATCCTACGTACTGGATGAAAGTAAACTGCGCCAGGGCGCGGGCGCTGATCTGCATAAGGTAGAACTCGAGGATGAAGACATAGTTCATAATGTACAAAAAGGAATACGCTCACGCTTTTATACCCATGGGCGCTACTCGGTAACGCGTGAACAAGGTACCCATCACTTTCATCAGCTGATTGCCGAGTTTATGAAGTGACCAATTCAAGCGGATGAAGCGAATTCTCCCCATTATCGTTATCTCTCAATTTTTTTGCACCTCGCTGTGGTTTGCCGGAAACGCCATACTACCGGACCTCATCAAAAGCTTCCATCTTGAGCCCGGTTTCCTGGCGCACCTCACCAGCATGGTGCAATTTGGTTTCATCACGGGCACGCTTGTTTTTGCTCTATTAACCCTGGCGGATCGCTTTTCTCCGTCACTTGTTTTCTTTGCCAGTTCCGTGGCCGCATCCTTATTTAATCTGGGCATTGTCATGGACCACCTGGATTCGGTCTGGCTCCTTTTCTTCCGGTTTTCAACCGGCTTTTTCCTTGCTGGCATTTATCCGGTGGGCATGAAAATCGCTTCGGACTATTATCAAAAAGGACTAGGAAAATCACTGGGATTTTTGGTGGGTGCGTTGGTGGTGGGAACAGCCTTTCCGCATTTGGTAAAAAGTGTCTCTATGAATTTTTCCTGGAAGTATGTTGTTTTTGCGACTTCGGCAATTTCGGCATTAGGTGGATTATCGATGCTGCTATTGGTGCCCAACGGTCCTTTCCGAAAATCCAGTCAGCAATTATCGCCGAATGTTTTCTTTTCAGGCTTCCGTAACAAAAATTTCCGCGCCGCCGCCATCGGCTACTTCGGTCACATGTGGGAACTCTATACGTTCTGGGCCTTTATACCCGTCATGTTGTCGGTTTACAAAAATCATTATCAAACGGATTTAAATGTTCCCTTGTTATCCTTTGCAATCATTGCGTCAGGTGGACTGGCATGCGTCTTGAGCGGGTATCTTTCACAGCGATTAGGAGTTAAGCGAGTGGCCACCATTTCTTTATGCTTATCCTGTTTGTGTTGCTGTGGTTCTCCCTTATTCTTGCTGAGCCGTTCTGTTTCGGCCTTGATCAGTTTCCTTTTTTTTTGGGGATTGGTTGTCATCGCCGACTCCCCTTTATTCTCAACATTAGTTGCGCAAAATGCACCCGAAGAATCAAGAGGTACTGCCCTAACCATGGTGAACTGTCTCGGATTCTCCGTGACCATCATCAGCATTCAATTCATTAACCTGTTATCAAACGATATTAGTGGGCAATATCTTTATACCTTGCTGGCCGTGGGCCCCATGGTAGGGCTCATCGCATTATGGAAGAAGACGAAAGAAAAAACGTCGTGATCTATATTCGAAAATCGAATAGCACCGATGCCAACCAAATCTGGGAGATCCTCCAGGCGATAATCTACCAAGGTGATTCGTTGACTTACTCACCGCAATCCACCAAAGATGAAATGCTGGAGTATTGGTTTTCGAGAAACAAGCACACCTACACCGCATTACTCGATGGGAAGATCGCTGGCACATTTTTTATTCAGGACAACCAACCCGGACTGGGTTCGCACATTGCCAACGCCGGTTATGCCACATCACCAAAAGTCTATGGCCAGGGGATTGGAAGGCAGATGGGAATTTTCTCCCTGCAGGAAGCGCGCCGGTTAGGATACAAAGCGATTCAGTTCAACATTGTGGTGAAAACCAATGAGAGGGCGGTGAAACTTTGGAAAGATCTTGGCTTTAAAATTCTGGGAGAAATTCCGGATGCCTTTCAACATCGCACTTTGGGATTGGTGAATGCTTATATCATGCATCAAAAATTATAAAATAAAACTTGCCATGACAAAGACAGAAAACGGTTCCCTGTCAGCTTTCCTTGCTCCGTGGTGCTCTGTACAAAATGGTCCCAGAGCCGTTGAGTTTTATAAATGTACTTTTGGAGCCATGGAGACAACAGTTGAAAGTAAGTCGCCATGTTTTTATAACTTTAGATTATACCTAAATCGCCACATGCAGAAAATCGTATTAGTCCTCCTCCTTGTATTGTGGGTAAATCAGCTACAAGCACAGGAAAATAAAAAACCGTTGCGCGTAGGGGTTGCCGGGCTAACCCATGGCCACGTAGGGTGGATCTTAAATTATAAAAAAAATAATGTTGTGGAGGTAGTGGGCATCGCAGAGCCAGACCACTTGCTGGCAGAAAGAATGTCAAAAAAATACGGCTTTACCATGGATCTTGTTTATTCCAGCCTGGATGAAATGCTCGACAAAACAAGGCCAGAAGCCGTCACGGCGTTTAATGCAATCAACGCACACTTGGACGTCGTTAAAGCGTGTGCGCCACGGGGTATTCATGTCATGGTTGAAAAACCCCTGACCTACAGCCTTCAGCAGGCAAGGCAGATGGAAGCCCTTGTCAAGCAATATAAAATCAAACTCCTGACCAACTATGAGACAACTTGGTATGGAAGCAACCAAAAAATGTATGAATTAGTAAACAAAGAAAAGGCCATCGGTGCGGTGCGCAAAATGGTAGTGCATGACGGCCACCCCGGACCACAGGAAATAGGAGTTGATCCTGTGTTTTTAGACTGGCTTACCGACCCGATCCAAAATGGAGGGGGCGCACTGATCGACTTCGGATGTTATGGTGCCGACCTGATCACGTGGATCATGCATGGGGAGCGTCCGATTTCGGTGGTGGCGATCACCCAGCAACTCAAGCCTGACAAGTATCCTCGCGTGGATGATGAAGCAACGATCATCGTCACCTACCCTAAGGCACAAGGTATCATTCAGGCATCCTGGAATTGGCCGGTTAGCCGAAAAGACATTGAAGTGTACGGCCAAACGGGGTATGTCATCACCGTCAATGCGCTGGACATGCGCTTGAGGAAGGATGAAAAACAGCAAGAGGTGTCTTTCGCCGCGGAACCAACGCAATTTCCACAAAATGATCCGTTTGCCTATCTGGCTGCCGTCGTGCATGGTGAAATCACATCCGATGACGATTTATCTTCACTCAAGATAAACATGATTGTGGTCGAAATTTTAGATGCGGCCAGAAAGTCTGCGAAAGAAGCAAAAACAATCTACCTAAACCCTGACACTTCAAAGAATTGAACACGGTTTCGATCGGGATCGTCAGCGAGAAAATTTTTTTCGTGCCCTTGGCATGCTGCTCCATTCGACTTGCGCCACCATCGGTTACTGAATTATTTAAAAACAAACGATTGATCTAAACATAACGAAGATTAAATATTCACTGGAACTTCAATCTGCATTTTCTTTTCTAAATTGGCTAAAATAATTAACTGATATGGCTCAAGGTTTACTCATCGATATGGACGGAGTGGTATATGCCGGCGAAACATTAATTCCGGGTGCCGATCTGTTTATTAATCGTTTGCTCAAAGAGAACATTCCTTTTATGTTCATGACCAACAACAGTCAGCGCACACGCGTTGATGCGGTTCGCAAGCTGGACAAATTGGGAATTAAAGTGAAAGAAGAGCACGTTTACACTAGCGCTATGGCCACCGGAAAATTCTTGGCAAGCCAGATCCCCGGTGGAACCGCCTATGTGCTGGGGGAGGGCGGACTACTTTCATCCCTTCACGAAAATGGAATTTCACTCGTCAATACCGATCCTGATTTTGTTGTGCTGGGGGAAGGAAGAAATTTTACATTGGAAATGGTGCAACGGGCCGTCGACATGATCTTGGCTGGAGCTAAATTTGTGATTACCAACCGCGACCCATCGCCCAAGAAAAAAGGATGGGACAATCTAGGGATAGCGGCCACCAGTGCAATGATTGAAGAAGCCACCGGCATTAAAGCCTTTGTCGTGGGTAAACCAAGTCCAGTCATGATGCGCTCCGCGCGAAAGGCATTAGGACTGGAAACGGCGGAGACAACCATCATCGGTGACACCATGGGCACCGACATTCGCGGAGGGGTGCAGATGGGATACAAGACTATTCTGGTGTTGACCGGGATGACGAAAAGAGAAGACCTTCCTCGTTACGCCTTTAAACCCGACTTAGTGGTGGAATCCGCGGGGGAAATCAAGTTGCCCCTGGCGTGGTGGTGAGTGCCACCAGTACCTGCTTGGCAAGTTGACTATGCTACTGTTTTGTTAATCCGACGTAAAGCAATAAGACGGGCAACGTCACAGTGAGGAACACAAATATTTTTTCAAAATCAATCTTATCTTTGATCACCAAATTATCCGGGCACAAGCTGCAAGATTCAATACTGACGGCCCGATCGTCTTTCGCATAAGCAATCATTAGCTGTACGTATTTACCCAGCCTTTTATTGCCGTTCGTCGGCTTGGTCTTAAACGATAAGGTCTTGCGATCATTCACGCGGTACACATAAATATATACGCTGGTGGTATCGGTAAAGGCTTTGAGATCGTAGGGAGGAAGACCCAATATTTCCTCCACTTTCTCCTTGCACATTCCCAACTGTAACGACATCACTTGTGGAAGCGTGGCATATTTAGGCGACTGAATGATGCACGAGGTTAAAAGCAGCATAGGGAATGCAACCAACGCGACTTTGCTGTTCATCTGGCAAATGTGGGCAACCTATTTCGGCCCATTGTTATATAATTTCAACAGAAAGTTACAACCCTCACATATTTTTCATCCAAGCCATAGCTAAAACTTGACCGAATAGAAATTATTTTTGTTAAAACCTTAGTATTTCAATGTTATGAAAATTGATAGCTCCATAAAATTTGGTATCACCGATTGGAACGCCATCCCAGAAGAAAGACATGAAGGAATAACCGGCCATGCTATTTGGAGAGTTCAACAGTTTGGTGCGGTGCGGGTGCGCCTGGTGGAGTACTCGGAAAACTATTCAGCCAATCATTGGTGTGATAAAGGCCATTTCATTTTTTGTGTAGACGGAGCCATGACTACCGAATTGAAAGACGGACGAAAATTTGAGTTAAAAAAAGGGATGTCGTATCAGGTGGGTGATGATGCAGAAAGTCATCGGTCATCCAGTATCGAGGGAATTAGACTATTTATAGTTGACTGACCATTCACCTGGGTGTAATCTTTAATCTGGGATGACCATTCCTTTCTTCCCTACTTGTCAAAGGCCCCGCTTTGTTATAATTTAGCTTGCCGGCGACAGGTACTATGATGACTGCTCAACCATCCACCAGAAGAGAATTTTTACAAACTTCCTTTTCTTTATTGGCAGCTTCATTGGGTAGCTTGGCTTTCGTAGGGAAAAAGAATTTTCCACTCTTGTCTTTCTCAACACTGGGTTGCCCCGATTGGACCTTCCAACAAATTATTGACTTCGCTGTGGGGCATCATTACCAGGGAATAGAAATGCGTGGCATTCTGCGGCAGCTCGACCTAACCCAATGCAAAGAGTTTAGCAAAGAAAATAAATCATCAACGCTCCAATTGATGGTTGATCACGGATTGAAGTTGGTTAACTTCGGGGCCTCCTGCAATCTTCATCTTATAGAATCCCAAGAAAGGAAGAAAAACCTCGATGAAGCACGGCGTTTCATCGATCTGGCAGAAGAATTTAATTGCCCGTTTGTAAGGGTCTTCCCTAACAATTTCCCAAAAGACCAGGTGAAAAAGGAAACCATGGATCTGATCGCCAATGGATTGCTTGAATTAGCTAACTACGCCAAGGGAAGTAACGTGAGTGTGCTGATGGAATCACATGGTGAGGTACTCCTCATTGACGACCTTGAAAAAATTATGATGGCCGCCGAACATCCTCATGCAGGAATGGTTTGGGACATTACCAACATGTGGACTCAGACCAAAGAGTCCCCTACGCTGGCTTACGAGAAATTAAAAAAATATATTCGGCACACTCATATCAAAGACGCCAGATTGGTGAATGGCAAAATTCAATATGTGGGGTTAGGGCAAGGCGAGGTTCCTATCTTCGAAGCCATCGATATCTTGGCCGAGGGGGGATATCATGGCTTTTATAGTTTTGAATGGGAAAAATTATGGCATCCTGAAATCCAGGCACCCGAGTTGGCGATTGCCGATTATTCAAAAGTGATGATGGAACATTTTCAAAAGTAAAAAACCCGGAATTGAGTAGCCCCAATCAAGGATCCTCATGCCTTTAGACTCCCCTCACCTCAACACCAAGGCCAAAGGGCAAAACACCTACGATGCGATCATTGTTGGTTCGGGTATCAGCGGTGGATGGGCTGCCAAAGAACTCTGTGAAAAAGGATTGAAGGTGTTGTTGCTGGAACGTGGCACCAATGTCATTCACCCGAACTATCCGACAGCAACTAAAGATCCTTGGGAATTCGAATACAAGTTCCATTTAACAAACGAAGACAAGGAAAAACGTCCGGTTCAAAGCCGGCATTGGTCGTTTCGTGAAGACAACAAACATTTTTATATCAACGATTTAGATAATCCCTACGATGAAACTAAACGCTTCGATTGGATTCGCGGTGACATCGTTGGCGGTCGATCCCTGCTGTGGTCAAGGGCATGTTACCGCTGGAGCGATCTCGATTTTGAAGCAAACGCTAAAGAAGGACTGGCTATCGATTGGCCCATCCGTTACAAGGACATTGCACCATGGTACGATTACGTGGAATCGTTTATCGGTGTGAGTGGTTCGCGCGAGGGAATCCCCCAATTACCAGATGGGAATTTTCTGCCTCCTTTTGAAATGAATTGTGTGGAGAAAGTATTTAAGGAAAAAGTTGAGAGCCATTTCAGTGACCGCCAAGTAATCATTGGCCGGACAGCCAACCTTACGCAACCGGTAAAAGGGCGCGGTCAATGCCAGGCGCGTGATCTTTGTCATCGCGGTTGTCCCTATGGCGCTTACTTCAGCACGAACGCCAGCACCATGCCAGCTGCATTTGCCACGGGCAATCTTACCCTTCGGCCAAACTCGCTGGTAAACAAAGTGCTATATGATGAACAAAAACAAAAAGCCACCGGTGTAGAAATCATTGACACGCAAACCCAGGAGACGATGGAGTTCAAAGCAAAAATTATTTTTCTCAATGCCTCCACCGTCGCCACAGCATTTATTTTACTCCATTCGACCTCATCGCGCTTTCCCAATGGATTGGGCAACAGCAGCGACCAGGTCGGGCGAAATTTAATGGATCACCACAAAGGACTTTCGGCAACCGCCAGCGTTGATGGCTTTGAAGACTCGTACTATTATGGCAGAAGACCAACCAACATTTATGTTCCCCGATTCAGAAATGTGAAAAAGGAAGACATGGATTTTTTGCGTGGCTATCATTTTGGAGGCAGCGCTTACCGAGGCAAGCACGACGGCAACGAAATTGGTGAGCCACTAAAGCAGGCGATGGCCACACCCGGTGGCTGGCAAATGAACCTCTACGCTTTTGGTGAATGTCTGCCCTACGCGGAAAACCGTGTGACACTAAATCCGGACAAAAAAGACAAGTGGGGCCGGCCGCTCGTGGCCGTAAATTGCGAATTCAAACAGAACGAACGCGCGATGAATAAAGACATCAGTAAGACCGCCGGGGAATTGCTGGAAGCGGCCGGTTTTAAAAACATTACCATCGGCAACACCATGTCATTTCCCGGCAACGCCAACCATGAAATGGGAACGGCGCGCATGGGTACCAACCCGAAGTCTTCCGTACTGAATGCCTTCAACCAAATGCACGAAGCAAAAAATGTTTTCATCACCGATGGGTCGTGCATGACCTCAAGTTCTTGTGTAAATCCCTCCCTTACCTACATGGCATTGACAGCAAGAGCCTGTGATTATGCCGTCAAGCAGATGAACAGGCTGGAGATTTGAGAGTTCAACTTGATCAAAATCGCATGGCGGACTTGGGTCACGTTAAACAAAATTGTCTCTGGCCCTGCTTTCTAAGCAGACTCAAGTCTGCTCTTGACGTGATCCGACAGACGCAACGAAAGGGCCACCACGGTTAACGTCGGGTTTGGTGCTGCGGCGGTGGTATAACATCCTGATCCAGCCACATATAAATTGTCAATGCCATGCACTTTACAGTTTGCGTCCACCACGCCGGTCTTTGGATCATCACTCATTCGCGTAGTGCCCATGTGATGCCAGCCTGCGTTGGTATATGCGGGCCATGACGTGTCGTCGCCATCCCGCAAATAGTCCATCAGCTTAACCCGGCCAAGTCCGGCCTTCCCAAACTCCTGGCCAATGATTTGAAAGATGGTTCGAATGCTGCGCTTATCCAGAGCCGTAAGTGCCCAATGAAGATTTGCACGCGGTACGCCCAGGGCATCTTTCTCCCCTCCGATCGTTACCCGCGAATCGGGATTAGGCGACTGTTCGATGCGGATATCCAATTCAAACGCATTTTCAATTCCTAGCTGCGTTTCTGTTTTTGATTTTTGAGTCGCCAAATCAATATCCTTAAACATGGTTTCTTCACTTTTACGCGGGTCATCCTGCTGCCAGGTTTCTATCCTGGGTTTAGCATGGCGTCCCCACTTCAGCGGAATTAATGAAGCGGTCCCATTCGATATCCTCTGTTCGCGTTGCACCGGAGCGGCAATAGCAAGTTCAGCTACTGGTTTAGTGGTTCCATATTCCCACGAATATAAATCAGTGGGAAAAGGTTTGAATAACCACAACTCCGCTGAGTTGATCTCGAGGTGCTCCATAAAATACCGGCCCACCAGATCATGATCATTACCCAGGCCCTGGGCAGCCTGTGAGTTGGAGGCCAGCAAAAGCCTTGCATTTTGAATTGCGCAGCAAGCAAGGATAAAATGTTTTGCTTTCACGGTATGCGTTTTACCAGCGTGATTTTTCACCACCAGTTGCTGGATAGAGGAGATAGGCTCATTGGCTTTGATGTCCACCACGTTGGCATAGGTGTATAAATGGATATTCTTCGCCTTGCTAACTTGCTCCTTATATAAGGTATTGAACCTTGCCGTGCTACTTTGCCAGACTTTGCTGTACACCACCTTTTCATCCAAAGGAAACGGTATTAGGTTCGGATTTTTCTTCTGCCAATAGTGGATGCCGTATTCATACGGCCCTAATTTTAATTTCTGATTTGCCCTGGCATAAAAAGGATCTAACTCTTTCCTTGTGATAGGCCAACCGCTATGGGGTACCCAATCGCGTCTTTCGAAGTCGATGGGATCAAAAGGGGAACACAAGCCAGCCCAATGCCCCGTGGTGCCTCCGAAGTAATGAAGCCGTGCCGATTTTAATGGATAATATTTTTGACCTGAAGTTTTACCGGCATACAAATCCTGAACCTGATCATCATATTCAAATCCACCGCCTTCTAAGAGAATAACCTTATGGTTGGTGTCGATCCAATCCAGTGCCATGCTGATCCCGGCAGCCCCGGCACCAACAATGCACACGTCACCTTCAATAACAGAATGATCTGGAATTCTACGCGCATCAAGATGCATAATGATTTTTGCTTGGTATAAAGTTCATCACGGAACGAATGCAACTACATTAAACGGCTACCATCTTACTCTTCACATGATCTGACAACCTCAATGAAAGCGCTACCAAGGTAAGCGTGGGGTTGGGTGCCCCCGATGTAGGATAGCAACCCGATCCCGCTACAAAAAGGTTATTTATCCCATGCACCTTGCAGTTACGATCCACCACGCTTTTCTTGCTGTCTGTGCCCATCCTGGTGGTACCCATATGATGCCAGCCGGCATTGGTCCCTTCCGGCCAGCTTGTATCCTTATCATCACGCAAAAATTCCCTCAGTTTTACCCTACCTAGTCCGGCCTTACCCATTTCCTGGCCAATGATCTGATTGATCCTTCTGATGCTTTTTTTATCCAGTTCCGTCAAGGCCCAGTGCAGGTTAGCCCGCGGTACACCAAGTTCATCTTTCTCCACGCCGATGCTAATGCGTGAATCAGGATTGGGCGCCTGCTCCAGCCGGGTTTGAAATTCAAAAGCCGTGGGTGCGGCTCCACCAAGTTCCTTTTCTGCGATCTTGCCGGCTTCCTCCCAATTTTTCAATGCATTATCCTTCGATTTTCGAGGATCCTCATTTTGCCATACTTCCATTCTTGATTTGGTATGTCGCCCCGAATTGACCGTACCATACATCCCTGCCGTACCACTCAAAATTTGATTTTCAATTTGCACTTGCTCTCTAATGGCTAACTCACACCATAATTTTCCCCAATTGAACAGGTCGGTAGTAAAGGGTTTGAAAAGCCACAACTCCGCAGTTTGGATTTCAATGTGCTCCATAAAATATCTTCCAACGATGTCATGGTCATTGCCCAGGCCCTGCGGTGCCTGTGAATTGGAAGCTAATAATATCCGTGCATTTTGGATGGCACCGCCGGCAAGTATAAAATGTTTTGCTTTTACAGTATGGGTTTTTCCTTCCAGGTTCTTGACGGTGACTTCATTGATGTTTGATACAGGCTCATTGGCAACAACGTTAGCCACGGTGGCATAGGTATAAAGATGGATGTTCTTGGCCTTGACAATATCATCTTTATAATATTTACTAAACCCGCCGCCATAAAATCCGCCCGTCGGACTAATTTGCCACATCTTATGCCAAACGACCTTATCATCTAAAGGGAAAGGGTTCAAGTTAGGAACTTCCTTTTGCCAATATGCTAAATCATACTGGTAAGGACCCAGTTTTAATTTTTCATTGGCTCTGGCATAATAAGGATCCAGTTCCTTTCGCGTAATGGGCCAGCCACTGTCAGGCACCCAATCCCGTTTCATAAAATCAATGTCATCAAAAGGAGAACACATGCCGGCCCAATGCCCGGTCGTGCCACCAAAGTAAGACAGGCGAGTCGCCTTCAGGGGATAATATTTTTGGCCAGTCGTTTTTCCTTTATAGAAATCCTGAACCCTGTCATCATATTCAAAACCTCCACTTTCAAGAAGAATAACTTTATAGGGTGTATTTATCCAATCGAGTGCCAAGCTGATGCCTCCAGCGCCCGCACCAACAATACAAAGGTCACCTTCAATCACACTGTGATCGGGTATTTTACGGGCGTCAATATGCATAGCAGATTAGTTGGATCAGTGGCGAGAAAAAGAAAGTAGGGCGCATTGGCGGGCTTCTGTTTTTGAAAGAATCCATCCGTTTATTTCAATGGTATTGCCTTGGTCAAAATCCTTTTTGATAAGGTTTTCAAGCGCGGTGGCGAATTCCAACTTATCGTCCGGTAATTCTTCTAACAAAACGTCAGCAATGGCCCGCGCGCCCGATTCACTTGGAACTTGCTTTCGGTACGCCCTGCCCAGTTCCTTCAAGTCTTTTAACTCAAGAATAGAGGCAAGTGAGTGGGGCTGCGCCAGGGTACCAGGATATTTTATTTTACCAAAAAAATGATAATACGCAGGGATGGCAAAGGCGGCAAACATTCCCGCCGAAAGGAGAATGAAATTTCTTCTTTTCATCGATTAAGGGCTTTAGACGCATTGAATATAATGAATTATTTCATTCATTCGATTAAATTAACGGGTGATAAAGGAAGACTCCTGTTTGATTGCGCTGCCGTAACGTTTTGTAGCCGGAGGCAATGATGAATTAAAGGAGTACTCCCTTATGCGAAAGCAAACAAAAGACAAGTGAGACAGTTGACCACAAAACAATTCTTGACTGGTGATTTGCCCTTAAAATATATTGTAAGCAGAAACTAGCTTCATCAACCCATGGAAAAATATAAGAATATTAAAGTAGTCGATGCCTCCAGCAAGGAAGAGCTAGATCAGGTACGCCATTTGTTCAGGGAATTTGTAAAATGGCATCTGGAGCGCAATCGAAAAGATATGGAATTGCTGGGCGAATATTTTGGGGCCGCATTCGAAGAAGAATTAAGATCACTACCCGGCAAATACGCCTTGCCAACCGGTAGACTGCTACTTGCCTATTACGATCATCAGCCGGCAGGCTGTGTCGCCTTGCGAAAAATCGATGACCAAAGCTGTGAAATGAAGCGCATGTTTGTGGATACCCACTATCAGCGCAAAGGCATCGGGCAAGTATTGGCAGAAAACATAATTAAGGCAGCAAAGGCACAGGGTTACACCACCATGAAGCTCGATACCAGCTTTCGACAGACGGAAGCGCAAGAACTTTATCAACGGATGGGCTTTCAGAAAACAAAAGCCTACTACGAACTCCCCAAAAAAGTGGAAGATTGGCTGGTTTTCATGGAACTAAAACTGTAGGCACCCTTGCCCATTAATCAATTTACATTTTAAAATAACGCAGATGAGTTTACTGAAAATAACTTATTCCTTTCTCACCC
>Ga0209067_10000466_pt1 | contig 25752 bp, 27 predicted proteins | sample ColStrG_CSR_2013_FD_187199 | JGI IMG/M metagenome (GOLD analysis project Ga0209067, IMG submission 187199) | Freshwater sediment microbial communities in response to fracking from Pennsylvania, USA - Cold Stream Run_MetaG_CSR_2013 (SPAdes)... | ecosystem: Environmental > Aquatic > Freshwater >... | reverse complement strand
GCCCAGCCACTTGGCCAGGGGCTTCATCTCGCGCGTCGGGTCCACCTCGCCCGTGATCCAGCCGCGCAGGGAACGATGATTGAAATTGACCCGTACGCGGTCCCCGACGCCCACCCGGGCCATGTCCTCGGGAACGACGTAATCGAATTCGCGGTCGACCGCGGCGTTATCGGTGACGACGCGGACGCATCGCGGCGACACGACTACAGGGACAATTCGCGCCGCAAGTCGTCCACGCGGGGCGTCTGCTCCCACGTGAAGCCGTGAGAAGTGCGACCGAAGTGGCCGTAGGCCGCCGTGTCGCGGTAGATCGGACGGCGCAGATCGAGGTCGCGGATGATCGCCGCGGGACGAAGGTCGAACAAGGAGTCCACCGCCTTCGCGATCCGCGCGCGGTCGACGCGCTCGGTCCCGAACGTCTCGACCAACACCGACACCGGACGCGCGACGCCGATGGCGTAGGCCACCTGCACCTCGCAGCGCTGCGCGGCCCCGGCGGCCACGACGTGCTTGGCCACCCAGCGCGCGGCGTAGGCCGCGGAGCGGTCCACCTTCGACGGGTCCTTGCCCGAGAAGGCGCCGCCGCCGTGGCGGGCCATGCCACCGTAGGTGTCCACGATGATCTTGCGCCCGGTGAGACCGGCGTCGGCGTGGGGACCGCCGCGCACGAACTTGCCCGAGGGATTGACGAACACCCGCATCGCCGACGTGTCGAGGTCCGCCGGCAGCAGAGGCGTGATCACGTGCTCGAGGACGTCGTGCTTGATCGTCGTCTGGGAGTCGTAGCCCTCCTCGTGTTGCGTCGAAATCAAGACCGTATCCACGGCGACCGGACGGCCGTCCTCGTAGGCGATGGTCACCTGCGTCTTACCGTCGGGACGGAGGTAGGGCACCAGACCGCTGCGGCGCACCTGGGAGAGGCGCATCGAGAGTCGGTGCGCGAGGTGGATGGGCAGGGGCATGAAGTCATCGTTGTCGTCGCAGGCGTAGCCGAACATCATTCCCTGGTCGCCCGCGCCCTGGCCATTGAGTTCGTCCTCACCGCCAGTCCCCGAGCGGTGCTCGTGACTCACGTCGACCCCCCCGGCGATATCGGGGCTCTGCTGACCCAGCGACACCAGGACGGCGCAGGTGTTCCCGTCCAGGCCCTTGTCGCCGTCGTCGTAGCCGATGTCGAGGATGGTCTGGCGAGCAATCGACGTGATGTCCACGACGGCCGAGGTCGTGATCTCCCCCGCCACGACGCACAGTCCCGTGGTCAGCAGGGTCTCGCACGCCACGCGCGCGTCGGGATCCTGGGCCAGAATCGCGTCGAGCACACTGTCCGAGACTTGGTCGGCGATCTTGTCCGGGTGACCCTCGGTCACCGATTCGGACGTGAACAGGGTGCGATCGGTCATGAGGCTCCTTGAGAGAACATTGCAGCAACCTTAGTCAATATCTCCTGGGAAACGGCTTCCTTGGAGCGCAACGACACCGGCGTCACCTGATCGTCGCGCGCGACCAGGAGGACCTCATTGGTGCCGGAGGAGAAACCCGCCTCGGGCTGACTGACGTCGTTGGCCACCACCAGGTCCAGGTCCTTGGCCCGACGCTTGGCCACCGCCTGCGCGGCGACGTCGTGGGTCTCGGCCGCGAACCCCACCACGAGCTGATCCGCGCGCCGTCGACGGGCGAGCTCGCTCACGATGTCGAGGGTGGCGCGCGGTGTCAAGACCGGCAGTCCCTGGTCCTTCTTCCATTTCTGCGGCGCGGCGTCGAAAGTGAAATCAGCCACCGCCGCCGCCATAATCGCGACGTCGGCGTCGGCGAAGTGGTCGAACATCGCGGTGGCCATCTCACTGGCGCTCTCCACGGTCACGACCCGCACCCGGCGGCGCACGTCGAGGGCGAGCTCGCGCGACGCGCTCGAGACGAGGGTCACGCGCGCCCCCCAGCGCGCCGCCACCTCCGCGAGGGCGTACCCCTGATGTCCGGAGCTGCGGTTGGTCACGACCCGCACGGGGTCGAGCGCCTCGCGAGTGCCCCCCGCGCTGATCAGCACTCGTCGTCCGGTCAGGGGACCCGCGTATCCCCCGAGGATCTGGGTGATGGTCGCGCAGATGAGCTCGGGCGAGGGGAGTCGCCCGGCCCCCTCGTCGCCCCCGGCGAGCGGACCGACCTCGGGTTCGAGGACCATCACGCCACGGCGGCGCAGGAGTGCCAGGTTCTCCTGCACCGAGGGCTGCTCCCACATTTCGGTGTGCATCGCCGGACACAGCAGGACCGGCGCGCGCGAGGCCAGCAAGGTGGCGGTGAGCAGGTCGTCAGCGAGGCCCATCGCGTAGCGCGCGATCAGGTGGGCGGTCGCGGGTACCACCACGATCAGATCCGCGCTCTGCCCCAGATAGGTGTGGGGGATCGGCGTCGTGGCGTCGCCGTAGAGCGACGTACGCGCTGGTTCCGACGCCAAGGCCGAGAACGTCACGGTCCCGACGAAGCGCGTCGCGTCGGGCGTCAGTACGGGAGCGACCGCATAGCCCGCCTCGCGGCAACGACGCAGCACCTCAACGGCCTTGTACGCGGCGATGCCGCCAGCCACTCCTAAGACAATGCGCGGAGACGACTCAGGCGTCGCGGAGGGCATCGGTGAAGGCGTCGAGGTCGTTCGCCGCGTCCAGTCGAGCCTGTTCGCGCGCCTCGGCCTCGAGCCGCTCGGCCTCGAGCTCCTCGGCGGTGGGCCGGTGGAACTCGAGCTTGCCCTCGTAGAGCTCCTCCATCGCGAGCGACAGCGACTTGTTGGACAGCGACGACACCTGCGGCGGGATCAACGCGCCGTGGCCCGAGCCCAAACCGTTGTAATACTCGTTAATCTCGCGCGCACGGATAGCGGCGACGGCCACCAGCGTGAACTTGGAGTCCCCCACCTTGTGCAGCAAGTTCTCGATGGGCGGGTCGACGAGGGTGGGGCGTTCAGCCATGAGAAGTTCGTCCTTTTACGAGGGAATCCGCCGCGAATGGCGAAGCCCCTCCAGTATAGAGAGAATTTCGGCGCTCGCCCGTTCCACATCATCATTGACGACCACGTAATCAGCGAGCTCTCGGCCCTTGCGCACCTCGAGACGAGTGGATTCAAGGCGTCGCGCGATGTGTTCCTCGTGGTCGCCGCGGCCCCGCAGGCGTTGCTCGAGGAGTTCCATGGTGGGCGCGGTGAGCAGGATGATGAGCGCGTCGCGGGTGCGCTCGCGCACCTGACGAGCCCCCTCGACCTCGATTTCGAGAAGGACGTCTCTGCCTTCGGGCGGATGGGGACGCGGGGTGCCGTAGAGATTCCCGTGGAACTCGGCCCATTCGTAGAAGAAATCTCGCGCAATGGCGTCCTCGAAGGCGTCGCGCGTGACGAAGACGTAGTCGTCATCCGATTCGCTCGGTCGAGGAGCCCGAGTGGTCCACGACCGACTCAGCCACAAGCGCGCATCGAGTTCCAGTAACCGACGCGCCACGGTTCCCTTGCCGACCCCGCCCGGACCGATCAGGACGACGATCAGTTCGTCAGCGCACAAGGGCTTGAAACAATTGCTCTCGTTGGCGCGGTCCCAGCCCGCGAATACGTCGAGTCTGAGCAATAGCGGCGCTCTTCATGATGCGCGCCGCCTTGACCTCGCCGATAGCCGGCAGGGCGCTGATGAGGTCATACGCGCGCATCTGGGCCACGCACTCCTCGACGTCCGCCAGGGCGAACAACTCCTGCAGCGACAGCTCCCCCGATTTCACCAACTTCTTGATCTCCGCGCGACGCCGGCGGTTGGCGACCGCGGCGCGCGACGCGGCCACTCGCTGCTCGTGCGTCAGAGAGGGGGGAACCGGGGTCACGAAGTCAGAATACCCCCTCGGGACAGCCAGAACTAGAGAAAAATCGTTAAGTTGTCGCGCCAGCGCCGGACCGCATCTCGCAGGGCCGAACGCTCCGGACCCGCTTCGAGGACGGCTCGCGCGACGTTGACGAGCACCGTTCCCTCCGGGCACCGCTCAAAAAGCCGTCCCACGTCCTCGGCGGTGGCTCCCTGAGCCCCGACGCCCGGCACCAGGTAGGGGCCCGCCAGTGACGCCAGGTCGAATCGGGGACGTTCGCGCGTCGCGCCGAGGACGACCCCGACCGAGCCGAGGCCATCGCCGCGCCGGTTGATCTCCGCCACCTGGCGCAACACGTAATCCTCCACCGCTTCATCGTTGTCCGTACGCGCACGTTGCAGCGTGCGTCCCTCGTCGTTCGAGGTCGCCGCGAGGACGAAGACCCCCCGTCCGTCCACGGCCTGGGCGAAGAAAGGTGCGAGGGCCGCGACGCCCGTGAACGGGCTGACCGTCAGCGCGTCACTGCACAACGGTGACGACGGGTGCAGCCACGCCGAGGCGTAGGCCTCGTTGGTGGCCCCAATGTCGCCGCGCTTCGCGTCGGCGATCACCAGGACGTCGGCGTCGCGCGCGTCACTCACGAGACGTTCGAGAACGCGGTACCCGGCCGCCCCGAATCGTTCGAAGTAGGCCACCTGGGGCTTGATGGCCGCCGCCGAACCGATGCTGGCCTCGAGGACGGCCAGAGCGAAGAACTCGAGTCCCTCGACACTGTCGGGCCGCCCCCACGCGCCCAACAGAGCGCGCGAGGGATCGACTCCGACGCACAAGGGGCCGAGTGCTCGGATGCGCTCCTGGAGCCGCTGGCCGAAACTCTCAGCCATGGGCGGCTCCTCGAATCTCCTCCACGCCGGTCACGCCGTGGCGTCGCATCCAGTCACTCGCGCCGCGCGCCACGAGCCAGGGAGCCCGCGGGTCGGCGAACGTGGCGGTGCCCACCTCGACGGCGCTGGCCCCGGCCATGATCATGGCGATGGCGTCCTCGCCGTCCATGATTCCACCCACTCCGACGATGGGCGTGGTCGGCAGGGCGGCGTGACATTCGAACACCGCGCGCAGGGCGACGGGGTGGATCCCCGCCCCGCTCACTCCCCCACCCCCGTTGCCCAGGGCCGGTCGCCGTCGTTCGAGATCGATCACCATGCCGAGCACGGTGTTGACCAGCACCAGCGCGTCGGCCCCGGCGTCGACGGCGGCGCGCGCCACGTCCACGAGGTCGGGAGTGTTGGGCGACAACTTGACCCACAGCGGCACCTGCGCGTCGCGCGCCCCCGTGACGATGCGCGCGGTCAAGTCCGGCGAATGCGCGAAGATGCCCGCGCGGCCCTCGAGATTAGGGCACGACGCGTTGACTTCCAAAGCCACGATGTCGGCGCCACGCATGGCGCGCGCCGCCTCGGTGAATTCGTCGACGCTCCGTCCCCAGATGGACCCGACGACGCTCGCGCCGCGCGCTCGCAATGCCGGGAGATACTGGTCACGCCAAGCCGCCACGCCGGGTCCGGCGAGTCCCACCGCATTGATCATGTCCGCACCCCAGGCCGCCACCCGCGGCGCGGGGTTACCCTCCCAGGCGAAGGACGCCAGGGACTTCGTCACGACGGCCCCGAGTTGGGACAGGTCGCCGTAGCCGGCCAGCTCGTCGCCGTGACCCGCGGTGCCGGCGGCCGTCATCACCATCGATGACAGTGCGACGTCGCCCACGCGAGTGGCCAGACTCACCGAGGTCACCCGTGGAGTTCCTGGAGCGACGCCACGCGCCACCCGCGCTCGCGGGTGTCACCAATTCCGACCACCGCCGCCTGCGCGGCGCTCAACGTCGTCATGCAGGCCACCTTGTGGACAGTGCAGGCCATGCGAATGGCGGCGCCGTCAGCCCGAGCCGAACGCCCCGAGGGAGTGTTGATCACCATCCGCACCTGGCCCGACGCGATGAGCGCCACCGCGTCCACTCCGAGATCGGCGGCCCCGATCTTGCCCACCAGGGTGTCGACCTCGACGCCGCGCGAGCGCAAGAATCCCGCGGTCCCCACGGTCGCGGCTAGCGAGAAACCCAGCTCGCGGAGCGCCGCGGCCACCGCGACACCGGCGACCTTGTCGGCGTCAGCCAGTGACAAGAACACTTGACCAGCGTCGGGTAGTCGCGTCCCAGCCGCCAATTGTGCCTTGGCGAAGGCGATGCCGAAACTCTCCCCGATACCCATGACCTCGCCGGTCGAGCGCATCTCGGGCCCGAGCAGCGTGTCGACCGTCGGAAAACGGTTGAAGGGCAGAACGGCTTCCTTGACGCTGACGTAGTGCGGGACCGGCGTTTCTGCCGGCACGACCCCTCGCCGACGCAGGTCGGCGAGGGTGACGCCGAGCATGACCTCGACGGCGACCTGGGCCAGGGCCACCCCCGTCGCCTTGGCGACGAAGGGCACGGTGCGCGACGCTCGGGGGTTGGCCTCGAGCACGAAGATCTCCTCGTCCTTCACCGCGTACTGCACGTTGATGAGTCCGACCACGCCCAACGCGTGAGCGATGCGCGCGGTGTGGTCGTGCAAGCGAGCGATGACGTCAGCGCTGAGGTTTTGCGGCGGCAGAGCGCACGCTGAGTCCCCCGAGTGCACCCCCGCCTCCTCCACGTGCTCCATGACACCCGCGACGAAGATGTCCCCCGTCGCGTCGCGCACGGCGTCCACGTCGACTTCGGTGGCGTCCTCGAGGAAGCGGTCGAGGAGGATCGGGCGACTCTGTGACGCGCCGCCCTCGCGAGCCAGTGACCCGGTGGCGCTGGTCAGGTCATTCATGACCCGTTCCAAGGCGGCGTCGTCGTAGACGATCTCCATGGCGCGACCACCCAGGACGTAACTCGGACGCACGAGGACCGGGTACCCGATGGCCCTGACGACGGACTTGGCCTCGCCCAGCGACACCGCGACGTCGCCCGGCGGCTGACGCAGGCCGAGCGAGGTACAGATGGCCGACCACTGCTCACGGTCCTCGGCGATATCGATGGCGGCCACTGGCGTGCCCAACACCAGCGCGGGATCGAGGCTGTGCGCCAACTTGAGCGGCGTCTGGCCGCCGAGCGACACGATCACTCCCACCACCCGCGCCCCGTCGGTGCAGGCCGCCTGTTCGGCGGCAATGACCTCGGCGACGTCTTCGGGCGTCAGCGGTTCGAAGTAGAGGCGGTCCGACGTCGAATAGTCGGTCGATACGGTTTCGGGATTGCAATTGATCATCACCGTCTCGTATCCCATCGTGCGCAGCGCCATCGCCGCGTGCACGCAGCAGTAGTCGAACTCGATACCTTGACCAATGCGGTTGGGGCCGGACCCGAGGATCACGACGCGGTCGCGCGGCGACGGGCGCACTTCGGTCTCGTCTTCGTAGGTCGAGTAGTGATACGGCGTGAGAGCGTCGAACTCAGCCGCGCAGGTGTCGACGGTCTTGAACGTCGTCACCACGCCAGCGCCGCGACGCGCCGCGGTCACCTCGGCGGTGGTCGACGCACTCAGGGCCGCGATCTGCGGGTCGGAGAAACCCGATTGCTTGAACCGGCGCCAGGTACGAGCGTCCCAAGCCGTCGGCTCGGCGGCCTCGATCTCTCGCTCGACCTCCACCAAGTGGAGTAACTGATCCACGAACCACGGATCGATGCGGGTGCGTCGCACGATCTCCTCGCGCGACGCGCCCCGGCGCATCACTTCGTGGAGCGCGAAGAGCCGCTCGGGAGTCGCGATTTCGCAGCGCCGCCACAACGTGGCGTCATCGAGGTCCGTGAACTCATTGGCCTCGCCTAACGCGAAGCCGAGCCGTCCCTGCTCGAGTGACCGGATGGCCTTCTGCAACGACTCACCGAAGGTACGCCCGATCGCCATCACTTCGCCCACCGATTGCATGCGCGTACCCAGCTCGGGAGTGGCCCCGGGCAGCTTCTCGAAAGCCCAGCGAGGAATCTTGGTCACCACGTAGTCGATGACCGGCTCGAAGCTCGCGGGCGTCACCTTGGTGATGTCATTGCGGATCTCGTCCAGGGTGTAGCCGACCGCCAATTGCGCGGCGATCTTGGCGATGGGAAAGCCGGTCGCCTTCGAGGCCAACGCACTCGAACGACTCACCCGAGGGTTCATTTCAATCACCAGTCGCTCGCCGGTCTCGGGATTGACCGCGAACTGCACGTTCGAACCTCCGGTCTCGACGCCGACGCGTCGCAGAATCGCGAAGGCGTCGTCGCGCATGGCCTGGTATTCGACGTCGGACAACGTCTGGATGGGTGCCACGGTGATCGAGTCGCCGGTGTGCACGCCCATCGGGTCGAAATTCTCGATGCCGCAGATGACGACGCAGTTGTCGGCGACGTCGCGCATCACCTCGAGTTCGTACTCCTTCCAGCCGGCGATCGACTTCTCCACCAAGATCTCGCCAATGGGCGAGGCGTCGATTCCCTCACCGGCCAAACGAAGGAAGTCGGCCGCGTTGTGCGCGATGCCGGTCCCCGCCCCGCCGAGGATGAAACTCGGTCGGATAATGATCGGCCAGCCGATGTCCTCGGCGATGATCAGTGCCTCGTCGACCGAATGAGCGAAACCCGAGGCGGGCACCGCGAGGCCGATGTCGGCCATCGCGGCCTTGAACAACTCACGGTTCTCGGCGGTATCGATCGCCTCGGGTCGAGCGCCGATTACCTCGATGCCCAGGCGCTGGGGCACTCCGCGGCGCACCAGTTCCATGGTCAAGTTGAGGGCCGTCTGTCCGCCCAAGGTGGGCAGCAGGGCGTCGGGACGCTCCCGCTCCAGAATGTCGGTCACGACATCGGGGTCCAGGGGTTCGACGTAGGTCACGTCGGCGGTCGCCGGATCGGTCATGATGGTCGCCGGATTCGAGTTCACGAGGATCACGCGGTAACCATCGGCCCGCAGCGCCTGGCACGCCTGGGTCCCCGAATAGTCGAACTCGCACGCCTGACCGATCACGATCGGTCCCGATCCGATGACCAGGATGCTGTGGATATCGTCGCGGCGGGGCATTACTTGCTCTCCAGTTCCCCGGTGCGCACCAGGGTTTCAAAACGTTCGAAGAGGTAGCGCGCGTCGTGGGGACCCGGACCAGCCTCGGGATGGTACTGCACCGAGAAGCAGCGTTCGTGGGCCGTCGCGATGCCTTCGATCACCCCGTCGTTGAGATTGACGTGACTCACGACACCGCGCGCGAGGGAGTCGGGGGCCACGGCGTAGTTGTGATTCTGCGCGGTGATCTCGATACGACCCGTGGCGAGATCGTGCACCGGGTGATTCGAACCGTGGTGGCCGAAGGGCAACTTGAAGGTCGTCGCACCCAGGGCAGTGGCGAGGAGCTGATGTCCGAGACAGATGCCGAAGATCGGCACCGTACCCACCAGTTGGGCGATCTCGGCGACCTGGGCGCTCAACGCCGCCGGGTCGCCGGGACCATTCGACAAGAAGACCCCGTCGGGACCCAGGGCCCGCACCTGGTCCGCGCTGGTAGACGCGGGAACGACCGTCACGCGGAACCGCTGGGCCAATTGACCCACCATCGTTTCTTTGATGCCGTAGTCGTAGGCCACGATGTGCAAGTCGCCCTCGCCGCGCGAATACGACTGCGACGTCGACACGTCGCTGACGTAGTCCTGACCGTCGGTGCCGGCGGCGTGGCGGGCCTCGTGCGCCACTTCCTCCGGTTCGCCGTGCCCGAAGGCACCGGCCAGAGCCCCGGCGTGGCGCAAGTGGCGCGTCAGGCGGCGGGTGTCGACGCCGGTGATGACCGGGACCCGATGGCGAACGAGGAACTCCTCGAGATCCTCGTGCGAGCGCCAGTTGGAGCGAAGTCGAGAGAGCTCGCGCACGACCACGCCCCGGCACCAGGGCCGCGACGCCTCATCGTCCGCCGGGGTGACGCCGTAGTTGCCGATGTGGGGATAGGTGAAGGCGATCACCTGCCCCGCGTAACTGGGGTCGGTGATGACCTCTTGGTAACCCGACAGAGCCGTATTGAAGACGAATTCACCGGTGGTGACCCCACGTTCGGGGAGGTAACCAGCGGCGTACCCCTCGAAGCGCGTCCCGTCAGCGAGGACCAGCGTGGCCGGGGGGCGACTCATACCAATTTCCCTTCGTGAACGACGAGACGACCCCGCGCAATCGTGGTCGTGACCCGTCCGGTCAGTTGACGGCCATCGTAGGGCGTGTTACGGGCGCGCGAGTGCAGCTCGTCGCGGCGCACCGTCCACTGCGATCGCGGGTCGAAGACCACCACGTTGGCGTCGTGGCCCTCGCGCAACTCTCCCCCGTGCGCCCCGTGGCGCGGTCGAGAATCGGTCGCGCGAAGTTGCGCCACCCGCGCGGGTCCGCGGCTCATCACTTCAAAGAAACGCACTGGATCGGCCTGCGCGCCACCGAGGGCTTCGTAGGTCAGCGCCGCGGCGTGCTCGAGACCGAGCATGCCGGCCGGCGCCTCGTCGAAGGCCCGGTCCTTGAGCTCGGGAGCGTGCGGCGCGTGATCGGTCGCTACCGCGTCGACGAGTCCGCCGCGCATCGCCTCGCGCAGGGCAGCCACGTCGCTCGCGGGTCGCAAGGGTGGGTGCACCTTGAAGTGGGGGTCGAAGGTTTCGCACGCGCTCTCATCGAGCGTGAAGTGGTGGGGCGCCACCTCGCAGGTGACGTCGAGCCCCTCGCGCCGCGCGGTAGTGACCAAATCGAGTGAGCGACGAGTCGAAAGGTGCAAGAAGTGCACCGCCCCCCCGGTCAAGCGCACGAGTTCGATATCACGCATCACCATCAATTCCTCCGCGAGGGCCGGACGGCCGACGAGTCCGAGGCGACTCGAGACGACCCCTTCGTTCATCGAACCCCCGGCCGCCAGTGATTCGTCCTCGCAATGCTGCGCGAGACGCACGCCCAGGGGTCGGGCGTACTCCAGGGCGCGTCGCATCAATGAGGGATCTTGCACACCCGTGCCGTCGTCGGTGAAGAGCCGTACCCCGAGATGGGCCATCTCGGCCAAGGGCGCCAGATGACGACCTTCGCGGCCCTGCGTGATGGCGCCGGCGACCGCGACGTCGAGCACCGTGCGAGCGCCCTTGTCGAGGACGAACGAGACGAGCGCGACGTTGTCCAGGGCCGGTTCGGTGTTGGGCATGGCGACCAGGGCGCAGTAGCCGCCGAGGGCCCCCGCCTGCGCTCCCGACTCGATGGTTTCGGCGGCCTCGCGTCCGGGTTCGCGCAAGTGCGTGTGGACATCGACGAAGCCCGGTCCCACCCAGCAGCCTTCGGCGTCGATGACGACCGCGCCCGCGGGGGCCGCGAGGTGCTCGCCGACGGCGGCGATGACGCCGTCACGCACGAGCACGTCAGCGACGTGGGTGGCGTCGGGGCCGACCACGAGACCGTGGCGCAGAAGATAAGTCACAGTGTCGCCTCCTCGGCGGTTCCGGTCACGGTCAAGTAGAGCGTGGCCATCCGAATGGGTACCCCGTTGCTCACCTGGCGTTCGATGACCGCCGCGGTCGAATCGGCCACCGCCGCGTCGATCTCGACCCCTCGGTTCATGGGTCCCGGATGCATAACGATCGTCCCCGGTCGCAAGCGGCGGGCGCGTTCGGCGGTGAGTCCGTGCGTCGCGGTGAATTCGGCCAAAGTGGGCACGAACGACCCCGTGCCGCGCTCGCGCTGCAAGCGCAGGACTCCCACGACGTCGGCCCACTCGAGGGCCTCGTCGAAGTCGGGCGCGACGCTCACCGGCCAGCCCTCGAGCGACGCCGGCAACAGCGTCCCCGGAGCGGCCAACCTCACTTCGGCCCCCAGGGTGGTGTACGCCGCGATATCGCTCCGCGCCACCCGCGAATGACGCACGTCGCCGACGATGAGGACCCGCAAGCCCGCGAAGAGTTCCTTGCCCGTCTCGGGTCCGCGCGCGTGGGCGCGCTCGGCCAGCACCTGGCGCACCGTGAAGACGTCGAGCAATCCCTGGGTGGGGTGCTGGTGCAACCCGTCACCGGCGTTGATGACGCGCACGTGCGGCACGTAGCGCGCGACTTGGTGAGCCGCGCCGCTGGACTGGTGGCGCATGACGACCGCGTCGATACCGAGCGCGTCAATCGTGGCGATGGTGTCGCGCAGCGACTCGCCCTTCTTCACCGAACTCGACGCCACCGCGAGGGACAAGACGTCGGCCGAGAGCCGTTTGGCCGCGGTCTCGAAGCTCAGTCGGGTACGCGTCGACTCCTCGTAGAAGAGCGAGGCCACCACGCGACCCTTGAGGGCGGGCACCTTCTTGATCGTCCGTTGGTTCACTTCGACGAACAGTTCAGCCGTGTCGAGCACCTCGACGATGGCGCGATCGTCCAAGACGTCGAGAGTCAAGAGGTTGGTCCCGCGAATGCTCGACGTCACGACGCACCCTTCGAGCCAATCCACACGCCCTCCAGCGTGGCGACGATCTCCTCGGCCAGTGACGTCGGAAGATTCTTGCCGACGTAGTCGGGTCGGATCGGCAATTCACGATGTCCGCGGTCCACCAGGACCGCCAATTGCACCGCGCGGGGTCGCCCGAAATCACTCAGCGCATTGAGGGCGGCGCGAATGGTGCGCCCGGTGAACAGCACGTCGTCGACCAGCAGAACGATGCGGTCGTTGAGATCGAGGGGAACGTCGGAGGACGCCGACGCCACGAAGGGCCGCTGCCCCAGGTCGTCGCGATAGAACGAGACGTCCAGCGTGCCGTGGGCCACGACGCACGACGTTATTTCCTCCAGGGCCGCCACCAGGGCCTGCCCCAAGCCGACGCCACCGGTCTGTAGTCCGAGGACCACCACCTCGTCGGGGGTGCGCACTCGCTCGACGACTTCGTGCGCCATACGGCGCAACGCCCGACGCACGTCGTCAGCGGAGAGGAGTTGGGCGCGAGGAACAAAAGCGTCACGGCCGCGTGACGGTGGCGATGCGTGCGCATCCACGGTTGTCCTCCTACCGTACGAGCCTCACGGGACCCTTTTCACGGCACCTCGAATCTAGCAGTCAGCCCCCGCGGCGTCGGGGCGCGGCGACAATTTCGAGGTCCTCGTGACGGGAACGAAACACCCGGTCCACCAGATCACTCACTGAGCCGTCGGTCTCGATCGCTCGACGAATCACCACGTACAGCATGGGCAGGGCCCAGAAGTCACCGCAGACCCACAAGATGGCGGCCCCGATCTGTTGATCGACGAACGGGGCCATCGTCACGCCGGGCACGTGGTCGTAGACGCGGTACCAGCTCGAACTCGTCAAAATGCTCATCGACATGGCCATGATCGTCATCACGACATTGGTCACCAAGATCGCTCCCGCCTGCCAGACGGGACCCTTGGCCGGGCGCATCGGGTGCGAAGGGAGGATCTGCAGCCAGAACAGGACGCCGCCCACGACGTAACTGGTGTGCATCAGCCAAATATGAACGGCCTGATGGGTCTCCGAGAAGTCGTAGACCGCCGGAACGTGCCAGAAGACCATGACGAAGTTGAAGAACAGCACGGCGAAGAGTGGGGTGCGCAAGATTCGACCGGTGCCGCGCAGGGGAGCCGCCGCGGACGACAAGAACAGAAACTTACCCAGAGCCCGTCGTGCGCGCACCGGGAGAAAGAACTGCAGCGGCACCCAGGGGGCCCCCACCACGATCAAGATGGGCGCCAGGAACGCCAACAGCAGATGGTCGATCATATGGACGAAGTAGTACTGCGACGACCAGTAATCCAGTGGTGACACGATCGCCAGGGCCAACGTGACGAGTCCGGCGTAGTACGCGAAAGAACGCCGTCGTCGCTGGCGTTGCGACGAGGTCCGCGAACGCTTCGCGAGGCGGGCCAGACCGATCTCGTGGGCGACCACGGTCAACAACATGACGATGACCACCGGGTCGAACGACCAGTTCTGGGTGACGTACGACATGGGAGCCAGACTACCCAGCGTCGCGCGGCGCCGACTCGGGGTCGCCCCCCTCGCGTCGAGACCTCTCCAAGGCGTCGCGCGACTCTTCCCACCGCGCGAGCATCGTGTCGAACGTGGGATCGAGGCTCTTGACCTTCCGATTCACGCGATTATTGCGACCGGGGTGCAGGAGGCTCCACCACATGTAGACGGCGAAGGCGCCGAGCAAGGGCCACTCGAACACGTAGGCCCAGCTCAGCGCGTTGCCCCCGAGCGCGCGCGAGAGCTCAAACCAGAAGGCCACCGCGCACAACGCCAAGCCCGCGCCCAGGCTGACGTGGAGTCGCACCCGCTCACGTGTGGGTGGTCGCACCTCGGGCGACGACGGCGCGGGTGGCGGTACGGACATGGTGGTTTCAGCATACCGACCGGTCCGAAAGCCCCGAAAACACCGACCGATAGACTCAACCACGCGTATGACCGACCACACCCCCGGCGACGAGCTCAGTGAAGACGCTCGCCGCGCCGCCTTTCGCGAGGAGTTGCGTCTCACCCCCGAATCTGGTGGGGGACGAATCGTGGGACGTATTCCCAAGAGAATTCTCTGGGGCGCGGTGGCCGCCATGGCCGTCTTGGGTATCGGTGGCCAGTTCGTCGAGCACTACTTCGGCAACATCGGATTGCCCTCGAGCACCGGCCCCACGACGACCTTCACCTCGCCGACCACCATACCGTCGTTCACCACCACCACCGTGGCCAGCCCGGCGGCGGCCGACGCCGCCTTCATCGGTCTCAAGGGCATCGCCAGTGCCCAGGCACCCGTCATCAACCTCACTGACCAAACCGGTCATCCCTACGGCACGGGACCGGCCACGGGCAAAGTCACGCTCGTCACCTTCTTCAATAAGAACTGCAACGACATTTGTCCGGTACTCGGACGTGAGCTCAAGGACTTTCTCGATCGCCTCGGGCCTCAAGCGTCGCGCGTCAACGTCATCATTGTCAACACCGACCCCTTCTCGTACGGTTTGTCGGCCAGTCCCCAGGCACTCGTCGCCACGGGACTGGCCGCGTACCCGCAAGTACATTTCGTCACCGGTCCCGTAGCGACCCTCAATCCGATCTGGAACGCGTACGGCGTCGAAGTGAAAGTGGGCGCGACCGCCGCCCAAGTCGCTCACAATTCGGTGATCTATTTCGTCACCACGACCTCCCAACTCGCGGCCATCGCTGTGCCGTTTGCCCAGGTCAACGCCCAAGGGCGATTTTCTTTACGACCTGACTACATCACGCGATTCGCTGAAGGCCTTCGCTACGAGACCATTAGTCTTATTCAATGACTTTGAGCCCGTTCGACACCCCCGACGCCACTTTCGACCCCGGCTCGATGCCGTCGACGTCACTGTCGATCGCCAAGGCCGTCTGGTACCGGCGGCCCTGGTTCCTGGCCACGGTGGGCATCATCGTCGTCGTCGCGATCTCGGTGGTCATGGACCTGCCACACCACGTCACCAAGTCCGAGGACGTCTCCCAGCAAAACGCGGTGATCACCCAGATCAACAACGACATGGCGACCTGCACCTTCGCCGTCCACGAGAGCGAGACCTTCTATCGACAGGCGCTCGCCAACACTCTCGGCGCGGCCAATCTCCCGACCGTCAAGAACTACGTGCTCCAGGACCAAACGGCGTGCTCCTTCGCCTCCGGACCCGTCTTTGACATGACCAACAACATCCAGGTAGTGGACACCGCAGCTGGAAAATGGGTCGACGCGGCGTATCAGGCGACGGAAAAGTGGGTCACCTACGACGCGGTGGGTCTGACCTACAACATCTTGCAGTACTTCAAGAACGGTCCGAGCCCCACCATCAGCGCCAACCTGGTCAAGTTCCAGACTCTCATGGCGCAGGACCGCCTCACCATCGTCAACGACCTGGCTCGGGCTTCGACGATCTTGGGCACTTCGTTGCACCCGATCAACGTGCCAGTCCTCACCGCCCTTCCGGCTCATTAAGGGACGTCAAGCAGCACCACACCGACCAACTCGGGTCTGACCGGACTAGTCGGCGCTCCCGAAGAATCCGTGTTCTCGCTCTTGGCGGAACAGCTTGATAATTTCTTCGTTGGGGTCCTCTTCGCTCTGCAACCAATGCATCAAGTTCCAAAACACGATCGGCACGAAGACTGCCGCGGAGAGGAACCAGACGAATCCGGCGCTGAACTGCTGGTCGGCGGATGCCGAGATTCCCGATCCCGCCACGTGATGGAACGCCGAATACCACGAGGTTCCGCTCATTCCCGCGAGGTAGGCCACTACCCACGTCGTCCACATCACGACCGCCGTGACGCCAATGCGGTAAGGACGAGAAATGCCCGGCGTCAAGGGCGGCGACTCCACCAGTTCGACCATCAACAGGACCGACGGCACGAAGAGTGTCACGGCCTCCACCAACGTCAATGCGCCGTGGTGCACCAGGGCATTGACCACGGGCGCGACGCGCCAAAAGATGGAAATCCCCACGAGGGCCCCGGCGGCAACGAGAGTGCGAAGTTGCGCGTGTTCTCGCACTCGGGTGGCGTTCCAACGTCGAAACCACGCGAGTTGCTCATCGAGCGCAATCGTCTCTCCACGGTGACGGAAGCCATTCCAGGGAGCGCCCGTCACCAGTAACGCTGGCGCGCAGAACGCCAGCAGACAGAACTGGATGGCCTGAACGAACTCGTAACGCTGGGCCCAGCCCCACATGGGCGGGATCAACGCGACCACCAGAACGACGATGCTCGTAACAGACAGAAGCCCTCTAAAGCCGGGAACCCAAGCTTTAGAGGGCTTCGTCACTGCCGAAGGAGTCATTCTGAGGGATTGCGCTGAAAGAAGCCCCAGACGATAACGCCGACCAAGACCGCCAGCAGGACCACCATGGTCTCGACTTGCGCCGGAAGATATGAATCACCGAACATTTGTGTTTCCTCTTTCAAATATGAAACTGCGGACGAGCATTGAGTCGAACTACATCAAGTAGAACATGGCGAACAGCAGCGCACCAGTCAAACCAACGAAAACCTGGAAGTACGCCATCGACGCCACATCGGCCCGGAACGAGCGTGCACGGGGGTGGCTCGAGAATTCAGCATTCTCACCGGGCAACTCACGTCGGACGCGCAGACCTCGCGCCGCCGTGGTCTCGATCCAGTAGGCACTAATCGCCAGGGTGATCATATTCATCACGCCAAAACCCACGAAGCACGAGGCGTAACCGCTCGACCCCGGGAAGAACGGTAGGTGGCTCATCTCAAGGATCTGCAGGAGAAGGGCGAGAAGGCCCGTCCCGAGTCCCGTCCACGCCGCGACATTGAAGTCCGAGAAGGACCCCTTCGCCAGGCGCTTACGGCCCACGTAGGCCAAGACGCTGGTCGTCATGCTCAGTCCGAAGATCAACAGGCCGTAGGTACGCGGCGCGGTGACGTGATCGGGGCGCCACAACAATCCGTTGTTGCTCGAACGCAAGTAGAAGTACGAGAACACCAGGGAAGCGAGCATGAACGTGTAGATGCCGATGAAGAGGCGTCCCCCCGTCCAGATCGAACTGATGTGCGCGCGCATTTCATATTCGCGCTCTTCGGGCGTCTCACTCGGCCCGTGGGAGTTGTTGAGAGTACTAGTCATTGTTCTGTTCTCCTCGGCCTAGGCCATCGAGTGGGTAGACGGGTCGGCGGGTCCCCCAGTGCCGAGGTCGGCGTACGCCGGCGCCTCGGGCTCGCTGTAGCGGTAGGGGTCGGTCAAGATGACCGGGATGCGCTCGAAGTTGTAGGACGGCACCGGCGAGGCAGTCAGCCATTCCAGGCCCTGCGACTCCCACGGGTTCGCCGGAGCGGCCTCGGGCTTGATCCACATCGACCACACCAGGTTGAAGAAGAAGACCAGGAACGACAGGCCCAGCAAGAAGGCGCTCACCGACGCGAAGTCATTGAGCCCCTGCAAGTTGGAGGCGTAGGTGAACACGCGGCGCGGCTGACCCAACAGACCGATGATGAACATCGGGAAGAAGGTCAGGTTGAAGAACACGAACATCATCCAGAAGTGCACCTTGCCGATCTTCTTGTTCATCATCTTGCCGGTCATCTTGGGAAGCCAGTAGTACAGGCCCGCCATGAAGGCGAACAACAGACCACCCATGATGGTGTAGTGGAAGTGCGAGAGGACGAAGAAGCCGCCGTGCACCGTCACGTTGACCGGGACGTCCGACAAGAACACGCCGGTCACTCCACCGATCAAGAAGTTGAAGAACAGCGCCAACACGAAGAGCATCGGGATCTCCAAGCGCAACTTCGCGCGATAGAGCGTTCCCAGACCCACCAGGAAGATGAAGCCCGTCGGAATCGAAATGAGCTCCGTGGTCAGCATGAACAACGGGCGCATGTCGGGGTTGATACCACTCTGGAAGAGGTGGTGCTGCCACACGAAGAAGGACAGCAGCGCCACACCGATCATGCCCGCGGCCGCCACCTTGTAGGCGAAGAGCGGACGGCGCGTGAACACCGGCAGAATCTCACCGGCGATACCGAAGCCCGGCAGCGCCATGATGTAGACCTCGGGGTGACCGAAGAACCAGAACAGGTTCTGCCACAGGTACGAGCTTCCACCGTGCTCCGTGACGTAGAAGGCCGTCTGCACCGTCTTGTCCAGCAGGCCGAAGAGTCCGCCCGCGAACAGCACCGGCGTGGCCAGCGTCAGCAACGACGCGGTGGCCAGGATCGACCACACGAAGATCGGCACCCGGCTCCAGGTCATACCCGGCGCACGGTAGTTGATGATTGTCACGGCCTGGTTGAAGCCGGCCAGGATCATACCGAAACCGATGACCGCGAAACCCAGCAGGTACGAGACCATGCCGGGACCGGCCTGGGTCTGCAGCGGCGCGTAACCGGTCCAACCGGTCGGGAACCACCGTAGGGCAGGGCCGAGAAGATCACCATGTAGCCCGCGGTGAAGATCCAGAAGCTCAGGGCCTCGATACGCGGGAACGCCATACGCCGAGCGCCAATCATCAGCGGCACGAAGTAGTTGCCCAACGGGCCGACGATGATCGACGTCGCCATCATCATCATGATCGTCCCGTGTTCTGACACAATCTTGATGTAGGTGTCCGGCGAGAACAGGTGCGTCGTGGGGTTCAACAACTCCGCGCGCACCGCCATGGCCAGCAGACCACCGGTGAACATGAACAACAAGACACCCACCACGTACTGCAGACCCACCACCTTGTGGTCGAGGCTGTAGCGGAAGTACTTCGTCCAGTTATCGACCGGCGCTTCTTCTTCGAGGCCGTCGTACCCCAGCAACTTGGCGAGGGGGTAATTCAGGGCGCCGATACCGAGCAACCAGCCCACCACACCAAAGGTCAAGGCCAACGTGTTGGCGATGGAGTTCTGGCCCGAGTTGGAAATGTAGGTGTAGCCACTCGATAGGTAGTTCCCGAACCAGTGACCAACCACGTATCCCACGATGGCGAAGACGATGGCCGTGATGAGGTTCTGGCTGAGAAGGCCAGGACGTTGAGTCCATGAGAGGCCCTTCGAACCACCGTCGTGGCCCGAGGACGCCCCTACTACTTCAGTACTGCGTTCTGCGCTGATCGTCATCGCGAGATCTCCATTTCTACAGGCGACAAAAGATTGAAATTACAAGAGGTAAGGGACGTCATCACGAGGCCGGCTGCTTTGCGCCGTAGGTTTCCACCGGGCTGTAGGGCGTCGCAGTGCCGTCCGGGTAGTACGAGCCCGCTGCGCCATTGGCGTCGGGAACGTACGTCCACGCGAAGGCTGGTAGCAACGCGGTGTTGGCCGCGTTGGCCGCTTCGGTGCTGGTCGCCCAGTTTTCGAACGCGGCCTGCGAGAGGACTTCACCGCTGTTGTACATCGCCCCGTGCCAGATGCCACAGAGTTCCGAGCAGCGCACGGTGAACTTGCCCGGGTCCTTGGTCTCAGTGAAGGCGACGTTGTTGACCTGCGGGTTGGCGTCCGCCTTCACACTCAACTGGTAGGCCCAGAAACTGTGGATCACGTCCAGCGACGTCACGTTGAAGGCGATGGTGGTGTCGGCCGGCAGCATCAGCTGGGTCGACTCAAAACCACCGAACGTCGGGTAGCGGTAGGTGAACTTCCACTGCTGCCCGATGACCTGCACCGGCAAGACGTTCTTCGAACCGGGCGCCCAGGTGGCCTTGCCCACCAGAGCGGCCGTCTCCGCCTTCAGGGCCCCAGCGGGAGCCCACGCCGGGTTCGGGCCTTCGCCACCACCCGATCCGTGCTCCGACACCACGGCGTAGCTACCGTACGCGGCCAAAATCAGCACCGTCACCGAGGTGATGACGATCCACGAGACCTGGGCCTTCTTGTTGGTCTGCGCCACGGCACCGGCGAAATTATCGGCGCCGTTGCGCTTCTCGGTCCAGTTGCGCAAGGAGTAGGCCATGTAGACCCACACACCCACCAGCACCGGGAGAGAAATCATGATCAACACGTTGAAGGTGTTTTGGTTGTCAGCGGCCGACGTGGTCAAGCGTCCCGGCGGCACGTGAGGGCCGACGAAGATCGCGTAGAGCACGTCCACGATGACGGCCAGGACGACCCAGATCGTCGCGATGCGACGCAGGTGGTTCACCCCAGCGGTTGAATTAGAAGTTTGATTCGTCATGACTAGGCAACCACCTTCAAGAATCCGCCCATGTAGTTAAGAGTGGCCATCGGACCACCGTTTCCGAAGAGGTACCCCAAGCCGCACGGGACGAAGCACTGCCAGTAGAAGCTGCCGGCTGCTCCCGTCTTGAAGCTAAAGGTAATCGTGTTGTGCGCCGAACTGGTGCCACAGGGCGCCGAGGTGCAGATGTTGGTCGCACTTCCCGACACCGCGACCAGCGGCACCGTGACGCCGAGACCCGGCACCGCGAAGGTGTGACCGATACCGTTGCCGGAATTCGAGTCGTAGACCTTGTAGGGCTTGCCGTTCAACATCGCGTCATTGCCAATGGTCCCTTGCACCTGACCCCATTCCTGGTTGCGCAGGGGTCCGCCCGAGTCGTACTGGACGATGGTCACGTTGACCACCGTGTCGGCGGGGAGCACCATGGAGGTGTCGTGGATCCACTGGCCCGTGGTCGGGTCCTTCTGCAGGTACGAGACCCAGGTGGGGTGAGAGCCGAAGCCGATCTGACCGACGCTCTGGAGAGTGACATTCACCGGCGCACCCGCGACGTGACCCACGGTGTAATCCGTGTATCCCCCCTCGGTACCGGGATGCAGGAAGGCCAGGAGGCTCCACGCAATCAAGGCGACGGCGACTAGGAACAGACCAATGGCTGTGCTTAGTCTTCCTGTTAACGACATACGACACTCCTTAATAAGTCGGCGCGGGTACGCCGACTTCATTCCCCTAAATACGTTTCTCTAACCACTTCACAACCACAACGAGCACAGATTATGTGAAACCTCTCACATATGTGACGCTGTGGCTCCCCTTACAAACGTCTTAGAGTATCACCGATGGCGAACAAAACGATGCACGCGTGGCGCATTCATCTGGGATTGTTTTTTGCCGAGATTCTGTGCCTCAGTGCCTTCGTCCTCGAGCTCTCGCGCGCGTTGTCGGGCAACACCTTGAGTTGGGCCTACGTGGCGGAATGGCCAATTTTGGGGACCTACGCGGTCTACATGTGGCGCAAACTCTTGACCGACGACGCCTCGTCATCGACGTCGCGACCCGCGCCGACCAACGAGAGGGACGAACAACGTCTCGCTGATTGGAACGAGTATCTGGCGGCGGTGCACGACGACGACCCGTCCGACCAGCGCAAACTGTAACCAAATCTCCAATTATTTTACTCAAGAGTAACCACTTGGCGCGTCACGAACTCACGGGTGAGATCGTGGCACCTCATCGTGGCCCTCGCCGACAGACGAGATCGTCACGTTGCTGCGTGATTAGTTCAAACCGCTGTAGCGCAGCAGCGAGGTCAATTCGCTGACCGCGGACGCCTGCAGGGAGACTGCGCTGATGGGGTCATCGGGAACAATCCATTTCGTGCGCCCCTGCGGACCGATGATGAACATGAGGTCCGAGTGGATACTCATGATGCTGGTCTTGCTCGAGATCACCTGGATCCCGAAGGCCCCCCAGGTCCTACTCAGGGTCGCCAGCGAGCCGGTGACGAAGTAGAAATTCTTGAGCGACCCCAGGTGGTGCAGCGCCATAAAATGCTGGACGTCCGCCTCGCTCTCGTGGCGTGGATTCGCCGCGATGGCGACCAAATCCAGCGGCGCGTTCGCTCCGACGTTCTCGGCGACCAATTTCAGTTGTTCCGCGAGGAGCGGGCAGTCGGTGTAGCACACTGGATCGAGAAACGTCAACAAGGTGTAGTGCCCCGGGTGTTCACCCAGGTGGTACAGGTGACCGTGCTGATCGACGAGCGAAAAAGTGGGCGCCGGGGTGTTCACCGCGCTCGCCGTTCCGTTCGCCGCCGTGTACAGCGTGGTCTCCGCCGACGCGAAGGTCGCGACGCCCATGGAGACGACCGCGAACACGGTCATCCCGCCCGCGAATGACGCCAGGACCGCACCCGTGCTTGAACGAAGTTCGCGCGGCAGGCGCCGCGCCACCGGCGCGCGCGTAGCGAGTGACGGTGCGGCACACGCCGTCAGCACCGCGAGAGGGATCAACGAGTTCAGGTCGGTCGCCAGGCCACCGAAGATGGCCGCGTCCTGGACGGTAATCCAGAAGTACAGGCACCCCACCACCGCCACCCAGACCGGCCAGCGCCAGGCGGTCGTACTGGCTCGCCAGAGTCCAACAGCGCTGGCCGTCAGCCAGCCCACCACGATGAGGTTGTAGCCACCTCCCATGGTGCCCGCCCATACCCCCGTCTCCTTGACCACGTAGGCCAACCAGTGCGGCTGGGGTGTCGCCACCATCGCCTTGGTCATGACGGTGATCGCGTTGGCGTTGCCCCCGTGCCAGAACCCCCGCGACGGCAGGATTTGCCAGATGACCGCGACCCCGAAGATGACACTCACGATACGCAACGTGACGCGCGAGAAGCGCTCCGGGAAGTTCTCTGGACTCATCGCCAACCACACCCCGGCGATCACGTAGAACGCCGTCGCTCCGGGCCATCCGAACAGGATGTTGTTACCCGGCGTGAACAATCCGCCCGCTCCGTTACCGACCAACCAGATCATGGCGGCCCACCCGGCCGAGAGAGCCGCGGCGATCCGCCCGACACCGGCGTTCGAGACGAGGAGCAAGATACCCATGCCGACTTGGATCCAGGCCACCCCGTCGGCCAGCGCGATGGGGTGATTGTTCCAGAGGGAGATGCCGTGGACCATGAGCGAGTGCAGCCATCCGGGGGTTCCCTTCGAGGCGGGCGACACGACGAGATTCGCCATGCCCAGTGGCATGGACACCTGGAACTGCAAAATACCGTCGAAGAGCCAGATCGCGCCGAAGGCCGTGCGCAGGTAGGTCCGGTTTCGCGGTTCCGCGAGCCCGCGCTCGGAGAGGTTGAAGACCAGGACGCGTCGCGACGCGACGGCGGTGAGCAGGATGACGAAGGCCAGTGCGATGATCCACATCCCGCAGGTCACGAAGACACTGTGGGTGAACGCCGCGGTGACCAATGGATTCGTGATGCTGTAGCTGTTCGACCCCATGCCGGGCATTGGAACTCCTAGTGAATGATGTCGTCAGCGATGGCCGACAGGACGCCGTTGACGAACGAGGGCGAGCCCTCCGTGGAGTACGTTTTAGCAAGTTCCACGGCCTCATCGAGCACGACGGCGCGCGGCGGCGCCTCGTCCATGAGCAATTCCGACGTGGCCAGGGTCAAGATCAATTTGTCCAGCAACGCCATCCGATCGAGCGGCCAGTCGATGGAATGCTGCTCAATGAGCGCGAGCGCTCGGGTCTCGTCGCGGCGCACCGCCTCGAGCAAGACTCGCGTGTAGGCGTCGGGGGGCACGGGTAATTCGTCCACGATGACGAGCGGGGTTCGTCCCTTCATCGCCGCCTCGTACAACAGCTCGATCGCCCGTTCCCGGGCCCGATGACGCGACGCGCCGAGTTCGCTCACTAGGCGCGCGTCATGTACTCGCCGGTGCGAGTGTCGACCTTGATGAGTTCGCCCGGTCCCACGAATAACGGCACCTGGACGACGAATCCGGTCTCGAGGGTCGCCGGCTTGCGAGCCCCCGACACGCGGTCACCCTGGATACCCGGCTCCGTTTCGGTGATGGTCAGTTCGACCGACGCGGGCAACTCGACCCCGATGATCTCGTCGTCGTGGGAGATAATCATCGCCTTGCCGGTTTCCTTCAGGAAGTTCGCGGCGTCGCCCAGGCTCTTGGCCGACACGGGCAGCTGGTCGAAATTGTCCTGGTCCATGAAGATGTAATCGTCACCGTCACGGTAGAGGTACTGGGTGTCGCGCTTATCGATGATGGCCTGCTCGAGACGCTCGTCGGAACGGTAGGTGCGTTCGATCACGGCGCCGGTGCGGGCATTGCGCAACTTGGTCCTCACGAACGCTCCGCCCTTGCCGGGCTTGACGTGCTGGAACTCGATGACGGAGAACAGGCCGCCGTCGATCTTCAGCGTGATGCCGTTCTTGATATCGGATGTGGAAATGGCCGCCATGGGGCTCAACTACCTTTCGTGCAAGTGTGCGCTGGACAGTCTACGGCCACGCGCCTGACCAACCGTGCGGCGTCAGCGGGACTGCAGCAGCGCCACCACGGCGTCCACCGCGAGCGGGTACCCCAAGGCCCCGAGACCAGCCAGTGAACCGTCCACCACGCCCGCCAGCGTCGAGAGGTGGCGAAACGGCTCGCGGGCCGCGGGATTGGAGAGATGGAGCTCGATCTTAGGCCCGGGAAAGATGGCCAACGCGTCGGCCAACGCCCACGAGGAGTGGGTCAGGGCACCGGCATTGATGATCAGCGCTCGCGAGCGCTCGCGAGCGCCGTGCACTTCTTCGATGAGCGCCCCCTCGAAGTTCGATTGCACGTGCCGTAAGGCCATTCCCGCGGCCTGCGCGCGCGCACTCGCGGCCGCCACGTGGTCGGCGAGGGTCAACGAGCCGTAGATCTCGGGACTGCGGGTTCCGAGCAGATCGAGGTTCGGACCCGACAACAGCAGAATCTCTTGCATTACGCCTCCCGGAACTGTTCTAGTTCATCACGCACGAGCTGCGGATCGATGCCGGCCACCGTTTCGCACCCGTGGGGTCCCGCCAACACGAACGTGAGGTCGTGGTGGGCCTTCTTGTCGCGACCCATGGCCGCGAGCAACTCCTCAACATCGATCTGCGTCGTCAGTCGACTCGGCAGACCGAAGAAGCGAAGGACTTCTTCGGTCTCGTGCACCACGTCGTCTCCGACGCGTCCGAGGCGGCGCGCCAAGCGGGCCGCGAACGCGAGCCCGATGGCCACCGCTTCCCCGTGGCGCAACTCGTCACTCCCGCGCGCGAGAGCCGCCAACTCGATGGCGTGCCCCAGGGTGTGGCCGTAGTTCAACAGCGCTCGTTCTCCGGTGCGCTCGAACTCATCGGCGGCCACGATCCGGGCCTTCAGCGACACCGCCATCTCGATCAGTTGGTCGTGGGAGGTGCGAGCGAGTTCCGCGGCACCGCGCCCCTCGAGGAGCCAGCACTTCGCGACCTCGCCCATGCCGGCGGTACGTTCGCGGGCGCTCAACGTGACGAGCGTGTCACTATCGCACCAGACGCCCAGTGGCTGGTGAAAGGCACCCACCAGATTCTTCCCGGCGGCGAGATTCACCGCCGTCTTTCCTCCCAGGGCGGCGTCCACCTGCCCCACGACGCTGGTGGGGACTTGCGCGAGAGCGACTCCGCGTAGGTAGATCGCCGCCACGAATCCCGCCAGGTCGGTCATCGCT
>Ga0209067_10000465_pt1 | contig 25768 bp, 23 predicted proteins | sample ColStrG_CSR_2013_FD_187199 | JGI IMG/M metagenome (GOLD analysis project Ga0209067, IMG submission 187199) | Freshwater sediment microbial communities in response to fracking from Pennsylvania, USA - Cold Stream Run_MetaG_CSR_2013 (SPAdes)... | ecosystem: Environmental > Aquatic > Freshwater >... | reverse complement strand
GTTTTAGCAGCGCCGGTGCGACGTGTTCATTCAATTCCTTGTTACCGAGCTGGACAAATACCTGGGGTTTGGGTACGTTGCCGGGAATGTGTTGAAACGGCTGAGCCAGTTCGCTGTCTGCCAGGTGCAATCGCAATGCGCGCAGCTGGCCAGGTACTGGCGTGATGATGGTCTTGGGCGCTACCCAGCCGGATTTTATCCCCTGGTGCATCTGTTCGATCAATCCGTCGATATAGGCAGGCAGGGCGTGCAGCCGTGCCAGGTAACTGTGATAGTCATAGGCACTGTGGAACGGCGTCTGGGTGACCAGATTCGGAAAGCTGATCTGCAGGCCATCGATCTGCGAGATGGGCTGGACGGTATAGGGATAAAAGTTGGCCGTTTCGATGGCCAGTTTTTTTTCAAACAGAAACTGGTCGTAGGAAATCTGTTCCTGTCCGGACAGCGTGGCACGATCGATTTTGACAATTTCTTTCAGCATGTCCTGCTGGTGTTTGTTGGCGACCCGTTCCGCGGCCAGCGTGGTGTTGGTCAATCTGTGATTGTAACGGTTGTCCCCCAGGGCAGTGGCACTTTCAGGCGAATGGCTCAGTGTCCATTGCCAGTCGGATTCGAACAGGCTGTCGAGTTGCGGGTTGGCTGCCTGTGTCATGGCAGCGATGCTCAGGGCAAACAGGGCGATCACTTTTTTTAGCATGAAACTCTCGAAGGTTCGTTTTAGGAATAATCAATGACACCATCTGCATTCGCAGCGCCGGACCAGGCACTCATGGCCTGCCTAATTGCAAAAACAAATTGAATTCACCCGCAGGTGCAACCGCGACACCAAAGTGCACTGGTCCCATGAAGGTATTCGCACCAACGAACACGCTCACGCTTTTCTTGAGTTTGCTCAGGTCAAAATCCGATTTTTGACTGGCCGCATTACCCATTTCCAATGACGTGCCGATGAACGCTGCTTCGCCTGCCATGCCGAAATTCACTGCCCGGTATAAATAGGTAGCGTTACCGTAAAGCAGATAGTTGCCGATGAATTGATCCGGCTGGTAGGCAGTCAGACGCTGGAATCCGCCCAGCGACAGACCGATACCCGGGATGGGCGCGCCCGACTGGTAACGTGCACCGCCCTGCATGCCGAGATTGACACTGTGATCATTGCCGCTATGTGCCCAGGTTGAATTCAGTGTGAATTGCTGAAACGGACGCAAATCGCTGTGCGTTTCGACCACGTTGGAAGCGCTCTGGCTGTTATTAACGCCGGTAAACAGTTCCCCGCCCAACAAATAGCCTGACTGTGGAAACACCGGTGTATCGAGTTGATCGGCGATGAACTTGAGGTGATAAGCGTATTCATTCATTTTCACCCAGGGCAGTGTGGCAATGGCCGAGATCTGATTCTCCTGCTGCACGACAAGTCCGCCCAGTTTGGGGTGCAGATTGTAATGCGTGACGATCAGCCCGCTGCGAATTTCACCGAGGTCTGAAAACTCACCTACCGGTATGCCAAAATCAATGCCCGCCTGGGCGGTGCGCATGCGGTATTCAGCTATTGGCGTATTGTCTGCATACAGGTTCAGCGGCTTTTGCTGCAGGTTCACGTACGGCGCAAGATAGACGCCCTCGCGGCTGAACATCGGTTGGCGCAATTCCGAACGGATGGCGTAGATCGTACCCAGCTCAAGATCATTGCGCCATTCCAGCCCCCCGTCGGTAATCCAGGGCAGCCGATGTCCGACCTGCAATTCAAAGCCGCTCTGGCCATCAAAGCCGGTCATCATCGCCAGACCAACCCGCACAAAATTCGGGCCCCAGGCGCGTTCGGTGACATTGATCACTACCCCATATTCGTCACCGCGTTTGACCAGTTCATGGGTGATACTGTCAAACTGACGCGAATTGAGCAGCGGCGTGATGCGCTTGTTGATGGCGACTGAATCATAGACCGATCCGACCGAAATATTGAGTTGCCGGAGAACGTCGTCTGATGGAATTTTGCCGGTGGTGTTGACTTCGACAAAGGCAATTCTGATGGTATGCAATGCCGGGTTCGGCCTGGATTTCAGTTGCGCATAGTACGCCGGCTCAGACAATTCCAGCTGCGCCAGCTGTTCCTGCATTTCCTGTGCTGCCTTGTAGCCGGTTGCTGCACCTTCTTTGGCCATCGGAAAATCCATGAAGCCGATCTCGCCCAGTGACGGTTCGATCAGTATGTCGGTGGGCAGCAGAGTTTTTTTCTGTTCATTGACGTTTTGTTCGGTGAGAATATTCACCATCTGTTTACTGATATTCAAAAAACTTTTCAAATCATTGCGCGGCAATAACGGCGTGCCGATATTGACGGCAATGATCACGTCGGCGCCCATGCCGCGTCCGACATCCACCGGCAGGTTGCGCACCAGTCCGCCATCGCTCATCAGGACGCCATTGATTTCCACCGGGGCAAATACGCCCGGCGCAGCCATGCTGGCGCGAATTGCCATATGCAGCGGACCATGGTCAAACACCACCATGTTGGCGGTTTCCAGGTCGGTGGCCACGGCGCGAAACGGGATGGGTAACTGATCGAATGACAGATCGGGCGGAATCTGTCCGGTCCAGTTATGCAGCAGCTGTAAAAACTGGTTTGCCTGGATGGCGCCTAGCGGCAGGGTCACGCCGCTCTTGCTCAATCCGAAGGTGGCACTGATCGGATAATTTTCGTCATCCTCACGCAGCGTCTGGGCGATGTCCCGGCGGTCGACGATATCCAGTGCGACGTTGCCCAAATTGATTTCGCTGATCCGGTGTTCGATTTCATCAACCGACATGCCGGAGGCATACAGTCCGCCGATCACCGCGCCCATGCTGGTGCCCGCGATGCAATGGATGGGTATGTGGTGTTCTTCCAGATAGCGCAGCACGCCGAGATGGGCGAATCCGCGCGCGCCGCCGCCGGACAGCACGACGCAGATTTTGGGTGGTACAGCATCGGGCATCGTATCCACCTCGGCTGCAAAACAGTGCAGAGTGCCGGTCAGTGCGAGTGCAAGAATGACGAGATAGCGCATGGGAGCTCAGGCGGCCAGGTTGAAATGGGCTTACTGTACTAGTGTAGTGTTGCACTCTTGGTAGAACATAAAATCGCGTCTTTTCGCGCCATACGTCGTTGCAAATCCTCGCGATACACTTGGTATCGCTGCGGTATGCGCCTGGTCTGGCACGAAAATCCATCGATTTTATTAGTTCCACCAAGAGTGCAACACTACACGAGAAAACTGATTCCGTGTGGCATCGTCTCTTGATTAATTCGCCTTGCGTTGACTGAAGGCTATGTTAATTTCCCCCCTGAGACCCGTTCAATTCCGGCGATGTCGCGCCAGCTTTGAATCTGTTCAAAAGGTTGTTGGGCCAGCAGTTCGCGCACAGGTGCTGCCTGGTCATAACCGTGTTCTATCAATAGCCAGCCGCCCGCGCTTAAACGTGCTGCTGCGCCAGTAATGAGTTGTCGGCAGGCCGAGAGACCATCGGCATGATCGGTGAGTGCATTGATCGGTTCGAAGCGCAGATCGCCCTGACCCAGATGCGCATCATGTTGTTTGATATAGGGCGGATTGGACACGATGGTCTGCCACCGGCGTTGTGGCAGTTGGGCATACCAGTCGCTGCGCGTGAAAGTGATTGTGCAGTGGTGGTCAAAGGCATTCTGTTGTGCGACGGCCAGCGCTGCGTCACTGATATCGGAAGCCCACACCTGCAGGTCCCGGCGTTGATACGCAATGGTGACGGCGATGGCGCCCGAGCCGGTGCCAAGATCGAGCAGTGTGCTGTGCTGCGGCGCATAGTGCAGCGCCAGCTCGACCAGTAATTCAGTGTCGGGGCGCGGGATCAGTACATCGGGCGTGACACGAAAATTCAAACCGTAAAACTCGCGCTGACCGGTCAGATAGGCTATCGGTTCGCCCAGAACGCGGCGCTGTTCCAGTTGCTGATAAACCTCCAGTTCAGTTTGGGTGAGCTGGTAATCGAACTGGGTGATGAGTTGAATGCGGGATTTGTTGAGCACAACCATGAGCAGCATGCGTGCTTCGAGCAATGGAATCTGTGCTGCGGCGAGCAGTGATGCAATGCTGTGCATGCTGGATTAAGCCGCGCCGGTCGAATCAGCAGGTTTGCCTTTGAACAGGACGATCAGCAGGACGATGGTGAAGAAAGTGAACCAGGCAAATGACCACTGCGGAATCGACATCCCCATGAATGGATCGTAGGGCGTGCCACACATGCCGTCAGCAGTAAATACCAGCGGCAGCCAGTTGGCGAAGGGCAGATTGTTGACGAAGGTCTGAACCGGATCGACACCGCAGGTAATTTCCGGATGCTCAATGACGTACAGATGATGCAGCGCCACACCGACCCCGGTCAGTGAGGCATACAGCGCGATGCTCGTACCGATTTTCCGTTTCAGATTGCTGCTGCCCAGCGCAATCAGGCTGCCGATGGCGATGAGGATGAAGGCGTAGCGCTGGATCACGCACAGCGGGCAGGGCAGCATGCGTTCAACGATCTGGAAGTAGAGCGCACCGCCGACTAAGCCCAGGCTTGAGATGGCTGTCAGCAGCAAGGCGAGCTGAGTTTTTTTCATTCGGGTTGGTCCTTGTCAGTTATCGGCCAGCTGCGCCAGCAACTCGGCCTGATGTTCAGCCAGCAGGGCATTGGTCAGCTCGGTCAAATCGCCGTCCATTATAAAATCAAGTTTGTATAAAGTGAGATTTATTCGGTGATCCGTCATCCGACCCTGCGGAAAATTGTAAGTGCGGATGCGTTCACTGCGATCGCCCGAGCCGATCAGACTCTTTCTGGTGGCCGCTTCCTTGGCCTGCTTTTCGCGCAACTGTCCATCCATGATGCGACTGGCCAACACGCGCATGGCCTGTGCCTTGTTTTGATGTTGGCTGCGACCGTCCTGACATTCAACCACGATGCCGGTCGGAATATGAGTCAGGCGCACCGCAGAATCGGTCTTGTTGATGTGCTGTCCGCCGGCACCAGAAGCGCGGAACGTGTCGATGCGCAGATCGGCCGAGTTGATGACCACATCGATCAGTTCATCCGCTTCCGGCATCACCGCCACCGTGCAGGCTGAGGTATGAATGCGGCCCTGGGTTTCGGTTGCGGGAACACGTTGCACGCGGTGTCCGCCGGATTCAAATTTCAGTTTGGAGTACGCGCCCAATCCGGCAATGCGGATGATCACTTCCCTGTAACCGCCCAGATCAGACGGCGACTCGGACATCATCTCAACCTGCCAGCGGTTCCGTTCGGCATAACGGGTGTACATGCGCAGCAGGTCGCCCGCAAACAGCGCCGATTCATCACCGCCGGTACCGGCGCGGATTTCCAGAATAATGTTGCGTTCATCGTTGGGGTCCTTCGGTAACAGCATTTTCTGCAGTTCACCATCCAGACTTTCTATCACCGCTTTGGCATGGCCGATTTCTTCCTGCGCGAATTCTTTCATGTCCGGATCAGTCAGCATTTCCTGGGCTGAGGCAATATCCTCCTGCGCCTGCTGATAACGGTGATACAGCGCCACCACCGGCGTCAGTTCGGCATGCTCGCGGTTAAGTTTGCGGTAGTTATCCATGTTCGCCGTGCTGCCCTCCTGCATCAGCAACTGGTTGATTTCAACCAGCCTCTCGGAAAGGTGATCGAGTTTGGTAAGCAGGGATGGTTTCAAGATAGGGCCTTTATGGTGCGCGACAGCAATGCAGGTTTGCCGGAATCAGTACCGGATGACAGATGGGGTCAGGCAAATCAGCTAACGTCGGCTGCGGAATAACTGGGGAAGTAAGGCGGCGATCTGGGCGCGCTGGTCGCCGTGGGATTTGTGCAGGGCTTCCTGCGAACCGTGTAAAAACTTGGCCGTCAATCCTTTGGAGAGGGCTTCGAGCACCAGTTCGATATCGTCACCCTTGGCCAGCATGCGGCGTGCGCGGTCCAGCTCCATCAGACGCATGACCTCGCCGTTTTCATGCAGCTCCTGAATCACTGGCACGACGGCGCGTCCGTCTATCCAGTGCATGAAAGACTGCACCCGGGTTTCGATGATGGCTTCTGCCTGGGCGACTGCCGACTGGCGATTTTCCATGCCGCTCTGCACCACACTGCCGAGGTCGTCGACCGTATATAAGAATACGTCGTTGAGCCGGGCGACTTCCGGTTCGATATCGCGTGGCACGGCCAGATCAATCATGAATATCGGTTTGTGTCTGCGTGCCTTGATGGCGCGTTCGACCAGTCCTAAGCCGATAATCGGCAGGGCTGAGGCCGTGCATGAGATCACCATGTCGAACTGCGCCAGCTGGTCTGGCAGTTCCGCCAGGCGGATCGCTTTGGCATTGAACTGGTGGGCCAGCGCCGAGCCGCGTTCCAGCGTGCGGTTGGCGATAGTAATCGATTTCGGATTTTGCGCCGCAAAGTGCGTGGCGCACAGTTCGATCATTTCACCGGCGCCGATAAACAGGACGTGCTGATCAGTGAAGTCATCAAAAATGCGCTGTGCCAGCCGCACCCCGGCTGCCGCCATCGAGACGCTGTGCGCGCCGATTTCGGTGGTGCTGCGCACTTCTTTGGCAACCGAGAAAGTGCGCTGAAAAAGTTGGTGCAGATACGTCCCCAAGCCGCCGACTTCGTCAGACTGGCGTACCGCGTCCTTGAGCTGACCCAGGATCTGCGGCTCGCCCAGCACCATCGAATCCAGACCCGAGGCAACCCGGAAGGCGTGCCGCACGGCGCCATCCTGCGGCAGGGTATACAGATGCGGGCGCAAATCTGGATACGGGATCTGGTGATAGTCGGCCAGAAAATGGGCGGCGACATCCAGCGAATCCGGCGTTTTGCTGGCAGCGTATAACTCGGTGCGGTTGCAGGTGGACAGAATGGCGGCTTCGGCCGTATCGGTGTCGCTGCGCAATAAAAACTGACGCGCAGCCATCACCGCCTGTCCCATACGCTCAGGCGTAAACGCCACCTTTTCGCGCAGGGCGATGGGGGCGGTGGTGTGGTTCAGGCCAACAGCGATTAGTTGCATTTGGGATATCAGAATAAATAGTTATGGAGCAACAGCTTAGCTCGGGATTATAACCGCTATGTTGATTAGAATCACTTTAGACCATTGCGGGTACCAGGGTTGCGCGATTTATCTGGACTGTGCGGATTATTCTGGGCCTGTTAATTGTTGTACTTGTCACATGTACGACAAGCACATAGACTTGGTGCGTTAAACGATTTGATGTCTATATGAAAACTTACGATATTGACGAGGTAAAAACTCGGTTCTTACAGCTGGTTGAGAGTGCGGCGAATGGCGAATCGTTTGTCATCGCAATCGCCGGCAAACAAAAGGTAAAGGTAATACCGGTAGAACCACCCGAATCGTCAACAATGCATAGGTTTGGTTTTATGGCTGACCAGATCAACCTGCCAGATGACTTTGACACCATGGGCGAATTGGAAATTCAATATTTGTTTGAAAACGGATCTTAAAATTGCACCCCATATGGATTAACTTAAGCTCGTCCCGCCAAAGTGCCCGGTGCGTCTGGCTTAAGTTGATGCACAGGGGATCTGCTCCAGCCGATACCCATAGCTGTACACGGGCACGAGCCGAAACCCGTTGTCCGGTTTCAATCGCAATTTATTGCGTACCCGGGAAATGTGGGTGTCCAGCGTGCGGGTCGGTATCTCGGTATCTTTGGCCCACACTGATTCGAGTATGTAGGCGCGTGACAGTGGCCGCCCCAGATGGCGGAACAGCAGCAGGGCCAGGTCGAATTCTTTCTGGGTCAGATCGATAAACTGCCCGCCTATCGACAGTCGCGCCGAGCGGGTTTCAAACACATACTGGCCAAATTCCAGATTTTCCGGCAAATGCTGATTCGGATAGGATCGCCGCAGCAGCGCCTGGACGCGGGCAACCAGTTCACTCTTCCTGATTGGTTTGATCAGATAATCGTTCGCGCCCGAGGCCAGCCCTTGCACAATATCGTCTTCACCGGACCGCGAGGTCATGAACAGGACGGGCAGGGTCATTTGCTGTTTTTCCCTGATCCACTGCAGCACGTCAGCGCCGCTCATATCGGCAACCTGCCAGTCCATGATCAGCATATCCATGGCGTCGCGTCGCTGGCGCATGAGGTCGTTCCCACCAGCAAAGCCGACCGCGGTATGCCCGGCTGAATTCATGGTGGAGCAGATCGATTCCCGCTCCGACGCGTCGCGGTTGAGCACAGCTATTCGCATGGGCAGTTTCTTAAGGGCAAATTGTTAAGTGAGTGTGACAATATGGCGATATTGTGGATTCATGCCAACAGGAAATTGTGAATTTTCCGGGATATTTTTGTGAACTGTCGTAAATAACGGCAGAGGAGTGCTGATTATGTTGTTGATGAACAACTTTTATTGAGAGCCGGGCGAGGTGCCCGGCTGTTTCCGGCAGCAGACAGTGCGATCAGCTGCGCATTTCGATTTCCGGCAACACCACGTTCACGTCGAGCACTTCCAGATCACCTTTGCGATCCAGTGACAGGGTAATGTCCTTGGGGTCGACCTTGGTGTACTTGGAGATGACGGCGATCAGTTCGGCATGCAGCGCCGGCAGAAAATCGTAACCGGTGCGGCCACTGCGTTCGCGCGCAATAATGATCTGCAGGCGCTCTTTGGCGGCCGAGGCGGTTTTTGGTTTGGAATTAAACAGAAAGGATAAGAGAGCCATCACTTCCCTCCAAAAATACGTTTTAAAAAGCCCGGTTTTTCGTAATCGGTAAATCGCAGCGGCAGGTCTTCACCCAAAAAGCGCCCGACCACATCCACATAGGCCTGCGACACCGGACTGTCCTTGATATGAATTGCCGGATTGCCCTGGTTGGAAGCGCTCAAGACTTCTTCGGATTCAGGAATAATGCCGATCAGCGGAATGCGCAGAATTTCCTGCACATCGGTGTAAGACAACATTTCACCGGCGTCGACCCGCTTCGGCGAATAGCGCGTGACCAGCAGATGCTCTTTGACCGGCTCCCCGCCATTCAACGCGCGGCGCGATTTGGCCTGGATGATGCCCAGAATGCGGTCCGAGTCACGTACCGAGGAGACTTCCGGATTGGTCACGATAATCGCTTCATCGGCAAAGGTTAATGCCATGATGGCGCCGTGCTCGATACCGGCCGGTGAATCGCAGATGATGAATTCAAAATCCATCTGAATTAATTCATTCAATACCCGTTCCACACCTTCTTCGGTGAGGGCATCTTTGTCGCGGGTTTGTGAGGCCGGCAGGATGAATAAATTCTCGCAGTGCTTGTCTTTGATGAGTGCCTGGCGCAGATTGGCTTCGCCCGAGACTACGTTGATCAGGTCGTACACCACGCGGCGTTCGCAGCCCATGATCAGATCCAGATTACGCAGGCCGACGTCGAAATCGATCACGGCGGTTTTATGGCCGCGCAGTGCCAGACCGGTTGCGAAACTGGCCGAGGAAGTGGTCTTGCCCACGCCACCCTTGCCGGATGTAATTACGATGATTCGTGCCACTGTGACTCCTTTTATCGATTAGGTATGAGACTGAATGGAAATAACATCAATTTTGTCGCCGTTGAGTCTGATCTGTATCGGCGCTCCCGCGGTCAGCGCAGGGTAGCCGTTTTCAAAGGTGCGGTAAATGCCGGCAATGGAAATCAGTTCAGCTTCCAGACTCATGGTGAAGATGCGCGCTGCGGTATTGCCGCTGGCGCCGGCCAGTGCCCGTCCCCGCAAGGGTGCGTAAATATGGATGTTGCCGTCGGCAATAACTTCCGCGCCGGCGTTGACTACGGCAGTGATGATCAGATCGGTGCCGCGCGCATAAATACGCTGACCGCCACGCACCGGTGTATCGATAATCATCGGTGCTGGTGCAGGCACGGCTGGAGCGGGCGGGATGATTTCAACTGGTGCCGGGATGGCTGCTGTTTCAGTGGTGGTCTCAGCAAACTGGGCAGTCTTGCTGCCCAGATCGATGCTTAAGCCCAGCGCTGTAATCTGTTCTTCAAATTCTTCTGGCGCATTGCGGATGGCTACGGGATGAAAGCCATGGGATTTGAATAATTGAATCAGTGCATCCCAGTCGAGCCCGGTGCAATCGATATGACTGACATCGATGACGGCACATTCTTCAGAATAGTAATCGCTGGAGTTGGCGGTGAGTTGCTGCAGGGCGGCTTTTAAAACCGGTAGTTGGGCATCGTGCAAAATAACCGCTATTGCGACGACAGTAGATATTTTTATCTCTATGGGTTTACGTTGCATGTAAATCAGTCTGGGGAATTCAGTATTGCCGCATTATCGCCTGAAAACAGCTCAGATCAGCAACAAATTTGGCAGGATGACCGCAGACGCACGCAAATTGGATTGGCAGTGACACAAACCACAACATAGACGGTGAGATGATCGACTGTCGTTGACAGCGGCGAAACCGTCAAGTCCAGTCGGATCAATCGCACCTGGCTGCATTCAGGCATATCGGTTGTCTGTAAAGCAGGTGGAGCGAGTATGCCGATTTGGTATGACGCCGATATGACAAAGATCAAATTTGTTTGATCTGATTCAGCCAGTCATGGTTTGCTTTATGGAAAATTCTTAATGTCTGCCTGCTTTGGCCCGGATTGGTTCTGTGGGCTGATTATTGTTGACTGCCGGCTGGGCATAAGCCTGCAACAGTCGCGACTGGATAATGGCACAGTAGTCCGGGTTAAGTTCAAACCCGACAAACTGCCGGCCGCAGCGCTGTGCCGATACGGCCGTCGTTCCGCTGCCCATGAACGGATCGAGCACCACCCCACCCGGCGGACAGGAAGCGTAAATCATCCGGTCAATGATTTCCAGCGGCTTCTGGGTCGGATGGTCGGCACGTTCCGGATCGCATTTATGTACACGCGTGACACTCCACAGATCTTTCGGGTTGTAGCCGACTTCGAGCCATTTGGCGCCGACAAAAATGGAACGCGAGCGGGCTTTTTTGGTTTCGGCATCGTAAGGAATCCGCACCGCGTCGAGGTCAAAATAATAGCCTTTGCCTTTGACGAAAAATCCGATGGTATCGTGCACTGAGGTAAAACTGCGCACGCTGCCGCCCATCGACGGTACGCGCCGGTCCCAGATGATTTCATTCATCATTTGCATGCGCTGTTTGAGCATGACGAAAATTTCCGGGGAATAGCGCCAGGTCAGAAAAATATAAAAACTGCCGTTGGGTTTCAGTTTTGGGATGGCTGCGGCTATCCAGCGTTCCGTCCACGCCAGATAGTCGGCACTGCTCAGTTTATCGGATTGATTGCCGTAGTCTTTGCCCAGGCTGTAGGGCGGATCGGCAATGATTAAATCGATGGACTCGTCGGGAATCCGGTTCAGGCCCATGAGCGCATCTTCGTTGTAGATCCGGTTCAGGCAGGGGAGCAGGGTCATGGGCAATCTGTTTTTTTCAGGCAGTGTAGACTTGGGCACAATTTGCTGCGCATGTTAACACGAAGCCACCCGGCCATGGTGGCTGATATGTATTTAGCAACTGGAATAAGCAGAATTTTCAATGTGTAAGTTATTGCGAGGTTCTGCGACTAACCTGAAACCCACCCTGACGGAGTCATCATGCTAATCAAACGACAATCAGATCAACTTATTTTGCCTTCGGAAATCACCCCGCGCGAACTGGTCGAATCACGCCGGCAATTTATCCGCCAGATCGCCATCGGTGCCGTCGGTGGTGCAGGTCTGATCGACATGGCCAGTCGCGAAGCATTTGCGCAAGGCACGGGCCGCAGGAAGCTGACTGCGACCACCAACAGCAACTTTGTCGTCATGGACAACAAGACGTCCTACAAGGACGCGACCACCTACAACAATTATTATGAATTTGGCACCAGCAAATCCGATCCGGCCCAGACCGCCGGCAGTCTGAAGACCAGCCCATGGCTGGTGAGCATTGAAGGCGAGGTTAACAAACCACAGAAGCTGGATCTGGACAGTCTGATGAAAATCGCGCCGCTCGAAGAGCGGATTTATCGCCAGCGTTGCGTCGAAGGCTGGTCCATGGTGATCCCGTGGATAGGTTTTTCCCTGTCCAACCTGATCAAAAAAGTCGAGCCCAATGGCAATGCCAAATATGTGGAATTCACCACGCTGGCAGACAAGGCGCAGATGCCGGGCCTGAGTGAAGATGTGTTGAACTGGCCTTACGTGGAGGGTTTGCGGATGGATGAAGCGATGCATCCGCTGGCGCTGCTGACCTTTGGCATGTACGGCGAGGTTTTGCCAAACCAGAATGGCGCACCGCTGCGAATAGCCTTGCCGTGGAAGTACGGTTTCAAGTCGGCCAAGTCGATTGTGAAAATCCGGTTTACGTCGACCCAACCCAAGACCGCATGGAACATGGCAGCGCCGCGTGAATATGGTTTTTATTCGAATGTGAATCCGGATGTCGATCATCCACGCTGGTCGCAGGCCATGGAGCGGCGGATTGGTGAGGATGGGTTTTTTGCCAGGAAGCGCAAGACCTTGATGTTTAACGGTTACAGCGACGTGGCGTCGTTGTACAGCGGCATGGATTTGCGCAAATACTTTTAAGGCGGCTTTGATCAAGTCACAGCGCAACCCAATGTCGCAACCGATATCTAAATTAAAATGACACCAACTCCAAAACAGCAAGGTCTCATCAAGGCCAGTTTATTTATTCTGGCCCTGCTGCCCGTTGTGCGACTGTTCGTTGCAGCCTTCACTGATCAGCTCGGTGCGAATCCACTGGAATTCATCACTCGCAATACCGGTGACTGGACGCTGTATTTTTTGTGCATCACGTTGGCAGTGACGCCGTTGCGCAGGCTGTTCAATCTGGCGTGGCTGTTGAAGCTGCGGCGCATGCTGGGACTGTTTGGCTTCTTTTACGCGGCACTGCACTTTTTAACTTTCCTGTGGTTTGATCATTTCTTCGATGTGGCTGAAATGCTTAAAGATGTGATCAAGCGGCCGTTCATTCTGGTCGGTTTTGTCGCGTTTTTATTACTGCTGCCGCTGGCGCTGACCAGTACCAACAAGATGATTAAACGGGTGGGCGCGAAACGCTGGCAGTTGTTGCACAGACTGATCTATGTGATTGCGTCATTGGGTGTACTGCATTACTTCTGGATGAAGGCCGGCAAACATGATTTCGCACAGCCTACCCTGTTCGGCGCTATCGTTGCCGTTCTGTTACTGATGCGCGTGTTCTGGGCGATTCAGAAACGCGTCAGAGAACAACGTTTGGTGACGAATCCGTCATAGAAAGATATTCGCCTGAAAAAAATCGGGGTATGATCTGTCAAAAAAAATCAGAGACAAACATATCCATGCAAACTCCCTACTTCACGTCACACGACGCGCCTAAAACTTCTTCAAAAATCGCCTTGTTTATTCTGCACAGCCTGGGCTGGAAATTACGCTATAACGGATTACCGGCACCGCGCGGCGTCATGATTTATTATCCGCACACCAGTAACTGGGATTTTGTGTTCGGCATGCTGGCGAAATGGTCGATCGCCTTTCCGCTGAAATTTCTGGCCAAAGAACAGCTGTTTCAGGGGCTGACCGGATTTTTTATCGGCCGGGCAGTGCGCTCCTGGGGCGGTGAGCCGATAGAGCGCGGCGTTTCCAGCGGCGCCATACCGAAACTGGCCGAGCGCATCCATCGGGCCGACTGGTTCTGGCTGGCGATCGCGCCCGAGGGTACGCGTCGTTTCACACCTTATCTGCGCAGCGGCTTTTATCACATCGCGCTCACGGCCAAAGTGCCGCTGGTGTGCATTTATATTGATTATCCAAAACGGGAAATCGGCGTGCGTCAGGCGCTGGAATTAAGCGGCGATGAAGCCGCAGATCTCGCCCAGATCAGGGCGACCTATGAGGGAGTTGCGGGCAAGTATCCTGATCAGCAGAGCACTATCGATTTCAGGCGCTAGTTTTTGGCGTCGTCGTTGACTCTGGGCGGCGTGTCGTTTTGAGTTTCATCCGGTGCGGCCGACCTGGGTTGCGCGACCGGATAGGGGGTTGAAATGGCCGGTGGTCTGACCGGCATCAGCAGCTTACCCTTTTGACCACAGGCACTGATGACAGCCATCGATCCGATGGCACCGGCAAGCGTAATGCAGCGCAGGAAAAACTTCATAAGTTAATATCTTCTACAATGTCGGTTTCAAGTATCTCCGGAGTGTAGCATGACCGAAACCGAATTTTTAAGATTGGTGGATAGCACCCTGTCGCGTATCGAACAGGTTTTTGAAGATGCCGGGCAGCATACCGATGTGGACGTCGAATGCTCGCGCAGCGGCTCTTTGCTCGAAATCGAGTTTCTGGCAAATAAATCCAAAATCATTATCAACAGTCAGGCTGCGCTCAGTGAATTATGGGTCGCCGCCAGGTCGGGTGGTTTTCATTACCGGCACGATGGACAGCACTGGCGCAACACGCGCGATAACAGTGAACTCATGGCCTCACTGAAACAGATTGCCCAGTCACAGGCGTCGCTCGATATCCGTCTGGATTAATTCGCCGGTACCGAAGCGGGGGCCTCGGCGCCTGCCGGCAGCACCGGTATCAGCTCCGGTGCCAATGTCTGGATGTCCGGGACCGGGGGATCTGCATAGGCATAGTCACCGTCTTTCAGAATAACCGATGCAGGTACCGGCCGATCTTCCACCGGCTGATTTTTGAGCGCAGTCTGCATGTAACTGATCCAGATCGGCAGCGCCAGGCCCCCACCAAATTCCCTGCTGCCCAGATTTTTTGGCTGGTCGTAACCTATCCAGGCCACGGCAACCAGTCGATTCTGGTAGCCGGCGAACCAGGCATCGAAGGCATTATTGGTGGTGCCGGTTTTGCCGGCGATGTCGCCGCGATTTAATACCTGTGCGCGTGACGCTGAGCCATTTTTCACCACATTTTTCAACAGGCTGTCGATCATGAAGGCATTCCCTTCGGAGATGATGCGATCGATCTCCATGCCGGGTTTGGGCAATTCAGTCTGCACCAGCACCTTGCCGGCGGCGTCGGTGATTTTGCTGATCAGGTACGGTTTGATTTTGAAGCCGCCATTGGCAAAGGCGGCATAGGCGGCAGCCATCTGCATCGGTGTGACGGCACCGGCACCGAGTGCGAGCGGCAGGTAAGGTGGATTTTTCGCCGCATCAAAACCGAATTTCATGGCGTATTCCTGCCCGTAGTGCACGCCGATATGATCGAGAATCTGGATGGATACCATGTTCTTGGATTTGGCCAGCGCGTCGCGCAGCGACATCGGTCCTTCGTACTGGTCGTCCGAATTTTTGGGCTCCCAGGCCAGTCCTCCGGTTTCCTTCGCGTCAAATGACAGCGGCATATCATCGATGATCGTCGCAGGTGTAAATCCTTTTTCCAGCGCGGCGGAATAGATGAACGGTTTGAAGGTCGATCCCGGCTGACGCCAGGCCTGGGTAACGTGATTGAACTGATTGCGTTTGAAATCAAAGCCGCCCACCAGAGCATGGATCGCGCCGGTATTGGTATCGAGCGAGACAAATGCTGATTCGATGTCAGGCAATTGCGTCACGCTCCACTGCGGGTTTGGCTGGTCTGGCGCGGCTTCGTTGATGACCCGGATCACTGAGCCGCGATGGATTCTGGTTTTGGGCGAGGCAGTCGGTGACAGGCTGCCCGCGGCAAAGGCCAGTCCGGCACCGGTAATCGTTATATCGTCGCCGTCCGACGTCACGGCAGAGATTTTTTTCGGTGTGGCTTCCAGCACCACGGCGCTCAGCATGTCGTCGTAAGCCGGGTTGTCGGCAAATGCGGCTTCCAGCGCATCGTCAATATCTTCATCATTTGCCGGCAGTTCGATAGTCGCCTGCGGTCCATGGTAGCCATGGCGTTTGACGTAGTCCATCACGCCTTTGCGCACAGCCAGTCGGGCGGCATTCTGATCCGCTTTGAGCAGGGTGGTGTAGACGTCAATGCCGCGCGTGTAGCTTTCTTCCTTGAACTGCTCCAGCACCGCCTCGCGGGCCAGTTCGGCGACATATTCAGCGTGGATGTCAAATTCGTTGCTGGACGAGCGGATATGCAGCGGTTCGCTTTTAGCCTGCTGATATTGCGCTTCGGTCAGGTAATCCATTTGCCGCATCAGCTGTAATACCAGCAGCTGGCGGTTTTTGGCGCGGGTGTAATTGGTAATCGGGTTGATACGGCCCGGTGACTTCGGCAACCCGGCCAGCATGGCGGCTTCGGCCGGCGATATTTCAGCGAGCTTTTTGCCAAAATAAATCTGCGCGGCCGAGGCAAAACCGTAGGCGCGCTGACCGAGGTAGATCTGGTTCATGTACAGCTCGAGAATCTGGTCTTTGCTGAGATTGTGTTCGATTTTGATGGTCAGCAGTGCTTCGATCAGTTTGCGCTTGTAGGTCTGTTCATTGGTCAGAAAAAAATTCCGTGCTACCTGCTGGGTAATGGTGGAGGCGCCCTGTTTCGGGCCGCCGTTCAAGTTGGTCAGGTTATGCAGCAGCGCACGGAAATTGCCGATGATGTAAATGCCGTTGTGCTCGTAAAAGTGCTGATCTTCCACGGCCAGCAGTGCCTGCTTCATGATCAGGGGAATATCTTTGAGCGGTGTCAGATCGCGCCGTTCGTCACCGAACTCCGCGAGCAACACCTCGTCAGCAGAAAATACCCGTAACGGCATTTTGGGATGATAGCTGGTCATCGCATCAAGATCAGGCAGATTCGGATACAGAATCGCGACGGTGATGATCAGCGCTGTGGTCAGCAAGGCGATCAGACCGGCTGACAGTCGCAGCGACACAGTCAGCGGTCGATTTTTTTCAACATAGTGCCGCAGATAATTCAGATCCACATGGAATGACATAAGTATCGGATTAAGCCAGGCGATCAGTTGGGGGCTGCCGTAGCCGGAACTGCGTTTGGTTCCGCATTTTCGGGCGCATCCATCAATTGCACCGCGCCGCTGCCAGGCGGATTTTCGACGTAATAATAATCACCGTCGGCTTCGATAATGCCATTCGGAACCGCACGTTCTTCCATCGGAATGTTTTTCAGCGCGGTCTGCATAAAGCCCATCCAGATCGGCAATGCCAGCCCGCCACCGGTTTCGCGGTTACCCATGTTTCTCGGTTGATCAAAGCCCATCCAGGCGATGCCCACCAGCTTGGCCTGATAACCTGCAAACCAGGCGTCGACGGAATCGTTGGTGGTGCCGGTTTTGCCGGCCAGATCGGTGCGCTTGAGCGACATGGCCTTGGCTGCCGTGCCGTATCGGACCACGTCTTTGAGCATGCTGTCGATCAGGAAGGCATTGCGCTCATCGATGACGCGGATGTTTTCATCGCCGGCCATGGCAGGTTTGGTCTCGGTCAGGACCTTGCCGTTGCTGTCGGTGATTTTGGCAATCAGGTAGGGATTGATTTTATAGCCGCCGTTGGCGAATACCGCATACGCACCTGCCATCTGCAGCGGCGTGACGGCACCCGCGCCCAGCGCCAGTGTCAGGTAGGGCGGATTTTTGTCTGCATCGAATCCAAAGCGGGTGGTGTACTGCTGGCCGTATTTGGCGCCGATCCGGTTCAGGATGCGGATCGAGATCATGTTCTTGGATTTGGTAATCCCTTTGCGCATGGTCATGGGGCCTTCATACTTGCCATCGTAATTTTTCGGTTCCCACGCCTGCCCGCCGGTTTGTCCTGGGCCGAAGTAAATGGGCGCATCGTTGATGATGGTCGCCGGTGACAATCCCTTTTCCAGTGATGCCGAGTAGATAAACGGCTTGAAGCTGGAACCCGGCTGACGCCAGGCCTGGGTCACGTGGTTGAATTTGTTGCGGTTGAAATCGAACCCGCCGACCAGCGCCCGGATCGCCCCGTCAGTGGTGCTGGCAGCCACAAAGGCCGATTCGACTTCGGGCATCTGGGAAATCGACCAGACCTTGTCTTCCTGGCTGACCCGGATGATCGATCCGCGCACGATGCGCCGTTTCGGTGCGGCGTTGGCAGTGAGGGCACTGGCAGCGAAGGCCAGTGCCGGGCCGCTGATATTGATCTCATCTCCGTTGGTCAGGACGGCATGCACGTTTTTGGGCGTGGCATCGAGTACTACAGCGGACACGATATCGTCGCTGTCCGGATGCTCGGCCAGCGCCGATTCGATTTCATCTTCGGCATCCGATTTGTCAGCCGGAATATCTATATAGCCTTCGGGACCCCGATAAGTATGTCTTTTCTCGTAATCCATGACGCCGCGCCGCAGTGATAAATAGGCGGCATCCTGGTCGGCCTTGGTAATCGTGGTGTAAACATTGAGGCCCAATGTGTAGGTGTCTTCTTTGAATTGTTCATACACCATCTGCCGCGCCATTTCGGTGACGTAATCAGCATGGGTGCCATAGACATTGATGTTGTTGCCGACGTGAATCTCTTCTTTTTTGGCCTGATCGTATTGTTGCGGGGTGATATAGCCTAACTGATACATGCGTTGCAAGATTGCCATCTGGCGCAATTTGGCGCGTTTCGGATTGGAAATCGGATTCGATGCGCCCGGCGCCTTGGGCAGGCCGGCCAGCATTGCAGCTTCAGCCAGGGTGATATTTTGTAAGTTTTTCCCGAAGTAAATTTTGGAAGCCGAGGCGAATCCGTAGGCGCGCTGACCGAGGTAAATCTGGTTCATATAAATTTCCAGAATCTGATCCTTGCTCAAATTCTGTTCTATTTTCCAGGCCATCAACACTTCATATATTTTGCGTTTGAAGGTTTGTTCGCTGGAAAGAAAGAAATTCCGTGCCACCTGCTGGGTAATGGTGGACGCGCCCTGCTTGGTGCCGCCCATCAGATTGTGTACAGTAGCGCGCAGAATGCCCAGGTAATCGACGCCGCCATGCTCATAGAACCGGTCATCTTCAATTGCCAGCAGGGATTTTTTCATCACATCCGGAATATCCTTGAGCTGCATCACGCTGCGCCGTTCTTCGCCGAATTCCCCCAGCAAAACGTTGTCCGCAGAAAACACTCGCAACGGAATTTTCGGCCGGTAACTTGTAATTGAGTCTAAATCTGGTAAGTTGGGATAAGCAAGGGTCAACGCGAACACCACAATCAACAGGCCGATGAGGCCTAATCCGAGCAAAAAAACAACAAACTGGAGGGCGATCCTGGTCGCCGGATGACGTTTCTTCTGGGAATTGAGAGAATCCGAAGACTTTGGCCTTGTGTTGCTGGTTTTAGATTCTGTTGTCATGCGGATGTCGTGGGATTTTGGGTGACCGTATTATAGCGGTTCGCCATTCTCAGGGCGTATCGCTTGTGTTTTAGATTTTCCTGTGGGAAATTTTTAACAGTTCGACGTATTTTTGTGATATTTCATGAGAAATCACTTTACATTGAAATAGTGTTATTGCTAGGATTTGATGGCTTAAAAAATTTTCTTTGGGAAATATTAATAAGTTGGCTCATAATAGTTTCCAGATAAATAGATTGCCGTAATAAAATATTGCACAGATAATACTTGTTGATATTTGGAAAATACAATGCGGGGGATGCTTTGGCTTTAGAACTTGGAACACTAGTGAGCGATGCGCTTTCCAGATTGACTGGCAAGAAAAATGTGCCATTGATCGGATTAGACATTAGCTCCACAAGCATCAAGCTGGTGGAGTTGTCTGAAGGCAGCAACAAAGAACTGCGTCTGGAGCGCTATGCATCGGAGCCTTTGCCGCGTGGTGCCATGGCTGACGGCAATGTAGAAAATATCGAGCAGGTCGCCGAAGCGATACGCCGCGTCCTCGTGAAAAGCGGGACGAAAATCAAACGGGTATCGCTGGGCATGCCATCGGCTGCCGTGATCACCAAAAAAATTATTCTGTCGGGTGGTTCTTCCGAGGCGTCTCTGGAAATGCAGGTCGAGTCGGAAGCAAGCCAATATATTCCGTTTGCGCTCGATGAAGTTCGACTCGATTTTTGCGTGATCGGCCCGTCGCCGACTTCGGAAGATGATATTGAAGTCATGCTGGCTGCGTCGCGCAAAGAAAAAATTGAAGACCGCGTTGCTGTCGCTGAGGTGGCGGGCCTGAAAGCCGAGGTGATGGACATTGATTCCTACGCGGCGCGAGCAGCAGTCGCACGCATCATTGCCCAGTCGGATAACGCAGGCAAGGATAAAATCATCGCCTTATTTCAGATAGGCGCAAAAGTAACGCATATATCAGTGATCCTGAATGAGCAGACCGTGTATGAACGGGAACAGGCCTTTGGTGGCAATCAGCTGACCCAGGAAATCGTGCGCAGTTATGGACTTTCCTTCGAGGAAGCCGAGATGAAAAAGCGCAGCGATGAATTGCCTGAAGGCTACGGCGAGGATGTACTGAATCCGTTCCTGGAAAGTACTGCACTGGAAGTGACCAGGGCAATTCAGTTTTTCTTTACGTCGACGCCTTACACCCGCGTGGATCAGATCTATCTGGCTGGCGGCTGCGTGGTTTTGCCCGGCCTGCTGGATATGGTTGCGACCAGGACGAAAATTTCAACGGCAGTCATCAGTCCTTTTAAAGGAATGGAACTGTCGTCCAACGTGAAAGAGAAGCAGTTGCGCACGGAAGCGCCTTCGTATCTGGTTGCCTGTGGCCTGGCAATGCGGAGGTTTGACTGATGATAAAAATTAACTTACTTCCGCATCGCGAAGAAAAACGCAAGCAGAAAAAACATGATTTCTACACCTTGCTGGTGCTGTCCTGCATCATTGGCGTCGTCATCATCATTGTCGTCGGTATTTTCAATGCGACTGAAATCCTTGTGCAGAATCAGCGTAACCATTTGATCAAGGCTGAGAACGACAAGCTGGATGATGAAATCAAGGAAATTAACACGCTGAAATCCGAAATTGACAGTTTGAAAGCGCGTCAGCAGGCCGTGGAAGATTTGCAGGGTGATCGTAATCAGCCGGTGTATTTATTATCCGAGCTGGTTGCGCAGACCCCAGAAGGTATTTATTTACGCAGCGTCAAGCAGGACGGCCAAAAGATCGTACTGATGGGTTATGCCCAATCCAATGAGCGCGTCTCGGAATATCTGAAAAATCTCTACAGCAACTCGGACTGGTTGAATAAACCTGAACTGATTGTGATTAACGCTACCGGTATTGGCACCGGACGAAGCGCGAAAAAAGTGTTTGATTTTACGATTAACGTACAAATAAAACGCCCTCGTGATCAGGAAGCGACCGCAGCGACACCAGGAAATCCGTCAGATTCGCCAGCCCCAGCCCCGGCGGTGAAGCCATGACGACATTTGAAAAAGAAGCCAAGAGAGATGCTTTATGAAAAGCCTGACTGAAATATCAGAGTCATTGACGGCTCAATTCCGTGATTTAAGCGGAGTGCACCCTGGCTTGTGGCCTATCGCTCCCCGACTGTTATCTGCGTTTGCCGCACTTATCCTGATGCTGGCGCTCGGCTGGTATTTTTATTGGAACTCACAATTTACCGAACTGGATACCGGCAGGCAGGAAGAGCAGACACTAAAAGACAACTACAAAGTGAAGATTCAGCAATCAATCAATCTGGAGGGTTTGCGCAAACAAAAAATTCAGGTTGAACATTATGTATCTGCACTCGAGAAACAATTGCCAAGCAAAGCAGAAATGGATGCACTGTTGGCTGATATTTCTCAGGCTGGTTTGGGACGCGGTCTGCAATTTGAATTGTTCAAACCAGGGCAGGCGACGCCTAAAGATTATTACGCTGAATTGCCAATCGAAATTAAATTGGACGGCTCTTTCCATGATATGGGTGCATTTGCCAGTGATATCGCGCACCTGTCCAGGATTGTGACGTTGAATAATCTGAATATTAATGTGGGCAAGGATAATGTGTTGGTTCTGGAGGCAGTTGCCAAAACGTTCAGGTACCTCGATTCGGAAGAAATCTCGCAACAGAAAAAGAACTTGAAGGGAGTTAAAAAATGAAAAAACTCCTGAGTGCCCTTGCGCTACCTTTAGTGCTGTCTGCTTGCGGCGCAGGCAGCGAGCAGGAAGTGCAGCAATGGATGGACCAGGTCAAGTCGGAAACCAGACCGGCCATTCCCAGGTTGAAGGAACCCAAAGATTTCATTCCATTCAGCTATAACAAGAAGGATGAAATTGATCCGTTTAACCCTATGAAGTTGCAGGCCGCGCTGGCTAAAATGAACCCAGGCAACGCCCATGGCATCAAGCCCGATCTGGATCGTCGGCGCGAAGCGCTGGAAGCCGTGCCTCTGGATATTATTCGCATGGTTGGCACGATTACTCAGGGTGGAATTCATTACGCGTTAGTTGAAGTTGATCGCAAGGGCGTCAATCAGATCAAGGCTGGTAACTATATTGGCCAGAATTACGGCCTGGTTACCAAGGTCAACGACGATTCAATTGAAATCAAAGAAATTTATCTGGATGCCGGTGGTGATTGGGCTGAGCGTGTCCAAAAATTGGAATTGCAGGAGGCTAAACAATGAAGGCGTTGATAAAAATGCGTGAAAATATTAAAAGGTGGTGTTCCATGTTTCGACTTTTCTTGTTAGTCAGTGTGCTGGGGCTGAGCAGCGTTACGTTGTCGGCGTTTGCGCAAACCAATTCTATTGAGCAGGTCGTTGCGGTTCAGCAGGGACCAAACGTGATAGTCAAGGTTACGCTGAAAAATCCGCTGGACAAAGCACCTTTGGGATTTTCTACAATGTCGCCGGCGCGGATCGCCCTTGATTTTGTGGCAACTGATAATGCTTCGGGCAAGTCCAGCGTCGACATCAACATGGGCAATGTGCGCACCTTGAATATTGTTCAGGCGGGAGAGCGCTCCAGACTGGTATTTAATTTGAGTAAGCCGCTCAACTATGCGACGGTGGTTGAAGGAAACATGTTGACCATTTCTATTGACGGCACCGGCGAAGTGGCAACGGCGCTCAACTCGAAGGGCGCCGCAGTCGTGTCGCAATCCGCTGTGATCGGCAAGCAGGCCTTGCGCGACATTGATTTCCGCAAGGGTATTGCCGGTGAAGGCCGTATCGTGGTCGAACTGCCGAACAAGCAGGTTGGTATCGACGTGCGCCAGCAGGGCAACGCCATCGTGGCTGACTTCTCCAAGACTAATCTGCCGGAAGTGTTGCGTCGTCGTCTCGATGTCACCGATTTTGGCACTCCGGTGCAAACCGTGACCACCACCGAACAGGGTGAGAACGTCCATATGGTGATTGAACCCAAAGGACAGTGGGAGCACAGCGTGTACCAAAGTGATACGCAACTGGTGATTGAAGTCAAACCGATTAAAGTCGATCCGAACAAACTGACGCAAGGCACCCAGGGTTATCGCGGCGAAAAAATGTCGCTGAATTTCCAGGACGTTGATGTGCGTTCGCTCTTGCAGGTTATTGCCGAAGTCAGCGGCTTCAGCATTATTGCCAGTGACTCGGTCTCAGGCCGTACTACGCTGCGCTTAAAAGATATTCCATGGGATCAGGCTTTGGACATCATCATGCAAACCAAAGGTCTGGATTTGCGCAAGAATGGTTCGGTCATCATGGTGGCGCCAAAAGACGAATTGTTGACCAAGGAAAAGCTGGAAGCGGAACAGAAGGCGCAGATCGGTGAACTCGAACAGTTGAAGACCGAGAGCTTCCAGTTGAATTACCAGAAGGTCAGCACCTTCAATGTGGCATTTGGTTTAAACGGCTTGAATCCAAAAATTCAGATTCTGTCTAAACGCGGCAGTGCAGTGATCGATGTCAGAACCAATCAGATTTTTGTGACAGACGTGCCTTCCCGGATTGAAGCGGTGCGGAATCTGATTCTGAAAACGGATATTCCGTCACGCCAGGTATTGATCGAAGCGCGTCTGGTTGTGGCAACCGACGACTGGAGTAAAAATCTGGGAGCGACACTTGGATTTACTGACCTGCGCACTCTGCAGGGTGGTGTGGCCGGATTTCCGGTGGGTGGAAATAACGCAGCATTGACCGGTACCTATCAGGGTGTTAGTGATCAGACCGGACAAACCAAAGTCAATCAGCCCTCTGCGGCAACATTTACCACCGCTGGACAGTTTTTCAGTCTGCCGGCTGCCGGTATCGGTAACTCAGCTCCAGGCAGTTTTGCTGTGAGCCTGTTTTCATCGGCGGCAAACCGTTTCCTGAACCTGGAGATCTCGGCACTGGAGGCTGATGGGTCCGGCAAGGTGATATCCAGCCCGCGTCTGGTGACTGCCGATCAGGTACCGGCCGTAGTCGAGCAGGGTGTTGAAGTGCCCTATCAATCCGCCACCAGCAGCGGCGCGACAGCGGTCTCGTTTCAAAATGCGAATCTGAGACTGGATGTGACGCCGCAGATCACACCGGACGGCAATATCATTCTGGACGTGGAAGTGCATAACGATACGCTCGGCATCGAAACGACCGCAGGTTATGCCATCAATACCCAACATCTGAAAACCATCGTCATGGTTGAAAACGGCGGAACAGTGCTGTTGGGTGGAATTTATCAGGAAACGCTGCAGGATTCCGAAACAAAAATTCCATTACTGGGTGATATTCCGGTACTGGGCTATCTGTTTAAATCAACGTCCAAGACAAAAAATAAGTCTGAGTTGCTGATATTCCTGACACCAAAGATTATTGCTGAACACGCACTGGTGCATTGATATGCTGCAGGAGCGGCCGGGCAAACTCTGCGGGGTTTCCGGTTGCTGTGCAGTCAGGCAGACAAAGGGACTGGTTGATTTCGAAATTTGAATAAAGCCGATGTTGGACAGGTTGTTGCGGTGCTCGTATAAACCACGTATTGGAAAGCAAAATGAAGCTGAATTTAACCACAATTTTTAATGCGCGTTACTGGTCTTTGCTCTCTGCCATGTTGATGCTGACGGTGTTGGCTGCCTGTGGTGGTGGGAATGGAACTGCCGGCACGCCAATTGGCGGGACCGGATCAGGGAGTGGCACTGGAACTGGAACTGGGACTGGGACTGGGACTACCCCAACTCTCACTTTGTCCGCAGTTGCGCCCAGTCCGTTGCCATTTCCGCTCGCGGCGTATGGTTCCACAACAATTACTGTTCAAGTCAACTCTAACGGCTCTGCGTACACGGCACAGCCCGTGACCGTTACCTTTTCTTCCCCATGCGCGACCGCTGGACGCGCCACTATGCCGGCGACCGCTACGACAACAACCAACAATGGTCAGGCGTCAGTAACTTATACAGACAAAGGCTGTGGTGCGACAGATACGGTCACTGCGACTGCTACAGGGACATCGGTAAATGTGAGTTTGAATGTAGCGCAATCAAAAGTTGCTTCAATTAACTTTGTATCTATCGTTCCCGCTTCATCGTCAATCGTATTCTCTGGAACTGGCGGCCAATCCAGATCCTCCGCTGCAACGCTGACATTTGAAGCTGTTGATGCAAATGGCAATCCCGTCGGAGGAGTTCCCGTAACCTTCTCGAATAACAACAATGGGCTGGCCGTGCTAAGTCAAACTAGCGGCCTGACAGGTACCGGCACGGGTCAGGTAAGTACATCTATTACTGCTGTGGGAGCGACTAATGGCGTATATCCACCGGCTGGTACGTTGGCGATTACGGCAACTGTCTCTGTTCCAGGTTCGACAGCGACCTTAGTATCGGCAATATCAAGTAATGTGATCGTCTCAACTGGAGTACCAACGCAGACGGCGTTCACCATGG